>Ga0206939_10003_pt1 | contig 106249 bp, 93 predicted proteins | sample Alteio_BWOrgHeat_10_FD_152921 | JGI IMG/M metagenome (GOLD analysis project Ga0206939, IMG submission 152921) | Enriched cells from forest soil in Barre Woods Harvard Forest LTER site, Petersham, Massachusetts, United States -... | ecosystem: Environmental > Terrestrial > Soil > Temperate forest... | reverse complement strand
GCTGCCCTCGGAACGCCTCATGACCAAGCGCCTCGGCGTGAGTCGCGGATCGATCCGCGATGCGCTTCGTATGCTGGAGATGATCGGTTTGCTCGAGACGCGACACGGGCAAGGCACGTTCCCGCATGAGTTGACCGTGGACCGCTTGGTCGCGCCCCTGGCCTCAGTGATGACCTACCGGCATGACCTGCAAGACGAACTGATGGATGTCCGTCGCATGTTCGAGCCCGCTGTGGCGCGCGTTGCGGCGACGCGTGTGACGGACGAAGATTTGACCGGTCTGCAATATATCCTCGATGCGCAGCGGCGGAAGCTTGAGACTGGTCAATCGACCATCGTCGAGGACACAGCATTTCATGCCGCCTTGGCGCGGTCCACGCGCAATCGTGTGGTTGTGAGCATCATGGCAACCCTGAACGATTTGCTCGTGGAATCGCGCAAGCTGACTTTGAAACAGCGGGGCCGGCCCGCGCAATCCATCGAAGGACACGAGGCCGTGGTTGCTGCTTTGCGCCAGCGAGACGCCGAGGGTGCCGCGCAAGCCATGTGCAAGCACATCGATCAGATCGCCGATCTGCAGCTCCGTGCGCAAGAGCTTGTCAGTGAGCCCGACGAGTAAGAGGGGGACGCCGCTCCCATGGATGAGAGCCTGCGAGCCCAGCTTGACACGTATCTGTCCCATCTAGCTGGCCTGATCCGCCGCGGACGTCAGCTTCGCGACACCTTGGCGACAGATCCATCCAGCAAATCAGCGCTCGTGGCCACTCGTGTGTGGCAGCAAGATTGCGGCGTAGCGGTCAATCAAATGTCCGGTGGCAGCAAGGCCCATTGGCTGGCCCGGTCGTTCAGCGAAGCGTTCCTGATGCGCTCCACCGCCGGCAGCGTCGTCGAATCGGCCGCGCCTGCCGAGATCGCCGATCGACTTGTCGATGTCCTCGAGCAAGCCGTTGCCTCACTGTCCCGAATGGGTAGTGACGTGGCTGTTTCTGCATCGTCCCAGGCGGCGCCTCCGCCGCGTCGGTTTGACTTCGTTCACAACCCTCAGCTCCGACCAGTCCTCGAGCAGGCGTATGCGGATAGCCGGTGCGCACTCGAAGCATTCCGCTATGGCCCGGCGCTGCTCACTTCCTGCGGGATTCTGGAGGCCATCGTGACTGACGCGCTGGAACATAAAGGGCTCACCGCGCTGGTTGCTGCCGGCGCGCCCGAAGGCGAAATCGCCGATTGGTCGTTCGAGACGCGCCTCGCCGTTGCCGAGAGGGAAGGACTCATTCACAGCGGGTGCGCGCGGTTGCCGTCAGTGGCGCGGAGATATCGAGATCTCAACGTGGCCGACAGCGACCTGAGTTCCGACATCACGGTTTCCGAGCGCGATGCGCGACTGGCCGGGCAGGTGCTTCATGTCGTCATGAGAGATTTGGATCCCGGGCGGTAGCTCCTGCACAATCGAAATTCATCGGGTAGTTCGTTGCGAATGAAATCTTTTCGCGAACAGGCCTTTCCCAATCCCTACAAGAAAGCCTAACAAGGACCGCTTGGTCGAGCAGCGGTTCCGGGTTCCTGCGTTGGCAAACTCTGTGGGTTCGGGGTCTGATATGAAGTAGTGCCTGCCAGGCTGACCGCACATTGCGTAAGTGTCTGGGAAATTGCCGGTAACGTGGATGGCAAAGCGGGAATCGTTTGGCTAGGCGCCTTGAAGTTAAGTGCAGTGCTGAAATCACCTACGACCGCACGACGCCACGCACTCAGGTTCGGTACTTCAGCGCCAAACCGCGTCTCTAGAAATCGCAGCACCGAGGTGTGATCGAACAGATCCGACGAAACAAATCCTCCCCGACTGAATGGTGAGACGATCAGCATCGGCACGCGGAAACCCAGTCCTATCGGCCCTAGAATGGCCGGATTTCCCACTGCAGTGGGATCGGGCACTGCGGCTGCGGTCACGTATTCCCCCGCGGTGCCCGGAGGCGCCGTAAGCGGCGGGACGTGATCGAAGAAGCCACCATTCTCGTCATAGGTGACAAACAAAGCCGTCTTGGCCCACAGCGCGGAATTTGCAGTCAAAGCGGCCACAATCAGCGATAGCATGTTTTCACCAAACAGTGATGGAGCCGGTGGGTGATCGGAGGTAACCACGGTTGGGCTCAGCCATGAGACTTGGGGAAGATTTCCGGTCACTATGTCCGACAGAAAATCGACAGGGAACTGCGGGCCGAAAGCGTTCTTATTCAAGACCGACGAAGGGTCCTGAAAATTCTTAAAATACGAGAGAACGTTGTCAGAAAGAAGGCCGTTCAGGAGACTCGCATCGGGTGACGAGTAGACCTTCCAGGAAATGCCTCGAGCTTGAAGCTGTTCGGGCATCGTCGTGTACGTTAACCGGCCGAAGAACGAGCTCCGGTTCGTGCGCAGCGATTGAAGTAACGGGCCGCCATTCTTTCCATCCGGATCAATCGAGGCTGCCATGGTATAGAGCCGGTTCGGGTCGGTTGGACCCATCACCGAACAGAAGTAGTTATCACAGATTGTGAACGCATCGGCCACAGCGTAGTAAAAAGGAAGGTCCGCGCGGTTGTAGTAACCCATCGTGAGGATGGCGTCATTGGAGTTGATTGGCAAACGAGAGGTGACAAACCCATCCATTGCGCCATTATCCCAGCTCTGATGTTGAGGTACCCACTCGTGGGTGATGTCATGAGTACACGCTGCATCCGTCGTGGGAGCGTCAAGATGGAATGGCAACAATTTGCCCAGCGGTGATTGAGTCATGTTCGACGGGGCAGGCTGCTGGAAGGCTAAACTTCGATCGGAGAATCCGCGAACCCCCCGGTAGCTTCCGAAATAGTGGTCGAAGGAGCGATTTTCCTGAATGAGAATGATGACATGCTCGATGTCGGTCAATTTCGTGCAGACGGAGTTGGAGGGAGCACTCACTATGGAGGAGGTACGTCCTCCACAACCCAATAAAAAGCCGCCCGCGAGTTGCGCGCCAGCCGCAGCCGCAGCCTGCCTCAGTAATTCTCTGCGAGTGAAATTCTTTAGGGTCACGATTGGAATTTGCTCTTTAAATGAAACGGTGCGGCCAGGATTGATTCACCGTCTGTTACACGAGCGCCTATTTGTAACTATCGTCGGCATCCAAGACCACGGGTATCGGCGTCCGTATGTCTCACTCGCTAAAAGTAGAGCTTGAGGTGAATGAGGTCGTTAACATCCTGATAGTTGTCGTCAATCGCCGCAACATGTCCTTGGATGGCCACGTACTGGTAGCTGCGGGGGGAAGAAGTCAAACGATGCCAAAATTCGATGGGTGCCGGACGCGGGTTCGTCCGCAGATATGCATCCTGTGCAAAACCTATCTGAAACCGCGCATCCGCGTCAGGAGTCACTCTGTTCTGGTCTCTCAATCCAACGACGACCTTGCCCCGGTGCTGGCCGTACCAATCACGCATAACCTGGCGGTCATAATCATCGAACTTGGCATGGTTTTGGCGTTTCCGATTCTGGGAGAGCTTCTGATCATTTCGATCTGCCGCGCGGTCTTGTGACAGAACCACACTGCTGGCGAATGCAAGAAGCAGTGTCATACAGGTAGCCATCACCCAACGTGTCTTCATGAGTTCGTCCCAGACTTATGCCTGCCGCGCACAACAACAGACTACCCGTCTTGCGGGTTGATATCTGTTCACTTGCGGACACATTTGGACGAGTCGACCTGAGGGGAAGTATCTCAGGATAGAAGGATAAAAAAGCCGCTTCAGCGCAGGCGATTGGGAGTATGCTCGCTCGCGGCCGGGATGCAAAACGGGGAACCGGGTAACTAGAGGGGGAAAGATGCGCAAGCAAGAACTCATCCGGCTGGTTACGTGTGCCGCGCTGGCCGCTGTTCCCGTGATGATTCCGACGATTGCAGCCGGGCAATCGCCAACTCCTCCTGCCGCCGCGCCGGCGCTGCCTCTGCCTCAAATGCCGCCTTCCCTTGTACCTGCACAGGTGGTCGATCTGATGACACCCGAAGGAGCAGCGGTCTTCGGCGCGCAATGGAAGACTAGGGAGGCGAAGATCGTCGAAGGACCGGCGATAGCGAACGCCATGCCCGGGTATAAGACGTCTTACGACATCCAGCCCCACGCCGGCGAGGGCGGCTTCGATGATTCGTCGTGGCCGATCATCGGCGCCAAGGGACTTGCCGACCGGCGTGGCGGCGGCAAAGTGTCCTTCATCTGGTACCGCGCGAACCTGACTATACCGGCAAAAATCGGGGAGTTCGACACTTCAGGTGCCACGGCGGTATTCACGGCGTACGTCGATGATTACGCGGAAGTCTGGGTCAATGGGCAGATGCCCCGGCGCGCCGGCTACCCGAGCCCGGCCACGATCCAAGGCTTCAACATACCCAATCGCGTGGTGCTCGCCGATGCTGTCAAGCCGGGCGACAAGTTCCAGATCGCGGTTTTCGGCGTCAACGGGCCGATTTCGGTCGCACCGATGAATTTCGTCTGGTTCCGTGAGGCGAAGATCGAATTTTTCCGCTAAAGCGATTTCAGATTCAGTTCCCAGAACACCGGACGTGGGGACTGTTTGAGGAGGTTGATGTGAAAAACATTCTGATCATCTCAGGAACAATCATGGCACTGATGCTGTCGCTGCCTGTGCGGTCGCACGCTCAGCAGCAGGCGCGCTCGGTGCCGGCGAAGCAAGCGGCCGGCGACCTCAAGGCGACCAGGGATATCAAAATCATATCGAGTGCCGGCGCGCGTGCTTTGGCGGACGCCTGTAGCGCCTGGGCTGAGCAGAACAAGCAAGTCGTGGCAATGGCGATTCTGGATTGGGGCGGTAATCTCATCGAGTCCCATGCCATGGAAGGCGCGCCGATGAATTCGATCGACACCGCGCTGTTGAAGGCAAAGTCGGCCTTGCGCTGGCGGCGCCCCACCTCCGAGACCAACAAGATGGTGCGGAGCGGCGAGAATTTGGCGCCGACCTTCATGCGAGACTTCCCGCAACCGGGCGCGCTTCCCATAGTGGTCAATGGCCAAGTCATAGGCGCGATGGGTGTGTCCGGTGCGGACGGTGAGAAATGCGCTCAGGCGGCGATCGACGCAGTGTTCAACGGACAAGCGACCTCTTCGTTACCATAAAGCCGCGAATCTTCGGGAAGGAAATTCATAAACTGGAACACAGCGGAGGCATTTATGGCGCAGCGGAGTCGACTCGACACTTTTGTGATGCGAGGAACTGGGATAGCCCTCGTCCTGTCTTTGATCCTCACGATTGCACACGCCCAACGGGCCGATCAATCCGTTGCCGTTGCCATAGACAACGATGACATCGGTGGCGTGGTCACGAGCTCCACTGGCCCCGAGGCAGGCGTCTGGGTGATCGCCGAGACGCAGGATCTGCCGGTGAGATACATCAAGATCGTCGTTACCGACGACCGTGGCCGCTACCTCGTTCCCGATCTGCCGAAAGCGACGTACAGCGTGTGGGTGCGTGGCTACGGCCTCGTGGATAGTCCGAAAGTGATGGCCGAACCAGGCCGGCAATTGAACCTGACCGCTACTCTGGCGCCTAACGAAGCCGCGGCAGCGCGCTACTATCCGGCGATCTACTGGTACTCCATGCTAAAAATCCCGTCTGCGGATCAATTCGGGAGAAATCCCGATATCGCGGCCAAGATGACGCAAACTGAGTGGCTCAACGACATGAAAAACAACGGCTGCGTGGGCTGCCACCAACTGGGCCAGCTCTCGACGCGAACGATTGAGCCGGCCCTGGGGCACTTCGCTTCTTCCCAACAGGCCTGGATCCGCCGAGTGCAATCGGGACAGGCCGCCCAATTCATGATGGGCCAGTTGTCTGGCATGGGTTCGCTTTCTATCAAAAATTTGGCGGATTGGACCGATCGTATCGCCGAAGGCGAGTTGCCTTACGCTAAGCCACAACGGCCGCAAGGGGCCGAACGAAATATCGTCGTGACAATGTGGGACTGGATGGATGAGAAGCATTACCTGCACGATCTGATTGCCAGCGACAAGCGGTATCCCACGGTCAACGCTTATGGCCCGCTCTTTGGGTCGCCGGAGTACAGCTCCGACTTCATCCCCATCCTGGATCCCGTCCACAACACGGCCACCTCCTTCCATGCGCCGGTTCGCGATCCGGACATGCCGCTCAGCTTGGGACCCGGCCATGTCGCAGCTCTGAAGCCGCTGATGCCGTCGCCTTATTGGGGCGACGAGGCCATCTGGAACCAGAGAATCAACAATCACAATTCGATGATTGGCAGGGACGGCAGACTGTGGCTCGCGGCCGCGGTGCGCGGGCCGAACAATCCCGATTTCTGCAAGGCGGGCTCTGATCTTCCGTCGGCCAAGCTCTTCCCGCTGGAGCGGAATCTCCGAGAAGTGGCCGTGTTTAACCCGAAGACCAAGGACTATCAGTTCATCGATACCTGTTTTGGCACGCACCATCTGCAATTCGGCTTTGACGGCAATGACACGCTTTGGGCCAGCGGCGGTGGTCCAGTGGTGGGATGGCTTAACACGAAAATGTGGGACGCCACCCACGACGCAGCCAAGTCGCAAGGCTGGACGGCGATGATCCTGGACACCAACGGGAACGGCAAGCGAGACGAATATGTCGAGCCCAACCAGCCAGTCGATCCCACCAAGGACAAGCGCATCGTGGCCGGCTTCTACGCGGTGATGCCGAGCCCGACAGACGGTTCCGTCTGGGGAGCTGTCCGCGGAAATCCTGGCGCAGTGGTAAGGATTGTGCCGGGCCCCCATCCCCCGGAAACCACCCTGGCCGAGATCTACAACGTGCCGCTGCCAGGTTTTGGGGTGCGCGGCGGTGATATCGATAAGAAAGGCGTCGTGTGGGTGTCGCTTGCAAGTGGCCACCTGGGCAGTTTTGACCGCAGCAAATGTAAAGGTCCGCTCAACGGTCCCAAGGCGACTGGCGATCACTGTCCCGAAGGATGGTCTTTCTATAAATACCCGGGTCCGGGCTTCGAGGGCATAGGAGATAACAGCGCGGAATCGAGTTACTACACATGGGTGGACCAGCACAACATCTTCGGCTTGGGCGAGGATGTGCCAATGTCCACCGGCAACCTAAACGACGGCTTGATCGCCTATGCGAATGGCCGCATGGTGGTGTTGCGCGTGCCCTATCCGTTAGGTTTCTACGCCAAAGGCTTTGATGGGCGTATCGACGATCCGAATGCCGGCTGGAAGGGACGTGGATTGTGGGCAGCGAATGGTGACCGCGCGCCTTGGCTCATCGAGGGCGGCAAAGGGTCTAAGCCGCTCGCGGCGCACTTCCAATTGCGGCCAGACCCGCTCGCGAAGTAGGCCAATCACAGTGGAAACGCACAACTCGCTGCGGAGTTTGGTCGGGGCGCGCGGATTTGAACCGCGGACCTCCTGCGCCCAAGGCAGGCGCGCTACCAGGCTGCGCTACGCCCCGACATGAAGTGCGAGATTGATTCTAAAACACTGTCGAACTCAGCTTCCAGTCCAGCCCGCGTTTTCTAGCCGTGCTACCAACGAAACGGCTCCCACGTACGAGGTTCACTTCCCGGCTAGTAATGCTCGATAGCCTAGTTGCTGAGTGATGCTAGCAGGTATCGACCGTGTGATGGACCCTTTGATTGATGGATGAGGAGTCTTCGTGTGAGATTAGCGATTGAATGAATGTCCCTCGACGTGTTTTCACTGGAGAATCAGCGGTGCGTTCGAAATAATGGAGGAACCGGTGCCGCTAACCGCCTGCAATAGCCCCTATGATGAAGAAGGGCTCCGATCCGGCTGCGACGACATCAGGCAGTGGCGTATCCGGTGATTCATGGGAAAGATCCTCTGCGCAGGCGAAGAATCGCAGAAACGGCCGGCGCTCTTGCGTGACCTGATCGCGGATGGTACCGCGAAGCATCGGAAAGCGGGCCTCGAGCGCATTGAGGACCGAACGTTGCGTAACCTGGCCCTCGACCTCGAGCTCCACGTCGCCTGCGACGCGCGCCAGAGTTCGCAGATGTGCCGGGAGCACGACTCGGATCATGCCAGCGTCTGGACCTCGACAGAAAGCACAGATGGCAGATCTCGCGCGACGGGAGCCCAACTGTCGCCGGCGTCAGCCGACGCGTAAACCTGACCGCCAGTCGTGCCGAAATAGACGCCACACTTGTCGAGCGAATCGACAGCCATGGCGTCGCGCAACACGTTTACGTAGCAGTCGTTTTGCGGCAGCCCCTTCGTAAGCGCCTCCCATTCATTTCCGCCTGTGCGGCTGCGATACACCCGTAATTTTCCATCGGGTGGAAAGTGCTCCGAGTCACTCTTGATTGGTACGACGTAGATGGTTTCAGGCTCGTGCGCGTGAACGTCGATTGGAAACCCAAAATCGGTTGGCAAGTTCCCGCTAACCTCTTGCCACGACTCGCCGGCGTCATTGCTGCGCATGACGTCCCAATGCTTCTGCATGAATAACACGCCGGGGCGCGACCGGTGCATGGCAATGCGGTGCACACAATGGCCGACCTCGGCATCCGGATCAGGAATGTATTGCGACTTCAGGCCACGGTTTATCGGCCGCCACGTCTTGCCGGCGTCGTCGGTACGGAAGGCGCCCGCAGCCGAGATGGCGATGAACATCCGCTGATGATTGCTGGGATCAATAAGGATCGAATGCAGGCACAATCCACCGGCCCCGGGCTGCCAGCGCGGCCCGGTGCCGTGGCCGCGCAATCCGGCGAGCTCTTGCCAGGTCTGTCCGCCGTCCGTTGAGCGGAACAAGCCAGCATCCTCAACCCCGGCATAAACAGTATCCGGATCGGTCAGCGAAGGTTCGAGATGCCAGACTCGCTTGAACTCCCAGGGATGGGGCGTTCCGTCGTACCACTGGTGAGTCCCGGGGACACCGTCATAGACGAACTTGTTGCCTACCGGCTCCCATGTCTTGCCTCCGTCGCCCGAGCGCTGGATCAATTGCCCGAACCAGCCGCTCGACTGCGACGCGTAGAGCCGATTCGGATCTGCTGGTGATCCCTTGAGGTGATACATCTCCCAGCCCGCGAAGTGGGGGCCGCTGATCTCCCACTTTTCGCGTTTCCCGTCCGACGACAGAATGAACGCGCCTTTGCGCGTGCCTACCAGCACCCGTACTTTGCTCATCCCTTTTTCCCTCCCGAATTATGAATGCGAGTTTCCCCGAATCTGGGTATCAGAGGAGTCCGATCCCGTTCTCGCCAACGCCTCCGGGCCTCAGCGAGGACTTGTTTGCGATTCTTCTCCATTTCCGCGATGAAAGCGCAAGGCGCCGCCGTCTTATCGTGCCGCGCCCCCCAAATGAGCAAGTCCAGAAGGACCGGCGCCAAATCGATCCCTTTTTCCGTCAGCCGGTAATTCACCTTGCGTCCGTCCGTTTGCTCTACCTCCGCGGTGATAATTCCCGTCGATCTGAGCTTCTGTAATCGGTCCGCTAGAATGTTGGTGGCAATTCCTTCACCCGATTGCCGAAATTCCTTAAATGTCTGGAACCCCCGAACCATCAAGTCGCGGACGATCAGGAGCGACCAGCGATCTCCGAACCCCTCAAGCGAGATACTCACAGGGCAACCGGAGCGGCGTTTTTGTTTGGGTCCCCCCGACACATTCGGCACGGTAACATATCACTTGCATAATGCAATCTAAAATACAGGGTGCCCGCAGGGCGGTCTGTGTACTGCTCTAGGGTTTGGGGGCGTTCGCCGCCGATCTTGTACGAGCAGGAATAAATAGTTTGTGCATCTTATGAGAGGGAACTTCCACAAGGGAGAGTCTCTGTCGTGGCCTCGCCGGAGGTAGTGATGATCAGAAAGACGAGCGGCGGTTACAAGGTATTGTCAGAAAAAGGTAAGAACTTGGGCGGTCCCTACAAAACGAAAGCTGAGGCAGAAAAGCGTCTACGCCAGGTGGAGTTCTTCAAGCATAGAAAGGGATAGAGATCTTCCACGGACCAGCCTGGCCAGTAAACAAAGCAAAAGGGTGATGTGATGTATCTTTACATCTCCCTTTTGCTTATTGCCAGAGCTATTGCTGCGGCTGCGGAGGTGGCGCGAAACGCTTTCCCCGAGGCCCCGCGGTGACAACGGTGTAGTCGGATGGAATCTGGAAAAGTGTGTTCGCGGGTTCATCCCGGCTGATGTTTGTGAGTGTTGTAATTGTATTGCCGCGGAGCGGATCAGCTGTTTCCGAACGGACGTTAATGCTCAAGTCGGGTGAATACCAACGATCCGTGGTCATCTGAATCGGCTGCGCATTGCCCATTTGCCCGGCTGGAATAGTGCGTGTGACCTGAGTGCCCTCCACAAGCAAACCCTCGAGAGTTTTTGAACCGAGAGATTGATTGTTCACATTTGGATTTGCGCCGGCGCGCGGTGCTTGCCCTGTCCACCCAGGTCTGGATGGAGGCAAAGTGAACTTCTGGGCCGTTTTCTTCGCCGGATTGAGCACATAAGCGACGCCCGCCACTGGGTCGGTGATCCTGACTATCTGCCGCGAATTTCCGGAGCCCGCCGGGCGTGTTTCTTCCAAACGCGTGCGCCCCTGGCCGTCCCGGTAGATCGCCGCAGAGTCTTTTTGCTCGATCCGGTTTCCAGGCAGGTTTTGTGTGTGCTCAAACGTGGCTTGAGCTGAATAAGGCGCGCCGGTTATTGTTTTTCCGCCCATAAAGTCGAACATTGGGGGTCCGCCCTGCATCATGGGCCGAAAGCCGGGCCGGGGACCTGGCGGTGCCGATTGCGCCTGGACTGCAACAGAAGCCAGCATGAGCCCGAGACAACACGTCAAGATGCTCAATTGCTTTCGTTGCATATCTTTATTCCTCCTCCAGGGTGCACGTCGTCAGATGTGCGAGATCTTATGAGCGTTGCCTATTCGTGCACATAGCACCTATTGCGCAATCTCCTCCAAGCGGCGCCGTGTCGTCCGCGGTCCCAAACCGCCTACGAGCAGAAACACCAGTAGCATGCTGCACGCTATAAGAATAAACACGCCTGGCGTTCCGTAGTTGCGCAAAAAGAACGCAATCATAAAGCTAGTGAACACTGTGCTGAAACGGCTCCAGGAGTAGACGAAGCCGACCGCCCGGGCACGTATTCGAGTGGGGTAAAGCTCTGATTGATAGGTGTGATAGGCAAAAGACATCCAATTGCTGCTCAGGGTAATGAGTACTCCGAAGAGCACGACTCCTACGGCCGTCCGCTGCTGGGCAAAGAGCAAGCCGCATGCGGCGATTGAAAGCGCGGACCACGCAATCTGCCACTTGCGTTCGAACAAGTCCGCAAACGCCTTGCCGATTAGCGGTCCCATCGGGCTCGCAAGGGCCATTACAAAGGTGTACCGCAACGTTCGGGTTACGGTCACCCCTTGTGCGAGCAGGAGGGTCGGAACCCAGCTGGCAAAGCCGTAATAGCCGATAGGTTGAAGGATGTGGAAGGCGATGAGCAACAGGGTGCGCGCCCGATAGCGCTTGTTCCAAATCTCTTTAAGTGATCCGGGTGCCGTTTGAGTTTCGCCCTCGACGAGTTTGGGTTCGGGCAAAGCCGCTCCGCCTTCAGACCGCACACGCTGTTCAATTTCGCCCATCACCCGCTCGGCCTCTTCGATTCGGCCGCGTTGCTCCAGCCATCTTGGGGATTCCGGAATTGCCCGGCGAATGAACCAAACAAAGACCGCTCCCGAGGCGCCGATGATCACGACCCAACGCCAGCCATCGAGACCCACAAAATGGCGCGGAACGAGTGCCGCGGAGACGAGAGCTGCAAAAGGCACGGCCAGGAAGCTTAGAAATTGATTAAACGCGAATGCTCCGCCGCGTCTTTCCTCGGGCACCAACTCGGAAATGTATGCGTCGATTGTGATCATCTCTACGCCCAGGCCAACGCCTGCGAGAAAACGCCAGAGATTGATCGCTGCAGCCGTCGATTGCAAGGCCATCACCAACGTGCAGGCTGAGTACCAGAGCAGGGAAGAACTAAAAATTGCGCGGCGTCCAAAACGATCTGAAGCCGGACTGAAGAAAAGCGTCCCGACAAAGAGACCGGCAAAAAGGGCGGCCACAAAACTCGCGAATCCATCGATGCCAAGAAAGCCTTTTGTTGTCGGCGTGAAGATGCCACTGCTATAAAATGCTGGAGCGACATAAGCCGAAAAAAAGAGATCGTAGAATTCGAAGCATGCGCCCAGCGACAACAGCACAATCAATTTACGGATGTAACGGGATTGGGGCAGGCGATCCAACCGGGCCGCGACCGTCACACGCGTGCCCGTAGAGAGGGAAGGTGTTTTCTGTTGCAGCTCAGGTCCTCCTGTTTGATGAGAACGCAAGAGTCGTCAACCCGATATTCCCCGCCGATGGCAAGGACCGAGAATATCGGCGGGAGCTAGATGGTTTTATCTTCCGAGTAGCAAATTCTCTCCAGATTGCATTCCATGCACCGAGGCTTGCGCGCCTGGCAGAGTCGCCGGCCATGCCAGATCAACTGATGCGCAAAGAGGATCCACTTGTCTTCCGGGATAATTTTCATCAGATCCTGCTCAATTTTCTTGGGATCTGTATTACCGGAGAGATCCAGCCTGCCTGCCAGACGCCGTACATGGGTATCGACGACGATCCCTGATGAAATGCCAAACGCAGTCCCTAGCACGACGTTGGCGGTCTTGCGGGCGACGCCCGGAAGCGTCAGCAATTTCTCCATGCTTCGTGGCACCTCGCCGGCGAATTCTTCGATGATTTTCTTGCTCGCTCCCTGAATCGATTTCGTCTTGGAGCGGAAAAATCCGGTGGGGCGAATTTCGGCCTCGAGTTCCCGTGGGTTCGCATATGCAAAATCTTCCGGCTTGCGGTATTTCTCAAAAAGCGAACGGGTCACTTGATTTACGCGTACGTCGGTGCATTGCGCGGATAGAATCGTGGCAATTAGCAACTGAAATGGATTGTGATGCTCAAGGGCGCAAGTTACCGCCGGATAGGCTTCGTCGAGCTTCGCTAAAATCGCTCGGACTCGTTTCGGGGCCGTGCCGGCTGCTCTTTCACCTCGCGATCGCCCGTTTTTGGAAACGGCACGCGTGGGCCGCTTGATGGCCGCACTACGCGAATGCTTAACCTTCTTCATGGCCGAGTGGCGCAAACTATAGCACAGGTGAAGATGCCAAAAAGTCGACCAACTTACGGAATGCTTTTCCGCGGTGACTGAGGCGGTTTTTTTCGTCCGCAGAGATCTGCGCAAAGGACTTGCCGGCGGGACCGAATCGGAAAACTGGATCATAGCCGAAACCGCCGATACCGCGAGGACTCTCCAGGATCTCCCCCTCAACTGCGTCGGAGAATATGGCGATGGCGCGGCCATGCTTAGCGAGGGCAATCACAGAGACGAAGCGCGCACGTCGATCCTGTGACGCGCACGCACGCATTTCGGCGAGCAGTTTGGCAATTCTTTCCTCTGGTGAGGCGCTGGGTCCTGCATACCGTGCTGAATGCACACCGGGCGCGCCGCCGAGCGCGTCGACGACAAGGCCTGAGTCGTCGGCCATCACCGGGAGATCGGAAAAGCGGCTGTAATGCAGGGCCTTACCGGCGGCGTTTTCCGCAAACGTGGGCGCCGATTCATCAAAGGCCGGTAGCTCCGAAAACCCCGGAAGAATACGGAGATCGAGAGACATCACGCCCGCAGCGGCCGCCGCCAATGCGCGGAATTCATCCAGTTTGCCCCGATTCGAAGAGGCGACAAGTAGGCGGATGGCTTGGCCCGGGGGCGAGGTTTCTTCTTTACCGCGCACGGGCGCTGAAATTGAGCGGCACCAGCGAACGCTGATGCTCGGTGAGATGACGAACACCGCCGGCAGCGAGGGTGAGGAGACTATCGAGCTCGCTGGCTGCAAAGGGCCGTCCCTCCGCCGTCGCCTGCACTTCGACGAAGCGGCCGCTGCCGGTCATAACCACATTCATATCCACTTCGGCTCGGGAGTCCTCTTCGTAACAGAGATCGAGCAGCGGGTCGCCCAGAACGAGGCCTACGCTCGTGGCCGCAACAGAATCAAGCAGAGGCATCGATTTCAATATGCCGGTGGCGACCATGCGTTCAAAGGCCAGCGCGAGGGCCACATAGGCCCCGGTGATCGAGGCGGTGCGCGTGCCGCCATCGGCCTGAATAACGTCGCAGTCCATCCATACGGTGCGCTCGCCCAACTTCTGCTGATCGGTTACAGCCCGAAGCGAACGGCCGATGAGCCGCGAAATCTCGAGGGTGCGCCCGGACTGCCGTCCGCGGGTCGATTCACGAGGTGTGCGTTGTTCGGTGGCGCGCGGCAGCATGCCGTATTCCGCAGTGACCCAGCCCTTAGCGGTGCCCTTCAGAAACGATGGCACGCCATCGTCGAGAGTTGCGGTACAGATCACGCGTGTCTGACCAATCTCGATTAAAACACTCCCTTCCGCCACTGGGACAAAATCGGGTGTCAACTTTACAGAGCGCAATTGGTCCCAGGCGCGTCCGTCAGGTCGCAAGCTGCCTCCTCAAGTTGGACATGTAGTCGTGCATAGAAAGATACAGCGCGCCAGTGTGCCGGGCACGCCAAGTCATGTCAACACAATAGCCCCTCGATCCTAAATGCGATTGGCCTTCAGCAGCCGCAGCGGGTAATGCGTGCCGCGCCAAGTGATTCCTCCGGTCCAAAGCGCCAGCAACATCGATCTCCAAAGAATATAAACGAAAAGCAGGCTCGAGAGCGGATGTGCGAACGCATACCAGCGCGGCAGGCCATAGAACCGGTTCGCGTCTGAAATGATTAGAAGCATCAGGATTACGACTGAAACATACAGAACCCGAGCGATGCCCGCGACAAAAAAAATGGCGATGAAAGGCCACACATTCAGCAATAAGGCGACAATTCCGCCGGCAACTGACAGAAGCACGCTATATTCGAGGCCGGCAAAGCTGTTCTTCATCAATCCGTCGATCAATTCGCTAAGCGAGGAATACCACTCCACCTGGAGCAGTCCCATGCCGAAAACCATCTCCTGCCGATAGCCCGCCTTCTTCAAGAGCTTTCCGAGCTTGATATCGTCGTCCGGACGCATGGCAATCGCCCGGTGAGTGCCCGCAGCTTTGTAGGCTTCGGTTCTGACGAGATTAAATGCCCCGATGCCAATAAAACTCCTGCTTGCAGGGTCTTTTGCCTTCCACGGCCGTATATAAACGGAAAAGAATATGCCAAAAGCCGAGCAGAAACTGCGCAGGAACAGGCTGGGCATGTGCACGGCCGGCATCACTGCCAGATGGTCCAGATGGTTGAGCTGAAGATAGCTGACGCCCTTGCTCAGCACGCTAGTGTCCATGACTATGTCCGCGTCGGTGAACAAGAGCAGCTCGCCACTCGCTTTTTCTGCGCCTTGATACAACGCGTAATTCTTCCCGAGCCAGCCGGAAGGAAGTTCCGTGATGTCCATGACGCAAAGCCGCCCGTCTTCTGCCGCCATACCTGCGAGAATGGCTCCGGTGTCGTCGGTCGAGCGGTCGTTGAGAACGATAAATTCGACATTGGCGTAGTCTTGTTGCAGGACAGATTGCAGCGCCTCTTTGATACTTTTTGCTTCATTCCTCGCAGGAATGATGATGGAAACCCGCGGCAGGTCGGTTCCCGGCCGGGGGACGATATTTCCCAAGTAAGTTATGGAACGATTGCCGCGTGCGAGATCGAGTCCGAAAAGCGCGAATGCGCAGAGCGTAGCTGCGGCCAGGGTGGGGAGAATCGTCTGATTCCCCTAATTGACTATTGCCGGCTTGGTTTGCGCGGCAGGCTGGAGGGCAAGCTGCTCACCCCGATCAAGCGGCTGCGCTCGAGGCGTAATCGCGGCAGTGGGCGATGGCTCGGGCACGGGAGGCGAGACACTAAAGAATTCGCTCAAATCCAAGTGGCCGGCCAGTGTTTCGGCTTCCTGTCCGCGGATGAGGATCTTCAATCGATTGATCGCGCTTAGATTCGCGCCTAGAGTGCGCACGATCGAATCTACGGCCATCTCTTCGTTCAAAATCCCCGAGAGGGCTTCCGTCTCCAGCGTTTCCGAGAAATCCGCAATAGCCGTACCATCGGGTAATAGATAGAACTGCAGCAAGACTGCATCTGCGGGTAGTGTGCGTTGGATCTGGCTGGGAGCCTGTTCGATCAGTGCGGCAATGAGCTGTTTGGCCCGTTGTCCAGGATCGGCTGACAGCGCGAGTTCGACTGTATGGGGTTCGAGCGTATCGGGCGAAGTAGGGGAAATCCAGAAAAGCTGCGCCTTTTCGCGGGTGTCTGTGGGCGTGGAGATAGGAGGAACAATCGCGCGGCGAGCCTGCTCCTCCGTTCGGTTTGCGCGCCGCAGCCCCAGCACGCTGCGAAACAGGGCTGGGAACGTGAGCAATGCGCCGAATGCCAGCAGCGCGAGAAGAGCAATCGCAATCTTCCACACGCGCGGCATTAATGTCCTCCGTTCGGAGCCGGCGTCGGCGGGGTCAAAGGATAGTGAAATTCAGCTACGGCCCGGGCCACGGCCTCGGCGAGCGGTTGGGCCATTTGGTCCAGGCGTTTCGCGTCAGTTACATCAATGCTGCAGAGTTCGATGGCGATCGCAGGCGACGCGATCGTGCGCAACTGGCGCACCGGAGCGGCCACGGGCGTTTCCGGAGATCCCCTAAAACGTCGTGCGAGTTCAGCTTGTGCCAACTCAGCCAATTGCCGGCTCAGGTCAATTGAGGGCCGTTGTGCGCGGTCCCATTCGATCATGCCCTTATGGACGGATCCCGGTGGCGCGGCAGCCTGGGGCGCCACTGGCGCCGCCGACGTTGACGCCAGGGATGGCGCTCCGCCAGCCAAATTCGCGCCGGGCGTAACGCCAGACGGGAAAAGATAATAGTAAGCGCGAGCCGTGCCCACTGGGCCGCTTGAAGACACATGGAGCGAAATAAAAATCGCGTTGTGCAAGGCGTTGACCATTGCCGAGCGATTGTCGAAACTGGGATCCTGGTTGCCTTCGCGCGTAAGCAACACGCGGAGGCGTTGAGCCTCGAGCGCGATCCTAGCAGCTCGAGCGAAATCCAACACGACATCACTTTCTGCCAGCCCAGTGGGCCCCCGCGCACCGAAGTCGGCGCCTCCATGAGCTGGGTCGAGGATTACAGTTAAAGCTGAGGCTTCCTCGGCGGGTGTCGATTGCGCTGTTTGCGGCGCATCAGCGGAGGGCAGCGTGTTCTGCCAAGGCAGCGCGCCCGAGAGAACCTGTATCCGCGAAAGCGCGGAGCTCAGAGTCTTCTGTGGCAGCCAAGGCTGTTGTAAGAGGACCGGCAGCGATAGCAGCGCCGCGCTTGTCAGCGCGAACAACCTAAGAGCTCGCCCCATAACGTCGAGGATACCAGAATTAAGCAATTGACTTCATCGTCCCCAATTGCGCTTGATACGCTCTGTCGCATAGTCCTCCGTTCGTGCTTTCCGAAAGTTTCTCCGTTCCGATCTACAGTGGATGCCCGATGGTAAGTGCTGTTTATTCTGCCTATGCTCCCCGCGGAACTAGCGGGACGGCTTCTTCGACTGAAAGGATTAGCCAGCCACCAAATATGGACGCGCACCTTATCGGAATTGATTTAACTCAACTCCTGCTCAAGCAGAATCCCCGTGCCGAAAAACAGCGCTCGGTCAAAGCGGCTCAACCCGCCGCCGAATCCGCTATCGGCGCGAAGGTGGCCTGCGCCGAATCTCGTTGAATGTGAAGGGCGAAAGGGTAACTTCATGCAAAAAGGACGCACGGTCTTGGGCTTGCTCGTAGGTTTTGGAATTGGAGTTGGACTAACGCTTTTGTTTGCCCCCCAATCTGGCGAAGACACCAGGGATTGGATCTCACTCGCCTCACGTCGCGCTACGCGCCGCCTGCGGACCGCGGGCCGTCGTTCCGTTGATCATGTGCGTGAACTCGTTGAGAGCGGTCAGGAGAGCGTTTCCAAGGCGATCCGTAGCCGCGGGAATGGCGCGGAGACCGAGGCTACAGAACTCTAGGACCGAGAGACTTCACCACAAGTCATTCCCTCTTCTCCACAGGCTCGGCAACTTTTAAGGTAAGGCCAACGAGGCGGCCATAGGTGTGTGCTGGCGGCTTCGCGTGACATCACTAATCCAAAATCAACACGGGTCGTGGCAGCGCGGGGTCCGTTGGACCGCCCCTATATCGAACGCAAATTCGCCTTATCATCACTGATTTGCGCCCACGCAACTCAGCTTCGACGCACGAATCTGCACTTTGAGATGAGGGCACGGAGAGGGCGTTTCCAGGCGGGAATGTGTAAAAACGGGCGCGTTCGATTTGCCGTCCACGCGCGCGGAAGCACGCGAGCGGGTCCTAAAAGATGTGGATTCAAGCGATTGGAATAGTGGCTTTCAGAGCATTATTTTGGCAATTCAATTGCGCGTTAGGTTGGCGTTCGTCGCAGCGCCAGCAATTGATTTTTCGTCGCAGAGTAGTTGTGCCCTCCTAGCCCAGCCACTGTTAATTTCAAATTATGACGTCCTGTAGCGTCGACGGGGCCGATTTCGAAACTGTCACGATGCAACAAAGCACGTTGGAGGAAATCATGGGAGCAGTTCGGCTATTGGTCGCAGACGATCACGAGATTGTTCGAAAAGGCTTGCGGGCTTTGCTGGAGGCGCAGCCGGGCTGGGAAGTTGCCGCAGAGGCTGCCGATGGCAGAGATGCGGTGGAGAAGGCGAAATTGATAAAACCAGATATAACCATATTGGATATCAGCATGCCCTCGCTGAATGGATTGGAGGCGGCACGCCAGATCGTGAAGAGCGTTTCGCAGACCAAGGTGCTGGTGTTAACCGTGCACGATTCGGATCCGCTGATCCAACAGGTGCTTGAGGCGGGCGCTCGCGGCTATTTGTTGAAATCCGACGCGGGACGCGATCTCGTTACCGCCGTGGACGCGCTGCGGCGCAATAAGACTTTCTTTACCCCTAAAGTCGCGCAAATGGTGCTGGAAGGCTATCTAGACAACAATCCGAGAGAGACGACCACCGAGGAAGGCAGCAGTTTTCGTTTGACTCACAGACAAAAGGAGATTGTGCAGCTTTTGGCGGAGGGGAAAAGCAGCAAAGAAGTGGCCTCCGCGTTGGGCGTGACCGTAAAGACTGCGGAAACGCACCGGGCAAATATCATGCGCCGGCTTGATTGCCATTCCGTCACAGCATTGGTGCGCTACGCCATCCGCAATCACATCATCGAACCCTGATTCTATCCTAGCCCGCTGCCTTACAAGCCGGGAACACCCGCAACAACCTTGAAAACCTTCCCGTTACCGTCAGGCATGGTGCAATAAGTCTTACACATACTCCTGCGAGATGTTACAGCCTGGCCCCGATGGACGGTCTTCGGCCGGCCAATTAGATTCGACTCGATGTTCGCACTCTTGCGCCAATATCAGAATTGAGGTGCGATGTGAGTTTGTCCGTTGCTGCAGGAAATCATTTGCCAAATAAGTCCGCCACGGCTGATTGTGCAGCGCGTAAGTCACGCCAAAGCTCCACAAACAAGAAACGCGATGATGCCTTGTTCGCTGAATTGATCGGGCCCTCGCAGGAACGCGTGTATCGCCTGGCACTACGCATCACGCGCAATACAGAAGATGCCGAAGATGTGCAACAAGAGACTTTGCTCAAAGTGCATCGCAAACTGGGCCAGTTTGAAGGCCGCTCCCGCTTCACTACTTGGATTTCGCGGATTGCCATTAATGAAGCGCTGATGTGTTTGCGCAAGCGGCGCAGCGCTTTCAACCTGCCACTTGAGGAAAGCATTCAGCCGGTGGACGACGATGTTTCGAGAGAAGATTTCCAATCTCCTATAGAAGGACCGGAAGCAGCTTACTCCCGAAAAGAGTTGAGAGACCTTCTCACGCAAGCCATGGGACACCTGCGCCCCGCTTATCGCATCGTGTTTCTATTGCGCGCCGTCGAACAACTCTCCACTAGCGAAACCGCAAAAGTCCTGCAAATTTCGGCCAGCGCCGTGAAGGCCCGCATGAGGCGTGCGCGCAGCGAACTGCGAGAATGGCTGGAAAGCACGCGGAGCGCTCGCCTGCGCGGCACCGATGCCGTTTCCTTCAACCGTTCTGGGAACGTTACGGAAGAGGGCTGGCTCATCTGAGCCATAAGCGGGGCACACATGGTCTCGAAGGGTATGAAAGAGAATCTCAGGCGTATGCCGAGCGGAAGTCCCGGTTCTCCCAACCTGCCCAAGGGCAAGCCGGGGCCTCTTCCTCCACAGCCTCAGCCTTCCCCAGACATTCCGCACACACTGGAGGACCTGCCGCCTGATGACGTGCAAAGCATTCGACAAAGCCACAAAAGTCACGAGGATGGTTCCCGTGCGGGGTAGTACAGGTGTTGTTCTTAACAGGCTTTCGGTGAGGAAACGAAAAGCATTGCCAGAGCATGATTGCTCTGACTTATTGCTGGAGTTTATTACTGAAATACATCTTTCAAGCGGAAACAGAAGGACTAACAGGAGGAGATTATGAAGCGGTTCCTATTCTTGTTCCTGACGACGGGCGCGCTGGCTTTCACGATGCTGCCCGCAGCACGAGCACAAAATCACGGCGAAATAGGAATTTTTGGAGATTATTTCCGCCTCGGAGAGACCCGAGGCCCGTCGCTGGCCGGAACAGGCGCAACGGCTTTTGGAGGTGTGGGAGCGCGTTTGTCCATCAACGCAACGAAGCGGTTTCAACTTGAAGCAGAGATGAATTATGACTTCTCAGAATCCTTCACCGAAGATTTTACCACCACCAGCGGTACCGTAGCGGGTTTCAGCACATCAAGTCTGCGCATACTCCACGGCATGTTTGGCCCGAAAATTCAGACTGGCGGCGGACCGCTACGAGCTTTTCTTACCGTAAAAGGTGGCGGAGTCGATTTCATGTTTTCATCAGCTCCGGTCAACTTTTCCACATTCACGAGTTCGGTTAGCGGTCTTCGATCCAGCTCCGTAAATGCGGTGCTGTATCCCGGTGGCGGAGTGGAAGCTTACCTCGGGCCGATTGGTCTCCGCCTGGACGTGGGCGACGAAATCTATTTCCAAAGTGGAGCTCACAATAACCTGCGTATCACTTTTGGGCCCAATATCCGGTTCTGACAAACCAAACTGCTTGCCTACCTCTCAAACACGATCGCGGCGGAAGATGATGAGTCCGCCGCGCTCTCTTTTTGTAATACGGGGTTTACTCTGCTGTTTGGATCGACTGGACGTGCATCGTTTTTGAAGACTCATCGTAGGTGCCCGAAATACGGACCCTCTGACCGGCAAACTTCTCCGGTTTTTGCTGATCATCCAATTGGTACACGGTCTTTGTATCCGGATCGTAGAGAACAAATGATCCGCCGCTTTTTGCGCATTCCAGAGTGCAATCCCTTACATCCTTCGCGCCGTTTCGGGTCATCATTTTATTGTGCGAGCCATCAATGGCGCAGCGGCTGTCCATGATCTCTCCTACAAAATTTAGGCTTCGCTGGGAAACCGTGCCCTGAGGGTATTTTGGACGCGGTATCGCCGGCAGAGCTGCTCCTAAAAGCATAAGTGCGGCTGTTACTGACCCTCGCCTTAGCATCGTGCCTCCTTATTTCCGTCCCGAGGTTCGGTCACCTCGAATGCCGATCTCTATCATTCGACCGACTCGCGCAGTGATCATAGTGCGAGGCTGTATCTCTTGATCCTCGCCGACGTCTTCTTCGCCGAAGTCGCATCCTCGTTCAGCACCTCAGCTCTATGGCCTCCTCGGTCTGTCCTTAGCTTGGAGAATCATTGGGTTGGTCGCCAGAACCAATACGTATATCCGCCGATATTGACGGTGAATAGACACTACCAATCCGATTCGCAGTTTGGGTTGCGAGGGCCAGAGTCTCTAATCAGAAAGGCCTTAGAAAAAACTCCGATTGAAAAGCCAGAATTTTCCCGGTTCGCGCGCGTTCAAGGAGCGCCGTGGAGACGCGATCGCGCGGAAATGACTCAAGACAAGACGGTTCCTTTTGCGCGAATCGTACGAGCGGTTTGGAGCCGAAAGTGCCTCTCTTTTCGAATGCGGGTCAATCACAACGGAGAGGAGAAAACATAATGTTGAGAGTCGGCGATTCCAGCGATGTGAAAGACGTGAACGCGTTCTTTTCAAACGAGGTTGGAATTTTTAACGCGGTTGCGCCTACGGGGGAAGATCTGATCGTGATGTGCCCTCCCGGACAAGCGTGGTTCGTGCGCAAGTCGACTTATCGGCCGGAAGCCGATGGTTCGGACGAATCCTGGCGTGTGACGAAGCTCGCTTCCTGGGCAGTTAGTAGAAAAAGTTGCTGACAAAGCACCCATCCATCCCGGTCCTTGAAACCAAGGTCTTTGCGCCCGCTTTTAGGCGCTTTGCTGTATTGCTGCTTCCCCGGCGCGGGTCTAATCTGAGCTAGAGATTGCCCGTGGAAAATCTTCGAATACTGCTTGTCGATGATCACGAAGCCGTGCGGGGCCTCCTGCGCAATCTTCTCGAAACAGAGCACGGATGGGTCGTGTGTGGAGAGGCGAAGGACGGCGACGAGGCTGTGGAAAGATCCCGGAGTTTGCATCCTGACGTTATCGTCATGGACGCGGTAATGCCTCGGCGCAATGGCTTCGAGGCAACACGCGAGATCGTGCAGAATAGTCCGGAGATCCCCGTCGTCATCACCACTCTCTATGAATATCCCGAGGTCCTGCGCCAAGCTCGGAATGCAGGGGCGCTAGGTTGTGTGGGCAAGTCCAAAACGACCAGACTGCTCATCCCTGCTGTTAAGAGTGCCATGGACCATCACCCGTATTTTCCGCCACTTGTGTAACGCACTCGGTTCGGTTACACCACCACAGTCGGCCCTTTGATCCATTCGCGGTATTTCCATAACGGCCCTCTTGGAGTTCCCTAGTTGTGACGCTGTTCCTCTAAGACTGAGGAGAACAATTGAAGATTCGTCGCAGACCTATCAAGGCTTGAATTTACGGTTCCGGGAGCGATTGTGGATCTGAAGGGCTCATATGGCCTGGATACCGAGGCACTCGATTTTCACGGTCGCCTTGAACTCTCAGCAAAACTTTCACAGACGACGACTGGAGTCAAATCAGCCCTGCTTCGCATTTTGAATCCGTTTTTGAAAGGCACAACCGGCGGGTCGATCTTGCCTGTTAGAATTACGGGATCGCGTTCCATTCGTTCTTTCGGATTGGACCTGCGGAGGCTTCCAAGGCCGTGTCAAACGAGGAGCATCGCCTGGAACAGCTAGGTCAACCAGGGCTGCTGGAAGCGCCTCTCGGCCATTAGTGAAACCACATCTTCTCCCGAAGGCCGTGGCGCGGAAGGTTTGTTCTTGTTTTGAAGGATGTCTTTCATCTCCCGCCGAGCACGACGCATGCGTGTCTTAACCGTGCTGACAGAGACTTGCAAGGCTTTTGCCGTTTCAACCACGGACAGGTTTTCGACAGCGCGTAGCAGAAACACTTCGCGATGCAGGGGACGGAGACCTGCAATAGCCTGGGTAAGCATATTCCGGAGCTCTTTTTGGGAATAGGCCGTCTCCGGGTCTTGAATATTGGAATGCAGTTCAAAATTCGAAGTGATGGCCTCGTCTTCTTGGAAAGCATCCTCGAGCGGCACATGTACAACGTTGCGCCGTTTTCGCAGGCACATGAGCGCTTCGTTTATAGCGATGCGCGATATCCAGGTGGTGAAGCGGGCGCGTCCTTCAAACTGATTGATATTGCGGTGAGCCTTGAGCAAGGCCTCTTGCTGTGCGTCTTCCGCGTCTTCTTGATTCCGGGTAATCCGAAAAGCCAAGCGGAAAGCGCGTTGCTGGCAATTCTGGACGTTCTGAGGACACATTACATTTTCGCGTTCTTTCCGAACACGTGCGGCAGTGGTTGGACGACTCACGATTCACCTCGCATGGCGAGCAACGATTTGTGATACCAGTCCGGATCGCTGATTTCGCTTGATTGCTTTTTGTTATCGTTAAGCATGTCGCACTGTAATTGCAGGCTGTAAGGGAGTCCATCGGGGCCAGTCTGTAGCGCCTTAGATAATTAGATGTAGGAGGAAGCAACTTCCTCAGAGCTGTTACAGCAAAGACCGAAGATTCTTAGGTAGAACTACTTATTGCGGGGCGCTTGCCGGGCCCCCAGGCTAGCGAAGGCGACCCTAATCGTCCCGCTCTAATTCAACTCAAGGATTACATTATGGCGATGAAATAAGAATGAGAAATACCGTTGCGTCAATCCAAAATGCTGTCGCGAAAACAAGGTACTCAAAGATCCGCTCGACGCTGCCAGCGTACGGAATCCTCGCTGCTCATGCGGCCAAGACATGAAGAAAATGTTCCAAGAAATGTTGAAGAAAAATCTGATCGCTCTCGCTGGAATTGCGCCGGATAACTGCACCCAGAATCAGATCCAGGCAGTGATCAGATCTCTCTGCCTTCTCCTGAAAGCATCATCGGCTTTGACACTAGCTCAGGTGGGAACTCGGGGTGGCAGGAGGCAACACGCGCTCTTCAAGGTGGTTCTAAGGAAAGGCCAGGGGACGTCGACTGTGGTAGAAGGGATCAGCGGAAACCCTTGGAGTGCGTCAAAACGGGCAAACAGGGAGGTAGCTAAGAAACGACCGCAAGGGTTTCCGTCAGGCTACGGCCCGGGGAACTCTCTTGATTCGCCAAATCATATTTTCTACGCTTTGAGCGCGCTGGGGTTCGCTGATTTCGCGAACGCTCATCTTCGATCCACGCCGGCATGTCACTTGGAAGACATGACCGTAAGGAGAGATTACTTCAAAGATTCCATCCTGATTTCGCAGAATTTCCGCGGGGTTTACGACCTCGACGACGCCATTGAGTGCATCGATCATTGCGCCTCCTGCCTGCCGTTCCATACAGTTTTGAGACGCCATTAACTACCAATATTGTGCCCGTCACAATACTCAGAATTCTGTATTTTTCAGCGACTGAGAACAAAAGGCTTACATCATCCGGCGACGTGCAACCCCTCCCAATCGCCCTGGCCGCGATCAGCCGTTAGGGAAGCCGCTATCAGCAGTTAGGGAAGCTGTTAGCCAATAGCGCTTACGGTGGGAGGCTTCTCCTCTGTGGAAACAGAGATATCCTCTCCGTGTATGTGCTCCATTACCTTCCTTCGCGTGGTCGATTTCGTCGGACCCCTCACAATGAATGGAGACCAAAATCCCGCCCTTGGCCAAACGTCCCTCGTATCTTTTTGCTTCATATTCCGGAATTTCGGCACCCGTAATGCCACCTAGCAAGGTCCCATGTCTGATCCTGCGAGAGCGGCCATAATCGAACCCGCTGCGATGAAGGGTTCAAGGCCCGGTACCGCAAAAGCACCGATGCCCGGCAGCCAACCCAAGGCTCCGCCAATCAGGACGCCAGAACCCGCTCCCCAGTTGCCCCCTCTGGTGCCTTCGAGGCTTTCTCAGTGGTCAATTCCTTTGGGCCGAGGTTTTCAGGCAAAACGCGTGGAGGCAGATCACTTCAACGGGGCATTTGACCACGTAATCCACTCAGGCTTCTTCAAGGAACAAATTCTTACCCCTATTCCTGCACTGAATCTAAGGCCATAGATGTATGGCCAAGGGCACGATCGGCGGGGATACTGTGAAGTGATGCGAGAGTCCTAGGGACACGCCTTGGCGTGGGGTTACTGCAGCTAACACAAGGCCCTACGAACTGCTGTTTATTGGCTTTCGAAGCGCGCGGGAAAGCAGCCAACACATATCGAACCCCGCGGACCTGGTTTCCAACTAAACGGTTTGGGAGCTTTTCCGGCATTGGAAAGGGGATTTCCACTGAAAATCGCTCAGGTTGCGCCGCTTTATGAGAGTGTTCCTCCCCGTCTTTACGGGGGGACAGAACGTGTGGTTTCCTATCTTACCGAGGAGCTTGTAGAGATGGGCCACGAAGTTACGCTCTTCGCGAGTGGCGACTCAACTACACGTGCCGAATTAGTGGCTGTATCTCCTTGTGCTCTGCGTCTCAGCCGGGAGTGCGTGGATCCGAGTATCTACCACACTTTGCTCCTCGAACAGGTATTCCAGCGACGCGAAGCATTTGACGTGATCCATTTTCATATCGATTACATGCACTTCCCCATGAGCCGGCGAGTTGAACTCAATCAGCTAACCACGCTGCACGGCAGGTTGGATATACCCGATTTGGTGCCGCTCTATCGCGAATACGCCGAGATGCCCTTAACATCGATATCAAATGCTCAACGCAAACCTTTGTCTTGGGCCAATTGGGTAGCCAATATTTATCACGGGCTTCCGAAAAACCTCTTCACCCCCCAAGTAGCGCACGGGAAATATCTGGCGTTCGTTGGGCGGATTTCACCGGAAAAACGGGTTGATCGAGCGATTCGGATTGCGTTAAGGGCCGGTATACCTCTCAAGATCGCCGCCAAGGTCGATAAACCCGACCGCGAATACTTCGCCCAGGTGATCGAGCCGATGCTGGGGGAGCCATCAGTGGAGTTCCTTGGAGAGATCTCGGAGCCGCAGAAGAACGAACTTCTGGGCCAGGCTTACGCTTTAATGTTCCCGATAGGTTGGCCCGAACCGTTCGGATTAGCCATGATTGAAGCCATGGCTTGCGGTACCCCAGTTATTGCTTATCCCTGTGGCTCGGTGCCCGAAGTTGTAGATGAGGGCAAGACCGGCTTCATCGTCAGCAGTGAAGAGGAGGCCTTAAAGGCGCTGGAACGAATTGAAAGTCTGAACCGTATGGCGTGTCGCCGCGTATTCGAAGAGCGGTTTTCTGCCGATCGAATGGCTCGAGAGTACACTGCCGTATACTCCTGTCTCTGCGAACGGGAGAGCACAACTAGGATGACCCTGGACGGAGGAACGGTTTGGACGAAGTCATCCGAATCAAGGAAGAATTTTACGTCCTCGCTACCTCAGCTCTAGCCGACAGCCGACCGCGCGTTCTCAAATATGGCGACACGTGCGGTGTGTTCGACTGGCACGGCGATATCCTTTCGGCCGGATACCTGCAACACGGGCTCTATCATAGAGAGACAAGGCATCTTTCCAGGCTGGTCCTGCGCTTTGAAAATAGGCCGCTCGAGCTGCTGAGTTCCACGGTCAAGAATAAGAATTCGTTCTTTGCCATGGATCTGACGAACCTCGATTTTTCCGCGGAAGGCAAAGTGGAACTGCCGCGTGGCAGCATTCATTTCTTTCGCTCAAAATTTATTTGGCAAGGCATCTGCTACGAGCGATTGCGGATTATGAATTTCACCTCGAGCAAAGTAAGTCTCTGCCTGTGCTATGAGTTCGATGCGGACTTCGTGGACATTTTCGAGGTACGAGGCACAAAACGCGAAAGAAGGGGCCGGCAATGCGATCCGAAAGTGGAGCCTGCGAGCGTGCTCTTTACTTATTACGGTCTCGACGATGTAGTGCGGGAGACACGGTTGAATTTTTATCCGCAGCCGTCGCGAATCTCAGCGAACAGCGCACACTTTGATATGGACGTTCAGCCGCGCGCGGAGGCATTTCTTTATCTGGACGTTTGTTGTGAGCGCGGGCGGGAGTGCCGGCCGCCACGCAGCTACAAGGTGGCCTTAAGCGAAGCGAAAAGTCTGAATGAACGGATCGACGCACACCGCTGCCGAGTGACCAGTTCGAATGAACGTTTCAATGAATGGCTGGGCCGCTCTGAGGCTGATTTGCAATTGATGACCGTGGGAAATCCAGAGGGACCGTACCCTTATGCGGGTGTGCCTTGGTTTAACACGGTATTCGGCCGTGACGGCTTGATCACCGCTTTTGAGGTGCTGTGGGCCGAGCCCGCTGTGGCTAAAGGTGTCTTGCAGTTCCTGGCAGAGACACAGGCCGGTAGTGTGATCCCAGAGCAAGATGCTGAGCCGGGAAAAATCCTGCACGAATTGCGAAAAGGCGAAATGGCGGCGCTGAAGGAAATTCCATTTGGCCGCTACTACGGCAGCGTGGACTCGACTCCTCTTTTCGTGATGCTCGCTGCCGCTTATTACGAACGTACAGGTGACCTGGAACTTATAAGGTCAATCTGGAGCAACATCCAGCGCGCGCTCGATTGGATGGATCGGTACGGAGACGTCGACGGAGATGGTTTTCTGGAATATGCCCGCCATTCACGAACGGGCCTCGTCCAGCAGGGCTGGAAGGATTCACACGATTCCGTCTTTCACGAGGATGGAACCTTGGCCGAGGCTCCCATCGCGCTCTGTGAAGTGCAAGGCTATGCCTATGCGGCAAGGAAGGGCGCGGCCATCTTGGCGCGTGCACAGGGGCTGGTCAGCCTGGCAGAGCACCTATCAAAGCAGGCGAGCAGCCTCCAGCAACAATTTGAAGAGGCCTTCTGGGTTGAAAGCCTCGGAACATACGCTTTTGCATTAGACGGAAAAAAGCGACAGTCTCGAGTGACTGTTTCGAACGCCGGTCAGTGCCTTTTTAGCCGGATTGTCTGTCCCGAGCGCGCCAGGCGGGTGGCCGAGGGGTTAATGGATAATAATCTATTTTCGGGATGGGGAGTGCGGACCGTGGGAACTCGGGAGGCCCGTTATAATCCGATGTCCTATCACAACGGATCGGTGTGGCCCCATGACAATGCCGTAATCGCCCTCGGTCTCTCGCAGTACGGCTTCACGAGCTATGCGCTGCGCATTTTGGAAAGCATGTTTGAAGCGAGCCTTCACTTTGACTTTTACCGGCTCCCTGAGCTCTTTTGCGGATTTCGCCGCAGGATAGGGGATGGACCCACCCTCTACCCGGTAGCCTGCTCGCCGCAATCCTGGGCTGCTGGTGCGGTGTTCATGCTGCTCCAAGCGAGTTTGGGGATGACGGTTTGTGGCACCACTCCGTACATACACTTTCGCGATTCGTATTTACCCGCCGTCGTCGATCACGTCTTGATCGAGAACCTAAGGGTCGGACAATCCAAAGTAAGCTTGACGGTTCGTCGACAAGCCCATGGTGTTGGTATCGAGGTGATCCGCAGGGAAGGGCAGGTGGAGGTAGCGGTCCTGAAGTGAGTTCTTTACTAGTCCCAAGCAGGCCTTAGTCGCAAGCCTGGGCGACGAGAGCCTTCCGAGGCGCCGCCGCTCGCACAACCAACCCGCCGGGCTGGGCTATGAGTTCGAATACTCCTCCCACTTCCCGAATTCGTTGACGCACGATCGCGATCCCTGCCCCTGATGAGGTGTGCGGTGAAAGCAGGGACTTGCCTGGCAACAGTTCCATGCTACCGCCTGAAGCTGCGATCTCCACAAACACGCTGGTTGTATTTGCACCAATTTTAATTCGCGCGGCTTGGGAGATCGAGTGCCGATGAATATTCGTCAGGGCCTCTTGAATGACCCGAAAGAGCGCCACTTCCAAATCCCGGTCGAGGCGGCCGAGGTTCGGTTCAATTTCCACCTCGACCTTGAGGTTGATGCGCTCCATAACCCCATCCACGTGGAACCGGACTGCTGATTCCAGGCCGAGATCGTCGAGCAGCGGAGGATAGAGGAGATGCGACATGGCCCGAATTTCCTTGGAGCAGCGCTTTACAAGGTCCCGGCACTCATCGACGACGGGGTTCTTACGGCCCGTATTTCCGATGGAGCACCTTTGCAGGCTGTCCAGTTTCATCTGTAGGGCCACGAGATACTGACCGGCACTGTCATGAAGGCCATGAGCAACCTTCCTTTTTTCCTCATCGTGGGAACGCACAGACAATCCCAGTAAACCGCCCTGTTCGCTTGCGGCAGCCTCTGCCTGCCGCCACTCTTCCACGTCCGTGCAGCTCACTACGAACTTGCGGAGATCCTCAGTTTCCTCAATGACGGAGCAGTGGGCTAGCTGCCGGCGATAGGCCCCATCGCTTGCTCGTCTCAGGCGGACTTCGATTTCCCAACCGGTTCCGGTGGTGTTGTGAAGCCGCCTCATAAACGGGTCAAGATCTTCGGGGTGAAAGGGGTATGTCCATCCAAAGCCGGAGCTTTGCGCTTGGGGAATGCCTGTATAGGTCTCCCAATATCGGTTGAAGTGTTCGCCACAGCCTTGAGATGTAACAATCCATACCACCTGCGGGATCAAATCGATCAGCCCGGAGAACTTGCGTTCACCCAGGCGAACCCCACGATCCGTGTCGACGAAGGCTTTCGTTGAATTATCACAAGCTTTCGGAACGGACTCTGGGACGAGCAGGGCCCCGCTGGGGGCAAGGCGTTCTAATGGCTTTAGCGATATTCCCATGACATCCGCGGCTGCAGAACAGTATTCCGCCGCGGCTCCGCAGCAGCGCGTGATCCTGCAAACTTCTAAGCTTCGATTGAGTTCCTATAAAACGGCCAAGAGCGCACTCTTTCAATACAGGCGTTTATGTATTTCCGGGTCTGTGGGTAATTTTAGACAAATGGCGCTTCTCCGAGCACCTTCTACGCGAATACATAGAACCCGCATTCAACGTTGATGCGTAGTACTGATAGTGCCTACAAGGTCGCCTATCTACACTCCGCCTTTGGCCAGCACACAGGGGAAAGTCCGAAAGGCAAAGGAGGGCGTATGAGATCGTCATCGTTGGAAGACCTATTCGTTATGGAACTGACCAACCTATATGATGCTGAGAACCAATTGATTAAGGCCTTACCAAAATTGGTGAAGGTATCTTCGGCAGAGAGCCTGCGCGGCGCTTTCGAGGAGCATCTCGGGAAAACGAAGGAGCACGCAGCACGAATCGAGCGTATTCTTGCCGATCTCGATCAGCCGCTGAAGCGCGAGAAGTGCAAGGGCATGCGGGGGCTAATCACAGAACGGAACGATCTATTGAAAAGAAAGCTTAGCCCTGACGTGCAAGATGCCGGCATTATCGCGGCGGCGCAGCGGGTGGAACACTACGAAATTGCAGCCTACGGGTGCGCGAGGACATATGCCGAACTCCTCCAGAATCGACAGGCGGTGGACCTCCTGGAGCAGACTCTTCAGGAGGAAAAGGACGCGGACGAGAAGCTGACCGAACTGGCACAGATTAACGTAGAGGCGCAGAGTCCCGAGGAAGGCTTTGAAGGTGAGGAAGAGGAACAACCGAAGCGCAGAGCCAAAGCTGCCTCCTGAGTGCGTGTCTGGAGAATGGGACCGCGTAACCAGGTGGGGATCAGATGGCGTTTAGTATCAGGAAAAGTGAAGCAACGCCACCGGAAATTGACTAAAGATGTTGCTCAGCAAAATCGCCTGGGCTCCCGCCCCAGATTTGATGCGTTCACCGGTCAGGATATTCGTCCATTGGCGCGCCCCGCCGGGTGGCAAATTTAATCTGCTTTTACCCCAGATGTTTGCACCCAGGGGGAAGCTCCCCGCTTCAGCGATCGCTGTGGTAAAGCGAGGCACGGCCACAAGCAGGGCTTCTCTCTTGTAGATCCTCATGAATGCGCAAACGTGCTGGAGCATTCTCCCGCCAGCTTCGAGCGCGACATAATCTCCCTTTAAGAAAAGCTCCGCGTGGCTACGGCGAAATTCTAACGCCTTGGCTGTGACGAATAGCTTTATGCGCCCGTCCATCCAGTTGTGCAGCAGGGAGGCAAGATACGAACGCGCTCTCGGGGACTGCTGAAGATTCTCGAGAGAGGTGGCTCGGGTTTTGAAATCGACAGGCCGACGATTGTCCGGATCTGTCATGCTGAAATCCCAGAACTCGGAGCCCTGATAAAAATCGGGATTGCCTGGAGCGGCGATTTTGAGGAGTATTTGAGAAAGGGAATTGAGCGCTCCATGAAAAGCGATGCGGTTTTGAAACCTCCGGAAATCGGGTAGAAAGCGCCCGGCAATCGAACTATCGAGGATGCGCGTAACGAACTGCCGCAACGCTCTTTCGTGCGCTTCGTTGGGAGCGAGCCAACTCGTGAATTGTTTGGCTTCCCGCGCGGCCTTAGCGATGAACGCCAGCAGACGTTCCTGAAAGCGACCGATTTCTGACTCTTCGAATGGCCATGCTCCAAGGAGCGTCTGATAAATCAACAACTCTTCGGCGGGAGTAGGAACGGTCCGGCCTTGCTCAGGAGCCCTCTTATCGCGGTTCCAAGAACTCCAACGTTTGAAATGCGTATGCCACTGGCGGGGAATCTCCGATAACACGTGAATGCGTGCGCGAACGTCCTCGCTTCGCTTTGTATCGTGCGTGGAGGTAGCGTTCAGGGTCTGGGGCCAGCCGCGCCGGCGGTCCTGGTTGAACCGATGGAACGCCTCCAGCCCGAATGTATGCTCGTTTCTGAAAGGGTCGCAGCCTACTTCATTCAGCGAGATCAGCCCCGTATAGGTATAAAAGGCGGTATCTTCAAGTCCCTTGGCCATGACTGCGCCGCTGAACATCTGCCAGCGAAGCATGAACTCCAACCATTCTTGCGGCCATGAGCGGTCCACGCTATCCAGTTCGCGGCGGAAGAGGCGCCGAAAAAAAGCGAAAGCTTCCCTTTTCATCTGATTCTTTCCCGCACGAGCGCGCGCGGCCTGGATAGCGCGTTCCAATTGGAGCAGATCGCGTTGGGAAATCTTTTGGTCCCTGACGTAAGTCCGATAAACGGGGAGCGAAGCAGTGACGTCCTTCAGAGCTGATTGAAGCTCGGCGAAAGGCAAATCGCAAGCCCGCCGATCCATCAGCGCAAGCCGCGCAAGTCGATGCGAAAGGGAGCGCATCTCGCTGCCAAACAATTGTTCAATGACTTGTTTTTTTTCGCAAATACCACGTTTCGGAAAAGGACTTCGCGTCCCCAGTAACTCGCTGATAGAGCCGCTCGAGATAATGATAGCCTGCCGGTTCGACGAGAACTGAATTGACTGCGTTTACGAAATCGTAGCCAGTTGTGCCCGCGATTGGCCATTCGCGAGGGAGAGTCTCCGAACCATTGATGATTTTTTCCACGATGACATACGGTTCTGGCCTGCCATCGTGGCGACCACCAATTTCATCAATTCTCTTGCGCAGAGTGGACAGATAACCGAGTGGATCGCGCAAACCATCGATGTGGTCAACACGCAGGGCATCGACGGCGCCTTCTTTCATCAGGTGAAAGATGGGAGCATGCCGGGCTTCAAATACCTTCGGGTTATCCACCCGAATTCCTACCAACTCGTTGATATCGAAGAAGCGCCTGTAATTGATCTCCTCGGATGCTCGGCGCCAATAGGCAAGGCGGTAAGCCTGAGAGGATAGCAGCGTGTCCAGCCGGTCGAAGGACCGACGCACGCCCTTGATTCCATTGAAAAGACGGACCGTACGGTCGAGCATTTTACGGAACAGCCCCGGGTCGCGATAGAGTTCCCAAAGCTTGTGCTTGAGCTTTGTAATTTTCAGCGCGCGTCCATCTCCGTCTTTTGAACCGGGCTCCGATTGGGTTGCAACCTCGGTGGAAATTCTGTAGATGCGCTTGAGCGTCTTGCGAATGCCACTGGGGGAATCTCCGCTTTCCCCTATCTCCTCGAGGCAGGTCGCTAGAATCTGCTGGTAGGTTTCGGGGCGAATGGGAAACTTCGTGTGGTAATAGCGAACGAAAAATCCCTGATCATCGTAATGGAGCGTAAGTCCTCGGCCCTCCAGGACCTTACCATACTCGTCGCCCAGGACAGGGAGCAGAATGCGCGAACGGTGGAGGGGATCTGCCGCCCAGTCGATGTCGAAATACGATGCAAATTCGGAACGCTGCCCATTCTCGAGCAAATCCATCCACCAGGGGTTTTCCTCACTGGCCGCCATGTGATTGGGAACAATGTCAAGCAACAGCCCCATTCCATAGTTGTGCAGTCGATTGACTAGACTTTGAAATTCCTCTTCTGTTCCCAATTCGGAGTTTACTCGGGCGGCGTCCGCCACGTCGTAACCGTGGAGACTTCCTTTGCGGGCCCTGAAACGAGGCGAAGCATAGAGGTGCGTTACGCCGAGGGCGTGCAAATAGGGCACTAACTCCTCGGCGTCTACGAAGCGAAAGTTAAGATTAAATTGGATGCGATAAGTGGCGCATGGAGCGGCATGGGTCATGCCATCCGCATTCCCAATTGTTCCCCCAGGGACCGGAAGCTTTGATTCCATTCTGCGAGGTCACAACCGGCCCCCTGCCCGTTATTCGATCTTACAAGTACGGAGTGATAGACGTTCTGTATGTCCCACAGACGAACCTCGAATGGGAAGGAGCGGGCCAGCTTGACGGCCGCGTCGAGAGAAACGAGTTTCTCAAGGTCGCAGGGCTCCGTTTCCCACTGCTCGGCCATAGTCTCCAACTTTCGACGCAAGGTAAATTCAAGGGTGGTTGCATCGAACTCGACTCGCACGGCCTTCGCCTCCTCCATCAAAGCTCGGACTAAGTCAACGTTCACATGCTCCGCTTCGATGGCCCTGCGCAGTTCGGCATTCAGTGTGACCTCTGCCGCCGCTTGAAAATGGCGAATGAGGGGCATCCCGTGAGCAGCGACGAAGCGCATGAGGGGCGCCCGAGTATCGTAGAGCTGCCGATAAGATGACTCTGCTTCGCTTAGGGCCGAATTCAGAATGATCCGGAGGATCTTTCTCTGCTCGTCGCGGAACAGCAGCTTCAAACTATAGCTGCCGGAGCCGAAGGCGACGTCGATAGCCCGGATCAAATCCGTGAATTCGCCGCTTTCGAAAGCCTGAGTGATCCGCTCGGCCGTCTCTTTATAGGCCTTGTCATCGAGGGATTCGCGCACACCACCGGTAACGTAGTGATCGCCGAGATGGACCGCTCCAAAGGTTACGCGGGCCGATTCGAGGGTTATGTCTGAAGTAATACGAATGCGACCAAAGGAGACTCGCGATTTTCCCGACGATAGCATGGTGTGATCTTCCTGCTGTATCTGGTAGCAGTAGGTTTGACTGTGCGGCGCATAGGATTCGAAAAGTGAGCTAATCGCATAATGCGCGCCGACCTTGTGCAGATCGATCATCGCGGAGCGGACAAAAGTCTCATAAATCTTTCTGCCGTCGCCCTGTTCGGTCATGTTGCTCTGGGCGACTGCGAGCTTATTTAGATACTCCTCTTCGATTTTCGGGTCGTTAAAGAGCGCTTGCGCCAATTGAACTGCTCTTCCCGAGTATTGAATCGCTTGCACAGTTTCTAAGCCAGAAAGCTCATCGAAAAACCAGCCGCAGCTCGTGTACATGAGCATCAAGTGGCGCTGAAGCTCCATAAGCTTTAAGCCTTGCACTTGTTCGCAGTCCTTTAACGCGCGCCCGGTTTGCTGCTGGAAGAACTGGTCAACATTGTCTCGCGAGCGGTTCAGAACCACGGATATGTACTCATCGCGAGCGCGCCAAGGGTCGGTGAATAGCGCGCCGGCGGCTTGCTCGAATTTGGGCGCGAGCGAGTCTCGAAGCCAATCGAATGCCGCACGCAGAGGCGCGCGCCATTCCTGGTTCCAACCTGGCCGGCCGGAATTACAACCGCAGTTGGAGCGCCATCGTTCGATGCCGTGAACACAGCTCCAAGAGGTGTTTTCGACGATCTCCACTTCATGGGTAGGCGGGTGCTTTTCAAGAAAATCACCGTAAACGGTTAGCTCGGCCAGCTTCTGGTCTTCTATGTAGCGCAGCGCGTAACTCAGAGCCATGTCGCCATGGGCACGATGATGTCCGTAGGTCTCGCCGTCGGTGGAGATGTGGGCGAGTTGAGGCCACTTTCTCGTATCGGAGAACCCTCCAATGAGCCGCTGTGCAAAGTCCTCGCCTCGCATCAGGATATTCTCGAACGCCACGGCGTGCGAGATAGGTCCGTCGAAGAAAAACACGACGATGCTCCGTCCCGATGGCAGATTGAGAAGGTAGGCCCGGGAAGGGTCAATCCGGCCGCCGCTTACATCCTTCCATTCGCTTTTGCCAATCGCCCGAACTTGCTTGGCGGCATGCGGGGGGAGCAGAGTGAAGCGAATGTTTTGCGCAGCCAGCGTCTCCAGCGTCTCTAAATCCACTGCTGCTTCCGGCAGCCACATCCCTTCGGGATAGCGCCCGAATCGGTAGTCAAAATCACGAATGCCCCAAAGTACTTGGGTGGCTTTATCTCGCGTATTGGCGAGCGGCAAGATCATGTGGTTATAGCCTTGCGCCATTGCCGCGCCATGCCCGCCGAAGCGTTTGCAAGTCTCTTCATCGGCTGCCTGAATGGACTTGTAAAGGTGCGGAACTTTAGCTTCGATCCAAGAAATTAGCGTGGGACCGAAATCGAAGCTGATCTTGGAGTAGTTATTCACAATGTCGATGATTTTCTGTTCGCCGTCCAGAATGCGGCAGGCGGCGTTGGGAGCGTAACATTCGGCGGTTACCCGTTCGTTCCAATCATGATATGGATAGGCTGAATCCTGAATTTCGATGGCTTCAAGCCAGGGATTTTCTCTGGGAGGCTGATAGAAATGCGCATGTATGCAAAGATAGCGATCCTTCACGTTGTTCCTCTGTCGTCGGAGTTATAGAGAGCGAACGAGAGCGGCTCGATCTCGATCGGGTGATGTGGAGCAGGTGGCAAACATTCTGGCAGAGACGATCCCGGCCCAGACCAGCGGTAATCGCGCGAATTCAGCACTTTTTTCCATCCACTTTGAGGAAGAGAGAGCAGCAAGCGAGTCGAATCCCGCCCAAAATTGATCAGTGCGAAGGTCTGGTGGCCTTCGCTCCAGCGACGCACGAGCAGCGCATTTGCATTTTCGAAGGGCGTGGCGTCGATGCAGGACATGTCGGAGTTGTTTAGCGCCGGAAATCGCTTGCGCAATCGCAGAAGCTCCGTATAGAGATCACGAAGCTGCTTGTGCGGCTCGAGATGCTGAAGCTCCCAATGCAATTGGGAGCGTAAGAATGTGGCGGTTTCCTGCGGATCAGGAGGATCTTCGCCCCAGCGAAATGCCTTGAATTCATTTCTGCGGCCTTGCCGCACGGCTTCGATGAGGGCTGGATCTCCGTGGCTGACGAAGTATTGAAATGGCGATGCCTCCGCGTACTCTTCGCCCATAAAGAGCAGGGGTAAAAAAGGCGAAAGCAGCATCATGCCTGCCGCGACCTTAAGGGCTTCAAAATCCAGCAGGTGCCCGAGCCGCTCACCTCTCATCCGATTTCCGATCTGATCATGGTTTTGGGTGAAGACAACGAAGTGCTCCCCACTCGTTCCTTTGGATTCACTTCCATGTGAATGCAGACGGTACTTGGAAAATTCGCCCTGATAGACATAGCCCGTAGTTAACGTCTTCGCGATCTGTGAAATGTGTCCGAAATCCTGATAGTAGCCGCCGGCTTCCTTCGTGAGGACCGCATGTACGGCGTGGTGAAAATCGTCGTTCCATTGCGCCGCGAAACCGTAGCCCCCACGCGCCGGGGATTGCACCGTACGAATATCGTTGCGATCGCATTCTGCAATGAGATGAATTTCACGCTTTAACTGCACAGCTGTGACTTGGACGGCTTCGTTGAGTTCTCGCAGGAATGGTTTTGCAGAAGTGTCGACAATAGCGTGCACGGCGTCGAGCCGCAGTATGTCCACGTGGAATTCTTGAATCCAATGCAAGGCATTCTCGACAAAGAAGCGGCGCACCTCATCGCTCCACTCGCCATCGAAGTTAAGTGCTCGACCCCACGGAGTGTGGTAGCGGTCCGTGAAATATGGCCCAAAATCGGCCAGATAATTTCCTTCCGGCCCTAGATGGTTGTATACAACGTCGAGCGCGACGCAGAGCCTTTCATGGTGGCAGGCGTTTACGAGCCGCTTCAGGCCGGACGGGCCGCCATACGAATTCTGCACGGAAAACGGGAAGACACCGTCATAACCCCAGTTTCTCTGGCCGGGAAATTGAGCGATGGGCATCAGTTCAATAGCCGTGACTCCCAGATCCTTCAGATGACGAAGCCGGGGAATTACCGCGTCAAAGGTACCCTCGGGAGTGAAGGTCCCGACGTGGTAAGCCATGCCACCCGTGGTCAGTCCACTCAACGTCCCCTCGCGGGGCAACTTCCGACGGCCCGTGAACGCCCTCCGGCTGGAAACGCGAAGCCGGATCAGGCCGCATTTTGTCGCCATTTCCGCCCAACTCATAGAGATAGCGGCAGCCCGGCGCCTCTCGGACAAGCACACGAAAGTATCCGTTCGAAAGGTGTTCCATGGGAACGGCGCGGCGCCGTGAACTTAGGATGTGAAGTTTGATGGAATCGCAGAACGGGGCCCAGACGAGGAAAAGACACTCCCCGGTGCTGAGTGGGTTGGCACCCAGAATGTCCCGCTGTCCTGGTTCCATGGATACGTTACATCGGCCTATTTCTGGCGGAAACTGGCGGCAGCTTCGAATCCGGTTATTTCTGTATCCGCTCCTCGCAAATGTGCCTTTCTAGCTGGAGTCTTATCTGGGTGCCATTAGGCTTTCGGGTATCCAGATTGGGGATAGCTTGCATTGCTAGTTCAAATGACGAACGGATTAGGGCTCTATGATCTGATTTCGAACAGCATAACGTACCAACTCGCTGACGGAATGCAATTCGAGCTTGCGCATGATATTTGCGCGGTGGGTTTCGGCGGTCTTGACGCTGATACCTAACGTCACCGCCACTTCTTTGCTGCTTCTGCCCTCGGCCAACAACTGCACGATCTCTCTTTCGCGAGAGGTGAGCCGGTTGCGCATTAAAACTCGTGGTTCATTGACCGAACTCTGTCTGCAAAAGCCATCGATCAGCATCTCTGCTGCTCGCGAGGTAAAAAATGAACGGTGGTTGGCCAATGCCTCGACGGCAATAAGCAGATCGCGATCCGCGTCCGACTTCATGATGTAGGCCCGAGCACCGGCATCGACGACTTCCCTGACTAACTGATCGGAATAGTGCAATGAAAGAATGACTACTTCCGTTTTTGGCAGAAGCTTGCGTACCTTCCGCGCAGCTTCGAGCCCATTCAAATCCGGCATGCTGATGTCCATCACAACAATATCAGGCTTATGTTGTTCGGCCAGCATGATGGCTTCCCGCCCCGTGGCAGCCTCGGCGCACACCATCCACCCAGGACGGGAGGAAAGAAGCGCCTTGAGTCCCCGTCGAATGATATCGTGATCGTCCGCTACCAAAATGCGCAGGTTACTCATCATAGGCACTGCCCCTAATTTTCCTTCAGTTGCCGCGCTGGATCTAACGCGTTCCTTGTACCGCCAGCTTTACGCCACACCAATATACCTAATATACGACGACTTTTGACCATCGGTACTTCCCTGTATTTTCCGGCCATTGGCAATAGGCGGCAGCTTTAATCGAATGATAGCACTGTGATCGGTGCCCTTGCACGATTGCGCATTGCAGCGATACGGTTTTTCCCATGCGTGACACAGCGATTGCACGCGATATGTTACTGCCTGGGCTGGATTGTTCCTGGTGGTTCGATGTTCTCCAATGGGAGTGCCGGCCAGCTTCATCAGGGCTGGCGAGAACGGTCGAGTCTACGAGGAGACGACATGCTGGCTTTACTGCTTATCATTCTGCTGTTGATGGCTGTTGGAGCATTGCCAACTTGGCCGTATAGCCGAAGTTGGGGGTATTATCCAAGCGGCGGGTTGGGCATTGTTCTCATTGTCATGCTCGTGTTGCTCCTGATGGGCCAATTCTGAGGCGCTTGGTGCCGGGCGAACCTTTCAAGAGCAAATAGGCCAAACTCATCTCCCGTTGGCTATCGATGACGTCCGCGGGAGTTCAGTGACAACGTGTCGTTAGCCGCTATCGTGAGCAAGTTACCTTTCAAACGCGGCGAATCTGAATACTAGATAGGTCTGTACCGCTGCCAATGGGAAGTCTCTGCTGGCGAAAGTGGCTTGCTGGAGGCGTAGTCGTCTTCCGCGCTTGACCACGTCGCGCTGGGGTGACGCTGACTTAGGCCAAGGTTTATCTCCGTTTGAACCGCTTTTGGCGAGCCGCGGGCCCTTTAGAAAGGTCGTGGACTCCATGCGGCACCGATTGCCTGCTTCTGCCTAGAAACCCTTCTGTGGTGAAACAGAAGGCACGTTATCTCACCAATCTAGAGTCCTCGTAAAACGCGGGTTATAATACCGGCCGCCTTCTTGTGAAAAGCGCAACGGCCATTCGCCACGTCCACTTCGAAGACCTTGGTGCGTTTGAAAGCGTGCTCATCGATAGCGGCTATGAGATTCGGTACCGCGACGTGGGAATAGACGAACTGGGTAGCCCCGACGTGGCGAATTGTGACTTACTCGTCATTTTGGGGGCCCCCATCGGGGTATCCGAAGAAGAAAAATACCCCTTTCTAAGTGATGAGATTAGGCTCATCCAGAGACGGTTGAATTCTCCGCGGCCAATACTTGGGATTTGCCTCGGTGCTCAACTCCTTGCGCGCTCTTTAGGCTCTCGCGTTTACCCTGGACCGGCGAAAGAGATCGGATGGGCACCCCTAACACTGACACAAGCAGGGAAACACAGCCCGATCAGGTATCTTCAGGACGTGCCCGTTCTCCATTGGCATGGTGACACTTTTGATCTTCCCCGGGGAGCAGAACTGCTCGCCTCTACGGCGATTTGCCAAAACCAGGCGTTCGGTTTCGGAAACACGGTGCTTGCATTTCAATTTCACCCTGAAGCGTCAGCGAAAAACTTTGAGCGCTGGTTGATTGGACATGCCGTAGAGCTCAGCACTGGGGGTCTTTCGGTCGCGCAGTTACGTGCAGACACGGCACGCTTCGCGCCACAGTCCGCGCCTGCGGGGCAGCAGTGTCTACGGGAATGGTTGCAGAGCCTTGATCAAGCGGAGCCAACCCGGGAGGGCGTCTCAGGTTCTCATGGGTGAATGGATCGAGAACGGCACCGCGGAGACAAGCGTGAGTAGATTCGGTTTTGTACCCGGGCCCAGACGAGTGCGCTTTTTCCAAGACCACAATTTACCGAAATTGTTTATGCACCGCTTTAGGGCCGCCGGTGCTTCTCCGGTCTATCAGCCCGCAAACTATAAATATGGGCGCGTTCGCCAACTGATCTTTTTGGTCGTTCCGCTGCTTCAACTGCTTTTCGCATCTGGAATTGGAGCTCAGGTCCAAGTGCCCGCAGGACGCGGCGTAGTCCGTCTTGAAGCCACGCAACAGAGGAAAGAGGGCGACCGGTACATCGCGGATGGCGACGTAGATGTGCGCTACTTGGACATGCGGTTAAGGGCGGATCACATCGAGTACGATTCGAAAACCTACGACACGCTGGCGCGCGGTCACGTCATTTTCGATTACAACACGCAGCATATTGAGGGAAACGAAGGCCGCTATAACGTTCGCAGCGATCGGGGCGTTTTCCTTCACGTGCACGGCACGATCAATGTCGCTCGACGCCCCAATCCCAACGTTCTTTTCTCGACCAATCCTATCTATTTTGAAGCGGACGAGGCGGACCGGTTAAGCGAACAAACGTACTTGTTCAAGAAGACATGGTTGACTATTTGCCTGCCGAACCGCCCCGTCTGGAAATTCTATGCTGCCCACGCCACCCTGAAAGTCAATCAGAAGGTGGTACTAGTCCGCGCCAATTTCCGATTGCTCAAGGTTCCACTCATCTATCTGCCGTATGCCAGCATACCGGCGAGCCAGAGAGTGCGCCAATCGGGATTTCTGCTGCCCGAGCTGGCAAACAGTACAACGAATGGCTTTGTAATCGGCGATTCCTACTATTGGGCAGCGACGGATTGGATGGACACGGAGGCGGGTGTTCAGCTGCTGAGCAAGCGAGGATGGAGCCAAAGCCTCGATCTCCGCGCCGTCCCCTGGAACAATGTGAATTTAGGCCTGCACTATTTTGGTGTGGAGGATCGGGGACTACCTGGCGGTAACGGCGTTTTGATTTCGGAAGGCGGCAGCGAAGCGCATCTCCTCTTCACCGCAAATTTGACGCCCGGTTGGCGCGCCGTAGCGGACCTGAACTACTTGAGCTCGCTGACGTTCCGGTTGGCCTTCGCCACGACCTTCAATGAAGCGACCGTCTCCGAAGAGCACAGCGACGCTTTCCTGACGAATAACTTCCGCGGGTTTAGCCTGAACATAGCGGCTCTCAACTATAAGGACTTCCTGACGGCGCAACCGGAAACCAGTATCGTGCTCCGCAGCGCGCCTGAGGTTCGGTTCAGTTCCACCGACCGTTCCTTCTGGAATCGCTGGCCCGTCTATTTTGGTTTCGATAGCGTTAGCGGTGCAGTGCGCCGTTCTGATACGACTATCGACACGGCGCAGTTTGTCGAGCGCTCTGAGCTCGCACCTCATATTTCGGTTCCGATTCGTTGGGGCCCTTGGTTTGGAATCACGAGCACCGCGGGCTTTAGGGGCACCCATTACGGGGAGCAGCTCGCCAACGGCACGCCCGTAGGCCAAGGTTTGATTCGCACTGACGGCGAGTTCAGTGTGGAACTGCACCCTCCCGCGCTCGAACGGATATGGGATCGTGGCAGAACCAAATGGAAGCATGTACTCGAGCCCAAAATTACGTATAACTACGTAACCGGCATTCAGGATTTCAGCCGGATCATTCGCTTCGATCAGGACGATACGATCACGGATACCAGTGAAATCGAATCCAGTGTCACGCAGCGTCTTTTTCGCAAGACGGGTGATGGCCAGGCCGAAGAGTTTCTCACCTGGCGTTTGGCGACAAAGTATTACCTTGACCCGACGTTCGGCGGAGCGTTAGTTGCAGGCCAGCGGAATGTTTTCGCTGCACTCGATTCGATCACGCCCTTCGCCTTCGCGGACGAACCTCGCCGCTGGTCCCCGATCGTAAGTGACGTGAAAATGAACTACGCTGCGCGCTACGATATCCAATTAGAGACGGATTACGATCCAGTTGCAGACAAACTCGCAGCGCTCGGGCTCATCGCCACGATGCATCCTTATCAGCAGTCCTTCATTAGCCTGGCTCAGTTCAGATTGAACTCACTTCCCGTACTGCAACCTAACCAGAATCAGATTCGAATGACAGTGGGGTGGGGCCAGATGAATCGCAAAGGATGGAATACGGCCTTCGCAGCCGCTTACGATACGGTTCAGCACGAACTGCAGTATGAGGTTGTGCAGGCGAGCTATAACGGTAGTTGCTGCGGGATTAGTTTTGAATATAGGCGTCTGGCTCTGGGGCCTCTTCGAAACGACAATCAATTTCGCGCGGCGCTGCTTATCGCGAATATCGGTACGTTTGGCACCTTGCGCCGCCAGGAACGGGTGTTTTGAGCCCGTGGTGGTTTACGGCCGCCCCTGCTAATGAACAACGGTTGCGCAGGCGCGCCAATTCAGTAAAATACGCCAAAGAGCGAGTCGAGATTTGCTTTTTGCAGCGACCTATACTCGGCTTAGCCGGGACGATAATGGGTCTGCTTTGTATCGTGCCTGCGCCTGCTCGCAAATTTGACGACGGCGTCGAAATTCGTTGGCGACTGGCTTATAACCGCTCTAGTGGGGAAAAGACTTGTTTGAGCGTCGCTCCGCGCTGCTGGGCTTTATTTCGAGGCTCCTGGATTTAGCTTTAACTGCCTTAGCTTTCCCAATCGCCTATTGGGTTCGAATGCGGGTGCTGACCCACGTGGTGGGGTCGGAGGTCGTGCGTCCGGCTATTTACCCCTTTTGGACTTACTGGATTCTTTTTGCGGGCATTCTGATTATTTGGTTTCTCGCCGGCAACCTCCTTCACATTTACCGCGATATTGAGCTTCGCAATCGCCAGCAGCTCGCGGGCGATGCCGCGAAACTCATTGTCCTGGGGTTGGTGGCGTTGAACGCGGCGCTGTATCTCTTTAAGGCCGATTACATCAGCAGGGCTTTCATTCTGACCATCGCTGCTGTTGATTTTGTGCTACTGGTCACGGGTAGAGTCGCAGTGCTTGGCGGCAGCAGGCGCCTGCGAGAGAAGCTGCAAAAGTTTCACTACTGCTTGATCGTGGGACTCGGCCAGAATGCACGCGAGCTCGCATCTTTGATTGAACAAAGTGAGCCCCTGGGCTTGCGTTTGATAGGATTTGTGAACCCCGGGACCGAATTACCTTCGAAAATCGGTGGATTGAGATCTCAATATCCAGTCTTCGCCTTGGCCGACGTCTATGGCATTCTTGAGAATCACGTGGTCGACGAACTCCTTTTCGCGGTGGGTAAGGACGAACTGGAGAGCCTGGAGGCGCTGATTGATCGTTGCCACAAAGAAGGCATCCGAACCCGTGTGGATTTAGGCTTTTTCCCCCGAACTTTTCCGCGAGTGCACGTGGAGAATCTCCGACATATTCCCTTGCTGACACTGGGTTCCACGCCCGATAACGAACTAGCCCTATTCGCCAAACGCGCAGCCGACGTTTTTGTGAGTGCTTTGACGCTTATCGTGTTTGCACCCCTCATGGTCGTCGTGGCGATTCTGGTGCGGGTGAGTTCGCCGGGCCCCATGTTTTATCGGCAGATTCGCTGCGGCCTGAATGGCCGGCGTTTTGCGCTTTATAAATTTCGCTCCATGGTCGCGAATGCAGAGGAACTTCGTTCGGAACTGGAAGCCTTCAATGAAATTGATGGCGCGGCGTTCAAGATGAAAAATGACCCGCGCTGCACGCCACTGGGCCGCTGGCTGCGAAAGTTCAGCCTGGACGAACTGCCGCAGCTTTGGAATGTGCTGGCCGGAGATATGTCTTTCGTCGGTCCGCGGCCGCCTCTGCCGCAGGAAGTGGAGAGGTACGCTCCCTGGCAGCGGCGACGCTTGCGAATGCGCCCGGGACTCACTTGCTTGTGGACATTGGAGGGTCGAAATCGGCTGAGCTTCGACAGGTTAGTCCAGTTTGATCTGGCCTACATTGACAATTGGTCTTTGTGGCTGGATCTGAAGATCTTCCTTAAGACGATCCCGCACGTGGCACTAGGCCGCGGCGCTAGTTGAAGGCATATTCCCGTTTAGTTGGTGGTAGAGAGCCAGTGCCAGTCCGGCGAGGAACCAGAAGAGAAACACCACTACCGAATCGCCAAAGTCATATTGCGCAACCGAACTCACAAGCAAGGCGCTCGTGCCACCAAGAATGCCCAATGAGAGGCCGTAAGGAAATCGATCCGCAATCTTACGGCTTTGCGCCACCAAGCGCACCAGCATAAGCCAATAAGCTGCCATCAGCGCGATCCAGCAGCCCAGGACTGGTAGCCCGAGGTCAACACCAATCTCAACGGGTGTGGAATGGAAATGCGATTGAAGACCGTACTCCTTGTAAGCCTCAAGGTTAAACTTCGCTGAATCATCCCGCACCACGTTCATTCCGACGCCGAACCAGGGATGAACTTCGATCAGCTTCATCCCATCGCGCCACATGAGAACGCGATAGGCAGTGCCAGGATCACTCATGTCTATCACGCCCATACCGCGCCATCGGTGCATCGCCACACTTGTTCCGGCAGCAGCCAGGATAAGGACCAGAGGCACAATTATTAGCCTGGACCAGTGCTTCAGAAAAACGAAAACCTCCACGACACATCCGAAAGCGAAGGCCAGCCAGGCAGCACGTGTGAGCGTCATACCCAGCGCAATTGTAAAGGCTACGAACAATCCCGCAAAAACCGCGCTCGAAAGCGGAGAATGCCTTCGATGTGTGAGCCATAGTCCAAAAGCGAGGCAACCGAGAAGGTCCAGCACCGCCGCATAGGTGACGTAATGGCTATAGAAAGCCCGCGCACGCGCGGGTCGATCTGTTTCGATTTGCATACCAAGCTCACTTAAATTCGCAGGACGCAGCGTACTATCCGGAGAGATAGCAATCGGGACCGCATCCTTGAGAATTTCTATGCCACCGCCATGCACAACCCGAAGCTGCATGGCTTTGCCCGCCGGCTCGGAATTCAGCCGCTGCAAGAGCTCTTTAGGCTTTTCGATGCTGTGGCCGTCAACGCGGAGAATTACGTCGTTGTCTCTAATTCCGGCCTGATAGAAGGTCGTGCCGGGCACTGGGTTATGGATACGCAGCCCCACGCCCTCGATATACTCCCAGCTGGCCCAAATCACTCCGGCAAGGCCAGAAAGAAACAGAATCGCCAGCAGTTGCTTGGCGCGCCGGGTGTTAGGGACGTTATGCGCGACGAGCAGAACGATAAAAATAAGGGTGACCTTACGCATGCCCTCCCAGCTCGACGCAGGAAGGGGAGAGACCAGCGTTGAAACCGCACAGGCCGCTAAGTAGAGCAAGATCGGGAGGTCCAGCGGGGAACTTTTGAGTACTCCACGTCGCACAAAGGCGAGCCGTAGAACCCAGGCAAGGGCCGCACCGGCATATGCAATGTGGGCGCCGGCGATTGAGAGAGGTTGCGCGAGAACAAACAGGCAAAGGAAAAATGCCGTGACCGTCTCCAACATACGAGCCGGTCTGCCCGTCAGCTTTGAAATTGCGTAGCGCGGCTGACTCAAGCCGAGCACAGCCTCGGTGATGTGATCCGTTGCCATCGCCGCCGAGCCAGTGTCCCATTCTGTTGTGCGTTAGTCGAGCCAAACGATTTCAAGGCTCTCATTACAGGGAGGCGTTTCCGCAGCCTTGTTGCTTGAGGGATGAAGTTTTCAGTAGACTGCGGCTCTTCGATGGTCTCGATTCTCATCACCACATACAATTCCGCAAGCGTCCTGAAAGCCTGTCTGGAGTCAGTTTTGGGGCAGGATTGTCGGGACCTGGAGATTATTATTGTAGACAATGCCTCTACTGATGGAACACGTGCGGTGCTCCGGGAGTTCGAAACTCGCTCGCGAGTGACCTATAACGACAAAAATGTCGGGTTTGCCGCGGGCCAGAACCAAGCCATGGCGCTCGCCCGGGGTGAGTGGCTTCTATCTCTTAACCCCGACGTGGTCCTGAGTCCCGATTTCATAAGTAGACTGCTCGCAGCAGGTAACTGCGGGGAGCGCATCGGAACCGTATGCGGCAAGCTCTTGCGCTGGAAACCAGGCTCAAGCGCAGAACGCACGAACATGATCGACTCCACAGGGATCTACTTCATGCGCAATCTCCGCCATCTGGATCGGGGAAGCGACGAAACTGATCGGGGCCAGTATGAGCAGCCCGAATACGTCTTTGGCGCAACCGGAGCCGCAGCACTCTATCGTCGGACGATGGTCGAGGATATCTCCGTACACGGAGACTTTTTCGACGAAGACTTTTTCGCCTATCGCGAAGACGCAGACGTAGCGTGGCGCGCGCAGCTCATGGGTTGGTCGTGTTTGTACGTACCAAGGGCCGTCGCATGGCACGTGCGGCGTGTTACTCCCGAGCGTTTTCAGGCGTTGCCAGATGAGATTAATCGCCATTCCATCAAGAACCGCTTTCTCATGCGTGCCAAGAATATTTCGCTCGATTTGTATGTGCGCCTTCTGCTTCCCGTCACGGCACGCGACCTGTTGATCCTAGGGTATTGCGTGCTGTTCAATAGAGGATTACTTTCCGGGCTGAACGTGTTCTGGTCGAAACGCGAATCGCTCCGCGAGAAACGAGAATGGGTTCAAGCCCATCGGAGGATCAGCGATCGCGAACTTGCCCATTGGTTCGCCAATTCCCCGCGGAGCATTCCTCCGCATTCGTTAGCCTGTTGCGGCGATACGGATCCCCTCTCCCTGAAAAGAAGCGAAAAGTAGTGGCGCAGCAGCCTCCGCGAGCTCATCTGCTTGAAGGATCTGTGCCATTGTTTGGAACAACCTCGGAGAATAGCGCCTCATACTTTTGCGTAGTCTCCTCCCAACCGAACATTCTGGTGGCTCGTTCCTGCGCTTTGCGGCCCAAATCCTGACGAAGATTGCCGTCTTGAAGCAGGCGGGAGATGCCAGAGGCAAGCGATTCACTATCAGCGCGAAAAGGGAAGCCGCTATCGGCAGCGGTTTCGCGGTTTTCGGGAGTATCGAGATAAAGCACGGGCTTTTGCGCAGCCATGGCTTCAATTAACGCCGGATGTACGCCTCCGACCTCGCAAGCGAAGATGTAGAGGCCTGCGTTCTTCAATAGTTGCCAATATTGACTGCCGTAGACGGGCCCAAGAAAAATCACTCGTCTATCGGCAAGAGACTTCAATCGGTCAACATAAGACGCATCGTAGGCATTTCCTCCAACCATCACGAGCGGCCAATCTGTCTGCACCTGACCATATGCATCGATCACGAGTTCGGGGTTGTTCTCTGGTTCAAGACGGCTGACATACAGAACGAATTTGCGCGCAGGTAGATCAAACCCCTCAATTGTGCCGTTAGTTGCGGGAAGTTCCGCACCGTAGGCAATCATCGTGGACTGCCTTCGATAATGCCGCCAGTAGTAGTCCTGCATGATCCGGGCATCTGTCACGATTCGCGTCGGAGTGACCGCAGAAAACAACTCGCAGAGAAACAAGGACGAGCGGCCGAGAAGATTCCACTTTCTGCGTTTGCGATCGAGTCCGTCGACGTTGAGCACTGTCGGTTTTCCGAAGAGGCGGGGAATCCAGGCGATGGGGCCGTTAGCTACGTTGCAGATCAGCACTACATCGGCGTCGGTGAAGGAGACATGGATTACCGACAGGAAAGTGTGGAAGGCGGTATCGAAATGCTTCCTGGAAATCGTGGGCAGAATTACACGCCGAACGCCCGGCGCGAGAACGTCCTGCGGGGTGGTGAACGGACGCCGGCAGTATACTGTGACCTTGTGCCCCCGGACTGCGAGGCGCTTCGACAACTGCTCGGCAAAGGTTTCAAAGCCACCGTAACGAGCAGGGATCCCTCGCGTTCCCAGAATTGCAATGTTCATTTGTCTCAAGAACCAGCCTTCACAACCTTCTTCCAAGGTGGTGGCACTTTAGCGCGGGAAGTGCGTATATTATCTGGTGTTCGAATTCGAGTCAGATTAACTTTGAAATCACGGTAGAAAGTTGCTCGCCACTCAACGAAAGCCATTCTCATTGAGCATGTCATTCTAAATGTCCGACACACCTGGGTTATACAACAATCGTTCCGTGGGGGTCGTGATTCCAACATATGATCGGGACGACCTTCTTGAAAGATGTCTGGAACACCTGGCATCCCAAACCTTGCAATCGTTTCGAACGATCATTATTGATAACGGAACGCGGAATTCAATCCCGGCTTTTTTGAGCCGATTCGACAATTTAGAATGGATTCCGCTTTTCGGCAACCGTGGCACTGCAGTTGCTTTCAACCGCGGTATCGCTGCGGCGACGGACTGCAACCTCATTTTTTTGCTCAACAATGATGCCGAACTGGAGTCCGAATGCCTCTCTCATTTGGTTCAAGCATTGGAACACGACCACACGTATAGCATAGCGGTTCCAAAACTCTTGCGGTGGTCGGACCCGCGTTATCTGGACGGCGTTGGAGATGAAATCCTTTTGGGCGGCGGTGCTTATCGCGTTGGGAATGGGGAGCTAGATGTAGGTCAATATGACGTGCCCCGGCCAGTATTTAGTGCTTGTGCCGCGGCCGCGCTCTACCGTACGAGCCTCTTTAAGGATATCGGAGGCTTCGACGAAGATTTTTTCGCTTATCGCGAAGACGTAGACCTATGTCTCCGGGCACAATTGCGCCGGCATCGCTGTATTTATGTTCCCACCGCGCGTGCGCATCATCATGGAAGTGCAACAATGGGGCCCGCTCACTCCTGGGTTATCCGGTTGAGTACACGTAACCAAATTGTTGCGATTGTTAAAAGCTATCCTAGTCCGACCCTATTACGTTTGTTTCCACAGCTGCTTCTCTTTCAGATTCTCTGGGCAGCATTTGCGACCCATGAAGGTGCTCTATCGGCCTACGGCCTCGGTTTGATCGATGTACTCAAGACGTTGCCAGGAACCTTAGCTAAGAGACGAGATATACAATCAAAGCGGCTGCTGAACAGCCGGTCCTTCCTGCTCTTACTAGGAGAATCGGAGTGGCGAATCTGGATGTCCCACAACGGTCCTTACAACCCTCACCCTTCGCGGCTGCTCAGGGCCTATTTCCGCTTTGTCAGGCCGCGATCGCGAGCTGGCGCGGCCGCACATGAGGAGAGCCAAACGATGCGGCTCTAACGGACTACTTTCAGTGTAAACTGGATGGAAAATGTGGCAGCTCATTCGAGAGATCCGGGGAAATCGAGAATTGATATGGGCGCTCGCGATTAAGGAGTTGCGCGTCCGCTACAAACGTTCGGCGCTCGGCTTCTTGTGGGCCTTGCTGAACCCTCTTTTGATGATGCTGATTCTTTCCATGGTTTTTTCGACGATCATGCAAGGGACCATCCGGTCATACCCTATTTTTTTGATTAGTGCGCTGCTTCCGTGGACTTTTTTTTCGCAGTCGCTCTCCTATGCTGTGGACTCCATCGTATTGAATGGCGATCTGTTGAAGAAGGTCTATGTTGCGAAATCGGTTTTTCCCATCGCGGCCGTTTTGTCAAATATCATCAATTTTCTTTTATCGCTGGTGCCTCTCGTACTCTTGCTGGTGGTATTTCGATTTCCGTTCCATCCGACGTGGTTCTACCTCTTTGTTCCCCTGCTGAGTCTTATCTTATTTACGCTCGGCTGCAGCTTTTTCTTTGCCATGGCCAACGTATTCTTCCGAGACATGGCCCACATACTTCAGGTGCTGCTTTCGGCTTGGTTCTATCTTTGCCCCATTATCTACTCCTTGGATTTCGTCCCAGCGCGCTATCGTACTTTATTTCGCTTTAATCCCATGGTCTATCCGCTCAATGGCTTCCGTTTGGCAATCTATTATGGTTTGCTGCCGTCGCCTCAATCGACGGCGTTGTCTCTTGCGGTTGGTTTCGGAACGCTGTGCATCGGCTATGGCTTATTCCGACGTTATCAGGACACTCTTGTTTTTTATGTATAACTCCGACGAAGTTAAAGCTCCTGCAGCCCGGATTTCTTTTGAGAATGTTGCGCAGCGGTTCCGGGTTATTCGAGAGCGTCCCGATACTCTGCGGGAAGCTTTTGCCCATTTATTCCGAAACCGTACGAGTTATTACAATTTCGAAGCTTTGAAGGGCATATCGTTCACCGTTCATGACGGCGAAGTGCTCGGGATCATTGGGCGAAATGGGTCGGGAAAAAGCACAATCCTCAAAATCATGGCCGGTGTGTACCGTCCAACCTCGGGTGTGGTCAACATAAGGGGCAAGGTGGCGGCTTTAATCGAGCTGGGAGCGGGGTTCCACCCCGACTTGACAGGCCGAGAAAACATTGTTTTGAACGGATTATTACTAGGCCTGTCCAAGCGGGAGATTCAGAGCCGAGAGGAGCAGATCCTGGAGTTTGCCGAACTGGGAGAATTTATTGATTCTCCCGTCAAGCAATACTCGAGCGGGATGTTTATGCGCCTAGGCTTTGCCGTGGCAACGGAGGTGGATCCTGACATTCTGCTTGTGGACGAGATTCTGGCAGTGGGCGACGAGTCTTTTCAACAGAAGTGTTTGGCCCGGATCGAGGATTTTCGTCGCCGTGGCAAGACCATAATCGTCGTGTCACACGATTTGGAATCTGTCCGCAAACTCTGCCGGCGGACGCTTTTGATAGGGGAGGGTGTGCTCTTATTCGATGGACCCCCCGACGAGGGCGTGATGCGCTATCACGAGCAGTGCCAGACGGCCGTAGCGGCACCGAACTAGCCACTCACCTATAGGGGTGTCATTTGCCCGAAGAGCAAAAGGATTTCGCTACTACACACCGAGCGGAGGATGAGGGCTTACGCCTCGAACTGGAGGCTACTAAGAAGGCGTACCGAGGCAAAGAAATCGAACTAGCTCGCCTACGGCGCCAGGCTGAAGCACGGCAGAATTCGTTGCTTTCAGAGGTCGAGCAATGGAAGGCGGCATGTTCGGAATTTCGCGCCGACGCAGAACGGCTGCGGCGGTGGGGGCACGTTTGGCAGAGGATAGCCCCGGAGGGAAGCGTACGGCACTTCGTTCTAGGCGCCGCTGCAGCGTTCATAGAAAGAATCTCAGGAAGACGAACGAAGAATGCGCGCGTCGACCTGCGGGATATGGATCTGCTCCTTAGATGTGAAGAGCCGAATATTGATGTAAGCTCAAAACTTTCGCGATTCATCTGCGTGAGCGGGTGGGCTGCTCCAAAACGCAAGATTTCAAGTATAGAGATCTTGATTAACGGCGCTCACGTTGGGAATGCCTTCTATGGATTTGCACGCCCGGACGTAATCCGCTCACATCCCGAATTTGGTCACGACGTTCATGTAGGCTTTGCTTTTCGGCTGGATACAAAAACCCTCTCTGCAGGAATACACTCCCTGAAGGTGATCGCAGCTTCAAAAGACGGTAAGAAGGCAATACTGGAGGGCGATTTTGAAGTGCCTGCCGGGCAGCTTTCAGCATATCCGTACGCTGAGGAGCCTCAGAGTGCTCTTCCGGAAGTCCCCATTGAAGTAAGTGAGAATCCAACAGAGGCTTCCGTCGGCCCGGCAGGCGAGCAAGTCCAAGCATCCGTCATAATATTTACTCGGAATCAGGCCGAATTCCTCTCTCGCTCACTTCCAGTTATTATCAATCAAAAGACCTCGTTTAAGTTTGAAGTCATCGGCTTTGACACCGAATCCGATGACGGCACCCCTCACGTTTTTCGAAGACACGGAGTTCGGGTCGTTTCAGTACGCAGTAATGAGTTCCATCACATGCGAACTCGACTGCAGAGCCTGCGAGAGGCGCGCTGCGCGCTTGTAGTTTTTCTGGTGGGGGATGCCTTACCTGCCGACGATCACTGGCTCGAAGCTCTTGTTCGGCCTTTAATCGAGGACCCTCTAGTTGCGGCTACCTACAGTCGTCAACTGCCTGCAAGCGATTGTGTGCCGTGGGAAGCTCGCGATATTTATTTGGGTTGCTCCGTCGTGCGTGAGGTCAAGAAGGTAGATTGGTCCCAACCAGCGGAAGTCGAGAATTATCGCAATCATCAATGGAAGTTCATTTCTTTTTCCGACGTGAGCGCGTGTTATCGTCGAGGATTGCTTGAGGCTCTTCCGACTTTGGACGCCTTGCCTGAGGTTGAGGATCAGTATTGGTGCAAGTGCTTGATCGAAGGTGGTTACCGGGTTGTGCTCGAGCCCACCTCTTTAGTGATCCATTCGCATAACCACTCGCTACGCCAACTTTATCGGCGTCAAGTGAGATTCGGGCGCTGTTTCGCGACATTCATGGACACCCCTCCCGAACCGACGTATAAGCTGGTGTTCGGAGCGTTAAAGGACATCACTAACGATCTGTTCTTTGTGGTGGGTTGTAAGACCAATCTCTTGCGCAAGTGCAAGTGGATTCTGCAAGCACCTGTCATGCGCTTTGCCAAACGCTATGGCCTTCGCCAAGGTTTTCACCTGGGAGCTTTCGAGCCTGAAAGATCCGGAAGCCGTGACTTAGCAATTACGACAGAGGAGAATGCCGTCCCTGCAGAACGGTCGAAATGATCTCGATTGTCATCCGGGCAAAGAATGAGAAGGAGTACATAGGCGAGGTACTCACTGCTGTTTTGGCGCAGGATGATCAGGAGGAGTTTGAGATTATCGTAATTGATTCAGGATCTACGGATGGGACAAAAGAACTGGTCCGAGGGTTTCCCGTGGGATTGACAGAAATACCACCTGAGCGCTTTTCGTTTGGTTCCGCCCTGAATCTAGGCGTCGTACTCGCCCATGGACGGATTATTGTTAACCTTTCCGCTCATTGTACTCCGACCACCCACGCTTGGCTGCGACATCTCGTTGAACCGCTGCGATCAGATCCCAGATTAGTGGCAACCTACGGTCGGCAGGAGCCGAGGAAAGGCGTAAACCCTTTTGAAGAGTCGGGACTCCACCTTGCTTTCCCAGCAGACCTAAGTCGGCGGCCCGGCGCACTTTTCTCGAACGCAAATTGCGCTGTGTGGCGAACAGCTCTATTGAACAATCCGTTTGACGAGAAGCTTACATTCAGCGAAGACCTGGTCTGGCGAATGCAATTCAAACCGGACCGGATCCTGTACGTGCCGGAAGCGAGCGTTTATCACAGTCATCCGATCAATTTCAAATACTGGGCTCAGCGATTTGAAACAGATGGTATAGCGACGATAGCGATGCAGCGTAGGTATGGAGTCATCAACCCGTATGTCCGGAGAAATGATAGCTTTACGGCCGCCGCGCGAGATTTCTTCCGTTCCTGCTGCGGCCGATCATTATTCTTCATTCTTCAGGGATACTTTCGCTTTTTGCCGCTCGTGCCTTTCTTCGAAGGAGTCCGTGTCTGGTCGATGGCCCGCGGTCTGCGCAAAGGGCAAGCTCAAATTCTAGAGTAGGTTCCGATTAGGAAATCAGATGCCAAGTGTAACAGCCAACGAAAAGACCCACGGACCGTTCTTTCTATCCCAAATTCTACGAAGGTACCCGTGGGTCTCAACCGCCCTGGCGTTACTGATTGTGTTTCTCGCCATTAATAGTCAACTGCTAAGGGGGGCCGCTTCTCCGCACTGGGACGCGCTCAATTATTTTGGCCCCTATTTCATGCTAATCGCCGATCATGCTCGCGCTGGCAAGTTCGTCTTATGGGATCCTTTGACGAGTGGCGGCACTCCGGCCTTCGCCGAACCTGAACTCGGAACGTTTTCTCCTGTCACCGTGCTGATCGGAGGTGTTTTTGGCGGGAACGAACCGAGTTTTCGGCTCTATTGGCTCCTAATTTGGTTCTTAGGTCCCTTTGGAATATTAGTCCTGGCGCGCCACTTGCGCGTGCCTTTATGGGGTGCATTCATCGTTGCGTTAGGGTTCGCGTTCTCAGGTTTTTATACGGGAAACGCACAACATATCTCATCGTTATATTCGATTTCGTTCTTGCCTCTTATTCTTTGGCGCTTAGATGTGGCGCTTCAAGGACGTCGAATCAGGCCTGCTTTTGAAGCCGGATCTCTGTGGGGCTTATCGTCGCTCGCGGGCTATCCACAGCTCACAATTTTGACTGCGGGTTTTCTGTTTTTGTGGACGTTCGGACGATGGTGCTGTGCAAAGTTCGGGGATCAAGAGGAAGACGCATCATCGACTTTCGCCTATACGCCTATCCCAGGACCCAAGCTGAAGTTCGCAGCCTTAGTTTTGGCTTTGGTTGCAATTGTGGGAATGCTTGTTATTGCGCCATCGTACTACGCATTCTTCGCGGAAGGGCGAGGGTACAGTGACCGCGTAGGTGTTCGGTCTCGGGTAGAGGCCGTCGAGTCGCAGGCGCTTCACCCTGGCGCCCTAACGACCTTTGCCAGTCCCTATCTCCATATTTTGCAAATTTATAACCCGCATCTATGGGAGTACACCGACGTTTCTATGAGCTCCGTTTATTTGGGCGCATGTATAACTCTTTTTGGATTTCTTGCGATATGGGGACGATCGCGGTCTCGCTGGCGATGGTGGCTCGTCGGAGTAGCTTTGTTTTTTATTGTTTGCGCACTGGGGAAAGTGTTCCCACTTCGAGGCTGGCTATACGATTTGCTACCTCCGATGCGGTACTTTCGGAATCCTGCATTGTTTCGCGTATACGCAATGTTCTCGATAGCTTTGCTCGCCCTTCTCGCGACCAAGGATCTTCAGAGGGCTATAGACAACGGTTCAGCTCGGATCTGGAGGCGATTAGCCATTCTCGCCCCCATCATGGCTCTCTGCTCGATCGCCTCCTACATCCTTGTCCTGCGGAGCGTCGGCCAGCCCGGGAATCAACTCCGCGGCGCAACATTTCACATTTTATCGGTCTGGTTCGGCATCATTGCTATTTCCTGTTTTGTTCTGAAAAGCAATCGGAGAACGCTCCTGCCTTTCTTGCTCATAGTTGTTGCAATTTTCGATGGAGCCTTCTCATACAGGCTTGCAGCGCTGACGATTTTTGACCGAGGTACCGAGCATGAAGCGTGGAGAATAGTTGACGCCGGTCACGACACGGCCCTTGACCTGACCCCACATGGCCTCGAAAGGCAGTCCCGCCCCCCTAACTGGATCGGTCCGCAGCTTACTAGCATGAATATTCCGCTCCGAATGCCAACTTTCGAGAACTACGCCACATTGGTCAATCGTTTTCAGATCGATTTTATTTGGCGGCGAATGACTTTGGAGGCGATGAGCACGGGCGACCAACGGACCTGGTTCTCAACGAACGTAGTGATGGCAGCGCCGACTGATTCTGCATACGAGGCTTTTTTGAAAAGGAGCGAACAATTAGGTGCACCGATCCTGCTGATTCATTCGCGAGAGGAGATGTTGAGAGTCTTTAGATCTGGAGCCATAGCTCCCAGCGATGGCAAGAGCATTGACGATATTTCGACGTTGCCGGCGGCGAAACACGTCAGTACGAAAGTAATTCGATATCGGCCCAATGAGTTAATTCTGGAGATCTCTTGCCCAGATGACGGGTGGGTTCTGGTCACCGATCGGTGGGCGCCGAGCTGGCACGTGTCCTTGGACAACAAACCCGCCGAGCTACTCGCAGGAAATTTTATATTTCGGGCAGTCCGGGTGCACGCTGGGAATAATGAGCTTCGATTTTCCTATCAGCCGGAGGGTTGGCCAGCGTTGCTAATCGTAAGTTGGGGTACACTCTTGCTCGTTTCTATCCGTGCTGAGAAGATTCTTGCTCGCGTCAGGCGCAAATGGCTACGTCTGTCTATCAATTCAAAGGCGATCCGTATTCAAGCCATTCGGTAATTCTTTCGCATCTCCGTGAAGGCGAAGGACGACGATTACTTGACGTCGGCGCCGCTACTGGCTACCTAGCCGAGCGACTTAGCTCTCGTGGATACGAGATTACCTGTCTAGAGGGTGATGCATCTCTAGCCGCTGCGGCCTCAAGAGCGTGTTCAGAGGTGCTCGTTGCGGATTTGGATGGTCCGCTACCGCTCCTCAAGGGGCCCTTCGATGTCATCGTTTATGGCGATATTCTTGAACACCTCAAGGATCCGCTTCGAGTGTTTATGATGATAAATGAGCACCTCAGGAGCAATGGGACTGTGATCGTCTCGGTTCCCAATGTAGCGAATATTTGGGTACGTATTCAGCTATTATTAGGAAAGTTCGAATATGCGGATCGTGGGATTTTGGATCGCACGCATATGCGATTTTTTACGCTCCGTTCGTTCCGAACATTTTTACAGGAAGCCAACGTCGATGTCGTTAAGCTACTATCAACTCCGATACCGTTACCCCTTTTAGTTCCCGAGCGCTACCAGGGCCCGATTTTTCAGCTAGCGCACGCGGCGAACGCGAGGTTAGCTCGTATCTGGAAGAGCCTGTTTGCTTATCAATTCGTTGTTGTGGCTCGCAGGAGCAAGCATGAAGCCTAAAGTTGTAGTCGTGATGCCTGCTTACAACGCCGGACGGACGCTTCGTATGACATACGAGAAGCTCCCCAAGGATGATATATATCGGATCATCCTCGTAGACGACGGATCTACAGACGCGACTCTTCAAGTAGCGCGCTCCTTGGACTTGCACGTGTTCGTACACAATCGCAATTATGGCTATGGAGCCAATCAAAAGACCTGCTACGCGGAGGCGCTAAAGGCTGCCGCCGATATCATCGTTATGGTTCACCCCGATTATCAGTACGACCCGACGCTGGTTCCGGAAATCATTGCGCCCATTATTAGCGGAGAAGCTGATCTTGTTCTGGGATCCAGGCTGAAAATTGGATCTGCTATTGAGCAAGGGATGCCATGGTGGAAATACGCCGCAAATCGGTTCCTGACAATGCTTGAAAACCGGGTGTTTCGCCTGAATCACACTGAATTTCACACGGGATATCGCGCCTTTCGTCGCGAGTTGCTCGAGGCGGTTAATTACAGCATGAACTCTGACGGTTTCATCTTTGACCAGGACATCGTCGCGCAGGCGGTGGCAGCCCAGTTTCGAATTGCCGAAATTGCAGTACCGACACGCTACTTCCCTGAAGCGTCTTCTGCGAGTTTCTTTCAAAGCGTGGTTTATGGTCTCAAGATCTTGATCTTGCTAAGTCGATTTTTACTTCACCGTTCCGGAATCGTTCGTAGCAGACAATTCGAGAGTCTCCGTGCTCGTTACAGTCCCCTTGCTCAAGAAGTAACGGCGACCGAGAGGAGATGAGGCTGTAGACATACTCAAAGCGAATGAAAATATCGGAATCGTTTATTCCAAGGCAGAGTTCTTCGGGAGACGCATCCGGTGCGTGGGGGTTGTAGTATTATCACCTTAATTCATTTGGGTTCAGAAGGAGGGGGCAAGCCGAGTAGCATGCGCCGGAACCGACGAACCGCGTTGAAGAAAGGAAGATTCAAATAGCGCTCTAGTCGGGTTGTCGACATGTCGAGTTTAGCTCTTGTTTGTGCCAATAGGTTTTCGGCTTCGAGCATCCTGCTCTCGAGTTGCGCCGAGAGTGTTTCTAGCGCCGAGAGTGTTTCCAGCCTGCTCTCTACTTGAGTAAGGCTCGAAGATCCAACCTCTTGAGCTGAGGAATAACGCTGCTGCCAAAGAAGGTTCTTAACTCGCTCACTGGCCGCCGCCCAGCTTTGTCTGTCAATCCAAATCGAATTGTCGGTTTTGTGCCCTCGCCAACGAAATTCGCTACTAGCCTCATAACTGAAAACAAACTTGGTCTTGCGGCACAGAAACAACAACAAGAATAAATCTTCTAACAGAGGCAGTTGAGGATCGTCCCATAGATCTTTGAGAAAGGAGCTGCGGGCAATGAATGCGTTAGAGGTTATGAAATTGTCTAGCGCCACAAGCCGGCCCAGATCGAAAGGTTCGAAATAGATCAATTCTGCTGGCTCGGCCGGCAATTCGGTCGAAGTGCCAGCAGAGAGATCAGGCTCCCATACGCGGATGGCTCCCGAGTAAGCAATCCCGCAGTCATTAAATCGGTTCAGCAAGTGGACGAGCAAATGCGCATGGTTCGGATAGATGACGTCATCGTCGTCTAAGATCCCAAAATACTCAGAAGACACAGCTCTAAGGCCATCCCACAGCTGGGTGCTTCGAGAGCCAGTATAGGAACTTTGTATAAGTTGCACCGGGAGGTGATGGTCGTATTTATGGAGAATTTGTGATAGGTGAGGAACCTCCTTGTACTGAACTATTACTGCACCCACCCTCTCGTAGCTCTGGCACGCAATGCTATCCAGCGCGCGCTGGATGTAGTCTACTCCCCGATCGCCAACTCTCACGATAAACTGAACGCTATTCTCACCCAAGGCTTTCGGAGAAGTATTTGGCGTGAACTTCTTTCGTTCCCCCAATAGTTGATGCCTTGGGGCCAAGTCCGCCAAAAGCTTTTCCAACGTATAGTTTTGGGCGAAAATATCGTACGCACGCCGGGATAACTTGAGAGCGTCCTCCGGATTCCGTGATATCCAGTGCATGTACTCCGATATCTGGTCAACGAGTCGTCGGGCATCATCTGTGCGTTCAAGATACAGCACGGAATCCTGAAACACATTTCGAATGAAAGGATGCTCCTGGCAAACTGCGACGGCGCCGGACGCGGCGATCTCAAAAATTCGGGAGGAAGGCGTCCCGGTGGCACAGTGCTCTTCTCTGTGCAAGCACAATCCCACGCCGGCCTTATGAAGCGCATCGAGGATGCTTACACCGTCGAAAGGTAAGGTCCCCCGATAAGAGTGTTGGATATGGGACCAAGCGGTCTGAGGGCCGTAGACATCGAGATATGGTTCCGCATCCAGCCTTGCGAATAATCCGCCAAATCGCGGTCCGTCCCAGTTTGTTCCCGCATACACAAGGCGCGGGGCGTCAAGTACGGGTGGGCAATAAGCACAAAGTTGGCAAGTGGTGTACCAGGGAGTAACGAAATAGGTCTTATGAGTGGCGTATAATATGTCCTTTAACCATCGCCCTATATCTTCTGAAGAGCAGAGATAGCCATCATAACTCAGGATATTGTGGATGAACCGATTGCCACTGGCAAGAAAGGAGGGGGGTGTAACCATAGATCCATACGTTGGGAATCGCGTCAGCTTTGGTGTGCGGAAGTGAAGGGCAATGACGAAATCAGGCTGAAAATGATCTACTTCGACTGAGGAACCGACCTCGATGGCTTCCCATCCAAGGCTAGAGGCAGCTTTAGCAATCCTTCTCGAAAATTCCGTTTCTGCGACGTCCTGGCCGGCATAGTGATTATGGATTGCAATTCTCAAGGCCGACCGCTGCCTTTGAGTATTCGCGGCATCAATATCTCCTCACGACCTAAAATACCGAGCCTCCAATCCGAAGTGCAACCTGAGTAAAGATTTCATAATATTATTTCCTTGCTTTTATAATAACTCTACCCAGGTATGACGCCATATGGCAAAATCAAGTGACAATATGAATCCCGACGCCGATTCCGGCTTTACGAGCCTTTCGGTCGTCATCCCCGTCTATAACAGTCAAGCAACCCTGGGTAATTTGGTTGGGAACTTGGGGGCTACGCTCCGTCAATTAGCGGATCAGTACGAAGTAATTCTGGTGAATGACGGCAGCCGCGATGGAAGCTGGAACGAAATTAGCCGGTTGGCTTCAGTTCATGACTGGACCCGTGGAATTAATCTGATGCGGAACTATGGCCAGCACAATGCACTTCTCTGTGGTATTCGGGCTGCAAGATACGAAGTGGTCGTCATTATGGATGATGACCTGCAGCACCCTCCGGGTGAGATCGCGAAGCTACTGTGCAAGCTGGCGGAAGGTTACGACGTCGTTTATGGAGTGCCGCAAGAAGGCCAGCAGAGTGTTATGCGTAACGCGGCCGCGAGAATTACGAAGATGGCTTTGGAGAGCACCCTCGGCGCGGAGACGGCAAGCAAAGTCAGTCCTTATAAGGTGTTCCGCACAAAACTGCGGGACGCCTTTGCCGGCTATCAGAGCTCCTTTGTTTCGCTTGACGTTCTTTTAACGTGGGGCGGAAGGCGATTTGCCGCCGTGAATGTGCGGTACGATCCTCGCAGCTCAGGGAAATCGCAATACACACTTCAGAAATTGATCACACACGCGCTCAATATGATGACTGGATTTAGCATCATTCCTCTGCAACTTGCTTCACTGATCGGCTTCGGTGTCACCGTTTTCGGGATACTGGTTCTTGCTTTTGTGCTAGGCCGATACTTCATACATGGAGTCGATGTGCCGGGGTTCACCTTCCTGGCATGCATCATCGTCATTTTTTCAGGCGCTCAACTATTGGCTTTGGGCATTTTTGGAGAGTATCTGGCGAGAATTCACTTCAGAATGATGGAGCGGCCTGCGTACGTCGTGTCATCCATGACTCCGGAACATACCGCCGAGCACAATTTGATCTAACAAATGCGACCGCTCTCTCATCTTGCCTCCATCATCCTTTCCGCCATGAGGATTTGCCACTTATGACTCCTAGTTGTTGTCTCGTCCTCGGCGGCACGGGTTTTATTGGCTCGCACGTTGTTGAGCACCCGCTGGCAAATGGATTGAGGGTGAGGGTATTCGGCCGATCCTCAACGTAAAGCGTGGGCGCGGACTGCCTTGAATTTTCGGTCGGTGATTTCCATGACGCTCAAAGTGTGGCCAAGGCCGTAAAGGGCTGTGATTATGTGTGCCATCTGATCGCGACGAGCGTACCGGCAAGCTCCAATCGGAATATGGTTGCCGACGCCGACAGCAATCTCATTGGTACTTTGAAGCTGGTTGAAACTTGTGTTCGGGAGAAGGTGCGGCAGATCATCTTTTCGTCTTCCGGAGGAACGGTCTATGGAAGGACTGGAGATGATCCGGTTCCGGAATCGCACAATACTGAGCCGCAGTGTTCATATGGAGTCGTTAAGCTGGCCATTGAGAAGTATCTAGAGCTCTTTCGAATCCAACATAGTTTGGATTATACAGTACTACGAGTCAGCAACTGCTATGGCCCGCGATTACCGGTCAAAGGAGAGCAGGGCGTCGTGGGCGTACTTCTCAACCGACTGCGACGACAAGAACCGGTAACCGTGTGGGGGAACGGGGCGATCACCCGTGATTACGTCTATGTCGCTGACGTAGCCGCGGCATTTCGAGCCGCCTTGGGCTTTCCTTTTAGAGTGTTCAACATTGGCACAGGCATTGGAACCTCGATCATAAACCTGATTGAGATGATGGAGCGTGTGACGGGTTGCCGGGCCAACATCGTCAAGCATCCGGCTCGTGAAGTGGATGTTCCGGTGAATGTCTTGGATCCGACAAGGCCACGAAACTACCTTCACTGGGATGGGAATATTGCCTTAGAACAGGTGCTACTGAATACCTGGAACTGGATGCAGGGTAGCGCGCAAGCGAGTTCAGCTCACGCCCTCAGCTTGTATCCCCACCAATGACCACAATGGACGCCCTTCAATTCCCGTCATTGTATTTACTAACTCAAGGCATTCTGGGCGGTAAGCGAGCACGCAGGAAATGTATCCAAGAATATGGGCGGATAGAGCCTGGGATGCGGGTGCTCGATATCGGTTGCGGCCCCGGTTATGTGGTGAACTATCTCCCCAAAGTTTCTTATTTTGGCTTCGATATAAGCCCGCAATATGTAGCGTACGCCAACAGAAAATACGGCAAGCAGGGAACATTTTTTCCGCAACCTTTTGACGCTGAGATGGCCAAGAAATTGGCGCCCGTAGACCTAATTCTGATGGCTGGCCTACTGCATCACCTGAACGACGCCGAAGCAATTGCTTTGCTTGAACTCTCAAAGCAAGCGATCAGTCGAACTGGAAGGCTAATTACACTGGACCCTTGCCACGAACCCAACCAGTCGCCGGTGGCTAAGTTTCTGATGGACCGTGATCGTGGCGAATCGATCAGGCAAGCCGATCAATACGAGGCGCTTGCATCACAAATCTTTGGGCACGTAGATCTCCACATTCGCGAGGATTTATTTTTCTTCCCATACACTGCGGCGGTGATGGTATGCGGAGTGAGTTGATGTGTAATATTGCTGTGAGAGCGCGGCGCCGGTTAATGCATGCCTTCTGAATTCGATAATTATGCTGCAGCGGGATACGGGAAACTTCTGCAAGATCCCGTCCGGCAGCGATTTGGTGAACCACGGTTTTTTTTCGAACGAAAGCTGGAGCTTTTGCAGGCTCTTTACGAACAATATGCAAAGCCAACTCAATCTGCTAGATGGTTGGATGTAGGGTGCGGCGAAGGCACATTGTTGGAAATGGGCAAAAAGTACTTCCATGAGGTCGCGGGCTGCGACGTTTCAGCGGGCATGATTGGCCGTTGCGAAGGCCTGAACATACGGCAACAGGTTTCACCGCGACAGATTCCATTTGCGGACAAGAGGTTTGATTTAGTGACCGCCGTTTGCGTGTACCATCACGTGGAGCTGGGCGACCGCGTATCTCTGATGGCGGATATTTCGCGCGTACTGAAACCCAGGGGGCTGTTTTGCGTGATCGAACACAACCCGATCAATCCGATCACACAGCTTATCGTTCGCCGAAGCCCTATAGACTCTCATGCACACCTCCTGACCGCAGGAAAAGCCCGAAGACTGGTACGTTCTGCAAAGATGAAGGTTTTGGCTACGCGCTATTTCCTGTATTTTCCTGAACGGCTTTACTTCAAAATGGCCGCGGTCGAAGAGATTCTGTCCGTATTGCCCTTAGGGGGGCAATACGCCATCTTGTGCGAGAACGATTGATATCTCCTCCATCGGGCTGCCCATGTGCGCGTCAGCAGACGCTATGGTTGGCCGTACTATTCGCGATATCCGCTGAGTTGATTGGAATATGGTAGAGTGCATCTTTAGGCGGCACCTCGCTCGCAAATCGGAGATGAACTCCGGATTTTTCTTGGGATTTCTGTGATCTCGATAATAACGTATGGAAGAAATGACAACTATGGCTACAACCTGGCGAAAAGAACAGCTATTGGCTTCAACTGCCTGGCAGAGGTACTGACGGAAGATGATGAAATCCTATTCGCCGATTACAATACTGCAGATCATCTTCCCACGTTACCAGAATCCCTCTGGGACAGTTTAACCGACAAAGCTTTAAGACTTATCCGAGTGATTCGCATCTCGCGCGGCCTTCACGATCAGCTCAAGGCGGATTCGCCTTTGTCGATTCTGGAGAATATCTCTCGCAATGCGGCCATTGTGCGCTCCAATCCACAGAATCGTTGGATTCTTTCAACCAACCCGGATGTGCTTTTGGTACTTGCTTCTTCTTGGCGGAGCCTGGCTGACCTTCTTAAGGATATGCCTGATAGCTTCTATGAGATGCCCCGTTTTGATGTTCCAGAAAGCATTTGGTCCTCGTTCAATCGATTGGACCCAAAAGAGAATATTAAGCTGGCCCGAGATTGGCTCGTGTCGAACAAGGCGGCAGTTGCGGAGACAGTTCCCGACTGGCGTTTCCAAAAATACATATTGTTCGACGCACCTGGCGATTTTCAGCTTGCTCCGCGGAACTACTTTTTTCGCTTGCGCGGTTTCGACCAATCAATGAACAAGTACCTGCACTCCGATTCAAATCTCGCTAAGCGGATGTGGCTGCTCAATGGCCGCAGAACCGATCATCTACTAACAAAATTATGGGTGGTGCACCAGGATCATTATCTTACCGGCGAATGGGCCAAAAACTTCGGAAGCATCGTTCACAACGACCTCTTCAAGAAAGTACTTCACGAGGAGACCATTGAGGCAAATGACGAGAACTGGGGGTTGCATCATTTGGATCTACCTGCGTTCTCATTAGATGAGAGGATTCGACAGGAAAGAGCGCGCCTGCCACAGCTTTCACCTGCGATCAATGGAAATCTGCCGCTTAGCAAGGACATAAGCTGGGACATACAGCCTGTTCACCGACTTTCGCATTACAATCCAGAGGTGCTGACGCTCTACTTGCGAGAGAATCTTCAGTTGATGCCTCCGGGATCGGTAGTGGCGTACATCGGCCGAAATCCAGCGACGCTTCAGTTGTTGCACAATATGTGGCAGCTCGTCTCGGCGTCCGGAACGCCTGTGCATGATCTTGCAGGGATCGCGGAGAAAGGCGCGAGCATCGTGCCCGACCTTTTGCTTGTAGACTTCTATTACAATCGCCCCGAGTATTGGGAACGTCGCGTTCGGCTGGTGCAGGAGAGCACAAAAAGGCGCACAGAACAGAAGCAAATCAGTGAATACGACGCAGGCGAGGAACTTAGCCGGTTCACCGAAAGCACTGATTTGCGCGAGTGGCAAAATCAAATCGTGCCATATTGGGAAAAAAGCCTTCCGCACGTTCGGTTACAACCGGGTGGATCAATTATCCTTCTAGGTTGCAGCCAGTATGTGAGCATGTATTCGAAATTTAAAGAGGCATTCTCGAAATGCTATCAGAGATCAAGTTCTGGTTCTCGGACAACTAAAAAGTCGCACAGTATCTATGAACGATTCAAGCGCCGCCTGAATCCGCCATTATTCACGACTCACGAAAACCTTATGGGCCCTGCCTATTTCAGTGGCAAGGCGCGCTACAAGCGCAGTGAGAATGGAGTTATGGATCTTCAGACTCTTTATGTGCACCATCGACTTGTTGTTCTGCGGGTGAATTAAGCCGATGAACAGCTTACAAGACGTTAAAGAGTATTGGGACCGGCGTCCCTGTAACATACGGCACTCGACTAAGCCTGTTGGTACTCGGGGCTATTTTGACGAGGTTGAAACCCGTAAATATTTCGTTGAGCCTCATATTCCAAAGTTCGCGAACTTCCCCAATTGGCGCGGAAGGGACGTCCTTGAAATCGGTTGCGGGATCGGTACGGATTCCGTCAATTTCGTCCGGAATGGCGCCAATCTGACAATCGTGGAGCTTTCCAGTGAAAGCTTGGCGATTGCGAAAAACAGATTGGAGCTCGAAAGGCTCCCGGCAAACCTCATTAATAGCAATGCTGAGGAATTAGACCAGTTCCTTCCGGTAAACAAGAAATTTGATTTGATCTATTCATTTGGCGTGATACACCACACGCCGCATCCGGAACGGGTTATCAGAGCTATTGCTAATCGGCTTAAACCAGGCGGCGAACTGCGGATGATGGTTTATGCGCGGCACTCCTGGAAAGTCTGGTGGATATATGCCCGTTATGGGTGGAGGGAACCTTGGAATTGGGATCGGTTGGTAGCGAAGTACTCGGAAGCGGAAATCGGTTCACCCGTGAGCTATATTTATTCTCGTCGGGAAGCACGCAAGCTGCTCCAAGACTTCGAAATCGTGAGTATCACCAAAGACCATATCTTTCCCTATCGAATTCCAGACTACGTACAATATCGCTACGTAAAAAATTGGTATTTTCGCTGGATGCCGAATTCGTGGTTTCACTGGCTGGAGCGGCGGCTCGGTTGGCACTTACTTATCATGGCCCGACCGGGTGCCGCATAGAGTGTGAGTCTGCCTCTACCAGGATGACGTTGAGTCGTCGATTCTATAGTGATCAACTGAGCTGATTTGTGTTTTGATGATAAGAAAGACACCGCTCCTGCCGAATGGCGTTCCTCTTCCTGGCTTTGCTAGCTCGTCTCCACTAAGGGACAAGCTGGTTCCGGCCTTGCTTGTGTCGAGCGGTATTCTTGCGATTGCGCTTGGGGTCGCAGCACATCGGTTGCATCTGGGGCATAATCCGGAACTGAGGTGGATAAAGGCTCTCCTCTTCATTTTCGGCCTGGGTTTGACGATCGTTGGCGGACGGCTTTTGTATACTCCGCATCGAGCAGAGCAAGTAGTCCGCCGCGGCTTGACCTACCTCGGCGTGGTTTCGATCATAGTGGCTATAGGTGTTCACCCATTTGGCCTTGCTCAGGACCCCGCATTTCGCTGGAAGCGACAACTACTTCTCTCGTTCGGCTTATGTATAAGAGCGATGGCTGCCTTGTTTCCTTACCGGTTGGCAGTCAAGAATTGGCTTATAGTCCGAGGCACAAAGCCGGCATCCGTCGTTACGAGAGCCTTATCTTTTGGCCTGCGAAGGTTAGCAGCGATACCGATTCACTTGCGTAATAGAATAGCGCTTCTCCTGTTGCCTTGGATTATGTTTGCCATAAATCCGAATTGGCCGTTCCAAAGCCTTGGCTCAATGGACCCCTGGTATTATTTTGGCGAGTTTATTCACTTTCCGCATTACCAGAGACTTAACCCCAGCTACGCGGGGGAGCGACTGATGTGGATACTGCCAGGTTTCGTTCTGGCCCATATCTTGTCTCCAGTGTACGGAGTCTTGGCCTTGCATATGGTCTTCTACAGCATTTCGGTGCTGTCGCTGTACTACCTCGTTAGCCGCTTCGCAGATCCGGGAACAGCACTACTAAGCTCATGCCTTCTCGGGTGCCATCCACTTTTTATTGGTGCCAACGGCTGGTCCTATGTCGATGGGGCATCCATTGCGTACCTTATATTGTCTTTTGCTCTAATCGCAAAATCTACGTCATCTCGTTTTCCCCGCTTTTACATGGCGCTGGCAGGTGCGTCCTGGGCGAGTTTGGTGTACACCTATATTCCCTGGGTTGCGTTTACGCCCTGTTGTGCTTATCTGTATCAGTCGATTTCCGGCGATGGCCATTTCTCATTCAAGTCACTTCGGCTCAGGATACTTCCATTCGTGAGTCTGTTTACTCTGGGGTTTGCCGCCTTGACCTCCGTGCTTCAAATCGTCCACATCCTGTTGTATGGCGTTGGAAAAGGTTTCTTTTTCCGCACAAATATTGAGAGCGCGTTCCGTATTGGAACCATGAAAACACCCTGGGCTACTGGCAATCAGTGGATCTACACAGCCAGTTGGATTGTTTTCCCCGTTCTCGTCTGTCTTACATGTATTGGACTCCTGCTCCAACATAGGCGAGGAGTCATCACCCTAAATCGCCCGGCAATTGCGTGTGCTGTCATCTATCTCTATTGTTCGGCTTTTATGGTAATAATGACAATTCGCCCGACCCAGCTCTTGGAATTCGATTATTTCGCGAGCATATTGATTCCAATTTTATTCCTGGCCATGGGACTCACTGTTTTTAGAGTACCGGAGGGCTGGCAGGGCTTGCAACTGTATCTCGTAGTAGCTGTGTCGTGCGCAGGTTCCATATTATCCTTATGGAAAATCGGCCTATACCGCCTGGCACTCGCACACGGTCTTGGTCCCCTCTATGCGGTTGGCATCGCCGGCGCATTAATGCGGTTAGTTTTACCCAAGCGATCATTTTCTTGGATACTTTTGCTATGCGCTCTTTCGGCAATCAGTTTCGGGCTCGTCCCAGCCTATGCAGGATTCGCGTGGAAAATACAGTATGCCGGTATTGCTTCAACGCGGCGCATCGGGACGGCGGTAACGCTTATAGAGGACCATCTTCCCAGCAACAGTTATCCCGCATTCTGGATCGATGTCTATAACAGCAATCTCTCCAAGGAATACCTCGCGATCATGTGCGGATCCTTATCGCACGGGCTCTCTATGTGGCGGTACCCTATGGTTGATCCTGGCAGAGTCTATCCGCCTGGGACGTTCCTAATTCTTATCACGCAAGCCCGCGACGTTTTTGCTGATGCTAACGAAAGAATGAGCAGTGCAGGTATGCCTCTCAGACTCTATCGTCAGGATCTCGTGAGCGGTGGTGGAGTATCGTACTGGCTCACTTATCTCCAAGTACTCCATCCGAAGGGGAGTTAGGCCCGTTAGGCGCCTTCGCATGATGTCGATATGGTACTTTCGTTGGAAGCCGGACATGATTTTTGAGTGACGCGTTCCAAAAAGCAGCTTTCGCATTGCGCCATATGGGATTTGGAGCTCGACTTGTTGCCGAAAAGAGAATCCAAGAGGGATCGATCGCCCGGAACATGGTTTTCATCCAGGTGCTGAAGTTGGCGGATCATTGACGCAATGGTTTAGTCAAGAAAGTCAGGTAGCTACCGGTTGGGGAAGCTACCGATAGGGATTATTCGGTATCGGAATTGAGTGCCCAGGACCTAAGACGGGAGCACCCAAGTGTTGCGACCGTATATTCGGAAGACTCTCGCGCGGTTTGGGTTTGATATAAGTCGCGAGGACAGCTTTCTTTTGGAGCCGGAGTTTCAAAAGATATTTTCACGATGCCGTGCGTTCAGCATGGCTTCCAGGGAACGATTGTACGCAGTGTTTCAGGCTGTCCAGTACATAAATGCGAATCACATCCCGGGGGATCTTGTGGAGTGTGGCGTTTGGCGCGGGGGCGCCTCCATGGTTGCCGCACTAAGCCAGATGTCCCAGGGGGATACGTCGCGCCGGATCTGGCTTTACGATACTTTTGCTGGAATGACAAGTCCAACTGCGAAGGATGTGCATCGCTGGGAGGGCAGAAATGCCAGGCACACATGGGCGCGGTTTGAACGGGATGAACATAACCACTGGTGCCACGCAAACCTCGACGAAGTGAAACAGAATTTATTTTCGACGGGCTACCCAGGTGATCGCATCGAGTTCGTCCAGGGCGACGTGAATGAAACATTGGCGAGCGGGGGGCCAGACCGGATTGCCGTACTTCGTTTGGACACTGACTGGTATGACTCAACCAAAATTGAACTGGAGAGATTATATCCACGGTTACCCATAGGGGGCGTTCTCATTGTCGATGATTACGGCGTGTGGAACGGCGCACGCCAGGCGGTAGACGAATATTTTGAGAAAGAGGATGTCAAAATCCTGCTTCAACGAACTGACTACACTGGCCGAATGGGATTGAAATTGTGAGTGGCTTGCTTTCCAGGAAGGTTGCGACTACGGCTTAGGTTTGCCGTCAAATGATTGAAGCAGAAGTCGGCGCTTCTGAATAAGAGCGCTCACTTCTGGGTCTACGAGGGCATCGTGTTCAAGACGGCGAAAAACGGACGTCGAAAAGGCTTCAAAGCGGTTACCTAGTCCGGCTGAAGATGGGTCGGGCAAACCCGGATGAACGCAGATTTCGACCAATTTATCGCACGGAATCGTCGCCAGAATATTCAGTAAAACGCGCTTAAGCACTGCACCTGAGTTTAGAATTCCAAAAAATAGTTCAGGCGTTTCGAGCCGTGGCTTAATCCACTGAGCATAGGCGCGGGTAACCAGCCATTTTGCCAAATTGTTACGCTGCAAAATCTGAGAATACGCGCCAGAGAAAAATAAAGCTTCGAACGGTTCTCGGGACAAACGGATTCGTCGAATCCCAAACGCAGAGGCTTCCTCTTCCAAAACAGCGAATATTACCGGGTTCATGTGGACGTGTTGATGGGAATCGACGTGGGTCAAGGCCAACCCAAAATCGAGAGCCTTTGCAAGTTGCGCTCTTATTTCGCTTCGAATTTGATCGATCAGAATAGCGTCGTTTCGACCCGCTCGGATCAGGCGCTGGGGGCGCAGCCTGAATTCACAGCTATCGTCGATGAGCCGGTAAACATGCCGCCCGGCGACAGCCCGGCCCTGAGTAAGAGAAACGTGAAGCCCCACGGGTAGCTTTGTTTCGCGTGCTAGCTTTGCCGCCTCTTCGGCGGTAGGCATCGTGACCATTAAGGTCGCGGAGCTAACGACGCCGCGCTCGTACGCCGACACAATTCCTCGCGTTGTCGCCGCGTCCATGCCTAAATCATCAGCGTTTACAACGAGGCCCGCCTTCATTTGTGTCCTTGCTCGTTGTGGGAGTTCACCGGAACGCTCAAAAGCGCTCTCTGCTCGCTCCAACTATGCTCACAAGCTGCAAGAAAGTCCGAAAGGCCAGCGCTCCCCAACAACAAAAGCAGTACGTCACGGCCAATGAAAATGCATTGAATCCACCCTTCAACGCGAGAAATACAAAAATCGCAAGGGCTGGATATATGAGTTGCGCAATAGCGTATCGTTTAGACGTAGCGTCAGAGACGACCCATATGCGAAGTATGGTGAGCGGGATCGCTGCGAGGGCAAGGAGCTTCAGGACCCGTATGTCACAATACTGGACGCCATAGCGCCCGCCACAGACGTATTTCGCGCCGCCGGCCCATAGAAAGACGGCCCCCGAGAGCGTGAGCGCCACTCCCACGCTGATCGCCCTTAAAGTGACGAACTGCCTTCCGACGCCCATTTTCTCTGCACGGACGATCAGCGGAATCATAATCTGAAGAACCGGCTGCGTAGACGTAATCATAGCTTTGGTAAGGAAGGCGGACGCAGCATACTCACCGTTGACAGCCGGACTAAATAACAGATACGAAACGAGAATATCGATGTTGATGAACAGTATCGTACCGAGCAGCGCGCTGCAGAACGGTAAGAAATGGTCAAATGTGAGGCGCTCGACTACCAACGGAACGGTAGTGTCTGGCAATCCTCGTAGCGCGGCTTGAAGGAGGCAAACAAAAGCAAGAACGCTGGCGGCGAGCATACCCGCAAATACCGTCCAGGGTGCCTTAAGCCAAAGAACAGATAAACTGCCTAACGTCAGTTGTAAACTACACCAGAGCGCCCAATAGACGCCGTAACGCGTAAATTGCATCGCACCCTGGAACGTTGCACGGACAACTTCCACCAAGAAGCTTGCTACGGCCACCAACGGCAACAATATGGCTAAAAGTGATGAGTCAATTCCAAGAGCTGTCCCGCCGACTTTGAAGCCAAACTCGAGCAGCACGAGAGAGATCATGGTAGGGATTACGAGCTGACGAGCCGACGCGAACAGCGCCCGGATCAGGAAAGGTTTACCGCCCTGCTGAAACGCCTTGCCAAAATATCCCGCTAACAGCAGAACAACTATGCCGCCGGGCGTGGCGATGATATTGAGAATAGTCCAACCCGTATAGAATCGGCCGAAATCAGCCGATGACAACTGCCGGTTGGCGACCAAGATCAAGCAATAATAGAAGAAGAAGCCGAGGATAAAAAAAAAGGTAACCCACAGTGATCTACGGATCACCGAGCGCTCTCGGTTCCCGACCGCTCTTTCTACAATCGTTCCAATTGAGATTTTCGGCATGTCCACCCGCTGCAATAATAGGATTGATATCGCCGATCAGGTTTTGTCAGCTGCTTTTCGTCGCAATGTATGAGGATCGGATCGGGCTTACTGCAATGTTTCTCGGAAGCCGTCTTCCATTCAGTTTGCAAAGCTCAAAGATCCGCAGAAGTTCCGCTTCGGAATATTCTGATAAATCATGCTGCCTCTTCAAAGAATTGTAAGAAGGAAGAAAGGTGCCAACCAATCCGGCAATGGCCGACATCAAAAAGCCCTCCCGATAGGCGAAAGTCAGAAATATTCTCACGTGTTGCCACATCGCGGTACAAGGCGCTATGAGATCGCCAATTAGAAACCGACCCACTGGTTTCAGGAGCCGCCGAAGATCGAGGAGTGCTGTAACCAGCTGTTCCTGGGTAAGGTATTGAAACACTGAGTTGATCAAGATCAGATCCAGGCATTCCGAAGGGAGCCCATTCACCTGGTCCCCGCCAATTACGACGATGCGTCGATGGTCCTTGTAGCGCTCTCGGAGCCTCGCGCGCACCACGTCAGCCGGATCATATAAATATATGCGTTCGCATTCGGCGGCCATCCAGTCGGCAGCGAATGCCTCACCGCAGCCCCAGTCAAGCATGGCACTTCCCGATCCTCTGGGAAGGAATGGAAGAACATTGGAAAAGATATGCCGGTAATGAGCGCGTTTGTGGGTCTCACTTACAAAGATTCCGTTTGGCCTATTCCAATAATCGAACCAGGATTTCATCGCGCTTTTTGGTCCTATCACAAGAGCATCCGAGCCAACAGCACGATTAAGTCGGGGGCAGGTTGATTTCTCGTCTCAAAAGTGGAACGCAAGGACGTCGCATTATTCAAGGCTTCCCTCTGCTAAAAACCATTCTATTGTTCGACTAAGACCTGCGTCGAGTGAAACCATCGCACGCCAGCCAAGCCGGCTGCGAGCTTTCTTGGTATCTGAGAAGTTTCGCTTGACGTCGCCCAAGCGGCTGGCCTGATATTGGATCGGGGGAGGCACTATTCCGCGCGAACGGAGAAGGCTAGCCAAGGACCTTGCCAAATCAAGGATTGTCGTTTCGGTATTGGTGGCGATCTGAAAGATCTCGCCGCCGATGCCATCTACAGTGGCCGCCAACTCGATTGCAGCCGCGATGTCGTCGACATAAACGAAATCGCGCGTTTGCTGACCATCGCCATAAACTTCCCACGGGAGCCCCATCAAGGATTCACGAATGAACTTGGCGACCACGCTTTCCTTATGTGTCGAAAATGGGCCGTAACAATTTCCAAATCGCAGTGCTACCGTATCTATTCCGTAGCTCCGATTATACGCTGAACAATAGCCTTCTCCGGCCAGCTTGCTGGCTCCGTAGGGTGACACCGGATGTGGAGCTAGTTCCTCGTGGATCGGAGGCGAACATTCGCCGATGGGAGCACCGCTGGAAGCAAACACAAAACGTTTGACCCCGCATTTGCGGGCAGCTTCCAAATAGTTTAATGTGCCCAAGACGTTCGTTGTGCAGTCGAATCGTGGATCGGCAACCGATGGGCCGACGCCCGTTGAGGCCGCCAAATGGACGATAACGTCGACCTGTTCGGCAGCACGCATTGCCAGGGTATCGTCGCGGATATCTCCTACGACCAATTCGACTTCTCCGGCTTTGCTGCTATGACGGCCAACGGCCTCCGGATTAGTCCTGACGAATCCAGTTATGCGCGCAAGCTTCTCGATGGATCCAACAGAGAGGTTATCGACGATTCGCAAGGTCACGCCAGATCGGGAAATAATGTGGCGAATGAGATTGCGTCCGATAAATCCGCAGCCGCCGGTCACAAGCCAACGCATACTCCCATCACCCGGCAAATCCATTGCCCTCCCGACGGAGCCGTTTCATTTGCAAACTATTATCGTTTAGCGGAGACGCCAATGCGTCTGTGGAAGTTTGGCTTGTTATCACAGAAAACATGGGTTTGCCAGTGGGGATCTGGGTTGCGGCCCAAAACTGAGGGGAAGGCATTTTGACACCTAGGCGATATCTGCAATTCGATTTGTTTGAGGTCTTTTACTGTCTGGCAATCCTCTCGCTTCCCCTTCTTCTATTATGGATCAACAATTCTTGGGTCTTCCATTATCCAGTTTCGATCGACGCGTGGATCTATTCGGGCTTTCACCTGCACCTTCGAGAATTTCTCAGGACATTCGGGACCACCTATTACGCATCCCGCGTGCCGTGGACGGTGCCAGGGTGGCTCGTGCACTCAATGTTTAGTGACGAACACGCGCTCTACGTCTTGCACTTTGGCGTATTTTACTTAGCCGCGTTCTCGCTATATGAGGCAATTCGAAACATCTTTGTGAACCGTACAGCTGCCTTCGCAACGGCACTGATGATGGGGACCCACGCTTACTTCTTAGTCGCAGTTGGGTGGGATTACGTCGATGGGTATTCGATAGCATGGCTGCTTGTTAGTCTTGCTGCGCTGAGCAGCGCAGCCATCCATCGGCATTGGCGTCTTGCAACTGTTGGGTGGGGCATAGCTGTGTGCCTGACGGTCTCGACCTATATTTTACTGGTGCTATTTATTCCGATTGAAATCGGAATGTTCTTGTTGCTGAATCGATTTGAGGGGAAACGGCCAATCGTGTCTGTTGGGTTATTGGCAGTTTCCGGCGGTGTGGGTGCAACAGTCACACTGGGGCTGATCAACTGGCTTCTGGGAGGGCCATTTCTCTACCTGCTCGGACAAATCAATCCGCTCTCCGCTGTAGCAGCAAACCGATTCCGATATGAGTTGCCGCTCGGGCAGTGGATATGGAATTCGCCTTGGGTGCTATTGCCTGCCATCGCGTTTACTTTCAGCTGCTGCTTCCTGTGGCTCCATCGCAAGTCGGTTCTGCAGAAAATACGATCGGCCGATTCCAGATTGGATTGGGAGATATCCTTATTCATTTGCTGTCTAGCTGATCTTGCCTCTTCATTCATTTTTGTTGCCCTGGAGGCCGATCACTTTTATGTTTTACAAATTGATTACCGGGCCAATGCTCTTCTCCCTTTTGCATTTTTAGTTGTTGGCGGCGTATTTGCAGCCATGTGCGAGCCGCTGCCCCGCCTCCGGGAAATTGGATTCCTTATCAGTATGATGGCGATCGCGCTCTCGCCTTGGCTCCTTACCACATTTGCAGCCCGCAGAGTTGCTGTGGTGTTCCGCTCAGGGGATCTAATCCACGGTCGCCCATTAACACTCGGCTGGATTATTGTCGGAGTGTTGCTCATTGTGTTCCTTTTACAGCGATCATATCGGGAACTTGGCGCCGCGATATTGATCGCGTTCTTGTCGATCATTGGAATTGGTGCGCGCCCGGGGCCGCGGCTGGCTGACGGCGTCTCGGTCGGTTATCTTTCTTTCCCGCCAGATCCAGCGTTCAAGCAGGAGACGCTGGCTGTTTTCGATGCATCGAGAGGCGTGGCTCGTTACAATCCGGATGCGCGGGCACGCTTCTGGTTCGATGCAAATGACCCTCATGCTGAGGATCTTCGGGACGTTGTTTCCACTTATCTTTACGCGTACAGTCTCGTGAATGACGGTTTTCCGAAGCTGATTTCAAAAGACGGAAGGCGCGCTTCCATAGCGCCAGGTGATCGAATCATTCTGCTTACATCGGAAGGCGATCCTATTCCTCTTGCGAACGCAGCAGTCGCGAATCAAAGCCTCGTCTTTGATGAAGTAGCGGAAATCCCAGTTCGTCGGCCAGGAGTGGCGTTTAAAGCGGTGGTAACAGAAGCCAAAATCGATTTATCGAAGTATGAAGAAATTGCACCGGTCGAAGCCGTTTTCGGTCAGCCTCTCATCGCCGGAACGAATTCAAAGCTTCAAGGCAGGTTGCCCGTGTCGGTCAGTACACCCGCGAAGCCATGGGCGTACGGGATGGAATTTCCACTGCAAAGACGCGATCTGAAGGGTCCCCTTTTGATAAGCATCCACGCCTCTGTCAAAGCGGGGCCGATTGGAGTTGGGATCCTGAATCCAGATGGCACCGACTTTCTCTCGAGAGTCCCAGTGGTTGCTTTGGGTGATACCACAGTGATCCTGAGCGTGGCAAAGCCTCAAGAGATCGGTGATCTCGTGATTCAAAGCTGGGACAGAGGCAAGCCGGGCGAGGTCACCGTTGATACGATCAAGGTTTTGAAGCCCCATTCTCCGATCGCGAAACAACGCTAGTCTCTGGCTTGATCGGGTACTCTTTCGCAAGTATCATTCCACCGATCGAGAGCATTTGTGGCCTCGCAGAACCAACACGGCATTCACTTATCGGTTGTGGTTCCCATCTTCAACGAAGAAGGTACCTTAAAGGAGATGGCGGAGCGGATTGCTCCGCATCTGGATAGCATCGCCGGCTCGCACCGTTGGCAATTTGTATTTGTGGATAACGGCAGTACCGACCAATCCTCCGCGATATGTGATCAAATTGTCAAGCGGTGGCCCGGTTCGATAAAAATTCACCTGCCACGCCCTGATTTTGGCGACGCTTTATACCACGGCTTGATCAATGCCGCAGGCCCATGGGCCTTCATTATCAACGCCGATTTCTGGGACATTCCGTTTATGCGGTGGTGTTTTAGCACTCGAGGGAGCTACGACCTCGTGATGGGTTCCAAGCGAGCAGACGCCGCGCTCAATCGCCAGCACCGATATCGAAAGCTCTTGAGTTGGGGGCTTAACGTCATTTTGCAGACTGTCTTCGGGTTCGTAGGCTCTGATACGCATGGTCTTAAGTTCCTATACCTTCCCGCATTACGACCAATCTTCGAGGCCTGCCTCTTGCGCCGTGGCCAATTCGATACCGAGTTTACGCTGCGTGCCTCCAGGGCCCAGCTCTGGCTCGCGGAACTTCCCGTGCCTATTTGTGAAAGTCGCCCGCCCCGGAACTTGATGGTCACAAAGATCGTGCGGAACTTCATCGACATCGCCCGTCTATACCGAATCATGAAGGCGATCCCAGCTACGTCTGCAACCCGCTATCACCGTTGGTCCAGGATCGATGTGGAGAATGAAAACGGCTGGCGGATTTCTTTACTGTCTGAAATGGCCCTCAATCATCAAATCCGCAACCAATCGGATGGGACTCCTGGCGGTCGTGAAATTCCAGCTCGTGAGTTTGGATCTTGACGAGTCATTTGAGTGCGACTTTTGCCATTCGTGAGCTTTTCGTGGGAAATTCGTAGTGCTAGTCCCTTTTGAAAATCAGAAAATTGCGAGAATGTGGATCATTGACAATGCTTGGGGGCGTTGGGCCGGAACGCTATATCGTTACAGAGATGCTATCGCACTGCTGCTCTTGCCTGAGTTGATTTTAGCGGTCAATCCGAACTGGCCATTTCAAGATATCGGCAGCTGGGATCCATGGTATTACTTCGGCGGATTTCTTCACTTCGCACGGTATCAGAAGCTCATCGTTAACTATCCCGCCGAGAGGCTTATGTGGATACTACCGGGGGCGATTCTGGTGCGAATCCTTTCACCAGTCTACGGCCTGCTGGCGGTACACGTCTTGTTCTACTCGATATCTGTATTTTCCATGTATTTTTTAGTGAAGACGTTTGCTGACCGCCGCACCGCCCTGCTAACAGCATTCCTACTCGGCTGTCATCCGCTCTTCCTCGGAGCAAACGGGTGGGCATACGTCGACAGCGCTTCCATCACTTATTTTCTGCTGACCCTGGCTTTCATCGTAAAGGCCAAGTCGTCGAGATTTCCATGGGCGTTCCTAATTCTGGCAGGCGCCTCGTGTGCGAGCCTGGTATTTACGTACATCTTGTGGCTCTCGGTCAGCCCGTGCTTTGTCTACTTTTACTATGTGACATCGTACGGAGACGCCGTTGTGTCATTCAAAGCTTTTCGGGACCGACTGCCGCGATTTCTGGTGCTTTTCCTGGTGGGAGCCGCAGGTCTTACAGCTTGTTTGCAAATTATTCACGCGGCGATCTACGGATTCGGAAAGGGTTTCTTCTTCCAGAACAACTGGGCGACCGCGCTGGCAATCATTGCGCAAAAACATTCACCGTTTAGCAGCGGAAACTTTCAGTGGGTCTGGTCGGCCAGTTGGATTGTCTTTCCGGTGCTAGTTCTTTTCGTTTCGGTTGGGCTGTCAATTCAGGACCGAAGAGGCGTGATTACGCTTGCGTCGCAGGCAAGAGCTGCGATTCACATTTACCTCTACGTGCTAGCGGTTGCAGTAATCATGACCGCCCGGCCAGTCCGACTTCTGGAATTCGACTACTTCGCAAGCATCTTAATTCCTCCCGCATTCCTGGCGATGGGAATGACGATATTTCGAGTGCCCACAAGTTGGGGTAACGCGAGGTTCTACTCGCTATTGGCCGTTTGCTGTATTGTCTGTGTACTACCGTTGTCGCGGCCTAACCTATACCTCTCCGCACGCATAGACGGGCTCAGTTTTACCTACGCCCTCGGCGTCGTGATGATGGCGATCTGCATAGTCCATCCGAGGAAAAACTCTTCCTGGGTCGCCCTGATGTGTCTCTTCCCGATTGTCAGTTTTGCGCTTGTCCCGACGCAACCAGGGGCCGCATGGCTAATGCAATACAACGGCATGGCTCTTACGAGGCGCGTTGCTTTGGCAGTAGGAGCAATCGACAGACGTCTGCCGCTGGATGCGTATCCTGCATTCTGGATAGACAACTACGATAGCCCGAATTCAGCCGAATACCGCGCGATCATGTGCGCGATCTTGTCACACGGGTTTTCGATGCAGCATTACCCCGAGGTCGATGCGGGTCTAGCGTATCGGCCGGGAACGTTCTTGATCCTCATTACGGAAAACAAGGATGTCTTTGATACCGCCAGCGAAAAAATGACTAGTGCAGGCATGCCCCTGTCGCTCTACGGTCAGGATCGTATTTCAGGAGGCGGGACGTCCTATTGGCTCACCTACGTCCGTGTACTAGAGAGTGTTTCACGAGCTCGGGTAGACAGCATTGCGCCGTGATCGCGGCTCTTGGCTATTCGCGCACGCGAGCGTGGCCAGACCCTCCGGCCAATTTCAAATAGGCGAGGCAGGTTCTTAATTGGTCCTGTTAGGCCGTAGCTTCGATCGTATAGAGAGAAGGCACTCTACCTCGAGGTTACATTCAATTTCGTCGGAAGGCGCGCAAGAAAGAGTCGTGATTACAGGAAGTCAGAGGTTACACGGGTTGCAACTCTAACGAATTGCGCCTGATTTCCTCTTGCGAGGTCAGTACATACCGAGTTTGTGGATCATTGACAATGCTTGGGGGATGCTAGAAACTGAACTTCCTTCTCGGGGGGGAAACGCTTGAAGGTTCAAAGAATTTCTGTTTTTGGGCTTGGGAAGCTTGGCGGATGCATTGCTGCAACACTTGCCAGCCGGGGATTTCAGGTCATCGGGTACGACGTGGACCGGCGCAAAACGGAAGCTGTCAAGAACGGCAAAGCACCGATTGAAGAACCACATCTTCAACGAACGATTGAGGAAGCCGGTTCGCACCTGAAGGCGACGGATGAAATTCAAGAAGCGATCCGCGAATCCGAGGCATCCTTTTTTGTGCCCTCAACACCGAGTTTGCCTGACGGCAGTTTCAGCAATCACTTCCTGATTCCGGCCCTCGAGTCTGCCGCCTTAGCGGTTCACGAGCAGGAGAAGAAGCGTTATCTCTTTATTGTAAATTCGACGCTGACACCCGGCACCTGCGACCGCGTGCTCAAGCCATTGCTTGAGAAAATACTGGGCGGCGAGTGCGGAAAGGATTTCGGCCTGTGCTATAACCCCGAATTCATCGCTCTTGGAGATGTCATTCGAGGGCTGCTGCAGCCGGATTTTGTTCTTGTCGGCGAATCAGATCCGCTTTCCGGAACGCTATTAGAGGACCTTTATAAGCACTTTAACGTCAATTCGGCTCCAGTTGAGCGGATGTCCAACATTAATGCCGAATTGGCTAAGATTTCGCTCAACTGCGCTGTAACGACCAAGATCAGTTTCGTAAACCAACTCAGCGGAGTGTGCGCGAAAATTCCTGGCGCGGACCCGGGAGTTATTCTGAAGGCAATTGGAAAGGACCGGCGCATCGGTTTGGATTACTTGAAACCAGGCTTAGGGTTCGGTGGCCCCTGCTTCCCTCGAGATAACCGCTTGTTCCAATATGTGGCCCAATCCGTCGGCGCCGAGGACGCATTATCTCGCGCCACTGACAAAGTGAATGAGAATGTGAATCACCGGCTTTTGGAAACGGTATTATCGCTGTCGCCAAACGGGAGCGCGGTCGGTGTTTTGGGATTGGCCTACAAGCCTTTCACCGCGGTAGTCGACTGCTCACCGGGGATGTGGCTGTGCGAACGTTTGGCTGAAGCGCAACGTCAGGTCTTCGCGCACGATTATCTTGCAGGCGCCAATGCAGCTTCCTCTTTCCATAACGAACGCGTTCGGGTGTGCCCCGATCCAATGGAGATCGTGGCAAATGGTTGTCAAGTTCTTGTCATTACGTGCCCCTGGCCGAATTATCGAGAACTGTTCGAGTCTAACGGGGATCATGTCAGTAATAAGTCGGCGATTATTATCGACCCGTGGCGCTTATTAGTTGCGCTCACCCCACGGTTAAAGAACGTGCGTTACATGACGGATCTGGGTACAGCTCCATCCGCAATTTCTCCCGAATTGGCCGCCCATGTTTAATCCCCACGTTTAATTAATGTCCGCAATCATTCGCATTCTCAATATACTTGTTTATAGGCCGCAGAAAGCCAATTTGCATAAGGAAGAGAGAAATCAATCCAATTGAGCGCGGTACCTCCACGTCAAGGACAGGTAACCAGCCGTCTGCGACTCGTTAGCACTCATTTGGGCTTCGACCTCCTGCTCGACCCAGCCGACTATATCGGTGTTCTACTCGAAAGAGATAGAATTTTTGAGGTGCCGGAAACCGATCTGGTGACTCGACTCGTTCGGCCAGGAGATACCTGCATCGATGCCGGGTGCCATGTAGGGTACTACAGCTGCCTATTTGCAAAATCGGTGGCGGAAACAGGCCGTGTCTTCGCGTTTGACGCAAATCCTCGGGCTTGTTCCAGTACGCACCGCAATCTAGCTCTCAACGGCGCATATTCCGCAGAGGTCATTCAGGCAGCCCTTGCCGACAGCAACGGCGTCGTTTCGTTTCACGTTTCAACCGATGATCAGACAGGTCTCAGTTCTTTGGGCCCAATTTCTAGCTGCAAGGAGACTATTTCTGTTCCAGCTTTGCGTCTGGACGCATTCCTCGCAAATAAGCGTCTCGAACATATACGTTTGCTCAAGCTCGACATAGAGGGTGCTGAAGAGATTGTGCTCAGAGGACTTGGACAATGCCTCACTGATCATCTCGTTGATTACATTCTCATCGAATGCTTCGACGAACGCCTGGGTCTATTGGAAAGTTCGACGGAAAAAGTGGCGGCCATTCTGAAATCGGCCGGCTATGTTCCTTGGGAATATGGAACAGTAAATGAGGCCGGCTGGTCACAAGCGATCGAGGTTCGCAGTAGAGGCGACTGCAATTATCTTTTTGCAAGTCCCGTTGTGGCGGAGGGGCTCTTCAAGGTTTCGCTCGCATCGGCAGTTATCTGGGAACGAACGCAAAAGAATCAACTGCTCAGCGAAACAGACCGGCTACGATGCCTGCGAGATCGACTCCAAGATCAGCGGGATAAGCTGCAAAGTCAGGCCTCTAAGTTAGAGGGCGATATCGAGTGGCTCCTGACTTCTATCAAGGGGCACGAGGAGGAAGTGGTGCGACTCTTGGCCAAAAACCGGGAGCTTGACGAGTTTTGGCAGCAAGTGGAGAGCTCCGCGGGTTGGCGTCTGCTCAACCAATGGCGAAGACTGCGCAATCGGGTTGCACCTGATAATGCCTGGCACCGAAAAGTTTACGACTCAGTGCTACGGAATTTCCGTGGCAGTCGCTGACTAGAGGCATCTACCAAGTGGAAACAATTCCTTTCGATTCATTTTGTCCGCTGCTATGATACGGCTGTCTATCGCATAGCGAACGCGTGATTCTAAGTCGCGGTAAATAAAAATGTTCAGCAACACGCCCTTGGTATTCGACTGCTCTGAATGCTGGACGAGGAAACGATGAAAATACTTATCTTGGGTGGTGACGGGTACCTGGGATGGCCCACGGCGATGTACTTGTCCCGCCAGGGACATGCTGTCGGCGTAATCGATAATTTCGCTAAACGCCGCTGGGAGATGGAATTAAACGTTGAGCCGCTGATTCCGATCCGGACGTTGCATGATCGCGTCGACGCGTGGCGCGAAGTCAGCGGTCAACAAATGCAGCTGTTTGTGGGCGACCTGCGCAATTACGGCGTCGTCGAGGGGGTGCTCGAGTTATTCAAGCCTGACGCAATCGTGCATTACGGTGAACAACCGTCGGCCCCCTATTCAATGATTGACCATAACCGAGCTGTCTTTACTCAAGTCAATAACGTTACCGGCACGCTCAATGTGCTCTGGGCTATTCGTAAAGTCGTTCCGCAGTGTCGCCTTGTGAAGCTGGGAACGATGGGCGAATACGGTACTCCGAACATTGATATCGAAGAAGGCTTTCTTGAGATTGAGCATAACGGCAGGCGAGACATTCTCCCGTTCCCCTGCCAGCCCGGCTCCTTCTATCACCTCTCGAAGGTTCACGACAGCCACAATGTGCGGTTCGCTTGCAAGGCCTGGAAACTCGCAGCCACAGACCTGCATCAGGGAGTCGTTTACGGGATCGAAACCGATGAAACGCGCATGGACAACCGTTTGGAGACAAGCTTTCACTACGACGAGGTTTTTGGCACTGCCCTGAATCGATTCTGTGTACAGGCGGTCGCTGGCGTCCCCCTTACCGTGTATGGAAAAGGTGGCCAAAGCCGCGGCTTCCTGAACATCCGAGATACTCTGCGGTGCGTCGAACTAGCCATTGTCAACCCTGCAGGCCCGGGGGAGTGCCGTGTATTCAACCAATTTACCGAGACCTACACCGTCTCACAATTGGCCCACTTGGTACTTGAGCAAGGCCGAAAACTCGGCCTCCCTGTTGAAATTTGCCATCTTGACAACCCACGCATCGAACTCGAAGAACATCACTATAATCCCAAACACACCAAGCTCCTGGACCTGGGTCTGGAACCGCACTACTTATGCGACGTACTGCTCGAGACGATGATCAAGCGAATCAAAGAATTCAGTGTTCGGATCAAGCACGACATCATCTTGCCCCGAGTTCGGTGGAATGGTACGGCAGCGCAACTGGAAGAACTCAAATTAATGTGGGCCGGAGCGTAGCGAGGCAGCTACGGCAGGGGACCTCCTTTCCCCTAGGTCAACCTTGCGCCAGCATCTGATGCGCGTCAGATGGCTGGCCGCAGCAGCGACAACCCATCCAAAGGTTTCAATCGCGAGCCGAACGCAGGCCTCGTGCGGGTTGCGCGCGCCTCTGGATCTTGTGCGAGACGTTGTCCGGCGCGTCAATCAGAACGAATATAAGCGCCGGCAAGCTGCGCCAAATTTAAAGGCCACGCCAAAGGCCTTTGGCGTTGGCCGCGTTTTTCCCATGGCACAAAAGTATTGGCTGTGAATTTCCGCCTGGCCTGCGGCTGAACAGCGATTCTGAGGAAAGTCGCGAGCCGCAGTGAGACAACCGAACTTATCTTTTCCTGCGCAAATTACTTCGCTCAACTGCGAGCGCCTGCCGTTTTGGCTCCCCGCTCTCGTGCAACATACTCATCGTAGATCCATCGGTAAGTTTTTTCGAGACCCGTCTTTAGCGAAATGTTCGGCTCCCAATGCAAATACCTCTGGATAAGCGTGTTGTCGCTGTTTCGACCATTCACACCTTTGGGAGCATTCAAATCATACGTTCGCTTGAGTTTGATCCCGGCAATCTCTTCGATGATGTCTACCAGCTCGTTGATAGTCACCATTTCGCTCGAGCCCAGATTGATCGGCTCGAGAATGTCCGAATGCATAATAAGTTGGGTGCCTTTGGTGCAATCGTCGATATACATAAAGCTTCTAGTTTGATCGCCAGAACCCCAAATTGAGATTTCATGCCGCCCGCTCACCTTCGCCTCAATCACCTTGCGGCAAATTGCCGCAGGAGCTTTTTCCCGCCCGCCATCCCAAGTGCCGCGCGGGCCGTAGACGTTGTGGTAACGCGCGACGCGTGTCTCGAGGCCAAAGTCCTCCCGAAAATGGCGGCACATCCTCTCGCTGAAGAGCTTTTCCCAGCCATAGCCGTCTTCGGCCAAAGCGGGGTAGGCGTCTTCTTCCTTAAGTCCCGGAGTGTTGGTGTCTTTTTGCCTATCTCCGTTGTAGACGCACGCGGAGGATGAATAGAAGTACCTCTGGACGCCGTGAGTCCGGGCAGCCTCCAGCAGGTGAGTGTTGATGAGGACCGACAACATACAGAGCGCCTTGTTGTGTTCGATGAAACCCATGCCGCCCATGTTTGCAGCAAAGTTGTAGATGTGATCGGCGCCCCGGCAAACTTCTTCGCAGTGGCTCTTCAGATTTAGGTCCCGAACCACGTTCTCAACGTCGTCAAAACACTGATACCACTCATCCAGCGGCTTCAAATCAACGGCGCGGATCTTCGTGAATCCCTTCTCGCGAAGATTCGAAATGAGCGCGCCGCCTATGAATCCTCCGGCACCAGTCACTACTGTGAGCTGATCTTTCATGAGTCACCAGCCAAAATTGGGCGGAAGCGAAACGGCTATTATGTCATCCCGGTACGGCAACCTCCACCGGAAAAGTGAGACACTCAAGTATCGTCGGACTCAGGTGCTTTATTACAGGGGCGGTGGAGGCGTTCCATTTCGCGGGTGATCATAGCCACGGGACCAAATACAAAAAGGTGAACCAAACGAAAAAGGCCTTGGCGATGCTTTCCTTCTCTACGGGAACGAACAGGAGGTAACGGACCTCTGTCATGGCCGCGTGCGTTCTTGGTTAGAGGGAAAGCAATTGGCTGGAGGTGTGGCAGCTTTCAACGCGACCGACTCGCCCCCGCGGCGAAAAAATGTGGTTGCGAAGGCGTAGAAGTACCAACGAAGATACGCCGGAAGCCACTTCAGCACACGAAAGCGACTTTTTCCTTCGGTCCGTTCACGCCACTGAGCAGGCACCTCGGCGACGCGCCAGCCGAGACGATGACACTTTGCCAGTAGTTCTAGACTATAGGAAAATCCCTCGTGGGATTCAATCTGCACCCGTTTCAGCAGACGTGACGAAAACAAGCGGAAGCCGTTGCTTGGATCGCGTGTTGGAACCCGGGCCAACCTATATAGCGATGCTGCAGCTATCCTGATCAACAGGCTCTTCAGCCAAGGGCAACCAACCATGTTTCCGCCTGGGATAAAGCGGCTAGCGCACACGATATCATTTCCCTGTGTAGCCTTCTCGACCATAGCATCGACAATGCCAGCGTTGTAGTCATCGTCCGCAGGGTAGACGAGAACGAAAGGAGCATGACTTGCTTTGAAGCCCGACATCACTGCCTGGTGGGGGCCGCTCCCCGTGTTTTTGATGAAGCGAATCTCCCGGGTAAAAGTGCAGTTCCCTTGGAGAACCGTAAGTGTGTCATCGGATTCGAAGTCATAGCAAATTAGCACGCGAAAAGGCGTCTTCACTCGAGCATCAAGTGCTCCGAGAGTGCGCAGGATGTTAGGGCCTTCGTTATAGACGGGTATTACAATATCGAGGAACACTGACATATCACAGGGCGTTCACTCCATCTTTGAAGAAACCCCAGATATCCAAGATCGGTTTTCCTTGTAGATCGAGATCGCTATATAGCTTGTGGGGAGTGCACAAAATCAGCAGGTCGCTTCGGCTGATCACTTCTTCGACCGGAAGTAACTCCGGATCTGCAGTCACAAGGGGGTCTGTTGTAAGGACATCTTTGGCGTGCAGCAAGAGAGCTCGCTTGAGTTTATAGCTGAGGGAAGCCCGTATATCGTCCACGTCGGGCTTGAATGCCATTCCAAGTAATCCGACTGTCGCTTGGGACAGCTCGCGACGGCGGCGCAAATCGTCAACCAAATAGAGAACTAGCCCCTCGTTTACCTGCATTGCAGCTTGGCCAAGTGCAAACTGATTCCGCGCGAAGGCCACGAGCTGCATCGTGTCTTTGAATAAGCACGGTCCTGCGGAAAATCCCGCGCCCGGAATCTTTGAAGCGCGAGGGTAATGCTGTTTCATGGCGGTCAAGATAGCATCATAATCCGCGCCGGCGGATCGGGCGATCATGTAAAACTGATTTGTGGTAGCGAACTCAATGTACCGATACACATTTGTGAAGATTTTTGCGAACTCCGCCTCAATCGGCTTGACCCGCAAGATCTCGGGGGAAATCAGGCCAAACAAGGCCGCTGCCTCCTCTTCAGCCTTTGCGCTCGTACCACTTACAATTTGAGGGATATTACCTATTTCCCTAATGCCATAACCCTGTACCACCCGTTCAGGGCAAAACGCAACCTTTACGTTTCGTCCTCGCTTTCGCAAATATTCAGATAACCAGTCAGTCGTGCCAGGATAAACGGTGGAACGCAGAATGAGGAGTTGCCCGTCTGAAATATGTGGCAGCAAGCTATCGATACACGCCCTCATAACCTTTAGAGCTGGATTGAGGAATTCGTCGACCGGCGTCCCAATCGTAACGATTACAGGACCGTAGGGCGGAATCTCGCAGTTTCGGCTCGAAAACACCAATCTTCCCTTGGAAAGAGCATCCCTGAGGAGTTCTTCACATCCGTATTCAATGAAAGGTGATTTGCCTTGCCGAACGGAAGCCAATACACTCTCATTCACATCGTTAACCATCACCCGCAATCCCTTTTGCGCAAAGCAAAGTGCCAGCGGGAGTCCCACATGCCCGGCGCCGCCGACCACCGTCAGATCGACCTTCTCTTTTCTCGGGTCCTCAGTGATACCGGGCTCCTGAATCAAGGTTTTTCTCCCAATGTAAGGACGAAAGGGCTGTAAGGTTTCATGAGGCTCGCGCGAAATAGTACCTGGTCCAATAGATTGTATGCGGGCAAGACCAGTCGCGTGATCGGGGATGCCACGTAGCGATAGGAAAGTCCCGATAAGTAATCGGTTCGAGACCGCAGGCCAGCGGTGGCAAAGATGCGCCGTACTTCCTCGGCTACAACAGGGCGCTCGTTCTCCGTAACCCCAGTCTTACTGTAGAAAGGAGATCCCCTGTCCCGATACAGCCACATAAAGGGATTGCGCCGGTTTGGATCAAAAGCAAAGAAGAATCCCCCTGCTTTGAGCACGCGAAACACTTCCGCCGCACAGCGCGCGGGGTCTGGCAGATGATGAACCACACCGCTCAACAGCACGCCATCCAGGTCTTCGGATGGGAAAGGCAGGTCCTCCACATCCCCCTCCAAAAAGCTGATTGAAGGATACTTCGATCGCGCAATCGTCAATTGCTTGGCACTTATATCCAAACCGATTGCCTTATAGCCCATTTGTTGCAGAAGCCCAGTAAAGACTCCCGATCCACAGCCGAGATCCGCCACTTTTCTTCCAGAAGAGAGGCCGCTAAGTCTGCTGAAATTCTCGATCAGTTTCCGGCTAGCCGCCTGGGTGAAGACATTGTATTCGTCCTCTTCGGCGGATTGATCGAAGAACTCAACTTCCTTTCGCTTATCTTGTGTCGTGTCCATCGTCTTTTTCTGACCGCTCAGTACAAAACACGGTAGGATCCGGCTCTCATCGCCGCGGTCAGCCAGGCCGCGACTTAGACAATCCGAGGGTCGGGAAGGGGAATGATGAATTTCCCGGTGTAACCTCGTTTGCGCAGCTTCGATGTCAACTCGTCGGCTATATGCCAAGAAAACATAAGCGCGTAGTCCGGCTGGTCCTCAAAAAGCTGAGTCTCCTCGATTACTGGAATAACCGTGCCCGGCACGTATTTGCCAATTTTTAATGATCCACGGACTTCAGCAACATAGTCCACGATAGAATCGTTGAGGCCCACATAATTAACCAAAGTGGATGAACGTGACGGTGCACTGATACCACACACACGCGCTCCCGTCTCTTTGACGTCTCTTAGGAGCGAGAGCAGCCGGAGCTTGGATAGCATTACTTCCCGGCGAAACTTTTCCATCCGCAGACGCATCGCTGGTCCGCTCGGTTCTGACGCCAGCATAAGACCAACGCTAGGCTTGATGGGATACGCTCCTTTCCGCGCAGCGAAGACCCGAATTGACCCGCCGTGCGTTGGAATGAGATGGGCGTCGATCACCTCTAACCCGTGCATCTCGAGCAGATATTTGAGGCTATGGAGAGAGTAGTAGCGCAAATGTTCGTGGTAGATCGTGTCATATTGCAATCGGTCTAGCAGCCCGATCAGGTAGTGTGATTCCGAGATGAAAATTCCTCTCTCCGAAAGTAACTCCAGGATTCCTTCCACAATCGCATGCACGTCCTCGATATGAGCGAAGCAATTCGTGGATGTTACGACTTGGGCAGCGCCATATTCGGCACATATTTCGTGCGCGATCTCAGGCCGGAAATAGCGGGAAACGGTGGGAATATCCCGAGCCACAGCAATCTTTCCAGTTTCTGTCGGTTCAACGCCAAGCACTCGGTGGCCATGCGATTTAAAATTGCTAAGCAGGGTGCCGTCGTTGGACCCGATGTCAACTATGAGGTCATTCGCGCCGAGCTTCAGAAAGTCGCAACATTCTCGATGCAAGTCAGCAAAATTGTCACGGAGGATTTGTGTTGTTCCACTTGTGTACGGATAGTCTGGCGGGAAAAGGACGTGAGGGTCAATCGATAAGCCGAGCTGAACCAATTCACACTTACTACAGTAGAGTAAGTTCGCTGGATAAGAAGGCTGTTCGATGGGTACCTCGCCGATCTGCCGCATTTTGTTTACTGGAGGCATGTATCCAATAAAGAAAATAGATTCGAGATCTTTGCTTCCACAGATCTGGCAAGACTCGATCACGACGCTGGATCCTGTTCCAGCCGCCAGCGCAGACGTTTTCATGGCTTGCACCTTTGTCTTCAGGCCCCCCAGCCCGTCGAGCTGCCTCGGGAATGAGGCTCGCGCGGATGGTTAATGTACCATCGAGTAGCGATTGATAGGCCCTCGTTCAACGATATCTTGGGCGAATACCCAAGTGCTCTCATCTTTGTAATGTCCGGACAACGCCGTAAAGTGCTCCCAGCAGGTCGTTCGCCAGGGACAATCACGATCTCACGCCCAAGGCATGCTGCCATGCGTTGGGCGAGATCGCGGATCGTGACCTCTTCCATTGTGCCGATATGATATATGCCCAGATGTTGCCCATGTTCGTGAAGAAGCATCAAGCCGTCGACGAAATCATCTATGAAGCAGAAACTTCGAGTTTCCTCACCACTGCCAAGAATTGGGAAATGGATATTGCCTTTGGGTTCGGCAATACACAATTCTCCCAATCGCATTGCGAACTGCGGGATAACGTGCTCCCATCCCATGTCTGGCCCGTAGACATTATGCGGACGATAGATGACCACGCGATTGAAATGTTTTCGTCCAAAATTGATGGCCATCAACTCGCTCGTGATCTTGCCTCCGGCATAAGAAAAGCGAGGATTTGTGGGATCCGGAACGACCAGGGGCGCTGTCTCATCCGTAGGGGTCTTAGGAGGTGTTTGGTAAACCTCGGAACTAGAGGCGAGAAAAAGGGAACCAACTCCGTGTTTCAGGCAGCCGTCAATTACATTTACGATTCCCTTGACGCCTACCTCGAGCACCATTTCCGGCACTTTGTAGAAATATTCTGTGCCATTCACAAAAGCCAAGTGGTGTACGCCATCTATCCCGCGAATCGCATTGGCCACAGTTTCTTTGTCACGAACATCGCCAACAACGAATTCGATGTCTGTTCTGACGTCAGCCAGTCGGGCTTGTGCCCCACGCGAATCATTGTCGAGGACGCGAACCTTGTGGCCATCACGCAGCAGGCGCCGTACGACAGCGGAGCCAATGAAGCCAGTACCGCCCGTCACCAAATAGAATTGTCTGGCCATGCTTGATTGAGGTAACTCATATATCGATTTGACAGCGATTGTGATGAGATCTGAGTGCCGCATCCAACAGTTGTTGCACGCGCAAGCCATCCCGGAAGTCCGGGCGCGACGGAACGTCCCTTTCCACCCAATCGAGAAACTGGCGGGCGAGCCGGGAAGCCGTCAAAACACGGCCGTCTGAGTAAACTTCTTCTTCGGGATCACGTGTCTGGACTACCTGCAATTCCTTATCAGGCCGTCGGCCATGGAGCAGCCTGAAGCCCTTCACATAGTCAACCGTTGTATTCTCCAGGGCCAAGGCACCATCTTCACCATAAAATTCAATCCGGTGGCCGGTGCCCAGATATGCAGCAGCATTCACCGAAAGGCTACCGGCGGCGCCAGACCTGAATGATAAGGCCATATCCACCGATGTATCTCCGTTCCGACTATCGTTGGGCACGCGAAAAAGCCGCGAAGACAACTCCGTTATTGGTCCTAAAAACCATTCGAGATAATGGAGCGAGTGGCTAACAAAATTGAACAGAGTACCGCCGCCCCTCGAAGCCGATGATTTCCAGTTCGCAAGCCTCATTCGGTTCGTATAGCTCTCCACATACCAACGTACCGCCACGTATTGAACGAAACCTATTCCCCCGTCCATGAGAATCTGCCGAGCTTGCTTCCAAGAGGTAATTTCGGTGAGATGGAAATCAATCATGTGCGGGCGGTGCGAGGATAGCGCGCAACTCGTCATATCCTCAGCTTGCGCGAGATTTAGAGCCATCGGCTTTTCAGCGAATACTGCCTTCCCTTGCCTGAGCGCAGTCAGAACGATTTCGGGCTGTACATCAGGTGGGGTAGCGACGATTATTGCGTCGACCGACTTGTCTTCAACCAACACATGCCAGTCAACGAGCGCCCGCTGAATCCCAAGTTCAGAGGCAGCGTGTTCCACGCGCTCCTTGCTTGGCGCACTAATCGAGACGATCTCGGACCTTGGATCAACGCGAAAAGCAGGTACAAGAACCGATCGACCGTAACCACAACCGATTACTCCTAGCCTTATTGCCATCATGATTTTCCAGAGTAATCTGCGGATCTCATCGAATGTGCGAATGATGCATCGTTGTTTCAGACGCGATTGCCTCGGGCATGGCCGCAGGGACGTGACCGTAATCGACAAGGTCACTCTCTCTCATTAGGGGAATTGTGCTTAATTTCACCGAATACCTGCTGTTCCAGAAAATTGATCTCCCGCCAGATGAAGATATTTCAAAGGCGTTTACCACTTTGTTTGCCAGGTGCCCACTATCGGATTCTGTGAGAAAAACGAATTCCTTCGTATTTTCAATGAGCGGTGAAATTACAAAGCCCGCTCTCGAAATACTGGAAATCAAGCGGTAATTTCTGATGGTGCCATTGTCCAGATGGAGCTCGATACTCAATTGAGGAGGCTTGAAGAGCAATGATATAAATCTTCCTACGAGAGTTGGAGTAATGTCTATTTCTGCAAATAAAGGCTCTCTCGCTTTCGGCAAGTAGACCTCCTCATCCAAGCTGTGCAGCTCGATGCCGATCTCCCTCACCGAGAAATCCTCATGCTGGTAAGCCCGCTTTCTGAGATAGGCAAAATTGTTTTGGACTTCCGTTACCGCATAATTGTTGACGAGCGCAGGCCAGCTTAATCCGTCTTCAAGGGCGGGTAACCGCCCGTCGATCGGTTCGATCCGAAACAGAATGTTATCAGGAGAATCCTTACTCTGAAGATGCCTTTCATTTAACGCTGCGAGGCCGAGCGTATAGGCCGAATAGCTCTGCACACTAGGGCGAGGTGCCCAGCTATTTCCAGAAGCCAGTAGCTCCGATTGATGGAGCGAATAAATGTCAGTTGTGCCCTGAAGCCTGGGAATTGGAGATTCCCTCTGGATTGCGCTCAGACGGTTATCAAAATTACGTCTGAGGACGTCTGTTCCACCCCAGCGCAGTCGTATCCCCTCCGGCACGCCGAGGTAAGCATCGCGAAAATGTTCATATACACCTTGAGGCGCGAGAACGTGCGTGGGATCTATAAATCCCAAGGTTGCCAATGCTAGCAGGAGGGCAGCGCCAGCCATACGGTTCCCGCTGAGGGTATTGATGAGCAGGGCAGCCATAACAATGGAACTACCAGCGGTTACGGCATGGATATCATGTCGGACGAATCCTGCCTTGAACGAGACGAATAGAAAAATCGTGAAGGCTAAAAGCAACGCTCCCTTAGAGACTAAATCTCGTTGATCGGATGCGACACTATACAAAATGAATAAGGCTGTGATGATGTACAAGCTGATCTCAAGACCGCTGCCTGTAAGCGCCATGGCCTCGCTGTAGTTGGAGATCATCCGATTCATATTGATCACAAAGGCCGGTAAAGCAGCGATTGGCTGTCCAGCGAGCACCCAAAACAGTACGGCGGAGGTCGCTGGAATCACCAGCGACGCATACGCCAGCACTTTTTGACCCTGGTGCCAAAATAGTGCCGAACATAGCACTGCAACGGTCCCGGCGATCAGCAGCAGTGACCCCTTAATGAGTGGCAGCAACCCAAGCGGGGCCAAAAGAATTGCGAGCGCAATCGTCAGCATTCGCGAGACATTGAGTTCTTGGAAGCGTACGTCTGGCAACGTGATGCGATAGACAATTAGGACTAACACCAACGGATAAGAAAAAAGCAGTGAATCCCGCGATACAAGCCAGCGGTCATTTGCGCTTACCATTACATAACCTGCAAGAAATACGGCGTATAGCAAGATCCAATACGATCCCTTGCCTCTCCCGAGCAAAATCAACATGAGCGCATAGCAAGCGCCGATAAACAGACTCCCCCAGATCATCAGGTGATCGGTCGCCGGATGGTACATTCCTGTGTAAATGGAAGCGTATGGACCAAATGTAAATATGATCTCTTTTCCAAAGACCAGTTTTTGTGCCACCGCCTGGTTAATTGCAAACATCCAGGAGGAATCAAGTTCTGCTTGGGGATATCTAGGATTAAAGGGTACAAACAGCGCCAGCGAAGTCAGCGTCAAGAACGCCCAATATAGAAAGGTTGCTAAGCGCCTTATCTCATCCGGCAAGCGAACGTTCATATCATTCTAGAATAACTGTTGCTCAGAGGGATAACTCCTATCTGGAGCCAGAGAGTAAACTCCGACAGTCATGAAAAGCCGATTACCACAAGGAAGAGCGTGATTGTAGATACTGGATCGATGATTGCTCCCTCTCGTCTTCTCGCAGAAAATCGGCTTACGGGAACCATTGGATCTCTGAGCACATTGGAACGTGCCGTGTTGATCCAGCTTGGATATCGCAGGAGAATCGGTACAGCGCTATGAAGCTGCTGTGAATGACGGATAGCTTGTTAGTTGAGTTCCTTCGGCGATCGCGCAATAACGCGGAGATTGTGACCCATGTTGCAGCAGAGAGGCCCAAAGAAGCGCATTTTAATTTTCATCGTCGCTTATAACGCCGAGCGTACGATCCAGCAAGTCATTAGCAGAATTCCAGCCTCTCTTTCGGATTACGAAGTCGAAATCTTAATTATCGATGACTCTTCGCATGACGGCACATTCGAACTTGCACAGGATTGTGGAAAGGTGGGGCAGGCGCCCTTTCCATTGACGGTCTTATACAATCCAGCTAACCAGGGCTATGGCGGGAATCAAAAAATCGGATTTCACTACGCCATGCACAACGGCTTTGATGTCGTTGCACTCTTGCATGGCGATGGACAGTATGCGCCTGAATGCCTCCCGGAACTGCTTTCTCCGCTACTACAAGACGAAGCCGATGCAGTTTTGGGATCGAGAATGATGACCCGGTTTGATGCGCTTAAGGGCGGTATGCCGTTTTACAAATATGCCGGCAATAAAATTCTGACAAAAATCCAAAACCGACTTTTGCATAGCTCATTCACGGAATTCCATTCAGGCTATCGTCTTTATTCTGTGCGCGCGCTCCGGCGTATCCCGTTTGAGCGGAACACAAACGACTTCCATTTCGATACGGAAATTATCATTCAGCTACTTCGGGCAGGGTGCCGAATTAAGGAATTGCCGATTCCCACGTACTACGGTGATGAAATTTGTCACGTAAACGGACTCCGATATGCATTAAACATAATTAAGGCGACTGTGCGATCTCGCGCGCAGGACCTTGGCATATTCTATGAGCGTAAGTTCGACCTAGCCGCCACGGGGGAAGACAATCCCTTTTACCAGCCGAAATTTAGATTTGAGAGCCCTCACACGTTGACTCTGGCCCGTGTAGCAGCAGGTTCGAGAGTGGCAGACATCGGGTGTGCTTCTGGCTACATGAGCCGCGCGCTAAGTGAAAAAGGCTGTTGCGTAACGGGAATAGACCAATTCCCCCTCAGCGGTGATGCGGCGGGACTTGAACGGTTCGTTCGCGCCGATTTGGACGATTCTGATTTTCCGTTGGATGTGGGCGCCTTTGATTACGTACTCCTGTTGGATGTCATTGAGCACTTGCGCTCTCCCGAGGCTTTCCTGGAATCCTTGCGCCGGTCGCGAATAAGCGAGGGCGACGTTAAGATTCTCGTGAGCACGGGAAACGTCGCATTCTTCGTAACTCGCTTTGCTTTGTTGCTCGGATGGTTTAACTATGGGCTCCGGGGGATATTGGATCTGACCCACACACGCCTGTTTACGTTTGCCACGCTGAGGAGGCTGTTTGAGCAGGCGGGTTACCGAATTGACGAGGTCAGAGGCGTGCCCGCGCCTTTCGCCTTAGCCCTCGGCGATGGCATGGTCGCTCGAGCTGCATTAGCAATAAACAAGCTGCTCATCCGCATTTTGCCAGGACTATTCTCCTACCAGATTTTTATGGTCTGTTCCCCATTGCCTTCTCTCGAATGGCTTCTCGCCCGAGCCGACAGGGCCGGAAAAGAGAAGATCGAAAGCATGCAGCATCAAAATTAACGGTATTCGCCACCAAAGCCCCGGCAGAATATCGGTTCGCAGGAATTGGACTACCGGCTCGGCCGCCCGCATACTTAACTAGGTTGTGTAAATGTACCTTTCTGTGTACAGCCTCGTGACAAGGAGTAGTTCGGTCAGTAAAGTATCTTAAAATGTTCCAGTAAAATCTGATGTGTGAAGATTTATGACTAGTGCCCGCAAATTCAACCCTGACGCGATCAGTAATGCGATTGCTTCAGTTGTGATAGAGCCCGCGACCGAACCCGTTGGGGTTTCGGTAGTCATTCCTTGTTTAAACGAGGCGAATTCCGTTGGTACATGCATTGACAAAGCCTACAGGGCCTTTGCCGTCGACAATGTGACGGGAGAGGTGATTGTCGCCGATAACGGTTCCACCGACGGATCGATTGAGATCGCGGAGTCGCGAGGAGCTCGCGTCGTAAGGGTTGAGCAACAAGGCTATGGAGCCGCCCTCCTGGAGGGCATCCGAGCGGCGCGCGGTCGCTTTATCATCATGGGCGACGCGGACGAAAGTTACGACTTCTCTGAAATCCCTCATTTTCTTGAAAAGTGGCGCGAGGGATACGACGTGGTGATGGGCAACCGCTTCCTTGGAGGAATTCGGCCCGGAGCCATGCCCTGGCACCACAGGTATATTGGCAACCCGGGGCTTACGGCCCTGCTGAATCTGTTCTTCCGCACGGGAATAGGGGATAGCCATTGTGGCATGCGCGGTTTCTCTCGTGCCGTTTTTGATCAGATGGATCTGCGCAGCACGGGAATGGAGTTCGCTTCGGAATTCATTATCAAGGCAAAGCAATTAGGCGCGCGTACTTCCGAAGTTCCCATTACTTTATGGCCCGATAAGCGAGGTCGTCCGCCCCACCTTCGCAGCTTTCGTGACGGCTGGCGTCATCTGCGCTTTATGCTGCTTTACGCACCCAATTGGCTTTTTCTTCTTCCAGGGGCCTTGCTGTCCTTATTCGGTTTGACGCTTGTTTTTTGGTTGCTCCCAGGACCAAGACATCTGACCGGCGCTATTGTGCTCGATATTCATTCAATGATTTTTGGCGTAATGTTCACGTTGATTGGCGTGCAGATTATTTCGGTGGGATTCTTTGCGAAGGTGTTCAGTTATCTAGAGCGTTTTGACCGCAGCGGAGTTTCCTTGAGGCGCTGGCTCAGTCGCGTCAAACTGGAACATGGGCTTTTGCTTGGAGCCGCTCTGTTCTTGTCAGGTTTCGCGGGCAGTGCGCGCGTCCTCTGGCGCTGGGCTGAAAGCGGTTTTGGGCCATTGAACGAGGTTCGTGAAGTATTGTTTTGGTCGATGTGGTTGTTTTTGGGCGTTCAGGTAATCTTCTCCTCTTTCTTCCTCAGCATGCTGGGCATTAGCCGAGGGACCTTCATCGGCGACTACGAACATCGACATGAGCGCTAGTTCGGGCATTCGGCTGCTTGGGAAGATCCACGGCAAAGTGGTATTCGAGCGAAGGGTCGCCGTATTAGCCGAAAACCTGGCAGCGATGCTCTCGCCTGGAACGCGGCTCCTCGACGTTGGCTGTGGCGATGGGAGACTGGCCGCGCTCCTGCGCGACTCCGTACCCGGGCTCGAGGTGGAAGGTGTTGAGGTGCGTCCTCGCGACGCTTGTGCAATCCCCTGCCGGCTGTTCGACGGTTCTCACCTCCCATTTCCTGATGGATCAATTGATTGTTGTTTATTGGTGGACGTACTACACCACATGGAAAATCCGCTGCCGCTTTTGCGAGACGCCTGCCGTGTAAGCCGCCAATTCGTGCTGGTCAAAGATCATCTTGCGGAAAATGCTCTCGATCACTGGACGTTGCGCCTGATGGATTGGGTAGGCAACCGGCCGCACGGCGTTACATTGCCATATGCATATCTCTCCGCTTCCCAGTGGCAGACTCTCTACCACCAATTAGCGCTCAGCGTGGAACGTACGACCTCTGACTTGCCTCTTTATTCCGCCCCGTTCTCTCTGGTATTCGGCCGAAATCTCCATTTCATTTCGCTGCTAAAAAAGCGAGCAGAAGTTTTTCAGACCAAACGACACTGCTGAATTTTCAGGCAAGGGATTCGAGGTGAAGGAGGGAAGAGTCGCTCCCTCTTGTTAAATCTATTGCTTCTCTGTACTGGTTATTAATGTCGGTGCTGCATAGGGTTTCAGTTCAGTCGGGACCTTGTCGGGTTCGACGAGCCAAAGATGACGGTCTTTGAAATAGGAGAGAAGTTTCTCGTCCTGATCGTTGTGTAGTTCGCGCGCCCACACGACTTTGGCCGAATCAATATCCGCGTCGTTATAAACCCATTCGTCGTGAATGTAGTGAGGGTGCCCATATCGAACGATCACCAGGTGCTGGCCCGGCTGGCTCTGCAGATTCTTCAGAATTGAAGCCCGCTGGAGATTTCCAGGACCAAATCCGAAAATCCAGGAATACGGATGCTGAATTTGCCGTACTAAAGACGCGCCGAAAGTAACGAAAATCATGAGCACTGAGATGCGCAACCATGCAAGTCCAACCGGCCGCGTCTCAAATCGGAGCCGTCGCAGATGGCGCATGCACTGAACGACTAGGGCGAACGCCAGGCCCGTTAATGGCGCAGCATAATGCCCCATCCACCACACCACGGAAAGCAGGCCCAACCAGCCAATCGCAAAGGTGATCACAAGAAATCGCGGTCTTCGATCTCGTAATACCCATGGAAGCATTAGGCCTGGTAACAGGCACGCAGGCCCCAGGAAAGTGGACCAGAAGCTCTCAAATTTAGCGCCAGTCACTCGTTTTATGTCAGCCCATGAGCGGTGATATTGGCTTCGAGCCCAGACATTGTAGAAGAAATCGAGTTGCGCGTTGTTGTATGTATGCGCCGGCTGGGCCGATTGCCAGACGAATAATGGCTCGGTTTCGTACGTGTGCTGGTTGAGAATGTATGGAAATAACCAGGGTTTCCCTGTGACCCGCCAATTGTAATAACCAATCCAACCGCAGGCGAGCATCAGGATTACCATCAGGGGGATTAATGTCTTGCGTATCTTCGCTTGAAGGGGAACCTCATCTTTCCTCAGGAGCCATAACATAAGCCATATAAAAATAGGGATGCTGAATATGAACCCCTCGAATGGTCGGCTATTGGCGAGGATAGCCACTCCTGCCCCGAGCATCACGGCGTAGCGCACTCGCTGTGTTTTTCGGATAAGAGGCAAGGCGCCTAGGGCCAATGCTCCTCCAATTCCCGCAACGGCCCCGCCCCAGTAGCTGTTGATCCAGTAGCTAACGCTGCCGAACCGAATTGCGACCAGAAAACTTCCCAGGAGCGCCCATTCCGGGGGAAACCATGCTTGGAGCATCCAGCAGATCGCAGCGCACATGGCGCCCACGCTTAGGAGAACGCCCAGCCACGGGTGCCCAAGAAGCTGGCCAGCCGCCAGAACCATTCCCTGCGCTGGCGGATACTTCGAACCGTACGTGGGACGAACGTTCACATGGAACGTCTCAAAGCTCAACCACATGGGGTGGGGTGGATTAGTCAAACGCCCGTGGGCAAATGTGTCGCCCGCAAGCAAATAGCTGAACTCGTCATGAATTGCAGGGGCGGGGATGGGAAGCACGGGAAGGAGCGCTAACCGCAATAAAATGGGGGCAATGAAAGCCACTAAAATTACGAGCTGCTTTCGTCGCGCAAAACGCCCCAATGTTTTTTCGCACGATCGAAAAAACGAATCTCCTAGACGCGGAAAAATCCAGGCACACAGAGTCAAGCCTGCGAAGCTGATCCACTCGAACGTAGAGATACTACCCATTATCGGTGCGTTGGCCGAACGCCTCCTACCGTGAACCAATCAGTCAGAACCTGACCACCCCGCCACAGAGTTTTAATTTGATCGCTTTGGTTTGTCTTGTCTAGCCAAGTGAAGGCAACAGGTTCGGAGATTGAACCCCGGTCCCCTCGATTTGGCATTTGAGCACCCGTCCGCTTACGCACAAACCGCTGTGTTGTGGCCATGCTACCCTGATGCGTGGAAGGTTATGCGCATGCCGAGGGATGTTCGGGAGCCATTGATCCATGAGTCTGCCGACAACCGAGAGTGTGGTAGTCGCGCAAGTGCGCCAGCCAATTTCTCATCAAGCTTTGCCGAAATCCTCTCGATCATTTTCTAGCCTTAACACAGAAAAAGTCGCACTGATCTTACTAGCTGTCCTGATCGCTTACGCGGCCGCAAGAAGTCTATCCCAGGCAGTGACCAGGCCACTCTGGTACGACGAGATTTGCACCTGGGTCATGGTTCAGCAGCATCCGCTTTCCGCCCTTTGGAATGCTCTTAAAGATGGCGTGGATGGGCAGCCCCCTTTGTTTTATCTGCTGGAACGCCCCGTCGTTGCGGCGGTAGCCAACGAACACGTTTCTTTTCGTTTGCTCTCGATTTTTGGTTTTTCATGTACCGTTGCGTGCTTGTTCTTGTCGATTAGAAAGCGCAACTGCAGCGTAAATGCGCTCTTCTGCGCAGCAATTCCCCTCGCGACAGCTCTCTACGATCCATACGCTGTCGAGGGCAGACCGTATACACTTGTTGTCGCATGCCTCTCCGTTGCCGTGCTCTCTTACCAGAACGCGCCTGAGGCCGGTTGGATGCTCTTGATGGGCCTCAGCCTCGCGGTTGCCGAAGCCTTGCACTACTATGCAGTCTTCGCATTCGTTCCCTTCATCCTTGCTGAAATGGCGCTGACCCTAAGGATTCGGCGTCCACGTCTGGCGGTCTGGCTCGCTTTGTGCTGCGGCGTGATACCTCTGGCGGCCTTCTGGCCGCTCCTTTGGCGGTTGAAAGCCTACTATGGAGCCCACCTTTGGTCGGAGCCAAGCTTGCTGGGAGCCGAGTCTAGTTACGGTTGGTTCTTCCAGACCACGTTTGCCTGGGGGATGGGACTCGCCAGCATCGCGGCATTGGCTGTTCTTCTGGCCATGCTCGCTGCGGAGCGCGCCGCGGCACGGGGAAAACAAGCCTTCGGTGCTCTGTTTCACGAACGAGTGCTTGCGCTGGGGTTTCTGGCAGTACCGTTTCTAAGCTTTTTCGCCGCAAAGCTTGGCCACGGCGAAATGACCGCAAGATACATGCTGCCGGCCGTTCTTGGATTTCCGCTTGCTGTGGGTTACTCCCTTCCTCGATGGGGGCGAAGAAGCGCCGCGTTGCTCGCGACTTTCGCGCTCTGTCTGGTCGCCGTGCTCACGCTACAAGAGAGTCGATTCTGGTCCTCGTACAAGAGAGATTTTGTTTCACCGGCGAAGGGCGTCGAGGCTCTTGTGGCTTCCGCGAACTACGCCAATCTTCCGGTCGTAGTTTCCGACCCACATGATTTTCTGGAGCTCACCCACTACGCATCGCCCGATTGGGCAAGGCGGTTTTTCTCCGTTATAGATCCTGCGCAGGCCGTTGTCTATTCAGGAAGCGATACAGCCGATAAGGAACTCGAAGTCATGCGGTCCTACGTCCCGCTTCAGATTTACGATTTCGCGCCCTTCGTGGCGGAACACCCTGTCTTCCTGTTGTATTCCAGCGGAGGCGGCGCAGGTCTGGATTGGTGGCCGCCCCGGCTCTTGCGAGACGGCTATACACTGCGACCACTTGCCGTCAAAGACATCTACCACCGCGTCTTCCTCGTCAGCCGCAAGGAGAATCCCGAAGCAAAACAGCAAGAAATACCAGGTCCCGCACATTAGGCCTGCCCGTTTTCCCGACCCGTTACGCTTACCGCGGACTGGCTCATTAATGCGTTGGACAAATAGAAACCGGCCGCCCAAATGCGCGCAGTCGGGCTAGGTTTCCTTGTTAACATCGGCGGTATGGCACGATGGGATGTAGCCGTTCAGCCAGCGCCAGCCGCCCTGGATTCCATTGCGCCGCGTCATTCCCGCCAAGATCTCGGTCTGTTGGAGGTCGGACCGCCGGATCGCTGGAATCCAACAACCGGTGGCGCGCTCGTTTGTCTTTTTGTGCTCTGGGCCTGGCAAGTTCACTCTACTTGGGCCGCATGGGGAAATCTGACCATCGATTCTGGCCATGAAATGTACATACCGGCGCTGTTGGCCGAAGGGAAGATGCTTTATCGAGACGTCTGGTTCAACTTTGGTCCGGCAGCCCCATACTTCAATAGTTATTTGTTCCGCCTATTTGGCATTAACTTAAACGTGCTCTATTGGGCTGGTTCATTAGCGGCTCTAGGTTCCGCGGTGTTTCTGTACCTTGCAGGCATGCAGCTTTCGGCATGGCCAATTGGCTGGACAGCGGGAGCTGTGATCCTGCTAGAAGCCTTTCAGCCATCATTCTTTTGTTTTCCCTTGCCCTACAGCTTTTCGGCTGTCTATGGCTGCTTGATTGCATGTTTGTATCTCTATCTCATCATCAAAGCGGCTACTTCTGGAGGATGGGCGTGGATGTTCGCTGCCGGAAGCGCGGCAGCAATTGCGTTGCTGCTGAAACCCGAGTTTGGCATCACGTGTTACATCATGCTGCTCGTGTTGATTGGGATCCGCGGGTTTCAGGAGAGATTGGCGAAACCCGCGCTTCAGGACATTGCCGCGATCTTGCCGGGAATTTTCCTTTGTGGTCTGGTAATTCTATGGATGGTTTCCATCCGAGGCGCCGAATTTATGACGCAGGAAAACATCCAGAGCTGGCCCACATCGTTCTTTATGAGGAACTACGGCAATCGATGGCTACAGAACAACGGATTTATGCTGACCTCCGCCTCACTGGTTGATGTTCTGGTTTGGTCTCTTTTTCCTGCTGCTTTTTTGCTTGAATTGTATTGTCTCTTCAAGTGGAAGCGCTCAGATGCCAAGTCGATCGTAATGAGGGTGATCCTGTTCGCTGGTTTAGCGCTCTGCTACAAGTTCATGGGTTTGAATCCCCAAACAACTCTGGATTCGCTGGTCTTTCCGCGTCACATGGTGCTTTACGTCCTGATTGCAGCAGCGTGCTCGTGGTGGATATTCTGGCGAAAAGAAGCCGCCAAGGCGCGCCATCTACTTATTCCACTCACCCTGTCGTTCTCGGCCCTGCAGGCCTTTCGCATATTGTTGAAGATGGAGCCATCGCACTATCCCATTTACTACAACGGACCGGTGGTTCTTTGCTTTTTGCTTTTGGTCCTGGCGCTGATTCGTCAAAGCGTTCGCACGCCGGCCCTTATGTGGAAGATCGAGTCGGTGGTCTGCTTGGCATGCCTTGTCAGTGTTGGATTATACGCATACGAAGGACGCTCCATCGCCAAATCCTTCGTCCCGCTCACGACTGACCGCGGCACCATCCTGGTTTCGCCACACATGAAAGAGAGTTATCAGACGGCGATCGGCTTCATGAAAGAGAAGGCCGCTTTAGGCGAATATGTGCTGTCGATCCCCGAAGATACCAGCTTGTATTTTCTTTCGGAGACTTACTGCCCGAGCCGGGTTTTCTTGTTTCTCCCGGGGGCTATGGCTCCCGGCAAAATGACGGCGGAATTCATCCAGCAAATCGAAAGCAAGCACGTGCGGTACCTCCTTTGGTCAAACCGATTGTTTTGGGAATACGGCGTAGCGATTTTCGGCACGGATTTTGACCGGCCAATCGGCGACTATTTAAGATCTCACTACCACCGTGCCGGGCCACTCGTGCCGGACAGCGGCTCATTTGCGGACTGGGCTGTTGTGGTCTGGGAGCGGAACGAGAACGCGAATTAGGCGACACTGCAACACCGTGCTCGACCGAACCGCTCTCCCACGAAGAGTTAGCCGGCTGGCGATCGAGCCAAGAGTATCGCCTTACTTTGCTCGTGAGACTTGTGGGCACCGAGAGCTGAAAGTTGCTAGAAAATCGAGGCCCAAGTAGAGTACGAACGTGGTTTTGGGGCCCCACCAAGCCCTTCTGAGGCCATTTCTGAAAGCCACACCATGCATCCATTGACGAACACTTCGAATGAGTGGTTGGCGCTTGAGAAAGCGCTGTCGAACGCAAAGAAAGTGTCAGTTCTTGTTTTGGGCGACTTGATGCTCGACGAATACGTGTACGGCACCATCGAACGCATTTCGCCCGAAGCCCCCGTCGGGATCCTCGATTGGCGTGAACGACGAATCGGTCTCGGTGGCGCCGCCAACGTAGCAAATAATCTCGCCCATCTAGGTTGCCAAGTGTTTCTTGCCGGTATTGTTGGATCGGACCAAGCTGGCGAGGAGTTGGCGCGAGCTGCCAGGGATCTCGGAATCGACGCTGCTGGCGTTATTACCGATACCCAGCGTCCAACTACGGTTAAGACCCGCATAGTCGAACGCGGTCACCAAGTTTTACGGATCGATAGAGAGTCGCGCCTTCAGGCCCAGGAGTCTTTAGTTGAAGTTCTGCTGGCTTACGTTCACAGGTGCATCTCGTCGATCGATGGCATCGTCCTGTCGGATTATGCGAAAGGCGTTCTAGGGGCCGATCTTTGCGCCTCCGTGATGACTGTAGCAACTCGAAAAGGCATACCCGTGTTGGTAGATCCCAAAGGACATGATTTCTCGAAATATCGAGGCGCGTTTTTGCTGACCCCGAACAAGAAAGAGTTGGCGGAAGCGACCCAGATGCCAGTCCAGAGTGAGTCCGATATTCGCAAGGCCGTAGAACGGCTCTTTGCCCTGGTCGAGTGTCAAGCGATTCTGGTGACGCGAGGCGAAGAGGGCATGTCTCTGTATAAGGCGGGGGGAGCAGAAACACACATTCAATCTGAAGTGCGAGATGTATTTGATATCACCGGTGCAGGCGACACCGTGATCAGCATGTTTGCTCGCTTGTTTCTTGACAGTCGGGATTTACTCGCCGCTGCCCAGCTTTCCAACGTTGCTGCCGGCGTGAAGGTGGGGAAATTGGGCGCCGCCGCCGTGAAGCCCGAAGAGGTTGTAGGCTGGCTCCGCCAAAGGGAAGACCAGTTTCGAGGAAAAGTGGCAGACTTGCCGCAGTTGAAGCAACTTGTGGGCCTGGCTCGTTCGCAACGGAAAACGGTTGTCTTTACCAATGGATGTTTCGACTTGTTACACGTAGGGCATGTGCAATTTCTTCAAAAGGCCAAAGCGTTTGGCCAGATGCTCATTGTCGCAATCAATGACGATGCCTCAGTACGCAATCTTAAAGGAAACGCGCGGCCCCTGATTTCCTCGGCCGACCGCGCCGGCATCATCGCAGGATTGGAATCCGTGGATCACGTGATTGTCTTTTCAGATCTCACGCCGCTGCATCTTATTGAAGAATTGAGGCCGGACGTCCTGGTTAAAGGCGGGGACTACACGCTGGATGAAGTGATCGGCCGAAAAGAAGTAGAAAAATACGGTGGCCGAGTCGAACTGGTCCCGGCCATTGATACTCGCTCGAGCTCTCAAATCATCCAAGAGATCGCGGCGCGCCATCCGGTTACGACTAGATCCTCCCATTAAGTTCACGCGAACTTTGCCGCGAGCGTTATTCGGGCGCGAAAAGCGCACGCTCTACAAGATCACAGTACATATGGCCTAAGAGGCTGTGGGCCTCTTGAATCCGCGGTGTTTCCTCCGATGGCACAGAGAGCAACAGGTCGACGCGGCTGGCGAGATCGCCTCCCGTTTGGCCAGTGAGCGCTGTCGTGTAACACTTTGCGGCATGAGCGGCCTCGATGGCTCGAACTACATTGGGAGAGCGGCCGCTGGTGCTGATCGCGATTACGATGTCGTTTGCCGCGCCCAAAGCCTGTACTTGGCGAACAAAACACTCCTCAAACCCGAAGTCGTTCGAAACGGAAGTAAGAATCGACGAATCCGTCGTCAGGGCAATCGCTGCCAATGCCTTCCTGCGCATTCGAAATTGGCCCACAAGTTCTGATGCGATATGTTGCGCGTCGGCGGCGCTTCCGCCATTCCCCATCAATAGCACCTTATTCCCGCTCCGATACGCGGCGATCGTGCGCTCAGCTAAGCACCAAACCCTCTCGAGCAGCTCGGCGGAAAAATTTTGCTTCACCGAACAACTTTGCTCAATTTGCCGGCGGAAAAGCTCCAGCGCCGCGTCTCTTGATACCACCATCGTTCTCCTTACGCACTCCGCGTTCTTAGCTCCGGCGCAATCAATTTGGTTCGAAACCCGCCTGCGTCGGTCACCAACCAAACCGTAGCGGGGATCGTTAAGATAGCATTACTTCATTGAAGTAATCCAAGTCGCGCCTGTTAGGTGACGGAGGAGCCCGCCTAGCACCCGTCAGGAAGCAACGGTTGGTGCTGGAAGGGGGCTTGCGTTGGTTGCTCCTGCGGATTCTGCGGGCGTTTCGGTGGGCTGGATCTCGGCGGCTGCTCCGCTGGCGCTGGGGAATAGCCGGTTACGCAACGCGAGCGCCGGAAATTCCACGATACGCGCCATCAAGATGCCGGTTCCAACGCTGAGAGTGACGTAAAGCGCGGTTTGCAGAGCCCAGCCGAGGTGTAGCGGAACCACCGCCAGAATAACTCCGAGCAAGTGCGCCACAATGGCCACGTGCCAAAGATAGATCGAATAGGAATACATTCCCACATAAGCGAAGCCATTGCCGACGTGGCGTCCGACCCGGCTCCAGAAAGTAGCAGCCGCCGGTATCTGCGCGTACAGCGAAAGCGCCAGCAGTCCCCCAAAGCCCAGCTGCACGAGCGTCAATCCAAATGAAAGCATGAACCGGCTCTCTTCGTATGTCGCCAGAATGCAAGAGAGGCAGATGGCGGTCGCGGCATGAATGGACAGCCGATTCCTGGCGTTCTTCAAAAGGTTCGGAATGAAGTTCGGCCGGAAATGGTGCAAATATCCGAGAACCACACCGAAAAATAGAGCGTCGATGCGCATGTGCGTTGGGAACAGCACCTTCGGAGCGTCTTCGAAGCGAAAATCCGGCTGATAGGCCGTGACATATCGCATCGCCAGGATCACAGGGGCTAAGACGCCATATACGAACGGAATCGACCGGAAAGGATCGGAACGGTTCTTGGACAATCGAATCAGGGCCAGCAGGAAGAGAGGCAGAAGAAGATAGAAATGCTCCTCCACAGCCAGCGTCCAGGTGTGCCTCCAGATGCCATGCTTGTAGTTCTGAAAGAACAAGATCTCGCGAAGCCACACGCCCAACGGAACGTACACTCCATAGCTCGCGGCCACCAGGAACGTCGTGA
>Ga0206939_10002_pt1 | contig 114174 bp, 92 predicted proteins | sample Alteio_BWOrgHeat_10_FD_152921 | JGI IMG/M metagenome (GOLD analysis project Ga0206939, IMG submission 152921) | Enriched cells from forest soil in Barre Woods Harvard Forest LTER site, Petersham, Massachusetts, United States -... | ecosystem: Environmental > Terrestrial > Soil > Temperate forest... | reverse complement strand
CGGCCGCAACATCGGTTGTATCATCTCGGCGACTCTCGCGACCAAAGCCGATGAAATATCTCTCGCCGAGCCTTGCGCTCGCAGCAATTCTAACCACAGCCTTTCCAACGATACACCGACAGGCAAGTTCGCCAACCAGCACCGCGCCACCGGCGTGGGCGTACGCACTGGCGGCTCCCGACTACAAATTGCCGGCGGACGACGGAACGTTGCGCCATGTTCCCGGGAGTTCGGCAGCGTGGACGTTGACGCAACTGCGTGACCGGTTTTTTGCGGCGGACTGGCATCCGACGGACCACCCACAGATGCCCGAAATCGTGGTACACGGCAGGAAGCCAGATGTTAATGCGTGCGGCTTCTGTCACCGAGCCGATGGACCCGGAGGACCGGAAAATGCGAACCTCGCGGGATTGCCTGCCGCTTATATCGTGGAGCAGATGGCAGATTTCAAAAGCGGCGCGCGCAAGAGCTCACTTGCAGAGTTGAGCCCCCCGAAGAACATGATCGCGACAGCCAAGGCAGTTTCCGACGAGGACGTCGCACAAGCCGCGGCATATTTTTCGGGACTGAAACCCAGGAGACTCATCACGGTAATCGAAAGCGCCGAAGTGCCGAAGACCTATGTCGCAGCTTTTGTATATTCACCACGGGACGGATCCGAGAAGGAACCGATCGGCGATCGAATCATTGAGATGCCGAAAGATCTGGAGCAATTCGAGTCGCGAGACACGCACAGTGAGTTTATCGCGTACGTGCCGCCGGGAAGCATCGCGAAAGGACGCGACTTGGCAGAAACGGGCGGAGGTGGGAAAACGACGGCATGCACTACATGCCACGGAAAAGATCTTCGCGGGGTGGGCGCTGTGCCGGGAATCGCGGGGCGTTCGCCGAGCTACCTGATGCGGCAGCTTTATGACGTTAAATTCGGAGCGCGTAACGGCAAAGGAAGTGCGCCGATGAAATTGGTGTTAGCGAACCTGAGCGAATCGGACATGCTTTCGCTCGCGGCGTACGCCGCTTCACGGGAACCGTAGAAACAATCAAAATCCAAACTGCATTTTGAGCTGTGTTGAGGTCCGAGGCCGTTAGCGGTTCGGATCCGAGGTAGCCTCGGCGCTGGCGGGAGTTCCCTGCTCGGGTTGCGGGGGCGGCGGTTCCTGAACCGGTGCGACGAGCGGCGCCGAAGCAGGAGCGGCCGTGGTGGTTGCGGTGCTCGTTGCAGGATTTTGAGGCCCGCCGGGGCCGTAGACCTGGCGATAGACGTCGGCGTTGCGCATGACGATCTGGACGTAGTCGCGCGTCTCGGTGAACGGAATCGACTCGACCAATTCGGCGATCTCTTCGTAATTACGTTCGGCGCGCCACGCGGCGATGCGATCTTCGCCGGCGTTGAAGGCGGCGAGCGCGTACTCGGGTTCGCCCGTCAATTTTAGCAGGCCGGCGATGTAGAGCATTCCGAGTTCGAGGTTGTATTCGGGGTCGAAGAGTCTTGCTTTTGTGTAGCGAACCTTGAGCTGCTTCGCGAGGAGTTTGCCGGTCTTCGGCAACACTTGCATCAAACCGACGGCGTTGGCGTGAGAGACGATGTCGGCCTGGAAGGTCGATTCCTGGCGAATCAGGCCCGCGGCGAGCATGGGATCGAAATCGTTGCGCTGAGCTTCGCGGCGAAGCGAGGCTTCGTACGGAAGCGGGAAGATCGTCTTCCAAACATTCGGGGGGACGTCGGGAATTTTTCGCGAATCGAAATTCGGTACGATCAGGCGGCCGTAGGACATGCCGGTGGCAAAGTGCCCTTGATCGAACGCGCACTGAGCGGCTTCGAATAGCAGACGCGGGGAGCCGGTGGCAAAAAAACCGGCTTTCAACTCCAACTCGGCAGAAGCGTCGAATGCGATGATGCGGAGCGCCTGCGCGCGAACCCAGCGGTCCTTGGCTGCGTCGGGAACGGGCTCGTCGATAGAACGCAGCGCGGGGGCGGCCGGAATTGCGGCCAGAAAGTCCGGGGCGTCCTGATCGCCGGCGCCGAGTTTTTCGAGGCGAGCAGCGGCGGCGTGGCCGAAATAGGTCTGGGGCCAACGATTGACCGCGAAGGTGAAATACGCGCGCGCGTGGCCGGGATTTCCGCTGCGCTCGGCGTTGCGGCCGAGCCAGTAGAGCGCGTCAGGAGCATCGGCGGACGTCGGATACTTGCGCAGAAATGCGGTGAGGCGATCGTCAGCGTAGGGCTGGCGATCGAGATAGGCGATCCACGCGGTACGCCATTCGCAGAAAAAGGTGTACTTTCCCGAAGGGAAATTATCGACGACGCGCTGGTAGTATTTGATCGCTTCGTGGCGGTTGAGTTGGACCCAGTAATAATTCCCCACCATCATCAGCGATTCTTCGGACCACTTGCTCTGCGGATATTTCTGCACGACGGCTTCGGTGCCGGCGAGCATGTCGGACTCTTTGTTCGCTGAGCGCGCGATTTGCGCGACAACGTACATGCGTTCCGCGTCGACTTCGGGGTCGGTGATATTCAGAGAAGAAACAAGCGACGGCGAGCCCTTTAGCTGGACGCGCGTCTGTGCGGCGCGCAGCAGCGCATGCTGTTTGTGCGCGCTCGATGGATCCTTGATCCCTGCCGCGAGCTTTGTGAACTCCGTTTGCGCGTCGCGATACTTTTTCTGGTTGAACAGAATCTGCGCGCGGCCTTCCTGCAAATCCCAACTCGGCGCGGGATACTCGCTGCCCATTGCAGATTTCACTTGCTGGAGGCCGCCGGCCGCGGTCTTACCTTCATCGGAAAGCGGATTCTTGTAGTAAAGGAGCTGGTAGTCCTTCGCGGCGCGGCCAAACTGTCGCGCCTGCTTGTACGCTTGCGCGCGCAGCAGGAGCAACGCGGGTTTCGCGGTCGTGCCCGTGTAGGCATCCAGCGCGTCGATCGCGGCTTGCGGCTTGCCGGCTTCCATCGCCGACGGCGCATAGGCTTCGAGGAATTGTTCCTTGATCCCGGTGCTGGGATATTCGGTCTGAATCGTCTGCAACTCGGTGAACGCCGGCGCGTTTTGCTTCAGCACGCGTTGCGTTTGCGCAGTCCAATACAAAACATAGTCGCCAAGCAGCGTGTCGCTCTTGGCCTTGGTGAGCCAGACCAACGCCTGCTGCGAGTGATTCTTGTTGTAGTCGTCGTAGCCGAGCGCGAGTGCGGCGCGTGCGCCCCACACGTTGCCGGCGTTTTTTCCGGCGAAGGCGGCGAGCTTGTCGTACGCGCCCGGAGTTGCATTGTGGAGGGCTCGAGCGAGAGACGAAAGCTCACGTTGCGCGGCTTCGTCTTCCGGCGTTGCCGCCGTGATCTCTGGCGCCGAAGTATTCGGCGAGCAGCCGGTCTGGCATGCTTTCGATGCAGGCTTATTGGATTTTCGCTTTTTGTGAACGGTTTGCGCAGCGGGCAAATCGACCGGCGTCGCGGCCAGCAACGCGAACGACACAGCAATGGCTAATGCGCGAGAAAGATAATTTGCGCGAGGACTCGCCGCCGGGTTCGGCGCGAGCTTGGACTGCGACCCGCCGCTAGCGATGCTGCGCGGTCGTGGCGTAAGGATAGTCGCCGAGAGCGTTGGCATCGCCCTCTGCGAGGATCTCCACCATCCAGCGATAAAAATAGTCGACCGGGTGATCCATGATGGGTTTGAATCGCCGATCGTATTCTCGGTGAGCTTTCTCAATGTCATCCCGCAACCGGACGCAGATATCCTTGTGCTGTCGGCCGAGACGCACCTGCTCCGGTCGCAACATCTTAATATCCTGCATCGAAACTTTGGCAACGCGGTTTGCGCGGCGGTGAAGTTCCTGCTCGTCGGGCGATAACCGGTTGACATCAAAAGCGCCGGCGCCTTCGGGCTCGCCTGCGGCGGGAGGCGCGGACTCGAGTTCGGTGGCCTCGACCATTGCAGGTTCTTCGTGAACCTTGGCTGCGGGCGCGGGTGCCGGTTGGTGCGCGGGTGCGGGCGCGTGATGCTGCTCGGCTACCGGCGGTGCGGGAGGCGGAGGTGCAACGGCTGGCGGCGTCGCGCTGGGAGGTGGCGCGACATGTTCGGCCGGCGCAGGCGCGGCGGCCTTGGGTGATACCGCCGCTGGTGCTGCTTCCTGAGCGGCTGGTGTCGCCAGCGACGATGCGATCTTTGAAATCTCGGCCTCGAACGGCGACCTTGGGCCGGGTTGCAGCGAAACCGCTACGAATCTCGTCAGGACTTCCAACGCGGCGGAGAGCGAAGCGGCGGAAGTTTGCGCTCGCAGCATCGGCGGCAAGGCATTGGCAGGCTTGCTGCTGCCACAGGCGGCCACGACGTCGGCCACGGCCTGATGCAGCTCGTCGGAGGTCCGCTGGATGCGCTCCAGATTGTCGCGGAGGGCTCGCGAGACCAACTGCTCGATGGCGGATGGTGTGTTGGAGTCGGATGACATACGTTTGGCGGGCTCTTCCGGGCGAGTTTCGACCGAGATAACCCCGTTTTGTGATTCTGGAAGCTAGGCCCTGCCCCGTCAACCGCCTAGGAGTACTTTTGTTCGTAGAAGTACCCCACTCGGCAATGTGGATCGGCGAACGACGGATGGTGTCTAACAGCCTCTTTCGGAAGCCTCGCCGCCTTGGGCGCCGAGCCGGAGTTCGGAAAATCCCTGGCGCGACTACGAGCTTTACCCGATGGCACATATTTTCCCGGGCCTCTACTTTCGACGTGCGAGATTTTGCAGCGTCGCTCGCTTTTCGATACTCAGCCGCGGAGACATCCCCATTCGCCCCTCATTGCGCATCTTGATTGCCGACGACCATACCGTCGTGCGGTTTGGCCTGAAGACGATTCTGAACAGCCAGGAAGGCTGGGAGGTTATCGGCGAGGCAAAGTCGGGCGCCGAGGCGTTGGCGCTGACGATCCAGCTTGAGCCGGACGTCGTGATCCTGGACATTAATATGCCGGGCATGAACGGGCTTGACGCGCTTAAGGCAATCCGGGAGCGGTTGCCCGCGACGCGCGCCGTCGTTTTGACGCTGCACGCTTCGCAGGAGCTGGTTCACCAGATTAAGCGGTTCGGCGGCAAGGGTTATGTGATGAAGTCGGATTGCGACCGCGATTTGGTGGAGGCAGTCTCGGCTGTCGCCGCCGGTAAGACTTATTTCACACGGCTGCCCGTTGAGATGGCGCCAGCCATTCCGGCGATGAGTGTGCCGCGGCCCGCCGACGTCGGAGCGCTTACGGCGAGTGAGCGCGAAGCGGTGCGAAACATCGCGCAGACGATCCGCAAGCTGCTGTAGCTCGGAAATTCTTCGCAGATTTCGATTTTACAGGTCAGGCTATTCGGGTTGACGGGAACTCTCGCCCGACGCGGCTAGCGCTGCGCCGGGTTTTGCTATGGCACGCTGGGGCGCGATGTCTTGGCGTGGTGGCTCGCAAGCGGCGACCAGCGGAATGCGGCCGTCGTGGTCATCGAATTCGATGTCGGGAAGCTGTTCGACGGCGCGGCGTAGGGATTGTTCCCAACTCGTGTGGATGGAGTTCAAGTCTTGATCGCCGGCGCATACGCGGCGGTAGCGCTCGACGGCAAGGCTGTCGCGTCGATACAACAAGAGATCGAAGGGCGGGCCGACGGTGACGTTGGAACGCATCGTGGCGTCCATCGACAGGAGCGCGTATTTCGCGGCGACTTCGAGGGAAGTCGATGCCTGAATGCCACGATCGAGAATCGGACGGCCGTACTTACACTCGCCAAGTTGGAGATAGAGCGAGTCTTCGGTGGCAGCGAGCGGATTTCCCTGCGGATAGACGAGGTAAAGGCCAGGCTCCTTGCCTTTGACTTGGCCGCCGATGAGCAGATGGACGTTGAAGCTGTAGGAATCGCGCTCGAGCGAAGCGCGATCGATGTCGGAAACGCGACGCACGCAGTCACCGACAATTCGAGCTGCGTCGTAGAGCGATTTCGCGCGCGCCAGGCCTTGTCCCGCGTCGAAATCGTCGCGCAGCAGGCTGATGACCGACTGGCTGATCGAAAGGCTGCCGCTGGTGAGGATCACAAAAACGCGTTCGCCCGGCTGCACGAACTGAAACATCTTGCGGCAGGTGTTGACTTGATCGAACCCGGCGTTGGTTCGGGAATCGGAGGCCAGAACCAGCCCTTCGTTAGTGGCAATGCCGAGACAGTAGGTCACGTTTACCTCACCTCAGGCGAGTGTAAGACAACGACCGGCCCGCGTCGACGCAGATTTGCGATGCGTTGCAGCAAAAATCAGCATCTACGCCCCGAAGCCAGAGGGGCTACATTGGCATCTAAGCAACACATCCCTGCCAATAGGAAAGGCCCGCGTTCGCGATGATTATTCGGATCGGCTACGACATCCAATTCGACGTCCCCGTCCCGGTGCCGATCGTCACGCTGCTTAAGGTCCATCCGTCGCGAGACCAGGATTTGGTTGAGCCGGACGCGATCCTGACTGAACCGGATCTTCCGGTGGAGATCTTCACCGACGCCTTCGGAAACAGAAGCGCGCGCGTGCTGGCGCCTGCCGGAAGAATTCGATTTCACAATTCGACTCTCATTCGCGACTCCGGACTGCCTGATGAACAAGGTTTCGACGCGAAAGAAATACCTGTTCAGGATTTGCCTCACGATGTGCTTCCCTTCCTGATGAGCAGCCGCTATTGCGAAGTGGATCTGCTTCTGAACACCGCGACGGAGCTTTTTGGGAATACGCCGTACGGGTGGGAACGTGTTCGCGCTGTCTGCACGTGGGTTCATGACAACGTGACCTTCGGCTACAAGTTCGCCAGCCGCACGCGTACCGCGCTGGGCGTCTACACCGAACGGATCGGCGTTTGCCGCGATTTCCAGCACTTGGCGATCACGTTTTGTCGCGCGCTCAATATTCCCGCGCGCTACGCGACCGGCTATCTCGGGGATATCGGCGTGCCTCCCGACGGCAACCCGATGGATTTCAGCGCGTGGTTCGAGGTTTATCTCGGCGGACGATGGTGGACGCTCGACGCCCGCCACAACGTGCCGCGGATCGGGCGAGTGTTAATCGCTACCGGACGCGACGCGACCGATTGCGCAATTACGACTTCGTTTGGACAGACGACGCTCGCGAAATTCGTGGTGATCACGGACGAAGTAAAAACGGGAGCCGCGAATCCTTAGTCAGCGGCCGTCGCGGCGTGCAGCACTCACAGAAGTCGTTCTCACAGCCATCGCACCACGATTGCCGCGCGTCCAGCTCCGCAATGAGCCTGCTCCGAGGTTTTACGCTTTCGACTTTCAACTGTCGACTGTAAACCTCTTCCTCTTCCGTTCTCGACTCGAAAGCCGCTCAACTGCCACACCCCGACCGACGCGCACCAACGTGCTAAAATAGAGGTGTCAATGGGGGCGACACGGTTTCGACGGAAGCTGTCGCGGCTCGGAGGCATGCCGGGACCCACCTGCCCGCAACTTGGTGGAAACTAGAAATGCCAATAACAATCTGGCACTTGCAGCTTAATTAATTAAGCGCACGCTTCCCCGGGCTTTGCTCATGGGCCCGGTCAGAAGCGTCAAACAGTGAGCTGGCCTGAGCCTTTCGGTCCGCAAGGCTCGGGCGAGAACCATCGGACTAGCGGGCTACGTTTCTTGCTCATTCTGAGCGCGGCCTGCGAACAAAATTGAATTGAGCTAAGCATGTAGGCTCCGTGTCGCAGCGCTTTTCGGACGGGGGTTCGACTCCCCCCGCCTCCACCATACTTATCGTTTTTGTGTTTGCTGGTGAACGAGACTCGATCTTTCACGTACCTCGTACGTCCCTTCCCCGAAAGCGACGCCCTCATCCCAAGCTCTTCTGACGTCAGCTTCCGCTTGCTCTTGGCGCGACTTAGTCCAAGCGTGGAATCGGATTTGTGAGCGTAAGGGGAAAGGCGAAGGAAAGAGTAGAAGGGCGGCCACAGGACAGGCTTCCAAGCCGGTCAAACTGCAAAGCCCCGGCAAGGGCCACCGTGTGCAGTCACTCCTCCAAAGAGGACATGGCCGCCCGCTTAACATCGACAGGCTAAGTGGGCACGAGGGGCGACGCTATCCGTCGATGACTGTAGTGGCGCAAGGGTATTCCTGCATCTCAGGAAGAACGCCACGTTTTCGCAGATATTGGGATAACTAACACACGAATTTCATGTTGCGCTCGGATATTCGAGCGCGGACGCCTGCCAAGCATCTTCGAGTTCCGAGCGTTCCTCTTCGGATTCAACGAGAGTCAATCTTCGCCGCTCAAGTGAGTGAGTAGTTCTCACTTTTGGGACTCAAGCAGTACTGCTTTTAATTCCCAGGCTTTCCAGCAGAAACATCCACTCACCAACGGTACATGCCGTGGTCGCTGTCAGCACGATTTCCTGTCTAAGGGAAGTACGTCTAATGTTGCGCCCGGGATCGGCCCAATAACCCTTAGGGTCGATAAAGTCTTCAAAGGTTTCTTCCGAGCCATTTCCATCGTTCGATGCCATAACGTTTGCCTTTCGCAGACCAAACTATTTCAAGCGAAAGGGCGGGCCATCGCAGGGTCAAGTCTTACGCCTAATGGGTAATAACAGAAGCAGACGAACCATTAAGAACTTCGATCTTCGGGGCAGCGTTAAGAAGAGCCGGCGCGGAATCCTGGCTCCAAATCATTTTCAACGATTGGAGTACAAACGCATTGATAGGAATGGAACGACGGCTTGCCGCTTGTCGGACTCGTTGGCCTTCTTCAACGCTGCATCGGACGAGAATCGCAGTCCTTGGATTGAAAGAAGGCGAGTGCCTCAACGACCGCTCCAAAGGACGGTAATACTTCAGTTTTGAAAAGATCTGGTCGTCAAGAGTGACCGCCTTTAGAACATGGTGCAGAACGTAACCCGCGATTGTCTGCCGTGCCCTTTGAGACTCAGCCCGAATCTTACCGGCCTCGTTTACGTCGCAACGTATCAACAATGCGGTTCGCGCCATACCGCCTCCTTTTTTGCCGGGCGGGTTGCTGTCGGTGAGTTGTAAGGGCTGCGGACAGCGAGACCGTCCTAAAGCGATGCCACGACGCTACTACGCGGACCAGCACTCTAGGTGGTCAATATTGCTCACTTTTGTGAAATCCACAGCTTGTGCGGGATGCATGGAATCGTAGCAATTCGTACCGTAAGGGCCCTATTGAGGCGATCGCTGTTCGGGCCAATGATTGAAAGGTGATCACCGCCATCATTACTTTGCTCGCGACGCTCATCGTTGGTGGAGTAGCCCTCGCAGCCTACCTCTGGTATCTGACGCCTAGTCCTGACCATACAAAGTAGCGGAAACCAAACCGAGTGGAGAATTCGAAGTTTGAGCATTCTCGGCTTCTTCGGATCGGCGGGAAAGCGTGGTTCCAATGACGAGAAGCTGTCCAAGCTGCGATAGCTATAGAATTCATCGATCGAGACGCAGAGGCTTTTTTGAATCGGCCGTTCTCAGGGTGGTACTTGTTCGTCCATTTCGATGCGAGCTTTGCAGCGCTCGTTTTTTTCGGCTGTCTTTCACAGCCCACTAGGGACCATCTAGATTCTTCGCAACTATGTGGCGTTATGGGAAGGAACACTAGTCTTTCGGTTCGACTTCACTGGAACTAATCACTACGTCCACGACATCGCCTTCTTTGAGGCGCAGCTTCTTTCCCATCTCGTCCGCCAGAAAGTTGACAATGCGCAATTTTCCGTAGGCAGGGTCGGTGAGGCTGATCTCGGCGAGTTCTTGCTTCAATTCCACCCCATCGATAATCCTGGAGACATTGCCGGGTTTGTGAGTTTCAGCTTTGCGGTGCATTGGCCCTCCCTGGTGATAGGAGCATTGGGACTCATGCACTGTCTATACGGAGTTGGCTTGAGGCTTGCGTACGATTTTGGGGCGGTCCAGCTCAGTTCTTTTCCTTCGGAACCGTCTGATTTTTATTGGCTTCTACGTGCAGGTCTACTTCAGCGCCCTCTTTTAACTTCACTTCGGCGCCATTCTCGTCTGTCAACCTGTTCTCAATACGAATTTCTTGATAAAGCGGCTCCGCCCCTTGAACATTAATCTGAGCCTTCTCTGGATCGCGAGGGTCTACGGACCTAATCACCTTCTCCACGGTACCTGGCTTCGTTGTTTTTGCGATAGACATCACGATCTCTCCTAACTAAACCATTAACGTACTACGCGACAAACAGTTTGTCTGAGCAACATTGCTCGTGCATTTCAGAACTGGACGAAGACTTCATGTCAGCGCAGTTCGGAACGTGGTACGCTCGCGTCGAGGCTATACGTTCCTACCCTCATTCAGGTCCTCTGAACTAAGCAGACCATCTGAAGCCGTTTCCCGCTTACGCCCCAAGAAAGGGGCTGCTACATGGCTTCCGATGCGATTCTAAGCGAGGTAGAGCATCTTCATGGAGTTTGCGAGCGCCTTGAGAACCTGGCGGAGCGCACACCGCGCCTGACGACAGAACTGCTGACGATTGCGGGGAACGTACGCAGTTCAGCGACCCTGTTGGCCGTTTTGGTTGCGACGCGGCTGCACGGAACTGACGGCAGGCGTCCGGAATGAACCCTTCCGTTCAGGAATGTTCAGGTAGGTGAACCGGGACAGTCGAAACCTGTACACCTTTTGCAGCCATCCGTTGATGCTCGATGCTTTTCGGGCGGCGAAGGCCAAGCAAGCCCAGCAACCCTGTCAGTCCAACCCATCCGTAGTTCATTTGATGGTGCGATTCCGTACGGGTATTGTCGGCGTCGGTTTGTTGGGTTTGACCGAAGGCGGGCGCAGTGGTCAGGAAGAGCAAGAAGAAGAACGCTGGAATCATTTTCATAAATGCCTCGTGCCCCATCGTGAGTGTTCTGGCAAATTGTAGCCATACCCATAAAACCTAACGAATCGTCATGCGTTCCTTGAGGCTGTTGAAGGAGCCGCAGCTGCGGCGAATCGAATGCAATTCGGCTCAGTGATTTACCGGACTGCAAACAATTACACAGCTATTACAGAATCCACGCACCTGCCACACGGGCATGGTCGTCCAATGTTGTAGCTGCAGATATTTCTATCGGCGCGGCGATAAGGACCACGGCACTCATGCATCTCTTCTCTAAAGACAAGACGTTCACCCAGCATTTCAATTTGACGGCTGCCTTCATGGCTGCATTCCACATCGGCGCCATCGCGGCGCTGTTCTTCTTCACATGGAAGGCCCTTATCGTAGCGGTCGTGTTGTGGTGGGTGGCTGGAAGCCTCGGCATCGGCATGGGATATCACCGCTTGCTGACCCATCGAGGATACAAGACACCTAAGTTTGTCGAGTACTTCCTGACGGTGTGCGGCACACTTGCCCTGGAAGGCGGGCCCATCGCCTGGGTTGCCACGCATCGCGTCCATCACCAGAACACCGATAAAGAGGGCGATCCGCATTCTCCGCGCGACGGAGGTTTGTGGTCGCACATCGGTTGGATCGTTACGGGAAAGGCGATGCACAATTCCGTGGGCGAATTATTGCCTTACGTGCCGGAGCTTCGCAAAGACAAATTTCACGTTTGGATCAGCAAATGGCATTGGCTGCCTCTAGCCATCGTTGGGATAGCCATTTTTGCTATCGGAGGGTGGTCTGCCGTTCTTTGGGGTATTTTCTTGCGGACGGTCATCGGGCTGCACTCCACCTGGCTCGTGAATTCCGCAACACACATGTGGGGATCGCGGCGCTTTCTTACTGGCGATACGTCGACGAACAGTTTCTGGGTCGCCATGCTTACTTTCGGTGAGGGCTGGCACAACAATCACCACGCCTCACCTCAATCGGCCCGTCATGGCCTAGCGTGGTATGAGTTTGATCTCAATTGGTACGGAATACTGCTATTGCGAACCCTCGGCCTCGCTAAAAATATCAAGTACCCGTCTCTTAGCCCTGGCCGCAACACCGCTAAGGGTTTGAACTTTTAGTGCAGCCGTTACTTCCATCGAACGAACACCTCGACTACATCGCGTCGCTCCTGGACGACATGTGGCAAATCCCTGGCACGAAGGTTCGGTTCGGCCTCGACGCCCTCATAGGCTGGATACCCGGAATCGGGGATGTAGCGGCAGGTGCGGCATCGTGCGTAATTGTATTCGCGGCATGGCGCCGCGGCGTGGCGCCCGTTACGATCACTCGAATGGTTGCGAACATACTCCTGGAGACGGCGGTGGGTGGAGTCCCGCTAATCGGGGATGTATTTCACGTCTTTTGGAAGGCGAACAGGAGAAATTATCGGATACTCATCCGGGAGAAAGAAAAACCGCGGCTTAAGACTTGGCGGGATTGGATTTTCCTGGGCATCCTTGTAGTGGGCGCACTGGCTGCCGTCACGATCCCGATCTTCCTATTGATGTGGTTCGTACGGACGACCCTTCATTGACAGTCGGCTCGAGCCTCGGCTCTAGATGACTCCAGGTGTCTCGCTCTCGCTTCAATGACCTTCAAAGATTATGTCGAGGTCATCAGGCTTTTGTTGTATTTCGATCTGAATCCTATTTTCAGTCCGACGAGCAACGAAATCGACTTGAGCATCACCGATGCAGAGGCGTCGAACTTGTAGCTCGCCTACACCTGTTGGCAGCACCGGGTTTACGAAGCGAATCTGTTTCGCCGCGGTGTCGATGGTCAGCCCCAAGCATGCTTGAACAAGCATGTATACCGATCCAGCTGCCCAGGCCTGAGGCGAACACGCGACCGGGTAGAGCGTGGGCCCGGTTGTCTCAGGCCGGCGATGGAAACCGCAGAAAAGTTCTGGCAAGCGATTCATTTCGACGTGGCAACTCGCTTCGTGCAGTCCGTCAATAATGCGAGTAACTTCCTTTCGAAAGCCGTAGCGTGAAAGGCCCATTCCAATGATCGAGTTATCGTGCGGCCACACGGAACCGTTGTGATAGGACATAGGGTTGTAGCGCGCTTCACCCGCAGAGACGGTTCTCACTCCCCAACCACAGAAAGAATTGCTCTCCAGGAGGGTCTGGGCAACGCGACGAGCGTAGTGGGTCGTAGCTATCCCGCAATACAGCGCGTGACCTGCATTCGAGGTACGCACGCGACACTGCTTTTTCTTTCCATCCAACGCGATCGCATAAGAATCGATTTCGTCGCACCAAAATGCTTCGTTGAATCGAACCCGAAGCGCATCTGCATTTGCGTCCAGTCTGTCGCCGAGTTCCGTTTCCTGCAGTATTCTGGCAAGAGACGCAGCACCACGCTTCGCCGCGTAGACATACCCTTGCACTTCGCACAGGGCGATGGGCGGATCGGCCAATCGACCGTCCCGGTGAAATACGGAATCCTGCGAGTCTTTCCAACCCTGTTGCGCTAAACCTGTTTCGGTTTGCCGCTGGTACTCAATAAAACCATCACCGTCGCGGTCACCGAAGTTATCGATCCAATCGAGCGCGCGATTTATATTCGGCCAAATTTCGCGGATCAGCTGCGCATCGGCGGTGCGCTGGTAATATTCCGCGGCGAGCATTATGAAGAGAGGTGTCGAATCGATGCTCCCGTAGTAGCGGCCGAACGGCACTTCGTGGGTAGCCGCCATTTCTCCACGGCGCATCTCGTGCAGAATTTTTCCTGGCTCGGCGTCCTGCTCCGGATTTACTTCCGTGGCCTGAGTCTGCGCGAGATATCTCAGAACGCTTTCCGCCATTCGCGGCTGCGTCCACAAACACTGAAGGGCAGTGATGATTCCATCGCGACCGAATACGGTGCTGAACCACGGCACACCGGCGTAAGGGTATGGCCCCTCCGGATTGTGTAGAGTCAGCATGCGAATGTCGGCGGATGAGCGGTGCAGCCACTTATCAAAGGTTTCGCTGGAACTTCCGACGCAGCATGCGCTGTCTTCAGCCCGCTTGATTTCGCTTTCTGCACTCAAGAAAGCGCTTTCATACGAAGCAACGTGCACATCGGAATTGTCTCTTAGGCAAGAAACTGAACCGAAAATCGAGGTTTCTTCCGCAGGGGCCAGCGCGATGGAATAAGACGCTTCGTCAGCGCCCAGGGCCGTCGGAGGCGGAGAAAACTCGACGCGCGTTCGACGAAGCAGACCATCTAGCCCTTCATAAGCGAGTACCACGGCATTTCCCTCGACTCGAGGAGAAAGCCGTTTGCCTCGGCGCTGTCGCTTCGAACCTCGCACCTCAAAAATATCGGCGAAGTCCGCATCAAACTGAAAAGACAGGACCAGTCGAACGGATTCAAGTCCGTAATTCCGGACACGAACGTGTTCGTGGCGGCAGCCGTTCAACAGAAATTGAGAACGAAACAAATGCACGGTACCGCGAGATAGATCGCCGATCGAAGAAGTCGCGCTCTGCGGCGAATCGAGATTCGTCAGATCGATTGCGAGAAACACGTTGTCCTCGCGGACAACCGAGCTAAGCAGAAGCGGCTGGAGGCGATTCAGTCGCATGCTGAATCGCGAGAGATGACGACTCTCAGCATGGAAAAGCCCGAACTGCGACGCGCCGAGGTGTTCGATGTCTCCGTATCGATTTGCGATGAGGAAGGTATCGCCAGACTTGAGCACACGTGTGCGGTCGTCTGCGAGTGCAGACGAGGCTCGAACGTAATATTCGTCGGCGACGCGGACAATATCCGTCAAACGAGGAACCGTCCTAAAGGATTAAATGTTGTTCGATCGCGGGCTGAGTGAGCGATAGTGCGACTGCGGAGCTTGGTGCGGAAACGTCGCGCCCAGTCGCAATTGACTGATACAGGCTAACGTAATCTCGCGCCATGCGCGAGGCAGTAAATCGACTCTCGAATCCGTGCCGCACAGCGGCGCGATCCATCGTTAGCACTTCCTTGATCGCAGAAACGGCTTCGTCGACGGTGTTCACTATTTGACCGGTAACTCCCGGCGTCAGAATTTCTGGCACCGAGCCACGACGAAAGGCCAATGTCGGGGTTCCGCACGCCATCGCTTCGATCATGGCGAGTCCGAACGGTTCCGGCCAGTCGATCGGGAAAAGCAGTGCCGAAGCATTCCCGAGAAACTCCGACTTCTGATCCTCGCGGATTTCACCGACGAATTCGATGCCCGGCTGCTGCAGTAGGGGTCTTATCTTCGTGTCGTAGTATTCGCGATCGACACGATCAACTTTCGCGGCTATTTTGAGCGGCATGCCCGCTCGAACGGCAATCTCAATCGCGCGATCAACTCGCTTCTCCGGACAGACGCGACCGATGAATGCGAGATATTTCCCCGCGCCTTGACCGGCGACAAGCTTATCGGCGGGTAGGCCGTGATATACGTTGCCAACCCAGTTTGCGAAAGGAAGGGGCTTACGTTGATCGTTGGAGATGGAGACAACTGGCATTTCCGGATAGCGGTCGTACAAGGGGAGGAGATCCGGCAGATCGAGCCTGCCGTGAAGGGTCGTTAGATGAGGGATGTTATACGCCCGCGAAATAGGAAAGTGAAAGTAGTCGATGTGGAAATGAACGATATCAAATTCATCTTGAGTGACGTGCTCGACCACCTTATCGAGCGTCACGAACTGATGCGCGATCTGGTCGATGCAATTGGGGTCAAGGCGCAGTGATTTTGGGCTGCAAGGAACGAGCTGCGCTGATGTAAGTGAGTCACCGCTCGCGAACAAAGTGACGTGGTGACCTTGGTGTACAAGTTCCTCGGTCAAGTACGAAACAACTCTTTCCGTCCCGCCATAGAGGCGCGGGGGAACGCTTTCATACAGGGGCGAAACTTGAGCGATTCGGAGCGGCTTGCTGGTCCCGAGTGTCATGTGTTCCAAATTATCCCTATAGTGACATTCGGGGCATCGGTAGAAATGCTGAGGCTAGGGCGGAGAGTCGGGTAGGTAGCATTCTCTAGCGTGTGCAGAACGAAATTGTGGGAGTTCGCCGTCGCTACGGCAAGTACGCGGCTCTTGTTGGCCTTTTGCGCTGGTGACCGTTTAATCGCCTCCGTACCCTCTGTATTCGGATCACTTCGCGAGCAGCTCTCGAGAAATGCTAAGCCATTCTTCGGGCAAAGGTTTTTCGCAGAAGGATTTTCCCGCTCGTCGGTACCAATAGCCTGCGTTTCCACGGTCGCCTTCCTTGCGATGCAGGTAGGCGTGCACCCATGCGCCGTCAGGTCCCTCGTCGTCTTGGGCATGCGAATGAGCGCGCTCCCAATCGCCGCGAGCGTCCCACCAAAGAGCGATCAGCGCTTCACTTAGGTCCGACGGCGGTTCGCTTGCGCTCAACGATCGCTGAAAGTCATCGATATTCATTGTTGGTTACAATCCGCACGTGATGTCTTTATAACGCCCGATCGGTCTCGTTCCCGGCCCCGCCGAACCATGTAATAATAGACAAGGAAGCGATGTTATTGGCGTCTTCGTCCCCCGGAAAGCCAAGGCGTCGCCGTGAAGGTGTGGATCGCATCTACCCAAGGGGGCCCCTCGTGACCGTACGTAGAATCCTTCTGCTGTTCCTGTTGACTCTTTCATTTTCAACGATTGCCGCGGCGGACGAACTTCAGGTTTCGTTTTCGAATGTAACAGCGGTGAAGGGTATTCCGGCGTTTTCGGGCACGTACAGCGGTTCGTGGCTTTGGAACACTTCGACGGACATGATTTCGAGCGTCATCATTGATTCCACCGGGCCGGCCAACTTCAACGGTCCCGTGACGTGGCTCGCGACATTCGGCGACCCGGCGCACACGGGCGATCTCTTTGAGCTCTCGATTCAGAATTCCGATCAGACGGCCACGCTCAATTTCGATCCGGCCGACACGATCCAATTTTTGCCGCCGACTCCGGGGGAATACGATAGCCTGACGACAAGCTTTTCTGTGAGCTGCGTCTCCGCCACCTGTTTCGCGAACGGCGCGCGTCCGACGCAGCCGGGTCAACTCAGTGTGGCCAAGGTCGCCGAGCCGGGTGTCCTCGGTTTGACCGGCGTTGGACTGGTTTTCCTGGTTTCGCTCGTGGCCTATCGCCGGCGGAATGCCGCAGCCACGGCAACCTTCTAAATCGTCGGATTCTGAGCAGACTTGGAACTGGCCAAGGTCGGTTTGCCCAATTACCGAGGCTAGCGATTTTGGAATAGCTTTGCTCTATCGTTTCGTTTAATTCATCCGCTTGTAAACGTAGCTTACCGACCCCAACGGATCGACGTCTCTTATCGAGCCATCCGGTAGCGTGATCGAAACCCGCAGCGCGTATTTCTTGTTTTTGGCAAGATCATACGAATATCGAATCGTCTGATCGTTTCCGAATTGTTGCTCGGTCAACCAGTCGGAGTCGTAAGCGTTGTGGACGAGCATTTGGCTTTTCTCATCGCGAACCCAGGTGAGCAGGCCTTTTTCATAATAGTAGTAACGCGCCGTTCCGCTTGAATGCACAACGTCGGTCAAGAATCCCTCTTTGTTGTACGCGTAGTTCGTCCAATTTCCTCGGTGATCCTCCGCGCGCACGATGCGGTCCTTGTCATCGTAGGAAAACCTCATCACGGCCACATCGGTAACTCGAATTTCTTGAAGATTCCTTTTGTCGTCGCGGATGAGTTCGATCCTATTCCCCGCGGCATCGATCATCTCCGTTGCGGCGCCTTGCGCCAGGTTCTTGGCGCTGTACGACTCTGGGAAGCGAATCGTCGAGCCGTCTTGTAACTTCAAAAGCCAGCCGCCGCCGTTCCATTGCACACTCGCCTTGTAGAAACTCGTGCCGGTTTCTGAATGGCGATACACGGCATCGGAATATCCAGTGCCTGTCGAGACGCGCGGGAAATAGAGGAAATCACCATCTTCGAGCACGATATATTGCTCGGTGTAGGGATTGCGCGTGCCGAGCGGAGCGATGTCATACGGATGGTTTGCGCTCAATCCGAATGCATGGCTCTTGTTCTGCGGCACCCAATCCTGTGCGTTGTAAGTGCGTGTCAACGGCAATTGGAAGCCGGCTTCATTCACGACGAGATCGGTCTGCCGCAGGATGAAGGTCCCGCGTCGCAGATCGGTCTCAAACCGGTCCACAGCCATTCGACTTGCCGCAGACATGGGCACAGAGATCGCACAGCTTCCGAGTTGCGGACCCGACTCGGCATCCGCCACAGCGTATATGCAAGGAAAATTTCCATCCCAGGTCGGTGACGGGACGTTGTTCATCACGTATTCAGGAATCACAAACGCCTCCGTGTGCAATTCCTGATATGCGCTTGGGTCGTATTCCACGATCCTTCCCGTGAGAAGGTCCGCGCGTTTCTTGACGGCAGGCGCTAGGACTTCGAGGGTCGTGTATTTCCATGGGCCCGTCTCACGTCCGCCCGAGATTCGAATCACGCCTGTCGTTTTCGATCCACGGACCGGAATCGTGAGATGTAGTTCCTTCCAGCCGGTCTCATCTTGTTTGACTTCGCCCGTTACCTGTCCCTGGACGGTTATGGGAGCGCCAAGGAGTTCCTTTGCCGTTGTCTTGGATTCAATCTGCGTCAGCGCATCTCTGGCTGCGGAATCCCGCTCCGTAATCCGATGCGACCGATAAGCGACGATGAGGCCGATGCCAACCGCCAATAGAGCTAACAACAATCCGAACTGGACGGACTTGCGATGGGAAACCGGCTGTGCCTGAGAGTGGCCGCAGAGAGGGCAAATCTCTCCGTGTTTGACGGCGTCTTTTAGAGATGCTTCCAGGATCTCAGTGACGCCTTGATTGACCTCCCGTTCAGTAGGGTCAAGTACCGTTCCGCAACCGCGACAGTTGGACATACGTACCTTCAAGGTGAATCGGCGGACGATACACCCGCCAGCTGCAGACGCGCAATGAGACGGGAGAACCAATGCCACATGTAAGCACTCGACCTCTTAGACAGGCCTTGAACCCCGCTTCACTCCCCTTGCGCTTCGACAAGAGATAAGATAGCCTCCTGTCGAAGCAACAAGGGAAGGGTTTACGTATGCCACCACGTATCGAACTGCCGCAAGGAACGCTCGACCTGCTGATTCTTCGGTGCGTTGCGAACGAACCGCAGCATGGCTGGGCGATCTCGGAGCGCCTGCAACAGATCTCGAACGATGTTCTGCGCGTGCAGCAAGGTTCGCTCTATCCGGCGCTGCATCGTCTCGAACGCCGCGGATGGATCGCGGCAAAGTGGGGCGCGTCGGAAAATAATCGTCGCGCAAAGTTCTACTCGCTCACGCGCAAAGGCCAGAAGCAGCTCGAAGCCGAGCGCGATGCATGGGAAGCATTGACTGCTGCCGTAGCCCAAGTGCTTCGCACCGCGTAAGGAGAATCCGATGCTCACCGATCTCCTCTACCGATTGCGCTCCCTTTTTCGTCGCGAAAAAGTGGAAGCCGAAATGGACGATGAGTTTCGTTTTCACTACGAGCACCAAATCGAAAAATTAGCCGCCACAGGGATAACGCGCGAGGAAGCGACGCGACAAGCGCGTCTTCTCGTCGGCGGCACAGAGCAATTGAAAGAAGAATGCCGCGACGCGCGCGGTGTCCGACTCTTTGAAAATTTCGTCCGCGATCTTCAGTACTCACTGCGAATGCTGAGAAAATCCCCGGGGTTCACCGTCGTCGCCGTGCTCACCCTCGCGCTGGGCATCGGCGCCAACACTGCTATCTTCAGTGTCATTGACAGCGTGCTGCTCAGCCCGCTTCCCTACCCCGATCCCGAACGCCTTGTCACGATCAAACAAAACGACTCGCTGCGAAACATCGACGACATCCGCCAGCAAACCAAAACGCTTGCGCACGGCGGCGGCATCACGACCGAACGCATGGACCTGACCGGCGGCCCCGAGCCTCTGCAAATTCGCGCCGCTTACGTAAACGCCGGCCTGCTCGAGACGCTCGGCGTCGCGCCGATGCTCGGTCGCCTCATCTCGCCCGAGGAAGATGTCAAGGGCGGACCACACAACATGGTCATCACGCATCGATTCTGGCGCGAGTTTTTCGGCGCCGACCCTAATGTGCTCGGCCGTTCACTCACGCTGAACGGCTACCGTTACACGGTGATTGGGGTGATGCCCGCGACGTTCACGCTGCCTGAAGACGAGACTGATATTTTTGTTTCGCTCTGGGTCGTTTATCCCGAAGCCGCTCCGTTTCGCGGCGTTCATTTCATGCGCACCTTCTGGCGGCTCGATTCCGGTGTCACGCTCGATCAAGCGCAAGCCGACCTGACGGGCATAGCGGATCGCCTCGCGAAGCAATATCCCGACACGGAAGGCAAGCGTAAAAAAACTCTGGTGCCGCTCCATCAATTTCTTGTTGGAGACATTCGTCCCGCGTTGCTCGTGCTCTTCGGTGCGGTCGGCCTCGTATTTCTGATCGCTTGCGCCAACTTCGCAGGTTTGCTCACGGCTCGCGCAATTTCTCGTCGCCAGGAATTTTTTCTCCGCGCATCGCTTGGCGCAAGTCGGTCGCGCCTGCTCGTTCAATCAATCACCGAAAGCGTCGTGCTGTCGCTGCTCGGCGGAGTGCTCGGCCTCGCACTCGCCAAATGGGGAACGAGTCTTCTGGTTTCGCTCGAACCAGCAGAGCTGGATCGTTTTCGCGGCATCCAAATGGATACGCGACTCTTCGCGTTCATCTTCGCTATCTCTCTGTTGACTGGAATCGTCTTTGGCCTGATTCCAGCCCTGGGAGCAACGAGCGGCAACGCCGCCGACTCGCTGAAAGAGTCGGGACGCGGCACGACCGCCGGAAAATTCTCGCACGCGTTCCGGAACATTCTCGTCGGTGCCGAATTTGCGCTCGCGCTGATTCTCCTCGTATCCGCCGGACTGATGATCAAAGGCTTCGCGCGCTTGCAATCCGTTAATCCCGGCTTCAATCCGCGCGACCTGCTGACGATGCATCTTCAGCTCCCGATCACGCGTTACGACAAAATCCCGCAACAGACTGCGTTTCGCCGCGAATTGCTCACACGCTTGAACCAGCTCCCCGGCGTACAAGCTGCGATGGTGACCGACCTTCCCTTCGGCGGAAATTATCTCGATCATCGTTTCGCGATCGATGGCCGTCCGCCGGTTCCGGTCGGCAACGAGCCCGTCGTACAAACACTCTCGCTAATGGGTGATTACTTCGACGTAATGCAAATTCCGATCGTCGCCGGGCGCGGCATTACCGAGATGGATCGCGAAAATCAGCCCCTTGTCGCCGTCGTCAGCGAAGAACTCGTGCACCGCTTTTTCCCAAATGAAAGTCCGCTCGGCGCGCGTATCGACTTCGCGCGCGCCAACGAACCTCATAAATGGATGACGATCGTCGGCATCGCGCGCGACGTCAAACACGGCAGCCTCAACGAGCCGCCCGAAGCGACAATGTACGCGCCATTCGCTCAGTCGGACGAGTCATGGCGCCGTTGGATGAGCCTCGTCGTGCGCCAGCGCGGCCTCACCGAGCCCTCCGGCCTCATCGCCGAAGTGAAACAACAAGTCTGGGCGATCGACAATCAAATTCCCGTCAGCGAAATTCGCTTGATGGATGATTGGATGAGCGTCTCGCTCGCGCGTCAACGCTTCAATATGTTGTTGCTCGGATTATTTGCTGGACTCGCGATGTTGCTCGCCGCCGTCGGAATCTACGGCACGATGGCCTATCGCGTCAGCCAGCGCACTAACGAAATCGGCATTCACATGGCGCTCGGCGCGCAAAGAGCCGACGTTCTGAAACTCGTCCTCGGCGATGGTGCGAGACTAGCGCTGGCTGGAATCGCCGTCGGTATCGCGGGGGCGGCGGCCGTAACTCGCGTGATGACGACTCTGCTCTTCGAGGTAACGCCTACCGATCCCGCAACCTTCATTCTCACGACGCTGCTACTCGCCGCGGTCGCTCTCGCTGCTTGCTACATCCCGGCGCGTCGCGCGATGCGTGTCGACCCGATGGTCGCGCTTCGCTACGAGTAGCTCGCGCCAATCGGTCTCAGCGAACTAAGCGTCGGCCGCCGCACTCTTTGAAGATCCGTTCGCCTTCTCCAACTCAGCGATCACGAGTTTTTTCATCTTCATCATCGCCTCCATCCCTTTCGGCGTCGAAACCAGCTCCGCGATCTGTGCCGGCACCACTTGCCATGCCAGGCCGAACTTATCCTTCAGCCAGCCGCACTGAATTTCCTGCCCACCCTCGGCAGTCAGCTTCGACCAGTAATAATCGATCTCTTCCTGATTCTCGCAACGAATCATGAACGACACGGCTTCATTGAACTTGAAATTCGGCCCGCCATTCAGGGCCACAAAGGCCTGGCCATCGAGTTCGAACGAAATAGTGATGACCTTTCCCTTCGGCACACTCGTGTCGAGCGCGGAATTCATCTTGTCGAACCGTCTCGAATTTTTGAACACCGAACAATAAAAGTTCACTGCCTCTTCGGCGTTTCCATCAAACCAGAGGAACGGAGTGATGCGTGTATTGGATGGAATCATGGACATCGGTGTCTCTCCCGAATAGATTTGGCGGCGGTCTGTCTTTCTAGGCGACGCGCCAACAACAGGCTGGACGAGCGGAAATCAACTCGCAGCCTCAGTAGGCACCATCTACTTTTTATTTGCAAGTGAGTTTTACCGCTTCGCAGAGGTCAAAAAAATCGAAGTCACGATCCGGGCTCAATCAGAATTCCGCACGGCCTTCATCGACACATCTTACTTAGTGCCGCGTTCGGGAAATCTTCGACCACGCCGACCGCACCGCACCGCTCACTAGCGGATCGTCCTGCACATCTTTGTCCGAAACCGCATCCAGCTTCGTCACCGCTTCCGTCACCATTTCGTGCAACCGTCGCAGCGCGCATTCGTCGAGCGCCAGCGTCACCGGCCCGACCCGCATCTGGATCGACCCGCAATCGCACTCCAGCACGTGTCCGAATTCCTCGTGAACCGCTAGAAAACTCTTGTCGCGCATGTCCGGTCATTCCTCGTCCCAACCCGTCGTCGAACTTCGCATCTGGCTCAACTCCGCGACCCTTGCGGTTCCGCAAAGTTCCGCAAGGGTCGCGCTGTGCTTCAACCCGTGCAAAAAAGCGCAGACCTGGAATAGCGCCCTTCTTGCAACGAAGTTGCAATTAAAATACGACACGACTAGTCCTATTTCAATCCCCTTTCACCCAGTAGCGCTTTTCCCCGCCCTAAACGTCATATTTCCAGGCTCGATGGCATCCAAACCGCATCGAGCCACACCAAAACCAGGTCCAGGCCAGTGAAACCGAAAATTTCCGTCCAATCGGCGGGCAGCGCAAAATATCGCGTGACGATCGAGCAGGACTCAAGCAAATCCACGTACGAAGTCAGCGTCAGTCCTCTCGAACTCGCAAAGTACGGCGGCAAAGCCACCGCCGAACGCCTCGTCGAAGCCTCCTTCGAGTTCCTCCTGGCGCGCGAGCCGAAAGAATCGATTCTCCGCTCCTTCCATCTCAGCGACATCGAGCACTACTTTCCCGAATATCCGAAACAAATCCGCCAACTTCTCGCATAGCCACGGCGTTGTACGGGCTCAGTGCTGCCGCGCCCCTCTCCGCAAGATCTCAGCGCCTCGCTGCGCTTTTCCGTCGCATGCCCCTAGCGCCGAGATCATTCCCAAAAACAACTTGCGCGAAATCTTCCGCCGCACTACACTGCCCTTCGTGAACTACCGTGCCTACTCCTATTGGTTTAGCTTTTGGTACCCACATAAAACTGGGCGAGGGGCGAATTTGTAGTCAAAGCAACAAAGCGGAAAGATTCGACCCACTCGCAAGTTGAGTGGGTTTTTTGTTTTAAGGGTCAATTTTTTCAGCGAGCAAGAGCGAACGAGCGGCAAATGTCGTGACGCAGGACCGGGGCAACGATGGCTCAATTTGCAAAAAAACTTAAGTCCCAATCCTTCACCCACCAGAGAGGCTGGCGATGATCATTTCGATGAAGATGCATGCAACCCGGCAGGAAATCGACGAAGTCCGCGCGCAGGTCGCGTACTTCGGCTACAAAGTGCACTCGATCGAAGGAGAGGAGCGCGTCGTGATCGGAGTCGTGGGGGTCGGCGATGTAACCGCGTGCATGGAGTCCGTCGAGTCCATGCCACAGGTCGAAAAAGTGGTGCGCATTTCCGCGCCATACAAATTCGTCAGCAAGCAATTCAAATCCGGGCACACGCGCATTGCGCTGAACAACGGCGTCGAAATCGGCGGCGATGAATTCATCGTCATGGCCGGTCCGTGCTCGGTCGAGTCCGAAAAGCAAATCATGGAGGCCGCCGAAGGAGTCGCCAAAGCCGGCGCCAAAATGCTCCGCGGAGGCGCGTTCAAGCCGCGCACATCGCCCTACGATTTCCAGGGCATGGAAGAGGACGGTTTAAAGCTGTTGCAAAAAGCGAGAGCCGCAACCGGCCTCGGCATCGTCACCGAAGTCATGAGCGATCGCGACGTCGATCTCATCGCGCAATACGCTGACGTCATGCAGGTCGGCGCGCGCAACATGCAAAACTTTATGCTACTCAAAGCGCTCGGCAAATGCGGCAGGCCGGTGCTGCTCAAACGCGGCCTCAGTGGCACGATCAAAGAGCTACTGATGTCCGCCGAATACATCGTCGCGCACGGCAATCCCAACGTGATTCTCTGCGAGCGCGGCATTCGCACCTTCGAAACCGAAACGCGCAACACTTGCGACATCGCGGCCATACCAGCGCTCAACGAACTCACTCACCTTCCCGTGATGCTCGACCCAAGCCACGCCACCGGGAAGCGCAGCCTCGTACCGGCCGTCTCTCGCGCGGGTGTCGCCATCGGTGCCGACGGCATCATCGTCGAAGTCCACCCCCACCCCGAGAAAGCCATCAGCGACGGCGCCCAATCCCTCGACCTACCCGCCTTCGACAAAATGATGCGCGAACTCAAACCCTACATCGCCTTGTGGGAGTCCTCGCGCAGAATCGACGCCGTCGCCGCCACTGCCTAGCCACGGCAAAATCACGCATGGGCGCAGCACGCTGCGCCCATGTCCGCAAGATCCTTTTTTTGTCGCTGAATTGGTTGCCGTGAAGGGACAAGCGAAATTTTGGTGGAGCCGATGGGAGGCTCGGCACTTACTGATTCCCTTGGACTTAGCTATTGGCTGACGCTCCTTTTACACTGATAAAGCGAAACTTACGGTAGTATTTTTCGGTGGCAATTCAAGCGATTTCATCAACCAAAAGTATGGGACGCCAACATCCAGAACGGAAGCGTTCAGACGAGGCTCGCGTGCAGAAACGAAAGAGCGGCTAAGGGCAGCCGCTCTCGTCGACTTGGAACTAGGATAGACCTGACGCCGGCGGCCTAAAAGTCGAATCGGATACCGACCTGGCCTTCCCGGCCAGACAAATACTGCTGCACTTGACCGATACCCTGCGCTCCATTTTGTGACTGGAACGGATTGCAGGTTGGGTTCGACGTCGGGCAGCTTGGTTCCAGGGTGTTAACAGCAGCGGCGTTATCGCGATTGAACAGGTTGAAGAATTCAAACATCACCTGCGCCTTCACGCGTTCCCCGATGTTAAAGCGCTTCATGATGCGCATGTCCATGTTCACGAACGGGGGCGCCGAATAGGCATTGCGCCCATATAGCGGGTTGCCCAAACCGTCGAAATAGAGGCCACGGCCGTTGAATAAACCATCGCCATCGAAGTCCGGTCCGCCATCTGCCGGCGAAACGGTGTAAAGGAAGCCGCTCTGTGCGCGGAAAATGTTGGAAAGCTCGATCTTCCACGGCAGTTCCACGATCGAGTTGATGAAAAACGTATGGTTCAAGGTCAAATCGGACGGCCCTTTGTCGATGTTCGCTCCGTTGTAGAACGTCCCCGCCTTCGGCACGAAATTGCCATCGCCATTGATGAATGCTCCACTCTGGTTTGTTTGCCCGGTAGTGGCGTCCGTCACCAGCGGAACTTTGCCTACGAAGCTGTCCGATAGACCGTAGATTGGGAGGAAGTTCACGCCCTCGCCGTTCTGCACTTCGGTGCTGAGCGTCGAGTTCCAAACGTTGTCGGTTGCATGAGCGAATGTGTAACTCGCTTGCAGCTGGAAGTGCTTCGACATGCGCTTCTGGATACCGAGCGTGAACCCATCGTACGTTCCCTGGCCCCACGGCCCGTAGCTCTCGATGCGAAAGTTTCCTGTGCCGGGAACCAGGTCGCCCTCGGTGCCTGGCATGCGCGCGTCGAACGCGATGTTCGATGTCCGCACCGTCGTGATGTCTTCGATATTCTTGTGGTAGTAGTCGGCCGTAATCGCTATGCCGGATGTGAGTTGGCGCTGTAGGCCTACGTGGTAGTTAAAAGTGTGCGGCACTTTAAAACTCGGATCGATGGTGATCGGCACTTGTCCCGCCGTGCCGTTAATGCCTGGAATCGTCGTCAGATTGCCAAACGGATCCCACGACCAATAATTCGCGGGCACCTTCAGCGTCGTGTTGGTTCCGGTTAGATTCGCGATCGCTGCGTCGGCCGCCGCCAAAAACTGATCGGGCGTATAGCCCGAGAGCGACTGAATGTTCGATTCGTTCACCAAAGCGTTCGCCGGAATTGGGGCGTGCCCTGGCGCGACCACGCCGTTGAGGTAGTCGATGCCGTAAAGTGTCGTTCCCAATCCGTTCGGACAAGTCAGTCCGCCGGCTTTTACCTGCGCTTCCGTCATCGAATTCGACACGCAAACCGTCGGGCGTCCCAGTGTCTGGAATATGCTGGTCAGCGTTGTGGGGTTTCCGTAGAACAACCGCGGAAACGACAGCAAACGTTCGCGTTGAATGTTCGCGCCGCCGAAGCCTGGAATATCGCGGGCCACACCATCCCGGAATTGGTCATAGAAGGTGCCAAAGCTTGCATTGACCACCGTCTTGGAATTGATCGCCCACGCCACACCGATGCGCGGCGAAAAATCCGTCTTGTTCGGGAACTCGCTGTCGTAATCCCAACGCAAACCAGCATTGACGGTGATCTTCTGCGTCACGCGCCAGTCATCCTGCACAAACAGTCCGTTGTAGTTGTTGGTGATGTTCACCAAATTGTCGGCCGGCGTAGCACCACCTTGCAGGGTAATCAGATTCAGGCCCGAATTGATCGGGCCGAACGTATTGAAGTCGTCCACCGTCGCGAATAACTGGGTAAAGAAGTTGTTCGGTTCGGCGCCGGAAACATTAGTGTGCTCGTAGTCCCAGCCAAATTTGATATTGTGGTGACCCCATTGCTTCGTCAGGTTGCTTCCGCCCGAATAATAAACCTGCTGAAAAGTGAAGGAGTTGTAGCCTGGGCCGAATGAGGTTTGCCCCAGGTCGCCAAATTCACCCCCGGTGTCGTATCCGGAATACAGATTAAACAATGTGTTCGGGGTGCCCGCGTTTGGATGCGATGGGCTTTGCCGTAGCGGATTGTTGCGGTATTGAAAATACGAATTCAAAATCCACGAATTGGACACATCGCCAAGAGTCCAGAGATCACTGATCCCCAACATCAGCGTCCGGCCATCCAGGTTGTAGCGCGTATCCGGCAAGTTTAATGAGGCCGTCAATGGTAAGTAGTCCGTAACGTGGTTGTTCGTATAGTTGAACTGTTCCGTCAATCGATGCCGCCCCAGGTTTTCATCCAACCGGAAACGAGCACGCGTGTCATATGTCATCGAGTGCTTGTTAAAGGGCGTTTCGAAATCCACCAGGCTCTGCGGAATCTGCGGGTTGAAAATGAAGTTCAGGTCGCGGCTTTCCAGAATTCGCTCTGCCGATCCAAAGAAGAAGACTTTATCTTTCCAAATGGGACCACCGAGATAAGCCGTCGGATCCCAGCGGTTCAGAAACGGCGCGCCCGACGAGGCCCCCGGTATGTTGTTCGAATCGAACACGCTATTGCGGAAGAAAACTGAAACGCCGCCGTGCAAATCGTTCGTTCCGCCTTTCGTCACCACGTTCACGATGCCGCCCGAAGCGTGTCCAAATTCGGCCTTATATCCGCCCGTGATCACCTGAAATTCCAGAATCGAATCCTGGTTGAACTGCGCCGAAGGCCCGCCATTGAGGTTGTCCTTATTCGGCAAACCATCAATCAGGAATAGCGTATTGCCGCCGCGCTCACCGAGAATCGGCGTCGAATTGTCGCCCGCCGGATCGTTCTGCCGGTTCAACGACACACCAGGTACCAGTTGCAGCAGGTCCAGGTAATTGCGCCCATTGATGGGCATGTCCATGATTTGCTGCGGTGTAATCGTCGTGCCCGACGACGAAATCGTCGTCTCCAGCAGCGGCACCGCCGAATCGACTTCTACCGTCTGACTCGCTGTGCCTACCTGCAACGTGATGTCGTAGGTCACAATCCGATTCACTGCGATGTCGATGTCCTTAAACAGTTCCGTCTTGAACCCGTTGTGCGACGCCTTGATCGAATAAGTCCCTGGCGGCAACGCCGTCAGCCGGTACGCGCCATCACTCTCACTCGCCGTCGTCCGGGTGACGGACAATTCCGCACTCGTCACTTCGATCGTGGCGTCGGGAATCGCTTTACCCTGCGTGTCCACAACTGTGCCAGTCACAGTCGCGGTCGTCTGGGCCTTTACATTGAAACTACAAAGACAAACGAATAAGACCAGCACAACCCAATGTATCGGCGAAAAGCCCTGAACTAGTTCTCTGCCCTGCCCGAAAGAGCGCTTCCTTCCCATTCATCCTCCTCTTCGAGTTTCTTCGCCCCGAAACGCCGTTTCGACCTGCGTTCTTCGCACCTTTAACAAACCACCGCTTGCCATAATTTATGCAACACTCGTTGCGATTCGCGGAGCGCCCTATAGTGCGCGCGAGTCTAGGTTTCGGCGTTGTGAATGTCAATTGGTTTTTGTCGCGCCGCTTCGAGTCATGAATTTCGCAACACGTGTTGCGAAACAGATTTGACTCATCCGAAAATGTGATGGCTCTGTCGCGTGCAACAAATAATGAATATTATTGACAACGTGCAACATCTGTTGTATTTCCCTTCGCGCCGCTCCGCGAATTCATTGTTTTATATGAGACTCTGATGACCTGCTTTTTGCCGGACGGGAGCTTCCAGTCTCCCACCGAGGGTCAAAACACAAATGAAGTACGCAAAGCGGTCATCGACTGCTCTCATGCCCGCCGACAAATCCACTCTCTCCGCCGGTCCGACCTCCCTGGAAGCACGCTTCGCTCGCGAGGACGGCAATCTCAGCGCCAGTCGCAAGAAACTCATGCGCCTCATCCTCGACAATCCCGAGGACACCTATTTCCTTTCCTCCCGCGAACTGGCCAAGCGCTACAAAGTCGACGCCGCCACCATCGTTCGCACTATTCAGGCACTGGGCTACGAAAAATTTGCGGACTTCGCCGCCGACCTGCGCGCCCACTTCATCAGGCGCATCACGCCATACACCAAACTCAAGGCCGCATCGCAGGAGAAGCGCACTCTGGGCGATCGCGTTCGACACAGCCTGGACCTCGACCTCCGCAATCTCGAATCCATGCAATCCACCCTGGATCCCGAGCGCGTCATCGAACTCGCCAAACTCGTCAGCCGCGCTCGCCGCATCATGGTCATCGGCATCGACCTGGCCCATTCTCTAAGCTGGCATCTGTCTTACGGGCTTATGAGCCTCGGCTTCGCGGCCGAAGGGCCGGTAGGCGGCACGGGCAACGTGCAAAAACGCGTTCGCTCGCTGACCTCACGCGATCTCCTGATAGCCATCAGTTTCAAACAGGGATTGCGTGAAACCGTGGAAGCCGCTCTGCGAGCCAAAAAGCAAGGCGTGCCTACTTTCGGTATTACCGACGGCATCGACACCCCCATCGCCCGCATCTGCGACAGTTTCGCCATTGCTCCCGTCACCAGCGTTTCCTTCGCTAACTCCTACACCGCTCCCATGGCACTCGTCGGCACGATCCTGGTCGCTTGCGCTCACTCGCACACCGCGCGCACCCTCGCTCTCCTTCGCCGCAGCGAAGAGGAAGATCGCGCCGACCAGCGTTGGTATTGGCCGCTCGGCAACGCCAAGGAGCGTTCGTGATCGTTTTGCGCCTGCCGAACAGAATCAAGGACCAGCACCTAGCGGTGCGGCTACTTGGTTTTCCTGGCGCGCCTGCCTACGCGCTCTGGCGTTGCAGTTCGAATCCTGGCGGATGGGAAAATTCCGAAAGTGTCTGAGACCGCGTTTAGCAAACAACGTTCCACCATCGCCGTGCGCCCCATCGCTGCGGTGGAAGAAATGAAGCTCGGCGTTGAACTCCAGAAACAAATTTGGGGTTACAGCCCGCTCGACACCGTTCCGGAACAATTGTTTGTCGTCGCCCAGGAAAGCGGTGGCCACGTCCTCGTCGCTTTCGACGGCGACAAACCTGTCGGCTTCGCTCTCGCCTATGCCGGAGTTCATCACGGCAAAGCCCATCTTCATTCCCACATGGTTGGCGTTATTCCCGAGTATCAGAATCGCGGTGTTGGCCGCATTCTAAAACTCGCACAGCGCGACGACGCCATTGCGCGCGGCATTCACCTCATCGAGTGGACCTTCGATCCGCTGCAAATCAAGAATGCTTTCTTCAATATCTCCCGCCTCGGCGGCATCATCCGCCGCTATATTCCTAATTGCTACGGCCGGACCTCCAGCCCGCTGCACGGTGGTTTGCCAACCGATCGGCTCGTCGCCGAATGGTGGGTCGCATCTCCTCGCGTTGCAGCAATCCTGAAAGGCGCCGCGCCGCAAATTTCCGCCGGCGCTGTTCGCATTTCCATGCCCGCGTCGATCCGACAGCTCGTCGCCGACGATCCCGCGACCGCAGAATCCATCCAAACCACCGTGCGCGAACAGTTCGAACAAAATTTCCGCGATCGCCGCGCCGCCGTCGCCTTCGAGTTTGACACTCTGCAAGCCAACTACGTTCTGGAGCCATATGAAGATTGAATCCATCCTCATTCGCGAAATCCACATGAAGCTGAACTCGCCGTTCGAGACCAGCTTCGGCACCGTGCAGGACCGCCGCATCATCATTGTTGAAACCGTCGTCGATGGCGTCAGTGGCTGGGGCGAAGTCACCTGTGGCGAAAGTCCCGCCTACAATTCCGAGACCACCGACACGGCCTGGATTGTCCTCTCTGAATTCGTTTGCCCCGCCGTACTCGGCAAGACGGTCGCTCACGCTTCCGATTTTCCAGCTCTCGTCGCCCACATTCGCGGCCACGAAATGGCCAAGAGCGGCGTGGAAAATGGCCTCTGGGACGCCGAAGCCCAGATTCACGGCGTTTCTCTCGCTACACTCCTCGGCGGCACGCGCGACGAAATCGCCAGCGGCGTTTCGCTCGGTATTCGCGAAAATCCCGCCGCACTCGTAAAACGAGTTCACGAAGAACTTGCAGGCGGGTATCAGCGCATCAAGCTGAAAATCAAACCCGGCAAAGATCTCGAATACGTCGCTGCCGTCCGCAAGGAATTTCCGAACATCCTTCTTTCCGTCGACGCCAACTCCGCCTACACCCTCAAGGATGTGGCCCATCTCAAATCTGTCGACGAATTCAATCTCTTGATGATGGAGCAGCCGCTCAGCTGGGACGACATCTACGCCCACTCCAAACTCCAGCCGCAGATCAAAACCGCCATCTGCCTCGATGAATGCATCTTCAACACCCGCCATGCTCTCGCCGCCATCGAGTTGGAAGCCTGCCGTATTATCAACATCAAACTCGGCCGCGTCAGCGGTCACACCGAAGCGCGCCTCATGCAAGCTGCCTGCCTTGAACGCAGCATCCCCGTTTGGTGCGGCGGCATGCTCGAATCCGGCATCGGCCGCGCTCACAACATCGCTATGTCCACGCTTCCCGGATTCACGCTTCCCGGCGACGTTTCCGCCAGCGCCCGCTATTGGAAGGAAGACATCATCGAGCCCGCGGTCGAAGTCACCCCCAAAGGAACCATTAAAGTTCCCAAGGGTCCCGGGCTCGGCTACGTTGCCCGTCGCGATCGCATCGAGAAGCTCACCGTCCGCAGCAACGACTGGACCGCGCGCCGCGCCGCAAGCTGAGCACCCTCGCACTCAACCCGTATTTCGTAGGAGAGGCTTCGTGAAAATTGATCCGCTCAGCTCCGCCGCGAAAATTGCCTGTCGCTTCCTCACGCCGCTTTTTCTCTCCTGCGCTCTCGTGTCGCCACTTTTCGCGCAAAGCGGTCCGGCCGTCGAACCGCGCAAGGACTACTCCGAAGTCGTTGCCGCCCTTCGTCCCTTCATCGAGCGCGAGCTTGCCCAGAAAAATATCCCCGCTCTCTCCATCGCCATCGTCGACGATCAGCAAGTCGTCTGGGCCCAGGGCTTCGGTATGGCCGATCCCAAAGCAAAAACTCAGGCCACCGCTGAAACCGTCTACCGCATCGGCTCCGTTTCCAAACTTTTCACCGACATCGGTATCATGCAGCTCGTCGAAAAAGGCGAGATCAATCTCGACGCACCCATCACCAGCTATCTACCCGATTTCCGCCCGAAAAACCCGTTTGGCACTCCCATCACCCTCCGCCAGATGATGTCCCACCGTTCCGGTCTTCTTCGCGAACCTCCTTATGGAAACTATTTCGAGCCGGACGAAACCTCGCTGACCAAAACTGTCGCGAGCCTCAATGACACGGAACTCGTCTACGCGCCCAACACCCACACCAAGTATTCCAATGCCGCCATCGGCACCGTCGGCTACGTCCTCGAAAAGCACAGCGGCGAACCCTTCGCAAAATATCTGAAAAAATCCGTTCTCGATCCCATGGGCATGGATCACAGCTCTTTCGAACCCGATCCAAAAATCGTCGCCAATCTCGCCAAAGCGGAAATGTGGACCTACGACGGCCTCTCCTTCCAGGCGCCAACCTTCGAACTCGGCATGGCGCCGGCCGGCTGCATGTATTCCACTGTCTACGATCTCTCCAAATTTCTGAGCGTCCTGATGGCGCAAGGCAAAACGCCGAGCGGCGGCAATCTCATTCAACCCGCAACGCTCGCTGAAATGTGGAAGCCGCAGTTCCCCAATCCCGGTGGTCGCGTCTTCGGCCTCGGCTTCGTCGTTCGTCCTTTCGAAGGCCACCGCCTCGTCGGCCACGGCGGCGCCATCTATGGTTTCGCCACCACGCTTGATCTGCTTCCGGACGACAAAGTCGGCGTGGTTGTTTTTGCCACGCGCGATTCCGCCAACGCGGTCACCGATCGCATCGGCGCCGAAGCATTGCGCCTCACACTCGCTTCTCGCGCCGGCAAACCCGTAGCCGCTCCTCCGGCAACGCTTCCGGTACCGCCAGACTTCGGGCGCAAAGTCGCCGGACGCTACGGTACTGGCCCCGATCAATCCATCGACCTCACCTATCTCGAAGGGCGCCTCTATATGCTCCCTACACAAGGCGGCGGCAACAAACTCGAACTGCGCAAAACCGGAGATGGCGACGATCTCATCGTGGACGGCCTCGGCGGCTACGGCCAAAAAGTCAAGGTTACTTCCGAAGGCTTGCAAATCGGCGATTCCAAACCGCGCCAAAAAATCAACGTGCCGATGCCGTCCGCGAATGCGGCCCAGAAATTCAAAGGCCTTCTCGGCGAGTACGGCTGGGATCACGACATCCTTTATGTCTTCGAAAAAGACGGCGTCCTGCAATGCCTCATCGAATGGATGGAATTCGACGCGCTGGACCCAGTTTCCGACAACGTCTTCAAATTCCGCGGCGCGGGTCTCTACGACGGCGAAAGAGCCATCTTCACCCGCGATGCCTCAGGCAACGCCACGCAAGTTCAAGTGAGTGGCGCCGTCTTTAAGCGCCGGGCCATCGGCGGAGTCTCCGGCGGCATCTTCCGCATTACTCCGCTCAAAGCCATCGACCAACTCCGCACCGAGGCTCGCGCTGCTCAACCGCCGGCTGAATCCGGCGATCTCCGCAAACCCAATCTCGTCGAACTTGTGAAGCTTGACCCCACCATCAAGCTCGACATTCGCTACGCCACCACCAACAATTTTCTGAGCACGCCCATCTATTCCGAACCGCGCGCCTTCATGCAGCGCCCCGCCGCAGAAGCTCTCCTTCGCGCTCACAAAAAACTCAAAGAAATGGGCTATGGCCTGCTGATCCACGACGCCTACCGTCCCTGGTACGTCACCAAAATTTTCTGGGATGCCACTCCTGACGACAAAAAGATCTTCGTCGCCGATCCCAGTCAGGGTTCCCGCCACAATCGCGGCTGCGCCGTCGATCTCAGCCTCTACGATCTGAAAACCGGCCAGCCCATCGAAATGGTCGGCGTCTACGACGAAATGTCCGAACGCTCCTACCCCAGCTATCCCGGCGGCACCTCTCTCCAACGCTGGCACCGCGAATTGCTGCGCCACGCCATGGAAGACGAAGGCTTCCTCGTCTACAGCTATGAGTGGTGGCATTTCGATTACAAAGATTTTCAGAAATATCCGGTCCTGAACATCCGTTTCGATCAGATTGCTTCGAAATAGCGATGGAACCAAGGCCGTGTTTTAGTTCGAGAAATTTTCTTTCACCTGGTAGGTAAAATTCGGGGAGGTTCCGCATGTCTGTCAGCGCACGTGTTCGTCTTCACTTAGTCGGTCTCTGTTTGGCTGCGCTGTTCTGTTCTTATCCGGCCGGGGCTCAATCGAAGGCCTCGTTCGATGACCGCCTCAAGGCCATCATGTCTCGCCCCGAATTTGCTCATTCGCGATTCGGTGTGAAATTCATCGACGCTGAGACCGGAAAAACTTTCTACGAGCTGAACTCGCAACAGCTCTTCGTCCCTGGTTCCACCACGAAACTCCTCACCGTCGGCACCGCGCTCTCGCTCCTCGGCCCCGACTACCGTTTTCACACGAAGATTTATCGTACCGGTCCGATCAAGAAAGACGGCACGCTCGACGGCGACCTCGTCCTCGTCGCCAGCGGCGACCCCAACCTCTCCAACCGCACCCAAGCGGACGGTACCATGGCGTTCGAAGATGAAGACCACTCCTACGGCGGCCCCGATTCCAAAGGTCTTCCCGGCGATCGCTTCGTCGTCATGCGCGACTTCGCCAAACAAATCGCGGCGAAAGGCATCAAGAAAGTAAAAGGCCACATTCTCGTCGATGCGTCCCTCTTCGGCGAAGGCGATCGCGAACTCGGCACCAACGTGGTGATCTCTCCCATCATCCTGAACGACAACGTCGTCGATGTGGTCGTCAGTCCCGGCACAAAAGATGGCGCCCCTGCGGGAATCGCGGTCGAACCGAGAACTTCTTACGTCACCATCATCAACAAGGCCACCACAGGCAAGCCGGGTTCGAAAACCTCGCTGCAATGGGACGAAAAAGCCAATCCCGATGGCACGCAAGTCGCCACGCTCAACGGCAGCATTGCCGCCGACGGCAAGCCCACCATGTTTCCCTACCGCGTCGCCGAACCCAGCCGCTTCGCCGCCATAGCTCTTCAGGAATCTCTAAAAGAGGCCGGCGTCTCCGCAACGTTACCCGCTTATGGAGTCGCCACCGATTTCAAAGCGCTCGCCTCCAAGTACACCGATGAAAACCTCGTCGCCGAACACGTTTCTCCGCCGCTCAAGGAAGAAGCCAAGGTCACGCTCAAAGTCAGCCAGAACTTGCACGCCAGCGCCTGGCCCTTCATCCTCGGCGCAGTTCTCGGCAAAGCCACCAGCAATATCGATCAAGCCGGGTTCGATCTCGAGCACCAGTTCCTCACCAAAGCTGGTCTCGATCTCGCCGGCGCTTCGCAAAGTGATGGCGCCGGCGGCAACGCCTTCTACACTCCCGATTTCATGGTTCACTACCTCGCGTACATGGCGAAGCAGCCGTTCTACGACGACTTCTACAACGCGCTTCCCATCCTCGGCAAAGACGGCACGCTGGCAAAAATCCAGGTCAACTCGCCGGCCGCTGGCCACGTCCACGCAAAAACGGGCACGTATGGTACGGAAGACGCGCTCAACAAAAATCTAATGGTCACCGGCAAAGGCCTCTCGGGCTACATGGACACTGCGAGCGGCAAGCACCTCATACTCGCTCTCTACGTCAACATGGTCGCCGTCACCCTCGACGACCCCGAAGCAGTACAAAAAATCCCCGGCGAAGCGCTCGGTGAAATCGCGTCCGCCGCTTACGACTCCCTGCCCGCCGCAATGAGCGCTCAAGCTGGCGCAATGCCGACGACCGCCGCCGTTTCAAACTCCAACGACTACGACATCCTCATCAAGAACGGCCACATCGTCGACGGCTCCGGCAATCCCTGGGTGTCGGGCGACATTGCCATCCGCAACGACCGCATCGCCGCCATCGGCAATCTTGAAAACGCTCACGCCAAACGTGTCGTTGATGCGACCGGTTTGGTCATCTCTCCCGGTTTCATCGACATGCTCGGCCAATCCGAATGGCCCCTGCTCATCGACAATCGGTCGCTCAGCAAACTCTCCCAAGGCATCACCACCGAAATCACCGGCGAAGGCGGCTCCATCGCTCCGCAAAACGATAAAACGATCGCCGCCATAGAGCCCATGCTCGCCCACTACAAACTCACCGCCGATTGGAAAACTCTCGACGGCTACTTCCAGCGCCTCGAAAAATCCGGCACGCCTCTCAACATTGGCACCTACGTCGGCGCAGGACAAATTCGAGAAGCGATCCTGGGCGATGTCGATCGCGCTCCAACGCCCGAAGAACTCGAACAAATGAAAGACCTCGTCGCCCAGGCCATGAAAGACGGCGCCTTTGGCATCTCCACCGCGCTTATCTACCCGCCCGGCCACTACGCTAAAACCGAAGAGCTCATCGAACTCGCCAAAGTCGCCTCCCAATACGGCGGCATCTACGGCTCACACATGCGCAGCGAAGGTCAGACCGAACCTCAGGCCATTGACGAAGCTCTCCGCATCGGCCGCGAAGCGCATCTTCCCGTAGAAATTTTCCACCTGAAAGTTTCCGGCAAGACCCGCTGGGGCAACATGACCAAAGTCGTCGCGCAAATCCAGGCCGCTCGCGATGCCGGTCAGGACGTAACCGCCGATATGTATCCTTATACAGCCGGTGGCACGGCCCTCGCGTCCAGCCTTCCGCCTTGGGTCGCCGATGGCGGCATGGACAAACTTCTTGAGCGCCTCAAAGACCCCGCCACTCGATCAAAGATCAAAACCGAAATGTCTGCCGATCATCCGACATGGGAAAATCTCTTCTTCGACAGTGGAGGCGGCGCAGGCGTACTCGTTTCCGGCGTGGAGAATCCGGACCTGAAACAATTCGACGGCAAGACCATCGCGCAAATCGCCGCTGCGCAGAAAAAGTCCCAACTCGACGCGCTCTTCGATTTCGTCATCGCCGATAAAGGCCAGACCGGCGCGCTTTACTTCATGGCCAACGAAAACGATCTTCAAACTGGCCTCAAGCAACCCTGGACCAGCCTCTGCCTCGATGCCGGCGAAGCCTCGCTCGATGGCCCGCTCTTTGAAGAGCACACGCACCCGCGCCAGTGGGGCGCCATGCCCCGCTTCGTCGGCCACTACGTCCGCGATCAACACCTGCTCGCGCTCGAGCAGGGCATTCGCAAAATGACTTCCCTTCCCGCGCAACGCGAACGCCTCATCGATCGCGGTCTCCTCAAAGTCGGCTACTTCGCAGATATCACCGTCTTCGATCCGGCCACGATTATCGACACCGCCACGTATACACAGCCGGCCCAGATGTCCAAAGGCGTCAAATATGTCTTCGTGAATGGTCAGTTGGAATTCGAAGACGGAAAACTGACTGGCGTAACCTCCGGCAAGCCGCTGCGTGGTCCGGCCTACGGAAAGCCCGATTCGACCCAGGCGCACACCGGAAACTAAGGAAATTGTCCAACTAAACCGCGTCGCTTCGAAAGAAGCGGCGCGGTTTCGCTTTCACAGCGAAACTCCGAGGTACGAACCCTCCGCCCGTTTCTCTTCGACACTGCCAACGAGGACGACGTTCGCCTTGACCTTGGCGTTGCTGTGGAGCGCGGCAGTGGTGTCGCTCTCACCGCGACTGCTCGTTTGCCTCCACTCCGTATAGCGAAAAGTGCAGGAAAAACTGCGACCTCATTCTATTTAGAGATAATGGTCGGGCCTACCACGAATAAGCTGTGTAGTGGTCCCTGCTCCTCAAACTGCAGCCCGCCCCCCTCGAACGCTAACTTGATTCCATCGACTTGACGTTCTGCTGGCGGCTGCCCCACCGCACAATTGATCTCCAGCGTGGCCATCCGCGATGGCCCGGAAATGGGCAGCATCCGAACTCGAAATACCGCCCGGCCGCCCGCGACCATCGATTGCATCGGGCCCGGCATGCGCCGCGAGCCAAATCGCGCCGGTCCAATCACTTTCGGATCCTTAAGAATCGGACTCGGCCCCAAGCCGTAACTGTCGAAGGTGACTAACTGCTCGAGTACCCACACGCCGCTCTCGAGTGGTACCCCGAGCGAAGTTTCATGCGTAAACGTCCCCGCTCCCGCCGCGCTTCCACCGCGGGCACTGAACGTACCGGCGCCGCTGAGCCGATAACCGTCGTTGTTTGTGGACTTCACCACTGCCGGGCATCCTCCGCTTTCACTCGAAGCGCACACCACGCCCGCCGCCACCAAAAATGTATAGTTTGCAGGTCCTTCGAAGGTATCCACACCTTGCGAGCTCCGCGCCGGGTCGCTCGCAGGATTTCCTGCCACCTCGTCTGTGCGACTCGTATTCGCCCCGGCGTCCTGACCGCTCGCCGGCAGTGCCCCGCTAAACAAAATCGCCAAAGCAGCCGTCACCACGCACGTCAAACCGGCGCCTCTTTTTCGCGCGCTGCCCCCACCGTCCATTCGAAACACAGTGCACCTCACAAATCCCAATGCCGCGGCCCGAGACCCACCATCCCACAAATAAGTTCTTACGAAATTCGTGCGGTGCGACCCGCACTTTCACCAAGCCGCACCGCACGAATCCACTGAACGATTCACTCAACTTCTGGCGCGTTTACAGCTTTGGCACCAGCGCAAATCCGTAGCGGCCACTCTCCGTGCCAATATCGTCGTTGACCGAATTTCCAACGACCACGCCTTCTGCGTTAATCCCAAACGCCTCAGCATCATTGACGTAACCTGGCGGATCGAACTCATATATTTTGCCGTTGGGATACCGTATGAAGTTATGACCGTGTCCTGCTGCATCGGTGTAGATGCCCACGATCTCACCGAATATGTTTAGATTGACGGCAAGCGTCCCGGTATACGAACCCGGTGCCGTACCGCCGTCCGGAGCGTCGAAACTGGTCATCTTGCCGTTCAATTGCCGCGTAAATCCGTGAAACAGGCCGTTCGCGTCGATGTAGTATCCCACCACCACTCCTAGGTCGTTGATGCTCTGCGGGAACGTGCCTTGGATAGGTTGTGCAACGCCGGGTCCCGAAACATCAAAGGTTGAAAAGGTGCTATTTGGCCAACGTACAAATCCATGAGTGAGGCCACTGTCGTCCGAATAAGTGCCGGTTATAGCGCCAAGCTGATTCATTACATTGGCGACGCCGATATCTAGCTGTGTGCCGCCATAGCTGCCGGCCGTGCTTGTGGCGCCTGGGGCGTCAAATGATTCCATCCGGCCGTTGGGGTAGCGAATAAATGAGCGGTACACGCGGTTGTCGTCGAGATACGTTCCAGCGACCATGCCCAAGTCGTTGATCTGCGACGCGCCGTATCCCATACACCCATTGTCGACCTGCGTTGCGCACAGGCCCGGCTGCGGAAAGCTGATGAAGGTTCCGTCAGCCTTGCGAATAAAGTTTTGATAAAAGCCGTAGGTTTGCTGGAAAATCACTCCAGTTGTGTCACCTTGGTCGTTCAACCCCATGGCCCAGGTTCCACTGGTGGGGCCATTCCCTTGTTTTGGAGAATTGAAGGTGACGATGCGGCCGGCCTGGTAGCGGACAAAGCTTCCGACGTTCCCGTCGTTGATTCCGTACCATCCGCCCATCTCACCGAGGTTGTTGACATGCCAGACGCTGGTGCCGCCAAGAAAGGTGCCACCGGCGCCCGGGACGTTGATGTTCTCCACCTTATAATTCTGTGCTCGTGCGGGCACGGTGAATGTCAGCGCTGCGAACCCTACAAGTACCAGGGACACCAATTTTTCCCGCCGTACGGATCCGCCGCATCCACGCAGTAATGATCTCAACGATAAAGCATTCATCGAAACCCTCCTTATTCTTCTCGTTCTTCGTTTTGAAATCTTTAGGTCTTGAAGCCTTTTTAGGTTCCGGGCGGGTCAATGCCTGCATGGTGTTCGGCGGGGGAGACTCCTGCCACCCACCCTCCCGGAAAGATTGCGTGGAATCCTGCCTGATGCAGAAAGCCAGGGCAATGCAGGCCAGGTAAAGCTGTGATTAAGAAAGATAAAGCCGCAAGTCGTTGAGCCTTCGCATTTTCCAGCGAACTACCCCGGAAGTAGTGTTATAGTCTGTCTCCGCTCGGGTAACATGGCTCCCTCATCCCTTTTTCACTTTGGCGAATTCGAGATCGACTGCGCCCGCTTCGAGTTGCGGCGCAACGGCCGCCTTGTGAAGCTCGAACACATCCCCATGGAATTGCTCATTCTGCTGGCTGAAAAGGATGGAAGTGTCGTCACTCGCCAGGAGATCGTGGAGCGGCTGTGGGGAAAAGACGTGTTTGTTGATACCGAACACGGCGTCAATACTGCCATAAGCAAGATCCGCACAGCCCTGCATGAGAACGCCGGTCATCCGCGTTTTGTGCAAACCGTTCCCGGCAAAGGCTATCGCTTCGCGGTTGAAAAGAATGGATTCGCGAAGCAGGTGGAAGCCGCGCCGCCACAAGAAGTATCGCTGGAAGCGGAAGCTGCTTTGTCGGCCCCGATGCCCCTGGCAAAAACCTCTGCCCTGCGGGCCGTGGGGATAATTACAGCCGCCGCGATATTCGTCGCGGCAACGGCGCTGGCTGCGCTCAATGCGGGGGGAATTCGTGACCGGATCTTCCCGCGGAATCAGGTCGGCCCCATCCATTCCATAGCCGTGCTCCCCTTGGCGAATCTCTCCGGCGACGCATCGCAGGATTACTACGCCGAAGGCATGACTGTCGAACTAATCACGGCACTCGCCGAAAACCGCTCTTTACGCGTAGTTTCGCGGACCTCGACCATGCAGTACAAAGGTGCTAGCCGGCCGCTGCCGCAAGTCGCGCAGGCACTCGGGGTGGATGGGATTCTGGAGGGCTCGGTGATCCGTTCCGCAGATCATGTGCATATGAGCCTGCAACTTATCTACGCTCCTTCCGACACGCACGTCTGGGCGCAAAGTTATGACAGCGACTTGAATGGCGCCTCGTCGCTTCCTCAGGAACTCGCACAGACGATCGCGAGGGCGGCCGGGGTTCGGGCTGCACCGGCCAAGGCGCAACGCCACATCAATCCGGAGGCGCACGATGACTACTTGCTCGGCCGTTACTTCTGGTTCAGGGGAAATAATGAGCGAAGCGGGGAATATTTTGAGAAAGCGGTTCACCTGCAACCCGATTATGCCCTTGCCTGGGACGGCATCGCAGACTTGTACGCAGTGAGAGCGGGGGGCGACATGCCGCCGCAAGAGGCGACTGACAAGGCGGAAGCAGCGGCCCGCAAGGCGGTAGAACTGGATGACTCGCTCCCCGAGGCCCACAACACTTTGGCCTTGCTCTGCCTTTTCAGCGCGTGGGACTGGCCCAGGGCCGAGGCGGAATCGATGCGTACCCTCGAGTTGGAGCCGGGCTTCGCCAATGGACACCACGTGCGCTCCTATGTCCTTCTTGTAACCAACCGCGACAGTGAGGCCTTGCAGGAGGAGAAGCGGGCCAACGAGATCGATCCCTTTGAAAAGCCGTGGTCGTTGGGGCGTTTGTACATTCTTCTGCGGCAGTACGACGCGGCCATCAACGACCTGCGATTGCGGGAGGACGCAGACCCAAACGAACCTGGAATGCCCATCTATCTATCCAAAGCTTACTGGTTAAAAGGCATGTGGAAGGAATCAGAACAGGAACTGGAAAAAGCAGTTCGCCTCAGCGGAGACGCAGCCTTGGCGAAGGCGCAACGCCGGGCCTTTGAGCGAGGCGGCGAAAAGGCTGTGGAACAGTTGCGTGTGGACGACATCCGAGCGCGGGCACGCAAGCATTATGTTTCGCCGTACGACATCGCAGAGCGATATTCCTATCTCGGAGACAAAGAACAAACCATGAACTTTCTGGAAGCGGCTTACCGCGAGCGGGCGCCGTGGCTGGTGATGCTCCAGAAGGAGCCGATCTTCGACTTCCTGCATTCGGAGCCACGTTATCGGGCGCTGATAGGAAGGATAGGCCTGGCGCCGGTGCATTGAGGTTGCTTTGACCCAGGCTCTGTACGAGTTTAGCGAATTTGAGATCGACTGCGCTCGCCTCGAGTTGTGGCGCAACGGCCGCGTTGTGAAGCTCGAACACATCCCCATGGAATTTGCTCGTCGGCGGCCTCAGACATTCAAAGCGAACTTGCCGTAATCCGCTTCGATATGGAAGTCGCTCTTCTCCTCCATGAACGTCACTATGAATTGGGGAGGGGCATGTTGTTCGGTAGTCAGGTTCACTGTTTTGAGGATAGGTTCGAGTGAGATTTTCGCGGCTTTAAGGGTTGAATCCGCTGCCGGCACGCTGCTGACCATGCGGGAGCGCGAGCGAAGTGCCGCACGCACGGCGGACTTGTAGTCCGTTCCATCCGGCAAGCGTCCGTATGTGCGCTTGCCCTTCTGGACTTCGTAGCGCAGATGGAAATGCGTGGTGTTCGTCGGGTAAATGCCCTGCGGAACGCACTTGTGATACCCGGTGGAATCGCGCCGATAGACGGCGACTTTGGTGTGAGACATGGCTGTTTATGCTCCCAACAGCCAATACTGGAAATCTCAGGGAAAAGTGAGGTTTGGTAGCAGGTAGCAAAAATCTGCTCTAACCCCAATCAGAAGAGTAATGGTGGAGCCGATGGGATTCGAACCCACGACCTCCTCGATGCCATCGAGGCGCGCTCCCAACTGCGCCACGGCCCCACCGGTGAACTAACATCAATGCTAGCATTCGCATGCAAGGTTCGTCTATAACTGGGGAGCCTTATGCCCACAGTAAAGGCGAGCAAGCATCAACAGAGACGAACGCATGCCTAATTGCTATCGAAACGTTGATCATACGCGTCACTACGCGCGCGTTTCAAAATCCTCAAAAACAAAACTCGCCACGCTGTCAGCGGCTCTTATCGCAGCCGCTTTTACCCAAATCCCGCCCGCCTCCGCTCAATCCACCTCCGCTTCTTACTCCGGCGTAAAGTTCCTCACCGAGGTCCCGCTCCTCGACTGCAAAGGCACGCCCTGCATCGAAGTCCGCATCGGCGACGACGCCACCCCGCTGAAATTCGTCATCGACACCGGCAACGTCGAATCCGTCGTCGACACGAAACTCATGAAATCCGCCGACCTCAAGCCGCTCCATCCCCCCATGCCCGGCGGCGCTCCGATGGAAATGATCCCGACGCAAATCCCCACGCTGCACATTGGCTCCATGGCCATGACGCAAGTCTCCGCGTTCGGCATGGACCTCACCGACATGATCAACCAGAATCAAATGCCCGACGTCGCCGGCTCCCTGGCTTACACAGCCTTCAAAGACCGCATCATCCAGCTCGATTTCGTCGCGAACAAATTCCGCATCTCCGATGTTCTGACCAAGCCGGTGAAATGCGTCGGCAAGTGCGACACGATCTCGTACATCACCTTCGGCAAAGACGGCCCGCCGATCGTCGTCGCCGACGGTTTCACCATCAACACCGAACACGTCTCGGCTCAACTCGACACCATGTACACCGGCTCGATGCTCATCTACACCGCATCCATCGATAAACTCAGCCTCAATGGCGCCGCACAGACCACCGACACCCGCATGTTCCCGCTCACCGATGGCGGCGCCGCCATGCGCGTCGCCGACGCCAGCGAAGAAGGCTTCCAGGACATCTGGCTCGCCAGAGCCGGCGCCAAGGTTTACTTCCCCACCGAGGCCGTTCACGAACCCGACGGTCTCTTCGACGCCACTGTCGGCCTCGAACTCTTCCGCAACACCATCCTCACCCTCGACTTCCACGACATGACCATCTCGATCGACAAACCCGCCAAACAATAGATTATGGAGTGACCGTGCAAACGCTCTGGCAAGATCTGCGTTACGCGCTGCGGCTGCTGCGAAAATCACCCGGCTTCACCGCCATCGCTGTCCTCACTCTCGCCCTCGGCATCGGTGCCAACACCGCCATGTTCAGCGTCGTCGAGGGAGTTGTGTTAGCGCCGCTACCTTACAGTCAACCAGATCGCCTCGTTGTCGTCTGGGAAAACAATCTGCATTTCAAGCAGACCGTTTGGCCTTCCTATCCCAATTTCAAGGATTGGCAACGCACCGCTCGCTCGTTCCAGCAAATGGCGGCGCTGAGATGGCGGCATTACGATCTCACCAGCCCCGGTAACCCTGAACATCTGCTCTCCATGGGAATCTCCTCGGGCTTCCTCGACACGCTGGACGTAAAGCCAGCCCTCGGTCGAAATTTCTCTTCGCAGGAGGATCAGCGCGGCGGACCGCCCGTTGTGATGATCAGCAACGAACTTTGGAGAAATCGCTTCGGCGGCAATCCGCAATCGCTGGGCAAGGCCGTCACCTTAAACGGAGTCGATTACACCGTCATTGGAATTCTTCCATCACGTTTCCGTTTCGGCGATGAGCGAGCGGATATTTACACGCCACTCGCGCAAGGCGACCCTCTCATGCTCGACCCGCGCGGCGCGCCCGCGATCGTAACCATCGCAAGATTAAATCCGGGCGTCACTATGGCTCAGGCGCAAGCGGAGATGAGCGCCATTCAAGAACACCTCGCCCAGCTCTACCCCGACGCGGACCAGGGCTTGGGAGCATCCGTCGCACCTCTCCGGCAAGTGCTTGTGGGCGACGTAAGCGGAACATTGCTCGTTCTGTTCGGTGCTGTGGGCTTGGTTCTGCTGATAGCGTGCGCTAATGTCGCGAATCTCCTGATGGCGCGTTCCTTCGCGCGCACCCGCGAATTTGCGATTCGCGCCTCGCTCGGGGCAAGCCGCTCACGCACCATCCAGCAATTGCTTACGGAAAGCCTGCTACTTTCTTTGGGCGGCGCTACATTGGGACTTGCGATTGCCGAGTGGGCTGTGCGTCCAGCGCTAGCCGGCATGACGGGAAGCTTGCCGCGCAGCGAAAACATCGGCGTGAACACACCCGTCCTCCTTTTCACATTCTTTATCTCCATTGCCGTCGCCGTTCTATTCGGTCTTGCGCCCGCGCTGAAAAATTCCAAAACCGATCTGCAATCCGCACTTAAAGAGGGCGGCCGGGGCTCGACATCGGCGCACCATCGCGTGCAGGACGGCCTCGTAGTTTTACAGATGGCTCTCACACTGACGTTGCTCGTCGGTGCGGGTCTCCTCATCCGCACCATGCACCGAATGTCCACCACCGATCCCGGCTTCGACACGCAACACATCCTCACTTTTAAAGTCGGCGTCTCGCCCTCCGCGACCACGACGGCCGCCGACATGCGAACCTCCTATCGCCAGTTGCTCGAACGTGTCCGAACGCTTCCCGGCGTGCAGGCCGCGGATTTCACGTACAACGTTCCTCTCAAGTCCGGAGATAACGTCGCGCCTTTCTGGACCGGCTCTCAAACGCCCGCCATCGTTCGGGAGGCTCCGCAAATGATGGTGTTCAACACGGGCCCGGATTATCTGCGGACGATGAGCATCCCGCTTCTTCGCGGCCGCTTTTTTTCAGAGGACGACACCACCAAGTCCCCGTGTGTCGCCGCAATCGACGACGTCCTCGCCAGCACGTATTTCAAAGGGCAAGATCCGCTCGGCCAAACCATAACCTTCGGCTGGACGCCCCCGTGGGGCCCCTGCCGCATCGTCGGCGTCGTGGGCCACGTGCGACATTGGGGCCTGGGTAACGAAGGCTCGCTTACGCAAGCTCAGGCTTACTATCCGCTGTACCAAATTCCCGATGATTGGGTGACCGCCTCGCAAGGTTTTCCCAATACGACGATTGTCGTTCGCTCTCCGCTTCCAGCGTCGGCCCTCCTACCAGCGATCAAAAATGTTCTGTACGGATTGGGCAGAGACCAGCCGATCTACAACGTCGAAACGATGCAGGAAATTGCTTCCGAGTCGATGTCCGCGCAGCGATTCCCCATGATTTTGCTCGGAGCCTTCGCAGTATTAGCGCTGCTCCTGGCGTCCGTCGGAATTTACGGCGTGATTTCCTACTCCGTGACGCAACGCGTGCACGAGATTGGGATTCGAATGGCGCTCGGTGCGGAAAAGCAGAACATTTTTCGAATGATCGTCGGGCAGGGCTTGCGTCTGGCGCTGGCCGGCCTCGTCCTCGGAGCGGTAGCAGCGCTCGCACTGACTCGTTTACTCGTGACCTTCTCAGATTTGCTCTACGGCGTTAAATCGAACGATCCGCTCACATTTATTCTAGTTTCAGCGTTGTTGACGGCAATCGCCGTTTTGGCGTCTTACATCCCCGCCCGACGCGCAATGCGCGTCGCCCCCATGATCGCCCTCCGACACGAGTAAATCTCCAGCGGCAGTCTGCTACACGCGCAACAATCACAATTCACCTGACAAGCCCGAGCACGAGTGAAAGAATGTTCGCGCGACGATCCAGACTGAAGCGGGAGCAGCGCGCATGCGCCACAAGGCGTTTCATAAGCTGACGCAAAAACTTTTGATGGTAATTTTCACCTTACTAATTTCCGCCAAGCTCGCCAGCCCTCAAAATTTCGTCGACGTAAAACCCTCCCCACAACAAGTCGCCTGGCAGGATCTCGAGTTCGGAGTGATCATCCATTTCGGACCGAACACCTTCATGGATCGCGAATGGGGAGACGGCACGGCCGATCCCAAAGTTTTCAACCCGACCGCGTTCGATCCCGAACAGTGGATGCGCGCGATCAAAGCCGCCGGCGCCAAGTATGTCGTCATGGTCGCAAAACATCACGACGGTTTCTGCCTCTGGCCCACAGCCCAAACGACCTACAGCGTAAAGAGTAGCCCCTGGAAAAATGGCAAAGGCGACATCGTCGCCGATGTGGCCGCAGCCGCACGAAAGTACGGTCTAAAGTTCGGCGTTTATCTGTCGCCGTGGGACCGGCACGAGCCCCGCTACAGCAACTCCGCCGAATACGACAAGTATTACGCCGCCGAATTGGACGAACTCGCCCAAAACTATGGCGAACTCACGGAATTCTGGCTCGACGGCGCCGGCAGCGCCGGACATGTCTACAATTTCCCCCACATCATCGAAGAGCTGCGCACCTATCAGCCCAACACGCTCGTATTCGCCGACACCGGCCTCTTCGAATACGGCGACATTCGCTGGGTTGGCAACGAAGCAGGAATTGTCGCTCGCGACAACTGGAACGTCATCGATCGTCACGGATCTCTTCGGTGGCGCCCTGCAGAAGCCGACACGCCCCTCCGTAAGCTCCACTGGTTTTGGCATCCAAACGACGAAAATTCGCTCAAGTCGCTCCCGGACTTGATCACCCTCTACGACCAAACCATCGGCCGCGGCGGCCAACTCATGTTAGGTTTGGCGCCAGACAATCGCGGCCTGCTCCCCGACGATGATGCGAAGCGCCTCGAAGACTTCGGCGCCGCCATCGCCAATCGCTACGGCGAAAACGCAAATCTGTCGCGGGAACACGTGCAGCGAGACCCCGAATTCGAACGCGCCCTGGACTATGCCCCCGACACCTTTTGGTCCGCGCCACAGGGTTCGCATCACTCAACGCTCGAAGTGAATTTCGCCAAGCCCATAACTTTCGATCACGCGCTGATCATGGAGCGCCTCGCCAACGGCCAGCACATCCAATCCTTTCGCATCGAAGTCTGGGATGGCGCCGGCTGGAAATCCGTAGCCGCCGACCACTCAATCGGCCACAAACGTATCGAGAGCTTCGCCGCCCAAAGCGCCTCCCGAGTGCGCCTAAACATCTTGAGTTCCACCGACGCTGCCGAAATATCCGAATTTGAACTCTTCTCCATCGGCGACCGCTAGCCTTTCGTCCGCCGATTGGCGCGCGCGAAAAAGTGCCTCGGTATTACAATCGCTAACATCCCATGGTTCACACTGCCGCACGAATTGGGTTTCTCCTTCTCGCCGCTGCCGTGTTCCCTCACGGTCGCGCAGCAGTGCAACACACCGAATCCCGCGATCACAGCAATGCTCCCAAGTGCGATCTTCCCGCCGTTCTCGCGCAAGCCGGCGTCCGCGCCAACGAACTCGTCACCAACATTCAGAATTTCACCGCACAGGAACGCATCGAATTCCGCCTCCTCGACCGCGTTGGCAATCAGTTCGACGCCGGCTCCAACGATTTCGACTACACCGCCGTCCTCGCCCGCCAGCCGCAAGGCGGCTACTCCGTCCAGGAAAGTCGCAACCCCGTCCCCGGCGGCCGTCCGTTCCCGATCGACATGCACGATCTCGGCCTGCCCGAAATTGCCTTGATGTTTCTCCCCGAATTTCAAACAAACTACGAAATGAATTGCTCGGGCGCCGTGATTAGGAACGATCGTCCCTCATGGATTGTCAATCTCCGCCAGCGCAAAGACCGCCCCGACACGACGGCTTCATTCACCGACAAGAACGGCATCGTCTATCGCGCCCCGCTCAAAGGCCGCGCGTGGATCGCGAAGGATTCCGGCGAAGTCGTCCACCTCGAGATTGCGCTGATGCACCCCATTCCCCCTGTCAACATTCAGTCCTGGACTCTTTCGATCAACTACGCGCCCGTCCATTTCAAAACACGCAACATGGACGTCTGGCTCCCGCAATCCGCTGACGTTTACCGCGAAAGCGACAACGGTCGCACCTTCACCTCCCACAAATTCACCGGCTTCCGCCTCTTCTCCGTCGACGTCAACATGGAGCCGAATTCTCCACCGTCCAGGTAACTCAGCAACTGCCTCAGTGACCTAGCGCGCGGCAAGTCCGTTGTGTCAAGAGCACCGGGAGCGTACGATGCCCCGGCACAGAGGCATGTCGGGATTTCCGTGCTACTCAGCGAGGCGAGGCAAGCCCAACTGACTGCATGCCCAGCCTCCCGCTCGAAAGGACATCGATGGCATCAGGACAAATTGATCGCCGTACCTTCATGAAGGTAAGCAGCGGAGCGCTCGCCGCAGGCCTCGCGCCCACGGCCGTGGCGGCCGATTTTAGGCAGCTCGGCGAAAACGAAACGCCGTATCCCGTCAAGTGGTACCCCTTCACCCAACATCCCGACTCCGACACCTGCTGGTCGCTCTCTGTCGGCCCCGATGGCCGCATCTATGCCGCCGCCTGCGCCGAAAGCGTCCCCGGCGGCGTGGTAAAACCTGTGCGCTACAACGAACAGCGCGACGATCTCGACTACCTCTTCAACCTCGCCGAAAAGGTCGACGATCCCGGCGACTCAGGCCGCGCTTCACAGTGCAAGATCCACTACAGCTTCGCGCCGTCGATGCACGACGGTGTGCTCTACATGGCGACACATCTTTCAGGCCCGCCGATCGACCTCCCGGTTTATTCGCCTTGGTATTCCTGGCACGACGCGAAGCGTTGCTTTCGCGGCTCCGCGCTGCTCGCGTTCGACACTCGCACCGATCAAGTCCTCTGGTGGGACACGCTCATCCCGAAAGAGGGATGCCGCTGCTTGCTGCACGATGAAGAGCGCGGCTTGCTCTACGCCATGAGTTACCCGCGCGACCATTTCATCATCTACGATCTGAAAACGCGCAAGCGGCGCGACATTGGCCGCATCAGCTCCATCAACCCTCAAGCGTTATTTCTCGACAAGCAGCACCGTGTCTGGACAAGCAGCGACTACGGCCGGCTCGTGCGCTACACGCCTGAAACAGATCGGCTCGAAATTTCTCCCGGTCTCTTGGCACACGATCTGAATTACCAAACCGGCTGGCACAGCGTCTTCTATGACGTGGCGCCCTCCCCTGACCGCGAATGCGTCTACGCTTCCACCTGGTGCCCAAACCCGCGACTGATGCGCATCTGGCTCAATCAGGGTGACTGGCCCCGTGTCGAAGACCTCGGCCCCGCCACACAACCTCGCGACCTCAGCTTCCCCATCGACATGTATGACGATCACTGCGGCGGCCTGACTTTCGGCGGCGACGGCAAGCTCTACTACGTCGCTTCCCGTTGGCGCGACGCGAAGTACAACCCGACTCCCGAATCGCGCAAACAAAACGAAGGCGTGGTCTGGCGCCTCGATCCACAGACCCTCAAGCGCGAGGAAGTTGCTCGACTGGAACATCCCACCGGCCTGGCGCACTACGTTTCGCGAGGCGCCGTAGACCACAACGGCGATCTGTTCTTCGGCCACGTCGGAAATCATCCCTCCGGCATTTTCAAAGTGTCCACGCCGGCCGACCGCAAGCGAAAAAATGCGCACCTCCCCATTCGGATGTGGGGCTAACGGACAACCACGATGACCACGATGCAGACGAAACCTAAATTCGATCCGAATTCCCCGGAAATCAAAGCGTATCTAAACGACCTCGCGCACCAGTTCGTCCGCGAGGGCACGATGGTGGCATTTCCCACGTGCCTGCCGGGCATGACCACCCCGATACCACTCGACGAGAGCCGCATCACCGCGCTCGACATCAACTCCGAGGGTCACGTCTATGGCGGAACAAGCGGCCGGCAAGCGCACATTTTTGGCGCCGCGTTCCATCACCTCACCGGGATCGTGCTCGACGCCGGAACCGTTCCCGGTTGCACAAGCACCGCGGCCGTTTGTTGCGGCGCCTCTCGTGTCATCGCCTTCGTGAACGGACCGCAAGGCGGCCGCGCGGTGGGCTTGCCTTACATAAGGCTGGCGGAAGACTGGATACAGGAGTGGGGTCTCAGGCCACCGGTTCTCCAGGAACTCGGTGAGTGTGTCGCGGGAGAGCCTGTGGTTCACGCCATCACTGTCCCGCGCGGAAATGCCATCGTCGGAGTAAGCACGCAGCACTTGTTCACCATGAATGTCGAATCGGGACAGATTAAGGTCATCGGCGAGGCCGCCGGTCGCGGCCATCTGGCCATCGGTCATACCGCAGTGTTCGGACAGGACGACGGAGCGCGACTATGGCGCTTCGACGCCGCCTCCGGCCGCATCCACCGTGCCGACGTCCATCTCCCCGACGGCGAGTGGACCGAGCCGCTACGATGGGCACGCGACCGCAACAGTGGCCTGCTCTTCACAGCCGATGCCACGGGCCGGCTTTTTTCTTTCGACGAAAATAAATTTCGTCCGTTAGGACGCGCGCATCTCGCCCCGGTCGGACCTATCGCAGTAACTCCCGACGGCAGGCTCTTCGGTTTCTGCGGAGCAGAGATGGCCAATCTCTTTTGCTGCGACATAGCATCAGGCAGCGTCACCAATCTCGGCGTCGCCGCTTCCGTTCTCGAGCAGCGTCGCTACGGCTACCAGTTCGGCGACGCCCTCACCGGCCGCGACGGCGAAATCATCTTCGGCGAAGACGATAACGGCGGCCACCTCTGGCTTTACTTCCCGAAAATAACCAGCAACCGCTCTTGAACCGCCTAACAGCCCGCAACCGCGCTTCTTCCTGTGCCGCGCGACTCAACTCCCGATGAACGCTGCCATTATCGGCAAAGTGGAATCCGAGCAGAACTACATGTCCGGATACGCGACCAATCCGGAGTTAGGGCCTCGGTCACGTTTTTGAAATTAAGATCGCGCATCTCTGCACGTAAAGCCGACCGATGTTCCTCGCAGCCGAATGGACGACTATGAGCGGGGTTTCATGTTGCTTGGGTTGGAGAGATCGAGTTCGTGCCGGAGTTGTTCGTGATCGCGGCGTAGCTCGCGCATCAGCGCCAGAAACTCAGGATGGGTGCGGATGCTGAGTAGATGGGCGTCGTTTTCGAAGGCGCGATAATTGGGCAGACCGACTTCCGAGGCGCGTTTGAGTTCATGAACGGCTCTTGCGGGTTTGCCGCAGATTGCGTAGACCTCAGCGGTGGTATGCATCATGTGGTGGAGATGGTGCACACTGCTTTTCGATATGGCGGCTTCATCGGCAAGTTCTTCGGCGCGTTTGAAATTTCCTTCGCAGGCGAGAATCAAACCTTCACAAGCTGTGAGTTGCGGCTCACCAGAAATCATTTGCTGGGCCCGGCGCAGGAGTTCGCGGGCTCTTGCCAAATTACCTAAATAAATGTGCGGCAGTGGCGCTTGGATATTGGCGTAAACCAGGGCAGGTTCACGAGCGAGCGACTGCTGGTAGTGATGATCGGCGAGTTCGTAGTCCCCTTCGTACTGCGCGACAAAACCTCTGAACGCGTAGGGCAGGGCGAATGAGGGCGCGACTACGGTGGCTTCGTTGTTGTCGTCTGTCCCGAGTTCGTGGAATCCATAGTGGATCAAAATTGTGCCGCGATATGCGCGAGCGGCGTAGAAGTTTGGATTGATCTTCACTGCGGAATTGAAAGCGCGAAGGGCTGGGCGAACCTGAAATCCGCGGCCCGGAGACCATGAAATCCAGCCGCGCGAACAGAGTGCGTTGCAATTGATGGGATCGAGTTCGAGCGTGCGAATGACCGCTTCTTCGGCGCTCGCGAACCATTTCGGGTCGGAATCGAGAGAGATTCCTATTTGGCAGCGGATGATGGAGAGCAGGCCCCAGGCCTCGGCGAAATCGGGATCAAGGTCGATGGCGCGTTCAAGCATCTCGATGGCATTGGTTAAATCGTATTTGTTGAAGCACATCGAGCGATCGACCGCGCGCATGTACAGCTCGTAGGCGAGCGGGTGCCGCGCGGCAGGAACGTCGGTCGAAGAACTCTTTTCATGTTTGGGCGGCGTAAGCGCGGTGAAGACGGAGTCTGCGAGATTGTCTTGAAGCGTGAAAAGATCCCCCATTTCGCCGTCGATCTTGGCCGAATGTGTCGAGCGCCCTTCGCGCAGTTCCCACACCTGAACGAAGACACGAACACGCGTGCCCATTTTCTGGATGCTGCCTTCTGCGACCATGTCGACATTCAGCTCGCGCGCAATCTGCGACCACTCCTTGTCGCCTTTGGAGTACTTCACGACGGAGCTCGTCGGGCGAACGACCAGGCTCGGCGAAGAGCCGAGGCGATTAGCGACGGCGTCGGCGAGTGCGACGCAAAGGAACTGATCGTCGGGCGACGGAACGCGAAACTGGAATGGCACGACCGCGATGGATTTGCGTCCCGTTGGGCGCGACGATGCGACGATGTTTGGCGACGGCAGAGAAAGGCTCTTTAGGGCCTGGACGATTTCGGAGGCGCGCTGCGGACGTCGCGCTGGATCCTTCTCCAGGCAATGAAAGATGAGATCGTCGAGCGTTCGCGGTAGCCCTGGGTGAAGCGTGCTGGGCCGTGCCGGCGTGCCAGTCGCAATGTCATGCATGATGGACAGCTCGCTCGGTCCGGTGAACGGAGATTGGCCAGTGATGACTTCATATAGAACGCAGCCGAGAGAGAAGATGTCAGATCTGCGGTCCAGATTGTGGCCGCGAGTTTGTTCGGGCGACATGTAGGAGACGGTGCCGACAATGACGCCTGTATTCGTGATTTTCGTTTCGCCGGAATCGCGGAGGAAATCTGTGTCCTCGGCGGGAGCTGGTGATTCGTCGGAAGCATCGGTCGCTCCGAGCACGGCCGTTGACCCGGCAAAAGACCGCTGATCGTCGTGCAGCTTGGCGAGGCCGAAGTCCAGAATCTTGGCGTGCCCGCGTTCGGTAATGAAAATATTCGCCGGTTTCACATCTCGGTGAATGATGTTTTTTTGATGGGCGGCGTCGAGCGCGTCGGAGATTTCGATGCCGAGCGTGACAAACATTTCAAAGGTAACCGAGCGATGTGCGATCAGTTGTTTCAGCGTGGCGCCTTGCAGGAACTCCATCGCGATGAAGGCTTGGCCGTTTTCTTCGCCGAAGTCATGAATCGTACAGATGTTCGGATGATTAAGCGCGGAGGCGGATTGTGCTTCGCGCTGGAAGCGCGCGAGCGCGCTCGGGTCGTTGCTTACACCTTCGGCGAGAAATTTCAGCGCGACGTTGCGGCGTAGGTGGTTGTCTTCGGCTTTGTAGACGACGCCCATCCCGCCGCTGCCGAGACGTTCAAGGACTCGGTAGTGAGAAAAAGTTTGGCCGATGAGCTTGTCGGGGCTGGCCATGCGGAACGCCATGTTAGATGGCGGTGGAGGTAGAGGTCAATTAGAGCGATACTAGGCGTCCATTCGCAGTCGACTGCCTCGCATACCGGAATTCTTCAGATTCCCGGTTGGCGGATTACGGGATCCGGGAGCCCGATTGATCGGGCAACCGTCCCGGTCCACTTCTGGCAGCCGTAAACCCGAAACTGGCATACGCCTCAACGGCTCGCCAAACTTGGCAAATCCCGCGCCCCCTTGTTACAGTCAAAGGTCCGGTACACGCTGAAGCCGCTGTTAGTATCATTACCTCAGGAAAGAGGCTAAGGTCCGCATGGCGGAAGACACAAACACTGCGATTCGCACGGATAGCGAACGCAAAGACCGCGTTCTGATCGTCGAAGACGAAGACAACGCGCGCAAAGGCTACGAGCAGCTCCTTCAAAAATGGGGCTACGACGTCCTCGGCGTTGGCACCGCCGAAGACGCCCTCGCGAAATTCGGCAGCTTTCAGCCCGACTCCCTCATTGCCGACGTCGAGCTTCCCGGCATGAACGGCCTCGACCTGCTCAAGCAGCTCGGCAACGAACTCCGCAACGTACCGTCGATCATCATCACCGGCAAGGGCAGCGATGAACGCGCCGTGGCCGCGATCGAATCGGGCGCTTTTTGGTACATCGAAAAGCCGATGAAAGCGCCGGTTCTGCGCGCGCTCCTCGATCGCTGCCTGGAAAAAGCGCGCGACACGCGCCAGCTTGCCGTTTTGCAGCGCCAGTTGCGCGAAACCGGCCGCCTCGGCGATCTCGTCGGCGCGTCAAAACCGATGCAGGAAGTCATGCGCATCGTCGAGATGGCCGCGCCGAGTTCCGCATCCGTTCTCATCACCGGCGAAACCGGCACCGGCAAAGAAATCGTCGCCCGCAGCATTCACAAACTTTCTCCGCGCGCCTCCGGCCCGTTCGTCGCCATCAACTGCTCGGCGATTCCCGAAACCTTGATGGAAAGCGAAATCTTCGGCCACGAACGCGGCGCCTTCACCGGCGCGGCCGAACGCCGCATCGGTTGCTTCGAACTCGCTGACGGTGGCACGCTCCTCCTCGACGAAATCGGCGAAATGCCCGCACCAACACAGGCGAAATTGCTGCGCGTTCTCGAAGATCGCAAAGTCCGCCGCCTCGGTAGCAAAAGCGAAACTCCTGTCGACGTTCGCGTCCTCGCCGCGACCAACAAAGATCCCGAAGAAGCCGTCGGCTCCGGCCAGATGCGCCAGGACCTCTTTTTCCGCCTCAACGTTTTTCACATTCACTTGCCGCCGTTGCGCGATCACAAAGACGACATCCCACTTCTCGTCGAACACATTCTTCGCGACGTCAACGCCAAGCACGGCAAGAACGTGCGCGGCATCGGCACCGAAGTGCTCGACATTTTCCGTAGCTACACTTGGCCCGGCAACATCCGCGAGTTGCGCAACGTGCTCGAGCGCTCCACGATCATGTGCGAAAAAGATCTGATCACGCGCAGTTGCTTGCCCGACGAGTTCGGCAAATCGCAGGCAAAAGGTCCAAGCGATCTCTCCACCATCAAATTCCCCGTTGGCACGACCGTCGACGCCATGGAACGCGAGCTAATCCTGCAAACGCTCAACGCCACCGGCAACAATAAGACACGCGCCGCCGATCTTTTGGGCATTAGCCTCAAAACACTGCACAATAAACTGAAAGAATACGGCGGAGCGAACGCCGACGCGGAGTAGGTACTTCCGATGCAGCTACGGCTGCGCACTAAACTCACTTTGGTGATGACCGGGCTGGTGTTGCTCGTCGTCGTCGTGTTGTCCGGCGTCTTCGTGGCGCAATTGCTCTCGCAGGCGCTCGAGCAAACCGACAAGCGCACGCACCAGATCGCGCACCAGGTTTTCGAACAGGCGCAGCGCGCTCTCACCGACGCCGCCAACGAAGGCCTGCGTCCAATCTCCAACAGTCCCGAAGATATTCATCAATACGTCTGGCAAGCCTTCAAGATCGACGAAGGCCTTCGCTCGCAGATGAACGCCGATAAAGACACGGTCTACGTCTACGAAGTCGCGATCACCGATCGAGACGGTCAGGTTCTGATATCGACCGACGAGTCGATGCAGGGAAAATATCTGCCGAGGCGCGCTCCGCTTTCGCAATTGACGCAACGTGGATTTATCCATCAGGCGAAAGTCTTCGCCGGGCCTCCGAAAATCTACGAACTCGACTTCCCTTTCAGCAAAGGCGGGCAGCCCTTCGGTGAAGTTCGTGTCGCAGTTTCGTCGAGCCTTTTACTGAACGAACTTTTGCCGAATCTGCGGCAGCTCGGCACGATCGTTTTGCTCGCGCTGATTATTTCCACGGGATTGGCGGCAATCGTCAGCGGCGCCGCGCTCGCTCCTCTTCGCGGAATCTCCGACCAGTTGGATCGCATCTCGGCGGGACAGTTCGATATGCCCGCTCCCGAAGTAAAAGGCTTCGTCTCCGGAACCGACGAACTCGGCGCGGTGAGTCGCAAGATTACGCAAGTCGGCCAGCAACTGCGCGGTGTGCACGAAATCTTCAGCACCATGCGCGAAAACATGAATTCCGTCATGGCCGGAATGGAAGACGGATTGATTCTCTTCACACGCGAAGCGCGCGCGGTGATGGTGAGTCCCGCTGCCGAGAAGTTCCTCGGCGCTCCCGCAAGCACATTTCTCGGCAAGCGCATCCACGATATTTTTCCGCCGGATCATCCGCTTTACGAAGTCTTGCAAATTCACGGCGACGAACTCAGCGAAGTCGCTGCGGAAACGGATCTCCAAACCATCGAAGGTCCGCGCCGCGTTGGCGTCAGCGTGCAAGGCATCCAGGAAAACGGCGATCGCATGGGCGCGCTGGTGACTTTACGCGACCTCGATTCCATCGAATCCATCAACACGCAACTGCAGGTCAGCGAACGTCTCTCGGCGCTCGGCAGAATTACCGCAGGCGTCGCGCACGAAGTGAAAAATCCGTTGAACTCGATGCGGCTCTGGCTCGAAAACCTGAAAGAATCTCTGCCCGCGGAAATGGACACGAACGCGATGCAGGCCGTCCAAGTTCTCGACAAAGAGATCGATCGTCTCGACGCGGTCGTAAAGCGATTCCTCGACTTTACGCGTCCGATGGAAGTGCGGCTCGAAGCGACGCAGCTCGCGGATATCTTGCGCGACGTGATTGAAGTCGCGCAGCCGCAAATGCGAAAAGCAAAAGTCGAAGTCGCGCAACTCTTGCCGATCGATGTGCCCGAAGTTTACGTCGATCGCGCGCTGCTCAAACAAGCAATACTAAATCTTGTTTTAAATGCTGTAGAGGCGATGCCCGCGGGCGGCCAGCTGCATCTCATGTTGAGCAGGCGAGGCGAGATGGCGGAGATCAGCGTGGGCGATACCGGAAAAGGCATTCCTCCGGAAAACAAACAGAAAATTTTTCAGCTATTTTTCACGACGCGTCCCGGCGGAAGCGGAATCGGCTTGGCCAGCACCTTCCGAATTGTTCAGCTTCACAATGGTTCGATAGACTTTACATCGGAGGTCGGCCGCGGAACCACGTTCCGTATCGAGCTGCCGCTCGCGGCCTGATATCCGCTCCTTGACGATGCTCAATGTCCCTCACATCTTCGATCGTGTTCGCGTCGCAACGTTGCGATCCGAAGCATCAAACGCTTCGCCGAAATTTGTGTGCGCGATCGTATGCGCGGTTGCCGCAATTGTTTCCGGTTGCGCGGCGAACCAGAAACCGCGAGCTCGAGCATTCCCTTGGGCGACTGCGAACACCGTGCGGCCGGTCGCACCGAAAACAGTCTCGTCTGATGTGAGCAACGAAGACTTGTTCGCGGACCTGGGCATCGGAGTTCCCGCTCCGCCGTCAATTGTCGGCGGAGTGCCGAGCGGGCCGTCGCGACCGCGCGTCCAAGTCGTTGCGCCCGGGAACAACAGCGCGTCACGCGTTCCGGAAGCGCCGATGATTGCGCCGCAGCTTTCGCCGGAGCAAACGGCTCAGGCGCAGCAGCAAGCTGCGGCAAGCGTCAGCGTGGCCGAGAAAAACATCGCTGCATCGCAGGGACGATCACTGAACGCGATGCAATCTGATCTCGCGTCGAAAGTTCGCAGCTTCCTCGCCGAAGCCCGCGAAGCCGCTCAGGTCGGTGACTGGACTCGAGCCAGCAGCGCCGCAAAAAAAGCCGAAGTGCTTTCTCAGGAGCTAGCTAGCTCTCTCTGACAGAACTTCGCTAGTTCTCTCGGATTTTTCCTTCGCGCAACTCGCGTTTCCTGGTCCAGGCGTTTTACGATGCGAGCTTTGTCTTTCTCATCTTCTCCTCGGAATCCAAATACAACTTCGCACTGTTTAAGCTGTGGTTTCGCGGCGTGCCTCGATGAAGCGCATCGGGCTCAGGCGTTCCCAATCGAGTTCGACGCCGCGTTCAGTGATCCACTGACGCACGAGGCGAGCAGTTATGGGAGTGAGCAAAACGCCGCTGCGGAAATGTCCGGTGGCGATCACTAATCCGTCGATGTCGGTGGGACCGAGAATCGGCAAATGGTCGGGTGAATCGGGGCGCAAACCGGCCCAGGTTTCTTCGACGCGCGCGTTCGCAAATTCCGGAATCACTTCGATCGCTGCGGAAAGAAGTTTTTCGATTCCGCCCGCGGTGACTTGCTTGTCGAAACCGACGTATTCGACGGTTGCTCCAGCAAGAATGCGTCCGTCGTTGCGCGGGACGATGTAGATGTTCTCGCCCCAGATGACGCGCTCGATTTTCAGTCCGTCGGCGCGAAGAGAAACCATTTGTCCCTTCGCAGGACGAACTGGAGCAAATTCTTTCACGCCTTCGATTTGTGCGGAAAAACATCCAGCTGCGATCACGGTCCACTTCGCGCTGACTGTTTCGTTTTCCAATTTCAATCCAGTGCAGCGTCCAGCTTCTTGCACGATTCCTGTCACGCTTGAACCTGGGAAAACTTCGGCACCGCTTCTCTTTGCGGCGGTCAGCATCGCGTGTGTGAGCGCGCGATTGTCGATCGACGCTTCTTCGGGCCGCAACGCTGCGGCTTCGAGATCCGGGCTGAGCGATGGTTCGAGTTCCCGCGCATCTTCGGGACGCAGCGGTTCCGCTTTCAATCCCATTCCGTGATGCAACGCGATCAGCGTGCTCAGGTCAGGAATAGCATCTTTTGTGAAGAAAACATCGATCGTGCCCTTCGGCCGAAATCTAACTTTCTCGCCGGAAATCTCTTCGACATTCGCGACCAACGCGGGATAGAGGCTCATGCTGGCCTTCGCGAGCGGCACCATCGAAATCATCGCAGGCGATTCGGGCGCGGGGGAAAGAATTCCGGCACTGGCCCAAGAGGCTTCGCGGCCGGGTTCGCCGCGATCGAACACGGCAACTTTCAATCCAGCTTGCGCGAGTTCAAGGGCGATGGAGGAGCCGATGAGTCCAGCTCCTGCGATGGCTACATCGAAAGATTTCATGTTGCGATTCTATCGCATCTGCGCATGAGTCGTTTTCGCTGAGCGCGGTAGACAGATCGTGATCTGGGCGCTTTGGCTGACGGAGCACAGACATGAGTGTCTGTGCCACTTTTCTCTCGCGGCACACTGCAGCTAACAACAAAGATTTCCTGCGCCCGGCTTTGCGAAATATTTTTTCTTTTTACTTCTCCCACTTCAGTCGAGTTTTGCTTCGAGGCTATTACTGGGCGCGCGCGGGCGGCGGGGTAACTGGCGACGAATTGCCGACGTTGTTGTATTGAATCTGGTTGCTGTCGAGCGACATATTACGCTCGAGGACGACGTCGAGCGTCGATCCGCGCGGAAGCTGGGCTTCGGGGCCGCGCGTGAGCAACATCGCGCCGAGCCCGATTGCGCCTCCAACGCCGGCTCCAATCCCGGCGCCTTTTACGCCGCCGGCGATTGCGCCGACGCCCGCTCCGGTGGCCGTCGTAGTCGCGATGGTTTTCGCGTCCTTCCCTGCTCCACTTCCGCCGGTGGTTTTGCCCTCGCTGTCCATCGTCTCGTTGCCGCCGGAATCGGCGCTGCGCGGATCGGCGTTGAGATCGACGGTGTAGCCGTTCGGCAGAATCAGGGTGTTGAGCTTCATGCGGAATTCGCCACGACCTTTGACGCGACCTGGACGCTTTGATTCGGTGATCTCGCCGCGGAGGTAGGAACCGACGGGGACGACAACTTTGTTGTTCTCGGTGATCGGGAACGAGGTGCGCAAGTAGACGGAATCGCCGGGTTTGGCGCTGCGGGTGGAAATGCCGTTTTCGAGAACGACGGCGAAGCGAGTGCCGGCGGGAACCACGATGAGTGGACCGGGCGTGGCTGGAGCAGGAGCGGGTGGCGGCGTGGACCGAGCAGGTGGTGGTGAGGCTTGCGGGCCGTCGGGCTGCTGCGCCGAAATCGGGAGCGATGCGAAAGCCAAGGTTGCCGCGACCACGATGAGCCTGCGAGTGCGTTTAGAGGAGAGGTTCATTGGTAACTCCGTGATTTGTTTGTGGGATGCAGGGATTGTGCCACACGGATGCTCGCGCGAGTGTGGGCTTCGCGATGAGAGCTTGATCCCGGGGCACACCCACCCCCTATGGTTTTTTCGCAAGAATGTGAATCGAAAGGAGTTACGCATTGAAATCGCGCAAGGATGTGATTCTAGGGGAGTTATGAAAGACGGATGGCGGATCGAGGGATTCGCTTGGTTCCAAAATGGGAAAAATCGGGCGGGAGTTACGTTATACACGAGGCAGTATAACAAGTTGGTTAACGGCTGTCAAATGAAAGTTGGACGAAATCGAATTCCCAATTTGAAATTGGTGAACGCCAGGTTCACCGCACTACATCTCTGAGAGAGTGTCGCTCTTAGACCACGGAAGCGGTAGAAAGGCTGATCACCACAGAGTTCGCGGAGGGCACAGAGGAGACGGCAGGAATAGTGGGTGGGGCGAGCCAAAAAGAGGCCGTCTGGTGGCCGAACCACCCACTCAAAATCAATCAGATCCGATGCTGGGGCGCGGGTTAAGGCTTCTCCAGGACTTTTTCGACTTGGCCGACTTTCTTTTGGACTTTGCCGGCTACTTTTTCAGTGGTGCCTTCATCCTCGAGGTTGGGGTTGTTGGTGGCGTGGCCGATCTTTTCCTTTACCTTCCCTTTTACCTCGTGGAATGTGCCCTTTGCTTGATCCTTGTCGCCTTGGCTCATTTGAGTTCTCCTTCGTGGCCTTCGATTGCGCTCGAACGGGAGCGTACAACGTGACAGTAAAGGACCGAGTGATGTCTCGGAATACTTGCGCGAAGGTAGGTGGGAGGTGGAAGTGCTGTATGGGCAAGAAGGAATTGGGTTTAGGGCGCTTTAGCGCCACAAGGAGGTTGAGCGAAAAGGTGAAAGGAAAGAGCGACTTCACCACAGAGGACGCTGAGAACGCAGAGATCGGAAGGGGTGAGGTGCTGAAGATCTTGCGCAGGACGGGAGGTTACTCGACGCGGCGGACGGTGAGCTCGAGGAGTTTTTTGGGTGGGCCGGAGTTGATGATGAGTTCGGCGAGTTCGGTCCATTCACCGCGGTCGTTGATGCGGAGGACGGAGTTGGTTCTGAATGGGCCCAGAGTGAAGCCCCAGGTTATGGCGTTGGGCTCGTCGAGGAGTTTCACTTCGCTTTCGAGGAAGCGGCCGTCGTTGAAGGCGCGCATGCGATAGGTGGAGGTTTCGTCGTCGAAGGAGACGAGACCGAACGCTTGCAGGGCAAGTTCGTTGTCGGATTTTGAGCGACCGACGCCTTCGATGACGAGGAGCAGGCCGTCGAGTTTGTATTGGACTTCCTCGGTTTGGTGAAGATCGAGCGATTGTCCGGGGCCCTGGAGAATGCAGGCTTCGCCACTCCATTTGCCGATCAAGAACGCGAGCTTTTGCATGGCGGCGCGTTGGGCTTTGAGATCCGGAATTCGGGGTGGTTGAGTCATGCGAGCGGGTAATGTACCACTGCGTAGCGGACGCTTGAACCGGTTACGGCGAATTTCCGATTTTTACGGCGACCTGGTAGCGGCGGTAGTTCGTGTAGTGGTGCAGGTTGCGGTATTTTTCGTTGGCGATTTCGATGAAGACGGTTACGTCGTTGGGCAGCCATAGAGGTTCAGGATTATTTTGAAGTTGCACCTGACTGAAACTCACGTCGGTGGTCGCCCGATTCAGTCGAATTTCCTTGTTCGGCTCCAGAAGGTCGGAACGCAATCGAAGAATCTGGAAGTTGTTTTTGTCGATCCACAGAATCCCTTGCGTGTACATCTCGGTTTCGTGGATGCCTGTGCCTCTCATGACAGTCGAAAACGTAACCTCACCGGGCCGCTGGGCGAAAGCGAGCACGAAAGCGTCTCGGGCTCCCAGTTTCTGATCTCCGAGATACCGAAAATTGGACTGCGATTGAGTGTCCGTTCCAAAACTTATGGAGTTTAGAGCGTAGCCAGCGGTGACGAGATAGCCTTTCTCAAGACCGATCGCGCCCAGGCGATTCCCACTCTTATCCATGCGATATTCCGAGCTTGCGCCCCATTCGTAGCCGTGATGAAGAATCAAGTAGTCGTCGCGGGTGCGCAGCTTCGCTTTGACCTTGCCGTCGGCGTTCAGTCGCTGCTGGGTCACGTCTTCGTCCGCGATCAGATCGCCGACGTTACCGATGAAGACGTCTACGCTGTGTCCGGCTTTCTTCAGAATCGCGGGTAATTGTTTCTGGTCTTCGCTGGGCTGGATGCTTTTTAAATCTGGAACCAGCTTCACGAGTTGTTGCAGCGGCATGTCCACGTAGGTGGGGATCTGCGGGTTCAATTTTTTAACTGTGTCTTCAGACTCTTCCTGGATATCGAGGGCCGGCTCTTGTAATGGGGGAACGCTTGAGTTCGCCGGCTCGCTCGTGTCTGCGGCGCGCTGCGCCCCTGGCCAAGGTTGCGAGTAATAGCCTTGGCGGGTGCGCGCGTGCAGGCCGGGCTTCGCGATTTCTACTTTCAGCTGGTGGTAGCGGTTCGGGTCGTCGGTGAGCATGGGATCGAAAGAGATTTCGTAGAACGGAGCAGCTTCGGAGACGCATTGACGAAGGCTTGCAGTCAGGTCATTGCCGGAGTAAAGCGCCAGACCGCCGCTCCGGACGGCGACGGACCGAAAGGCGAGATCATCCCACTGGACGTCATCGGGCGAACGGACGGGTGCGACATTGGCGTCGTCGTGGCTTGATTTGAGATGCGTCACGCCTTTGGTGAATACGTCATCCATACCGCCGACACCGAGATCCGGAGGATCGATACTGTAGAGAGTGATCTGTCCTTCGGAGAGTTGTCGGGTGAGTTGAACAATATTTCCGAATATTCCGAGACGAAGCTCCTGAAGTTTTATTTCCGTCGGGCTGTCGTGATAGTACGGGTTGACAGTGGTGGAGTACGGGTTGAGAGCGGGGGCCGAGCCGCGAGAGATAAAGAGGATGATCTTGCGACCCGGCTTGTCGCGCTCGAGAGCTATCAGTTCGGCGAGTGCCTGAAAGGGCGGGTACGTGCCAGGGTCGCCCTCGACGGGTTGCGTAGAGGCCGCTGGACTGTTGAGCGAGGCGCTGAGAGCTTTGCCATCGCGTGATGGACCAGCTTTGAATTCGAGGCCTTTGGCGGTGACGAAGTCGATCGTCGTCGGGTACCTGAGCTCGCCGCCGTTCGCTCGCAGGAAGCGCTTGATGTCGGTCAGTGCTGTGCCGAGGCCACGCCAGTTCTCTGTCAGAGTGTCGAGGACGATGATCACAGCGATTTGAGAGTGCCGGGAGTCGATGGCTTCGAAGGACGCGATGGTTTGGGGGATACCGTTGTCGAAGATGGTGAAATCGCGCTGCTGAAGATTTTCAACTGGGGGGCCGTCGGGGCCTGAAGTTACGACTGCGTCGACGTAGATTCGCTCGCCGGGATGGGCTCCCGAGTCAATTTGTTGGGCGGCGATGCAGGGCGCGAATAAAACGACCGCGAGAAGGAAAATGGTGAGACGCGAGGCGATGTGCATGCGCATGTCCTCGTGCACAACTAGCGGACTGGTAGAGTTTAGCGCGGAAGCTTCGCTTTGAGTGCGGTCGCTTCGCCAGTGCTGAGCCCGTAGGTGCCTATTTCACACTGATCGCTCTCGACGAGAGAGCCTACGATCTCTCGGATTGCCGTGACGCGGGCACTTCGAGGATCTCCGCTCGATTCGGCCAGCTGATCCAGTAAGGAACGAAAATAATCCAACGCCGCTTTTTCAAGGCCGGGATGATATTCCCTGTAAGGCTGTCCGTCTTCCGCTTCGAACTCCAAGGGATTCCCAAGTCGGGATTTCATCCCAGTAAGTTTGACCAGCAAGTCGTAGTCGGGAATGAAATTCGTTTCTTTCAGTCGCGACTCCATCAACTCGATCGCTTGGGATTGATTCGGAGCGTTTTCGATGACGGTCCAGAGATCGTCGGTCGCGTGCGTATTGTCGAACAGCTTCACCGCCGTTTTGAGTGCGCCGAGAGTTGGATTTTCCAGTAGTTCGTCAGAAAGCTGGCGGACTCGAGTCAGGTCGCCTGACTGAACAGCGGCTGCGTCGATCTGAATGTTTCCGTCCAAATCGGCTTCCGCGGCGTCGCCGCCATGGGGAACAATGGCAGTCACGGCCTGAGCCCTCTCGGTAGCCAGGGATGTTTGTCCAACCATAAGATCAACCTGGGCATTTATCTGGACCATGCCCCTTAATTTCAGGAGTTTCTCTGTGCCCACCGTAACGGGGCGCCAATGTGGCTCTGTGTAGTCGAGATGGAAAGGCTCGCGATCGCTTTCGCCTGGAGCCGGTAGACAAATATGGAGTTGGTTCTGGAGCCACGCGATCAGCCCTACACCGCCCCAGTACCCGCCGATGCGGGCGTCTTCAACTTCCAGTTTGACGTTTGAACATGCCTCGTCCCACCGGTTCTGCCATTCGGGCGATGCCAACTTGGGGATACCCACACAAGCCACTTCCAATTTCAGCGGCGACCCGGGGGCAAATGTGGGCTGCGTCGAACGAACCAGCAACTTGAACGCGAGCGATGGCATGTCCGGCGGAGGTGATTGTTGAGCCTGTGAGGGAAGAGCGGTAAGAAACAGTACAAGGAATTTGATTTTCCATCTCATCGTCGAGTGACGTGCAAGGCCTGTACGTAGTTAGACACCGGCGAGCCCGCAGGCGTTCCGGGATCTGTTTAAGAGGTTTTTGCTTTATTTGTCGTCGGGGACTGGGCGGGTTTGTGTTGGTCGTCCACGGTGAAGCCGAGGCTGGAGATGAAGTCTTTGATTTGCGCTTCGGAGATTTGGCCGGGGTCGAAGCCGATGGTGGCGATGGCTTCCGGATAGGTGGAGGAGCTGGACGCGATTCCCTTTTGTTTGGCGAGCAAAGTGTCGAGGCCGGTGGCGCAGGTGATGCAACTGAAGCCGCGGACGTGGTAGGTGATGATTTTTTTGGGTGCGGCGGTGGCGGGGATCGCTTCGAGAGGTGTCAGGGCACCGGTGGTGGCGATGGTCATAACTTGGAAAAATTTTCGGCGCAGCATTTGAGTATCTCCTTCAGTTGCAAAAACTGGTTTCTGACGGTGTTCGATGTGGAGGATCACTCCACTGGTTAGCAATCTTGCTGAAATGGGGCGCAGCGTGCTGCGCCCCTACATGAATCGGATTTGGGCGCGGAGTCATTGGGCTAACGATATGCCGGGTTCGTAGCGCCACGGCGTTTGGATGCTGGCTTTGTCGGAAAATCGGGTGTCGGTGTACTCGGAGAATTCGAGTTTTTTGTCGAGGACGCCGGTTTCGATCATGAGGTCGCGGACCATGTCGAAGTCAGCTTTGCGCGGGGCGAGCGGGCTGTAGGTGACGCGGTCCATCGGTTTGGTGAGCGCCCAGCGAAGAAGCGCGGGTTTCTGGTTGTAGTAGAAGCGGCCGACGAAATCGGCGGCGTCTTCGCGATGAGGTTTGCTGGTGTCGAGCCACAGGCCGGAGCGAGCGATGCCGTCGACGAGGGTCTGGACGACCTCGGGGCGAGAGTCGATGAGGTCCTGGCGCACGACGAGAATGCAGGACATGTAGTCGGGCCAATATTCGCGCGCCTGGAAGAGAATGCGGCCGAAGCCGGCCATTTCTGCTTGCGATGGAAATGGTTCGCCCATCACGAAAGAGTCGATGGCTTTGGCGTTGAGCGCGCCGGCGACGTCGGGAGGCGCCATCTCCAGCATTTTTATTTCGGTGGGCTTGATGCCATAGGCCTTCATCGCGCGGAAGACGAGAAGGCGCTCGTCGGAGAAGCGAGTTGGAATGGCAACCGTGTGACCGCGCATGTCGGCGAAAGTCTTGATGGGGCCGTCTTTTCGGACGACGAACGCACTGCCGTAACGATGTCCGAGGTAGACAATCTTGATGGGAACGCCCTGGGCTCTCAGAGCTAACGCCAAAGGCGCGACGATGAAGGCGGCCTGGACGCGATTGGAGATGAGAGCTTCTTTGATCTCTGGAAAGCCCTGGAACATGCGGGGGAGATATTCTTCGCCCGATGCGGAAAATTTCGAGATGTAGTCGGTCACCGGGCAAGTAAGCTGGCACGTGACCGGCAAGTAGGCGACGGTGATTTTGCGTTTTTCGATGGGACGGTAGTCGTTGAGAACGGCGCCCCAATTGACGTTGAGGTAGGCGTGCGCGCCGGAAATCAGGACGAGCCATCCGACAGCGAACAATGCGATTTTCGATTTCAGGCTCATGAATGGAACCTCATGAACGGAACCCCCAACGAACGGAACGGATCTTTTCGACCTGGCGGAAGATGACGTCGAGCGCGAGGCCGATGACTCCGATGATCAACATCGCCGCGACCACCAAATCATAGCGCTTGCCGGAATTGCGCGAGTCGATGACGAGATAGCCGAGGCCGGAATCGACGGCGATCATTTCTCCGGCGACGACGACGAGCCATGCGATGCCGAGCGCGATGCGCAGGCCAATGAGAATTTGCGGCAGCGCGGCTGGAAAGACGACTCTCGCGAGAATTTGTGGCGATGAGAGACCGAAATTGCGGCCAGCACGGCGGTAGATCGATGGGACGTTGGAGACGCCGCTGGCGCAGGCAACAACGATGGGAAAGAACGCGCCGAGAAAAACCAGGAAGGTCGCGGGTTTGTCGCCGATGCCGAAGAAGATGATGGCGACGGGAATCCACGCGATGGGGCTGATGGGGCGAAGGATTTGAAGCACAGGATTGAATATTTGATTCAAGGCCGGATACCAGCCGAGCGCCAGGCCGAACGGGATGCCGATGATTGCGGCGAGTCCGAAGCCGGTGGCGACGCGGCGCAAGGAGTCGATGATGTCGGCCCAGAGAACGTGCTTGTGGGCGAGTTCGACCAAGCCTTTTTCGACACTGAGTGGCGAGGGGAAAACTTTTGTTGCCGTCCAGATGACGGAGTAGTGCCAAACGGCGAGCAGCAGGGCGGCGGTCAGTAACGGCCAGAAGAATTTCTCCCAAGTCGCTGCTTTTGCGAGTGAATTCATGCGGAGAAGGCCAATCCAATTTTTTGGGCGAGCTGATCGCGAAGCTCAAGGTAGCGCGGTGAGCTGAGATTTCGCGGGTGTTCGATGTCGATCGTAAGAACGTCCTGGATCTTCGCGGGGCGCGAACTGAGGACGACGACTCGATCGGCGAGTTGCACGGCTTCGTCGATGTCGTGGGTCACGAAGATGATCGTGCGGCGCTCGGTCTGCCAGATGCGGAGAAGTTCACCGCGCATGATGAAACGGGTGACGGAATCGAGCGCTCCGAACGGCTCGTCGAGATAGAGGATGTCGGGATTGACGGCGAGAGCGCGGGCGACCTGAAGGCGCTGCTTCATGCCGCCGGAAAGATCGGATGGATAGGAGTGCTCGAAGCCTTGGAGGCGGACCAATTGAACGTAATGCGCGATGCGCTGTTTGCGTTCGGCGTCCGAGAGTTTTGACAGACCGAATCCGATGTTGCCTTCAACCGTGAGCCACGGGAAAACGCCGCGCTCCTGAAAAACAAGGATGCGGCGAGGGTCGGGGCCCTGAACGGTTTCACCGTCGATCGCCACGGAGCCGCTCGTTGGGGAAAGAAAGCCCCCCATGACGTTAAGGAGCGTCGATTTGCCGCATCCGGATGGGCCGACCAGGCAGATGAATTCGCCGTTGCGAACATCGAGACTGATGTCTTCGAGGACGGAGATGCTGTTCCCGTCGCGTTCGAAGATTTTGCGCACGTGATCCATTCGCAACTTCACACCGGCGGATTGAGGCGAAGCTTGCGTGGACATTCTTAGTTCTCCGGAAATCCCCAGCGAAACGACTTCACTTGTTCCAACGAACGCATGGCTAAATCCAACAGCAAGCCAATGAGGCCGATGACGACCATGCCGGCGACGACCAGGTCATAGCGATTGCCGGCGTTGCGCGCATCTACGATCAGGAAGCCGAGGCCCGAATTTACGGCGATCATCTCTGCCGCCACCACGACGAGCCATGCGATACCCAGCGTGATGCGCAGGCCAACGATCAATTGAGGCGCGACGGCGGGATACAGGACGCGATAGATAAAGGCGGGAGTGCTCAATCCAAAATTGCGACCCACGTTGATATAAACGTCGGGGATGTTATGAACGGCGCTCATGGCGGTGAGCAGCAACGAAAAGAAGCAACCGACGAAGATCAGGAAAATAGCGGAGAGATCTCCGACTCCGAACCACAGGATGGCGATCGGAATCCACGCCAGCGGCGAAATCGGGCGGAAAATTTGAACGAGCGGATTGAACGCCATTTCGGCGCGACTGTACCAGCCAATAGTCAGTCCGAGAGGAATCGCGATCGCAGCGGCCAGGAGAAAGCCCCATGTCACGCGGAACAATGAGGCGACGACGTACTTCAACAGCAAGCCATGTTGCAAGAGGTCGCCAATGCCGCGGAGCGTTTGCCATGGCCCGGGCAGAAGCTGGCCGGGATGGCTGCTAATGGCGATCTGCCAGATGACGAGCAGAACCAGGATGAACGCGACCGGTCTGAGCCGCACCAGCACGTTCAAAAACCACCGCCTCGATGCTGTTTCTGCCCTTGCGATGTCGCATCCAGTCCGCTAAAAGCGATTCGCGCACGGAGCTGTAGGCAGAGCCGCGCACAGAAATCCATGTTCCGGGAATATCATCGGGGTCGGAGCGCCTCAATAGTACAAAATGATTATAGGTGGGCCGGTCGTTGAAAGTATTCGTCTATCGCGGCGGATGTACGAACCGCATGAGGTCTAGATGAAGAATGAAGATGCAGAGCGCAGCATGCCGGCGTGGCTAGGTTTCTTTATGTTTGGCATCGTCGCGCTGCTCGCGCTTTCGGGGCTGAGCACGATTTTCGTGGGTGTCATCACGGCGGCGCAAGCTTGGGAAGAACACGCCCAAGAGCATTGGCCGACGGTAACAGCGCGTGTTGAGAAATGCTATCTGCGACAATCAAGCACGCGCAATCGCGACAGGTATTACATTTCCTGCCAATTCAGCTACCCGATCGGGTTCGAGCAGAACCAGGCGAACATTTATTCGTTGCGTGTTCAATGGCCGTTCACAGGGCCGCTGCAAGAGTGGATCGATGCGCATCCGGCGGGCTCGCCGATCGAAGTTCGTTATGACCCGGCGAATCACAAAAATATTGTGTTGATGCCGCCCTATATGCCCGGCAAGGGTCCGCATACGACGAACAATGTGAAGCTATTGATCTTCTGCGCGGTGAGTTTCTTGGTGTTGCTGCTGGTCACGCGCGTGATGTGGCCGCGAGTCGTTCCAGCGCGAACGTTGCAGCAGACGGATTGAGCGGGGAACGAAGAATCAGGCGTGCGGGTGGACGGAATTTGTGACGTTGCCCCAAGCGCGTACGGGAGCGAGTTTTTCGTCGTTCTCTTTCCAGTGGAGGAGCTGGCCGACTGCCAACAGCAAGGTCTTCTTCGAGAACGGCTTGGGCAACATGTGCGCGCCGGTTTGCGAGCCGACGCTGCCGAAGTTCGCTGAGGAGCCGTACCCAGACATGAAGACGACCGTGATCTTGGGGAACAGGAATCGCAGATAGTCGCCGAGCTGGTCGCCGTTGACGCCGGGAAGCACGACGTCGGTGAGAAGGAGGTCGATCGGATTTTCCTGGTGGGCGGCGATGATCGATGCTTCGGAGGCCGTTCTCGCTTCGAGGACTTTGTAGCCGCTGCTCTGAAGAAATGTGCTGATGACGCTGCGGAAGGGATCGTTGTCATCGACCAGGAGGATGGTCGCTGTTCCCGTGGGGCCGGCGGGTGCGTTTGGCTGCTTCAGGTCTGGGAGGTACATGGGCGTTCCTCGCGACGAGCTTTGGCGGGGACTTGGGCTTCCCTGCTCGCTACATATGAGTAGCGAAGCGGGGGTTTGATAGCAGTACGTAGGGTATGGAGAAGCGCGGGAATTGTTCGCTTTTATTTCGCCTTTGCCAGAGGCGCGCGACAGAAATGAGTAGGGTTCAAGCGGACTGGGCTCGCTCGAGCAGGCGTTTGCCTAGCTGGGCGAGCTCGGCAGCGAGGTTTTCATAGCGCTGGCCGGAAAGCCACGAGGCGTTAATTTCCGTTTTCAGCAAGATTGACGTGGCTACGTCGGCGCTGCATTCCAGACAATATTTCTCGTTCATTCCTGGGAGCTCCACCAAGTCCGTTCGGTGGCCGCAAACGCTACACCGCGCAGCAGGATCCGCTTCACTTCCCTTTGGGCCGCAAGACATTTTCGTTCTCCTTAGACCAGAGCTAAGCGACTTCGCGTTCGGATTGACGCGCTCGTTGCTATGGGCTTCGCGAGACGACCATGTACGGCCGAGATGTTGGAATCTCGATCGCATCTTTTCTGGGATTTTTCTGGAGGGAGAGCCTTCGCGGACGGCGGCGATATTTTTCGCCGAAGGTCCATTGGAAGAAGGCGTAGATCAAGAAATCACACGCTAGAACACAGACAGTGAGAAATATGTTGAGCGACATGACAAGACAGATCATGCCTTTAGGGTCGTGGGGAAGTCCTGAGCAATTCGTGAGCGATTTGTAAGGATGTGTCGGGCCCTGGCGGAAGCGCGCTATCGGTTGGCGCGGGCAGCTAAGAGCTTTGCGGCGTTGGCGTTGTAGACGTTTTTCAGCGCGCCATCGCTTAAACCGAAGCCGTTGAGCGCCCAGTGGTAACCGAACTGATCGAATTCGTAAAAGTGCTCGTCGTTGGATTCGAGGATGCGGAACGTAACGCGATACATGGATTTGTCGTAGCCCATGTCGGTGCCGTACACGAGCCGATCGGCATACTTCTCGTAAAACTTTGAGGCGAAGCGCGGGATGGGCGCGGTCTCGGCGTAACGAGCGGAAATGTCGGCGTAAAGATTGGGATTGCGATCGAACATTTCGCCGAGATGCGCGAGATCGTAGTCAAGATTCATGAAGTGGCACGCGATGAAGGTAGTGCCGCGGTGCTTGCCGAGCGTGCGATCGAAGATTTCAACCATGCCGGGCAGGTTGACGATATTGGGCTTGTTGTCGAGGCGCCATTTCCAGGCATTCATCAGGCCGTCGTTGGTGGCATCCATTTTTTGATACATCCAGATGGGATCGGCGACGTGGAGGCTGATGGGCATGCCGAGTTCGCCGCAGCGTTGCCAGACGGCGTCCATGCGGGCGTCGTCGGGATGCATGCCCGGCGCTTGCGATTTGCCGGAGCGGAGACCTTCGCCTTTGTCGTGGATTTCGCCTACGCCACGCGCGCCGATTTCGTGGCAGCGCTCGAGTTCTTTGACGGCGGCAGGTCCGAAGCCGGGCTTGTCGTGACCGGAAAGATCGAGGCCGCACCAGACTTCGAATCGATCGGGATGTTTTGAATATTTACGGAAGATGTCGTCGAATTCCGGGCCGGTGGTCATGGTAAGGATCATCGTTTTTTCGATGCCGACCTCGTCCATGTTCTTGAGCCACTCGTCGATTTGCTGCGGGGTTTTGGCGTACGGGTGGGAGTGCATGTCGATGATGGGGTGTTTGGCTTTGTCGACTTGCGTGACGGGAACTTTGTAGATGGATTTCGGGCGGTAGTCTTTAAGCAGGATTGTTTCGGGGGACGCCGGCGCCTTCGATTGTGGCGCCGCTGAACCTGCGGACTTCGTGTCTTGCGTGGCGAACGGCGACACGCCCGGCTGCGCTGTAACCGATGCGGGAAGCACGGCCGAGAGGCCCAGCATGTTTGCCCACTTCAGAAATCGTCTGCGGTTCAGCTCATTTTCAATTCGCATATCGTGACCTTGCCGTCGATCGGGATCTGATCGAAAGATTTTGCGTCGTTTTCGGCGGCCACATCTTACGCGAGCAAACACGGGAACACAGATTTATATTCACGTTTTGCAGAAATTTTTCTGAGACGAAATCCGTACGACGGGAGTGTCAGTCGCCGTTGCTTTTGGTTGAAGCTTTACTCAGCGCTTGCAGCAACTCGGAGCGCGCCTGTGCAACGTCGATGCGGGCTTGATTCGACTTTTGCGGATTTGGAATCATCTGCTGTTCCACTTCTGGCAACGCGGAGCGCTTTGCCTCCAGACCTTCCAAGCTTGCCTTTGATTTCTCGGGCGATTCTTTCAGAGCGGACTGAACTGCGCGCATGTAGGCTTCAAAGTCGTGGATGTCTTGCGCAGACGGAGGCAGGCCCTTTTGCGGCGCGGTGCTTCCCATCACTTGTTCGTAGAGACCGCGAGGGTCAGAGGCGGATTGGAGTTCATGAAGACTGTGGTCGAGAGTCGCCGATTCGAGTCCCCACGCGGCGCTCCAATCGAAAACGTCCGCCGGTAGTGCGCGAATTGCGGCGGTCACCTGTTGGCGCTCTGCGACGGTCAGTTGTCCATTTGCAGCCGCGAGAGTGAGAGGTCGCAGGTTGGCGAGCAGCGCATTTTTCGCCATCAAAGTGAAGATCAGCGAGCCGCCGCGAGCGAGATCTTGCGAAAAGCGCACGCCTGCGAGCCATGTGTCGGTCGCAGACTGTGTGTTACCGGCGGCAAGTTGGCGCATGCCTTCGAGCGTGTTCAAACGGGATAGGGCGCGTGCCCGCGGAGCGTACGCGATCGAAGCGCTCGCTCCCTGTTGGTATTCGAGACCCCAGTCGCAGTCGGGCAGCTTGGTCGCGCGCTGCATGATGTCGATGGCGAATTTATTCGCGTCGAGAATTGGGGCTATCTTTTTTTCATCCCACAGTGCTTGAGCCGAGAGTGTTTTTTCGAGGAGATCCTGCGTAGCTTTGTCTGTTGGAATGTCTTTCATCTCGGCGAAGGCGACCCAATAGCGGAGCGCGGCATTTTTCGTGTCGGGCGGGTATTGGAGCTGCGCGCTGGCGCGGCTCGCGAATGCGAACATGAGAAGAACGAAGATAAGCGATTTGACCCTCATCGGATTGTCTCCTTGTCGTGGTGAGCTGTGCGCTATTCCTTGGCCAAAACTCGCAGGGCGCTGTGCGCGCTCTGCATCGATGGAAATTGCGTTTGAAATTTGTCGGACATGAATTGGTCGAACGCGGCGTGGTCGTCGAGCGCGAGCCGCGTCAGGGCAGGCGTCGGGATTTTGTCGTGTCTCGCATCGTCCCGGGGCACCGCCGCCGTTGGATCGTTGGTGGGCTGCGAATTGCGAGGCAGCACGATTACGACCACGGCGACTGCGGCCAGGCAGGCCACGGCGCATGCCGCCAGAGCAGATCGACTGCTAGCTCCCGCGGCGTGCTTCCTGGTGCGCACCGGCAGCGGCTCGGGATCGACCGGACGAAAATTCTTCAGATATTTCTCGAATTGTTCGTCGTTCGGCTCAGGCATTCGAGTTCTCCTTCACCAGCATCGCTTCGCGCAGCTTGGTGAGCGCGTAGCGGTAGCGCGAGGCCGCGGTGTTCGCGCTGATGCTCAATATTTCTGCGACTTGCGAGAACGTCAGTTCTCCCCAGATGTGAAGAACGACGACTTGCCGCTGGTCATCCGGCAACGATTGAAGGGCGCGGCGAAGATTTTCTTCCGCGGCGTGGTCGCGGTCGGGCGGCGTGAACCACAAGCGATCGGACTCGATCGGAACGTGCCGCTGTCGAGACTTTTGATCGTTCAGGAGACTGTTGCGCACGCTCGCGAAGAGATATGCCTTCGGGTCGAGGGCATTCTTGATGCCGTCGGTCTCGATGAGTTTGAGGAACACTTGATGCACGGCGTCCTGTGCGCGACTGGATTCGCCACAGATGCTGATGGCGAAAAGAAGCAACGCTCCGCCGTACTGACGATACAAGCCTTCGATGTGAGGCAAGCTCTGGTCGGTTGGGGGCACTTGTCTTCTCTGGGATAAGACAACTGAAAAGGCGGGATTTGTCTACCTGGCGTCGGCGAGTGGTTGAAGTCGTCTGGGCGTCCTTGCGGACGCCCTACGGACGACGGAGGTTGAATGGATATTTAGTCGGATTGTTTCGGAGAACGCGGATCGACCGCGAAAGCGGCGCTGAAGCGCCGCACTCCATGTTTAGGCGGTGCGAGCGGCGGTTGCTGGGAACGTTTCGCCTACCAGTTCTTCGCTCTTTTTCCAGAGGGCTTCGGCGTTGACGGGGTCGAGGGCGTAGGGACGCACTCCTTCGCTGACCGACGCGATGTTTGCGGTTTCGACCATCGGTTTCGCTACGTGGCAATTTTCGCAGTACTTGCCGCCGACTTCATCAGCATCGGCTTTGACGGCTGCCCAGATGGAAGTTGCGGCGCCCTGCTCGAGAGACTTCCACTGGAATGGGCCTTTGCCTTCGGCCTTGAGAGTTTCATTGATTTGCTTGATGAGATTTTCGAGGCGAGCCGGATCGACGTGGCGCGCGAGCTCGGTCTTGATGACGCCGGGGTGAACAGCGGTGGCGCGAACGCCGCGTGCGCGATGACGCTTGTCAAACTCGACCGCGAAGAGAATGTTGGCGGTTTTCGAGCGGCCATAGGCGACGAAGGGATCGTACGGCGTGCTTTCGAAACCGGGATCGGCGAGATTGACGTCGGAGTAGCGATGTCCGGAGGAGGAGAGGTTGACGAGGCGGCCGCCGGATCGCAGCAACGGTGCGATGCGATTCACGAAAACAAAGTGACCGAGATGGTTGGTGCCGAACTGCGTTTCAAATCCGTCGGCGGTTTTGCCGAAGGGCGTCGCCATCACGCCCGCGTTGGCGATGATGATGTCGAGCGGCTCGCCTTTGGCGATGAGTTTGTCGGCAGCGGCGCGGACGCTTTTGAGATTGCCGAGGTCGAGTTCGATGAGCTCAAGGCTGCCGCCGTTGGCGGCGGCGTCTTTGCGGACTTGCTCGGTGGCGGTTTCCGCTTTCTTGAGATCGCGGGCAGCGCCGATGATGTGCGCGCCGTGAGCGGCGAGTGAGCGCGCCGTTTCCACGCCGATGCCGGCCGAAACGCCAGTGACGAGGATGCGCTTCCCTTTGAGATTGATGCCGGAGAGAACTTCGTCTGTGGTTGAGGCAGCGCCGAAAGTTGTTGCCATTGAATCCTCCTGTGATTCGCTGTTGCTTGTGCGCCCGAGCGGAAGACCCTGAGTTGACCGGCCGCCGGGACTTCGGTAAAACGGAGAGTGTCTCCGAAACGTTTAGATAATCGGAGGCAGTCTCCGGTTACATCTAATCTTCATGGCCAAGAAAAGCCCTCAACGGACCCAAAGAAAGACGCGCACCGACGCGCAGCGTAACCGCGAGCGGATTCTAGAAGTTGCGAAGGCGGCGTTCGCCCGGTCCGGAGCGAACACAAGTTTAGATGATGTTGCGCGGCAGGCGGGTGTCGGGGCGGGAACGTTGTATCGGCACTTCCCTACGCGAGATGCGTTGCTGGAGGCTGTGTATCACACGGAGGTCGCGAAGCTGGCGGCGGCGGAGCGCGAACTGTCGGAGAAATTGACGCCGGTCGAGGCATTGCGCGCGTGGATGCTGCTGTTTGTCGATTACATCGCGGAGAAGCACATTATTGCGCCGGCGCTGAATACGTTTGTGGGTGGGCCGTCGAAGCTGTACGAATCGTCGCGGGCGCAGGTTACGGGCGCGATTGAGGCACTGGTGAAGCGAGCAATCAAAAGCGGAGACGTTCGCAAGGATCTCGAACCGTTTGATTTGTTGCGTGCGTTGATTGGCGTATCGAATGTGGCGTCTGCGCCGGACTGGCAGCAGAGCGCGAAACGGCTCGTGGATATTTTGATTCTTGGGTCGCGGCCGATTCGGTAGCTACTCGGCGTGTGAGTCGAGCGTCTAAATAGTAGGATGACGCGATGGAAATGAGATCTTGGAGGATCGATGGCTAAGCTGGCTTTGATTTACGGGATGAGACTGTTGCCCGAAGAAGATTTGGGAGAGGTGAAGGATGCGACTGTCGTTTTGAAGAATGGCAAGACGGCGCGCGTGACGATGCACTTGATCGAAGGGACGAAAGAAGAGATTGAGGCAACGTTCCACGATTCGATCGAGGCGTTTTTTGATTTGTATCCGGAGATTTAGAGGAAGTTTACAGTTGACAGTTGAAAGTCGAAAGTGAGTGGCTGCGAGCCGAGTTGCGGACGGTTCGCGAAGTAGTTGGGCGAAAAACGCCGGCGGGATGCCGAGGCGACCGACTCAAGACGCGGTGATCTTGCGGACATGGGGCGCAGCGTGCTGCGCCCCTACATGATCGCGATGATGGTTCGGAGTGCGGTTAACGGCTAAGTCTTTAGCGGTTGCCGAAGTTTTCGGGGTCTTGATCTGGGTCGCCGAGGTTATCGTTGATCAGGACGGTGGACTGGCCGGTTAGCTCGAAGCGCTTGCGGCATTTGTAGCAGGCGACCAAGTCGTCGAGGCGCGTCATGTAGGAAGACGCTTTGGCGAAGCGCTTGCGGTCCTCTTCGCCGGCGCCGCGCGGCAGTTCTCTCTTTTTGCGCGCCACTTTCCAACGCACGGGGCACTCAAATTCGCCGCGGCAGCTGGGGCAGACGAGCTTGATTTTGCGAACTTCCTCACGCTCGGTATAAAAAGATCGCTCATCCATAGTTATAAAGCGGGAGTGCTCACCGCTTCGTTCATTGTAACAAATTCGAGGCCCAGGTCGCGCCAGCGAGGCAGGCATCGGTCGAGCGCGGCGAGGGTGTGCGTGCGGTCAGTGTTCTGAGCGCGATGGCCGCCGTCGTGGAGGCAAAGGATGTCGCCGAGCGCGGATGTTGTTGCATGGGCTTGGCTTGCGGCGGACTTTGCGTGATCTGAGATGGACTGCATGCGGTCGATCAGCCAGTCGTCGGTAGGGGCTCGCCAATCGCCGGGGAGCAGGGTCCACGTCACGACTCTTAGCTGCAGTTCGCGTGCTGTCGCGGCCAGCCATGGATTGCGCCAACCGAAAGGAGGGCGGAAAAACTTTGGTGGTGCGTTTAACGCGCTGGTGATCGCGTCGTGACAGCGATGGAGTTCGTCGTGGGTTTGCGATGCGGAGCTCCAGAAAAGATTAGGGTGCGATTCCGTGTGATTGCCGATGACGTGGCCGCGGGCGACCGTTTCGCGGAGAAGTTCCGGGTGTTGGCGGGCGAACTTTCCGATGACGAAGAAGGTGGCGCGCACTTTGTGCCGGTCGAGGAGATCGAGAAGCTTTGGCGTCATCGTAGGATTCGGACCGTCGTCGAAGGTAACGGCAAGTTTGCGCGGCGAAATTGTATGCGTTATTGCGGGACCGAAAATTTTTGAGTCGGGGTAGCGGCCGGCGTATGCGAGGAGGCCTGCGGCGGAGGCGGCGACGGCGGGGGCTGCGATGAGGTAAGAATCCACGGCGACATTCTCGCATGAGGTTGAGCCTGTCGGGATAGTCGCCTGTCAGGACGCCGCGGTTGGCGGATCGGAAGTCAGTTGCGACCGATTGTAAAAGCGGCCCGGAAGCGCCGCAGTCCAAATGGATAGCGTCGATGCTGGTTCTGGCCGGGATTTTCTGTCAGGATGCTGCGCAAATTGCCGCTGACCAAACGGCGGCCGAACCAGGGGAGAGACCATGGCTGGATTTTGTCGAAATTGCGGAAGTCCGTTGGCGGACGGTCAGGGATTTTGCACGGGGTGCGGAACGCGCGTGGGAGATGTTGCGGCGAAGGCCGCCACGCCTCCAGCTCCAGCGCCGCCACCCGTGGTTACTCCACTGGCGGCTCAGCCGGTGTATGCCACTCCGCCGGTGCAGGCTGCACCGGTTGCGGTTGCTCCGCGTCCGGCGGGGATGAGTCCAATCGTGAAGATATTGATCGCGATCGTGATTATTTTTGTGGCGTTTGGCGCGTTTGCGTCGATCGCGCTGATCTACATCGGTCATCGCGTGCATGAGAAAGCGACCGAACTTGGTTTAAATCGGCCGGATGGTGAACAACGCGCCAGCGACGCGGAATTGCGACGCATCGATGGATGCAAGTTGTTGCCGAAGTCGGCGGTGAGCGCTGCGGTGCACATGGACGTTGTGCGCGCGGAGAACAGTGGCGGAGACCCGGGCTGCGCTTACAGCGTATCGGGAGATCCTGCGGACATGACAGCAAAGCACATCACGGCGATGCATAAGAACGAGATCAATCAGCAACAACAGAATACGGTGCAGGATTTCGCGAAGTCGATTTTCAAGAGCGGCGGCACGAACGGGCCTAGCGAGCATCCAGGTGAGGCGCCGGTGATCGCGTATTCGATCGACAACAATGCGGCGGAGCTTCAGATGCGGTTGAATCGCGCGACGCTGGGGCGCCTAGGTCCTGTCGGACTGGTGGCAATCCCTGGGTTGGGCGACGAGGCGTTTGATGCTTACGGCGCGATGATCTTTGTGCGCAAGGGGGATAAGTTGGTGCGCATTATTTATATGGGCTGCCCTTGCGCGCAGGAAGATGTGCTGCCGCTGGCGCAGACGATTGTGGCGGGGTTGTAGGGAAAGCACCGCTCAAGATGCAGTGACCTTGCGGACTTGGGGCGCGGCAGCGCTGCGCCCGTACGCAGAACAGACTGCGTGATCGGTAGACGCAATACGCAGGTGCCGGGCGGAGCAAACCCCGCCCCTATAACGGAATTCGTTGACGGGGCGGTCGCACTGCGGAGAGCACAGGCAAGAGTGCCTGTGCCACGGTCAGCCGGGGAGGAGGCGGCGCTGCTTCAGGTCGGTGAGCAGGCGCTCGACTTCGGTGTCGCGATCGAGGCGGTTGAGGCGGTCGCCGATTTCGTCGGCGCTCAATTCGAGTTCGGCGCTGGCTTGGGATTCGGATTGGTTGACGCGGTCTTTCAGGCGATCGAAGGCAGCGCTCTTTGAACTGTCGCCGGCGGCGCCGTGGGCTTTCGCGGCTTTGTTGAGCGCGACGCTGCGGCGATGACGTGCGATGAGCATGTCGCGCTTGGACTTTGCTTCGTCGAGCTTTTGTTCGAGTTTCATCAGCGCTCCCTTCAGGGCTTCGACTTGCACTTTCTGATCGTCGACCTGTTCGCGATAGCTTTGCGCGAGTCTTTGTGAAGTTTGATAGCGGTCGAGCGCGGCGCGGGCGAGGTCGTCTTGCTGCTTATCGACGGCGCGTTCGGCTTTGCGCATCCAGTCGGCGCCGGTGTCTTCGTTCTCTTTCCACTTTTTTTCGAGCATGTGCTGATCGGCGATTGAGACGGCGACCTGCGTCTTGACCTGCATGTATTGATTTTCCATGTCGAGGATGACTTGCTTGATCATCTTCTCGGGATCCTCGGCGCGGTCGATGACGTCGTTGATGTTGGCGCGGATCAAAGTGCTGACTCGTTCTAGAAGGCCCATACGATTACTCCTTTGGTGCGGATGGAATGTAGCGTGTTGAGAGTGGGTGTCGCAAACCGGCGACGTCGGTTGGTGTTGCGGTTTGGTGACGGCTGAGATCCTTCGGCGTCCTTCGGACGCGCTCAGGATGACAACGTCTTCTGTATGCGCTTGCACGAGGTCTTCTGTTTGCGCTCGAATCGCTGAAGTTTTGCCAAGGCTGAGATCTGCACAGGCAGGAGTGCCTGTGCCACTCAAACTGTACTGTGTTGGATTTTCTGTATCAGAGGACATAGTGCACCAAGATTGTTGCCAAACATTTTTGAATAAAGTAAAGCGCGGTATCGGAGTATTGCGACATCAGGAAGATCGCCAAGGCCGCGCCGAGAATCAGGAAGACGACTAACATTCTTCGTAAAACCATTTCCCTTCCCCCCAAGCACCCCATCTTCGAGAGAAAACGTGGCCTCACCAAAAGCGCTGAGAAAAAGCGCCGGGGTGAGCCTTCCGCTCACCCCGGCACGGTTGCTAGGAATTACTTGTGGACAGCGATGGAGGCACCGGCTTCGGAGCCTTGTCGCCGATGATGCGCACTTTCGAGAGCAGATCGGACATCTGCATTCCCGAGAGCGCTTCGAACAGCGCAGGAACTTGCGCTGCGATCTTGGTGACGTCGCCGGTCAGTTTGTACGCGCCGGCTGCGTCGCCATTGCCCGTGGAGACGATGGTCACCTTGTCGATCCTGCTGAGAGGCTCGGCCAGGGCTCGCACGACTTCGGGCATGCCGCTGATAAGTTTGTCGAAGACGGCAGCCTGGTTATATTCCTGGAAGGCTTCCGCCTTGATGTTCATCGCCTTGGCTTCGGACTCTCCCTTCTTGAAGATGATCTCGGCTTCGGCTTCACCCTGCGTACGTGTCGCAGAGGCGCGGCCTTCGGCTTCCTTGATCAGGCGTTGGCGTTCGGCGTCGGCGAGCGTCTCGATGCGTTGACGCTCGATCTCGGCCGGTTTGAGCACGGTGGCGATCAGTTCGCGTTCGCGGCGCGCAATTTCGGCGTCTTGCACCTTCACTTGCGCTTCGCGTTCGGCTTGCTGGACGCGCACGGCTTGCAGGATGACCTGCTGCTGTTGAACGTTGGTCTCGATTTCATAGGCTTTGTCGGCCTGCGCCTGCGCGCGCTTGGTCGATTCCAGGTACTCGGCCTTCTTGATGTCGAGGTCGCGCTCCGCTTCCGCTTGCTTTGTGAGCGAAGCGGTTTCGGCGGCGACGCGCTCCTGGTCGGCCTGGGCCTTCGCTACCGCCGCGGCGCGCTGTGACTCAGCACGCTTGATGGCGATGTCGCGATCGGCTTCGGCGGCGGCGACTTCGGCGTCGCGCTTGATGCGCGCGATGTCGGGCCGGCCCATGTTGGTGATGTATTCATTTTTGTCGCGTACTTCCTTCAAGGTGAAGCTGATCACTTCCAGCCCCATCTTGTTCATGTCGTCCGCGCACGTGGAGCGCATCCGGTCGGCAACCATTTCAGGTTCCTTGACGATTTGCTCCACCGTGAGCTGGCCGATGATGCCGCGCAGATGGCCTTCCATTACGAGGCGGATAAGGCCTTCGCGCTGCTCCGGCCGCTTGGTTAGAAATTGTTCCGACGCGGTGCGGATCGATTCCGGATCGGACTTCACTTTGATCTGGGCGACTGCCTCGATCGTGACGGCAACGCCCTGCTTGGTGTAAAGGCTCTGTTGCGGTGCAACATCGAACGACATTAGTTCTAGCGAAAGCTCACGGCATTGCTCGATCATCGGGTAGATGATCGTGCCGCCGCCTTTCACGATGCGGGTGCCGCGAAGGCCGTAAATGATCAGCGCTTCGTGCGGGCCCGCTTTGCGAAACAACTTGGCCAGTACAGCCATGATGAAAAGCAACGTGAGAACTGCCAACCCCACATAAACCGTGACTGTCATTTGATCGAACATATAGACCTTCCTTTTCTCGCCTCAGCCGGACTGCTTTGACTTCGGTCAATTCGCAGTCCGGAAAAATCGTTGCGACGTTCTTAGTTGGTGAAGTCTTCCCACCGCTTTACGTATGCAATTCCTTTTTCGTAGCGCTCGATTACGACTTCGGCGCCTTTCTCGACGGACTCGCCGCCGTCGCTGCGGGCTCCCGCGCAGCGGCGAACGCCGCCGAGCGAGAAGATCACTTCGCCCGTGCCCTGTTGGCGGATCGGCAGGCTCAATGTGCCGACGCAACCTTCGATCCGGTAATCCTCGTCGAGCATCAGCGAGTCGCCCGCGAAGGTCAGCTTGAGCATGAAGCGATAAACGATCGTGCCTGCTGCTAACCCGGCGATGACTGCGAGGGTGAGGCTCACTGCTGCGACGAGATGCGACGTTCGCGTCAAGATGTAGCCGGCGCCACCGAACCATGCGAGAAACGCCATGATCGTGGAGGCGTTGAACCACGGGACGTGAGCGCCGGCGCGGAGCGATCCACCTTTTACTGCTGCGCCAGAGCCGCCGCCGCTCGTTGGACCATGGGCGCCGTGACCGACATGCACGGAACCGCCGTGTGCCGGCAGGTGAGCGTGAAACGGCAAGTGGATGTGGACGTGGACCGCGCCCGCGAGAAACGTCAGCACGCTGAACGTGAGTCCCGCCAGGAAGCAGATCAGATAGAAGCTTGAAAGAGTCATAAGGCACCTCGAGCGCACGGGTGGCGCTTGGCGCGCCATTCACTTGTGTGCGGCGCGTCGGCTGGAATTTCGAGACGCGATGTGATGTCGCCAGGCTCGGGGATCGGCCGGCGAGGTTTATGCCTGCAGGTGGGCCGGCGGCGGCTGGCCGCTCGACTGCGTCGCTGACACTTGCGACGGAGTGACCGACTCGGGAGTGGCGACCGGCTTCAAAACTTCACTGAGCCGCTCGGCCAAACCGGGAGCGCGGAGAATTTCCGCGAGCAAGAGCAGCGCGTGGCGTGAATCCGCGACCTCGGCGATTTTGAGCAGAGCATCACCGAGTTCGGGATCCGACGGGAAGCGCTCGATGCCGGCATAGAGCCAGCGATCGATTTTTGCATCCGTGGTGCGCAGATCCGACTGCAAGCTGGGCGAATAGCCGTCCGGGTCATCGACGAGGAAGCCGGGATAGACGCGGAAGAATTTCGCCAGCAAATCGCGCGTGGCTTGCGTCAGGTGCGGCCGCGAGCCGCTCTCGATTTGGGAGAGGTACGCCTGGCTCAGCCCGCGTCCGACCTCGCGCTTCATTGCGCGAATCAGCTCGAGCTGCGTCATGGGGCGCCCTAGCCCGCGCAGAGAACCTTCCACCGCCCGCAGGGAACGAAGTTTGTCACCTAATGTCATGGGCCACCACCGAGGAGCTGCGTTCAATCCACTATTGCGATATGCAAATAGTATATTGCAAATAGCAATTTTGCGTCAAGGACTAAATTAGGCTTGTTTTCAACAATTTAGAGGAAATTGCGCAAATTATTTGCAACAGCGACTGAGCAGTTTTGACATAGCGGACCGAAAGGAAGGCGGGGGCTCGGAGCGGATTTAGTCGACTTTTCGCATCGACGCGAGGTCGATTCCCAGTTGCTGGCATTTCTTGTAGAGATGACTGCGCTCCAGCCCCATGGAACGCGCGACGTTGGTCATGTGAAAATTCTGGCGGCGAATTTCGGCGAGCAGAACTTCCCTTTCAAATTGCTCGGTGCGCTCGGCGAGCGTTCCGGTGCCGAGCGAAGTGGCGATCGAGTCTCCGTTCCCATTTCCGGAGAACGATGCGTCAGCAGAAACGGGAAGAATCAGACGAACGTCGCCGGCGCCGACCGGCTCGTCACCAGAGAGCAAGACCAATCGCTCGACCACGTTTCGCAGTTCGCGGATGTTTCCGGGCCATCCATAGCGGCGGAGTTCGTCGATCGCGTCTTTGGCGAAGGCTTTTTCTTTCCAGCCGTTTTGCGTCGCGACCTGGCGGGCAAAGTGCTCGACGAGGATGGGAAAATCTTCGAGGCGTTCGCGTAGCGGCGGGAGATTGAGCGGGAAAACGTAGATGCGGTGGAAAAGGTCGCGGCGGAATGCGTTTTGTTTGACGAGATCTTCAAGATTGCGGTGCGTGGCGACGACGACGCGAACGTTCACTTGAATCGGCTTGTCGCCGCCGACGCGCTCGACTTCGCCTTCTTCGAGCACGCGGAGCAACTTGGCCTGCATGGCGACCGGCATGTCGCCGATCTCGTCGAGGAACAACGTGCCGCCGTCGGCTTGTTCGAATTTGCCGAGATGCTTTGCCGCCGCTCCGGTGAAGGCGCCTTTTTCGTGGCCGAAGAGTTCGGATTCGATCAGTTCGGCCGGAACGGCGGCGCAATTCAGAGTGACGAATGCGTTCTCGCGACGGGGAGAGCGTTCGTGGATCGCGCGCGCGACGAGTTCTTTGCCGGTGCCGGTTTCACCAAGAATGCAGACGCGCGTTTCACTGGCGGCGACGCGATCGATCTGCGTGATCAGGCGCTGCATCGCCGGACTCACGCCGAGGAGTTCGTGTTTGCCCAGGCGATCGCGAAGTTCGCGATTCTCGGCTTGCAAGCGCGACAACTTCATCGCGTTTTCGAGTGTCACGAGCAATTTGTCGGTAGAGAGCGGCTTTTCGAGGAAATCCATCGCGCCGAGCTTCGTCGCCTGAACGGCCATTTCGATGTTGGCTTGGCCGGAGACGAGGACGATCGGCGTCTTTATCCCTGATTTTTTGAGATCTTCGAGAAACTCGATGCCGGTTTTTCCAGGCATCACAACATCGGAGAGAATCAAGTCAAAATTTTCAGTGCGCACGAGATCGAGAGCGCGCGCCGCGTTATCGCAAACCGTCGCTTCATGCCCCGCCAGACGAAACGCGCGCGACAGAGACGCCAGCGTGCTGGCATCGTCATCGACAATCAGCAGGTGCGCTTTTTTTGTCATGGGATCCTCGAAGCAGCGGGTGACCGCGATGCACTGTCGAACAGCTTCAGTCCGAAGCCTCGGCCAGCGAGGACGGCTCGCCCTTCTCCTTGGAGTTCTGCTCAGCGGAGTCCGTGGATTTTGCATCCACGTTTGCGTCATCGACGCGCGGGTTGACGACGGCGCCCGCCTGACGCAACGGCAATTCGATGCGGAATGTAGTGCCCTGCCCTTCTTCGCTTGAGACGCTTATCGAACCGTGATGATCGCTGACAATGGACTGGACGATCGCGAGGCCGAGGCCCGTGCCTTGATGTTTCGTCGTGTAATAGGGAGTGAAGAGCCGCGAGCATTCTTCGGGAGTCAGGCCTTTGCCGGTGTCGGAAATTTCGATTAGCACGTGCCCCGAGCGCTCCGATGTGCGCAGGGTCAGAGTTCCACCAGCGGGCATCGCGTCCAATGCATTGAGCACCAGATTCTGAAACGCGCGATGGAGCAGCACCGGGTCTGCGTCGATTTCAGGAAGCGGTTCGGTCAGCGAATACTCGGCGGCGATCGCCGGTTTGCCGACAACATTAAATTGCGGTTCGAAGAGACGAATGATATTGCGCAGTGCTTCATTGACATCGACCTTAGCGAACGCGGGCGCGGGCATTTTCGAGAAGTCGCTGAAACGGCCGACGATGGCGTTCAAGTTCGCGAGCTCGACGCGCAACGTGGCGGTCGATTCGTTGAAAACCTCCATGAACTGTTTCGAATCGAGCTGTTTCGCGCGCTGGAGATTTTCGACGGTGATCTGCAGCGGGAAGAGCGGATTGCGCAGTTCATGCGCGAGGCGCCGAGCCAATTCGCGCCACGCGGCGACCCGTTCGGTCTGAAGCAACCGATCGCGCTGGACGGAAAGCGTGCGCGTCATGTCGTTGAAGGCGATGCCAAGCTGGCCGATTTCATCGACGCCGTGCACATCGATACGCGTCTCCCATCGGCCCGCGGCGACTTCGCGCGCGCCCTCGGAAAGTTCCGTCACCGGCTTGGTGATTTTGGCGGCAACCCACACACTCAGGAGCAATCCGACGAGCAACGCAACCGCGGCGACAGCAGCCGACGTCCCGAAAATACGATTTCGCAGCAGAACCATCTCGAGCTGCGAACTCCCGATGAGCAGCACGCCAAGTACATCGTTGTTGCGGCCAGGAAGCGGCATCGCGTGGAATGTTTCGGCCGAGCCCGCGTCAGAGCTCCAATCGATCGTCTGCACCACCGTTTGCGGCTGCTTCCGAACCTGATCGATCATCGGCTGAAGCCGATCGGGCTGATCAACCCCGTCTTTGCCATCGCTGAGCAACATCGCGGAATTAAAACCCGGATCGAGATTCACATACAGCAGAGCGCGCATCCCGGAAGGAAGCACGAGCTTCGATAGAAAATTCTGATCGACGCGGCGTCCGCCGACGATGTAGAGATTCTTGTCGTTGCCGCCCGAAACCGTACGCACGGATGTGAGCGAGAGCGCGGCGCCGTCGGGTAAATCTTCTTTTTTCAGGAATGGCGGAGTCGAATTCCAGTCCTTCTTCGCGGTGAGCCACTCGGCCTTTGAGCCGACGCGTGCCGGAAATTGCGCCGACGAAATGATCGTTCCGTCCCAGCCGGCATACTCCACGAAATCGAGCTGGTGATCCTGCGCGGCACCGTTTGCATCATGGACATATAAAGACTGATCCGCGTTCGGCCGCGCCAAGTCTATTGCAGTGCGCAAGCTGATGTCGGCATCAGCGGCATTTTTGACCTGCTGAGCGATCTGGTCGCAGGCCTGCGCGTACTCTTTTCGAAACTGAGAGATGATGGCGGTGGTGCGCTGCGCGTCCATTTCTTCGAACGCGGCCTGGGTGTATCGCGTCACGCCATAGGCGACGACACACACCGATCCAATGACGGTCAGAACGAAGATCAACGAGAGTTTGGTGCGGAAGCTCATCGAGCGAAGCCTCCGAGGATGACGGGGGAATGGCGCGCGAACGCAGAACGCCGGTTGCGAGCGAACTCAGTCGGATTTGCGTCGCGCGGGGTCATCGTGCCGACAAACGGTAAACCAAAGTAGCAACAAAGGATACCGTGATCGAAGCCGCGGCAAAAGAGGCGCGTGGCCGGCGATGACGGTGATTGCAACGCCGCGAGCGGCCGGCAAGTTTGGGAGCAATTTGACGGCCGCTGCGTTCCGCCACATGGATGATTGTGAAAGCATCTGCTCATGAAGCTACGGCCGGTGCGTCGAGCTCTTCTTCGCCTTCGACGCAGACAGAGTGGATGAACCATCGTCGGTACCGTTGTCTGAGTCGGTCGAAGAGCTAGCGCCGACTCCGGAGAACGCTGAGCGGAAAACGTCGTTGGCGAAAAAGTTTTTGCCATCGACGGGGACCATCATGATTTGGAGTTTGTCGGACAGCCGCTCGGCGATGATCTTCTGGATGAGCATAGGGTTCGACTTAAGCACCGCCGCTTCGTATTTCATGCGCTCAGAGTCGGCCGCGGCCGTCACGCGAATGCGGTTCGCTTCGGCTTCCGCCAGGTTGCGCTGGCGCTCGACTTCGGCCTTGCTGTCGATGATTTTCGCTTGCGCGGCAGCGTCGGCGTTTTGCAGCGTCGCTTCCTTGCGAGCCTGAGCCTCAAGTTTCGTTTGCTCGATTTGCTTTTGTTTCAGCGGCAACGTGTACTGCATCGCGTCCGACTCGGCTTTTGCCTGCAAGACACGCACTTGCGCTTGCGCTTCGGCCTGCTTCACTTCGCGCGCCTTTTGCGCTTCGGCCTCCAACTCCGCGATGCGGACTTGCTTCTGTTTAATTTCCTGGTCGGTGCCGAGTTGTTCGTTCTGCTGCTCCTTGAGGAGCAAGCCTTCCAGGCCGTTCGCGTATTCGTCGGGCAACTTCAGGTCGCGCAGCAAGACTTCGCGCACGATGATGCCGTCGCTCGCAAGCCGCGCGGTGATTGCATTCGCAGCGGTCGTGCGCAGTTCCTCGCGTTTCGTCGCGAAGATTTCTTTCGTCACGTAGTTCGGCGCGATCTGGCGATAGATCGTGGCGACGGTTGGCGCAACCACTTCGTCTCCGACCGCTTGCGGGAGATTCGCGTGAATGTAACTCAGGCGCTGCGGATCGAGCCGATAGCGCACGCTGACGGCCAGCCCGATGTTCAATCCTTCTCGAGCTTGCACGAGCAGGACTTCTCCTTCGGTCGCCGCAGTCTTAGCGGGTGATACGTGCTGCTTCACAACTTTGTCGCTTCCCTTCGACGCACCGTCGCTATCGTCGGTGGCTTGCGGCTGTGGCGGTTCGGAGGCGCGCGTCGTGTACACCTGTTCGCGCGTGTCATAGAGCACGACGCTATCGATCAACGGTGTGACGATATGAACGCCGGGGTACAAAGTTGCCGGACGCGCTCCCCAGATCTGGCTGACTCGAACTCCGGCGGAACCATCGGGGACAACGATAATGCTGAGCGCCAGCAGTAGCGGGACGACCGCCGAGATCACTAACTTGCGCGCGAGTTGCCAGCGCACTGGTCGCAGCGGATGCTCGACGTCATGCAGCAATCTCGCCGCTGCCGACTCGCCGCTCGCTCCCGCGCCGGCCGGTGATTCGCTCGCGGCATCGCGCCGCAGCAATCGCCGCAACTGCGACGAAATATAGATGTCATACGCGACGAGCGCCGCCGCGCTTCCAAACAGTCCCACTCCCGTCAACATCAACAGATATTTGAGCACCAGCATCGAGATATCCTTTCCACTTCGAGCGTCCATCCCTCGCGCGCCGATTTTCGCGGCCGTGCGAGTAACCTCACTGCACCGATCGACTGCGACCAATCGTCCTAGCGGTGGCCGGCGTAGACTCGCGCCAACTGCCCGGCACCGTGCGCCAACTCCGTTCGAACGATGCCTCGACGATTAGCCGTCGCCGGCTGCATCGAGCGCATTGCCAAACGCAACATTGCCCACTGAACCGCCGAAGCCAAAGCCAAAGCACCGACCGTAGCCACCGCCAGAATCGCCAAATCGAGCAAAGCGTCCATGTCCGCCTCCTGCACTGCGCTGAGCAAAGATGCAGAACGGAAGCCAGAAATTATCTTCTTTATTTACAGCTAGTTACGAGATCGCGGGTGGCTCGAAACCGTGGTTCCACAAACACGATGTATTCGGTCGAACACAACCCGGCGATGTCCGGGGAGTGAAGGAGTGGCTCGGTCGACCGTTTTTTCGGCAACGCGCCGGGCACCTGCCGACTCAAAAACCGTTGTGCTACCCTAAGCCCGAGAACTCACTCATGAACCGTACTTCTGGCCTCCTCATCGGCCGCATCTTCGGCATCCCGATCTTCATCGACTCGAGTTGGTTCATTATTTTTGCGATCATCACATGGTCGCTCGGCGTGCAATTCACGCAACAGCATCCGCAATGGACTCCGGTTCAACACTGGTCGGTCGGCGCCGCGACCAGCTTTCTCTTTTTTGCTTCCATTCTTTTTCACGAGCTTTCACATAGCGTCGTCGCGCACCGCTACAAGATTCGGGTCGATTCCATCACTCTGTTTGTCTTCGGCGGCGTGGCGCGGATTACGAAAGAGGCGCCGACGGCGATGCAAGAGTTCAACATCGCAGTCGCCGGGCCGGTTTCGAGTTTATTTCTGGCCGGCGTCTTCTATCTGCTGACGCTTCGCTTTCCCTACGGCTCGATGGTCGGCGCACTGGCCACGTGGCTCTGGGAGATCAATCTGACGCTCGCGCTTTTCAACTTGCTACCGGGATTTCCTCTCGACGGCGGCCGAATTTTCCGATCGATCGTTTGGGGCATCACGAAAAACTACAATCGCGCGACGAAGATTGCCGGCGCCAGCGGAAAGCTGATCGCCTACGGCATGATTATTTTTGGAGCGTGGGCGGCGTTCAGCTCGCGGCAGTGGGGACCGCTGTGGTACGCCTTCATCGGATGGTTTTTGCTGAATGCGGCGCGCGAGAGCGTGGCCCAGGTCACGATTCGCGAGACTTTGGCCGGGCTGCGTGCTGCCGATGTGATGAGCCAGGAAATTCCGACCGTTGCACGCGACATATCGTTGGAGGAATACAGCCACGAAGTCCTTCGCACGGGCCGGCGCTGCCACCTTGTCATCACGGGCGAGCGATTGGTCGGCATGATGAACGTGCATACACTCAACACCGTGCCGCGCGAAGAATGGCCACACATGTCGGTGCAAGCGGTGATGATCCCGCGCGACAAGATTCTTTGGGCGACGCCGCAGGAGCCGCTGCTTGGCCTACTCGAGCGGTTGTTGATTAACGATATCAACCAGATGCCCGTGGTTACCGCTACTGAACCGGCGGGAGAGACCGACGCGAAACCAGAACCGCCCAGCCAGAAGGCCGATGCAGTTGCCGCTGAACTCGGCGTTGAGCCGGGTGCGCCCGATCCCACGGTCGCCGACCATTATGTGCCGACGAGCAACGCGCAGATTATCGGGATGGTCAGCCGGGATTCGATTCTTCGCGTGATGCGGACGCGGGCTGAGGTTGGCACGGCAGTTCCTGCGGATTAGGTCCGAGGATTGAAGCTTCATTGGGCTCGCTCGCCAAGCACGAAAAACGCCGGCAAGATGCCGGCGCTACCAAACCTCGATTACTTGCGCTTTTCGATTTTTCCCCAGATTCCGGTCTTTGGACGGAGAGTGATCGAGGCTGCTGGGATAATTTCCCGTCCGGGCGTCAACGAAATCCGGAATTGTTGAGCCAGGGTGGCGAGTAAGAGGCTCGCCTCCATCACGGCGAAGTTGTTGCCTATGCATTGTCTTGGCCCGCCGCCGAACGGGAAATAAGCAAATCGCGGCAAACGCTTCATTAGATCGCCTTCCCAGCGCTCTGGCCGAAATTCCAGGGGTGCGTCGAACCATCGCGGATCGCGATGGACGACCCATTGCGCTAACGAGACGCCGCAGCCTTTCGGAATGGGATAGCCGGCGATCTCCGTGTCGTCGATCGCAACTCGTGCCATGCCCCATGCGGGCGGGTAGAGCCGCATCGATTCGGTGATCACCTGGCCCGTGTAGCGGAGATTCGGGAGATCTTCGACGGTCGGCTCACGCCCCCCGAGCACGCGATCGAGTTCCTCGTGCAATTTCGATTCGACATTCGGATTCTGAGCCAGCAGCATCCAGGTCCACGAGAGGGCATTCGCCGTCGTTTCGTGGCCGGCCAGAAAAATCGTGATGGATTCATCGCGCAATTGGCGATCGGTCATGCGCGATCCATCGTCGTCGCGTGCGGCCAGCAACATCGACAGTAAGTCGCCGTTATCCACGCCGCTTGCCCGGCGCTCCTCGATGAATCGATAGACGATGCGGTTGAGCTTCGCCGTCGCGATCGTCGCGCGAATTTTTCTCGGCGTCGGCAACCACGTCGGCGTCAGGATCAGCTTTCGAAAATCGGAGTTGAGCTGCATGATCGCTTCCAGCGCATGCCCGACGCGCTTCGCTTCGCGGTCCACGTCGGCGTCGAAGAGCGTCTTCGCCACGATGGAAAGTGTCAGCCGCATCATCTCCGCGTGGATGTCGCGCTCCTCGCCGTTGCGCCATTCACTCGCGATGCGTGATGCATAACGCACCATGGTGTCTGCATAGCTCGCAACTCGACCGCGGTGAAACGCGGGCTGGGCCAGTCGCCGTTGGCGCAGCCAGAAGTCGCCTTCGCTCGTCAGCAATCCGTTGCCGAAAAGCTGCTTGTTCTTTCGCAGGATGCGGCCTTTGATGAATTTGCGATTGTCGGTGACGAGCACCTGCTCGATGGAGTCCGGATGGCTGATGAAGAAGACGCGAAAGTTGTAGTAGCGCATCGTGACGATGTCGCCGTAGTCGCGCTGCAACGTCGGCATGAAGGCAAGAGGGTCACGACTATAAATCTTGAAGCTTGCTGTCCACGATTCGGGCGAAGGCCCGGGCGGCAGTTTGGCTGGGGTGGCGACGCTCACGATTCAACTATACCGCGTCCGGGAATTCGACCGTTCGCGCATCACCTGCCAGACTCAGTTTTCTCGCGTGGCACTGAAGCGAAATCCGCCAGAGCGAGAATCGAGTTTGACCCGCGAAAATCCCACGGCCGAGAGGCGATCGACAATATCTGCGCGATCGATCGGAACAAAAACGCTGCCGATGTGAATGACGCGATGCAGCAGGTTGTCTTCAATCTCGAACGCGAGGAAGGATCCACCGGGACGCAGTACACGAAAGGCTTCGCGGAAGGCGCTTTCCTGAGCGGCGTGCGTCCGGAGATGGTGCAGCATGAGAACGGCTACAGCTGAGGAGAACGTTTGATCCGCGAAGGGCAACGCAGAGGCGTCAGCCTGGACGACGGCATTTCGATTCTTCACAGCAAGATCGGCGGCGAATGCGTGGCTCCACTCGAGACTTGTCACTCGCGGGGCGAGCTGGCGCAAGGCCTCGGTGCCGGCGCCCGGCCCAGCGCCTAGCTCAAGCACGTGGTCTCCCAACGAATTCCCCGCGACAATCCACGGCAGCAAGTGATCGCGCGTGATCCGTTGCCAGAACCCGGTCGAGCAAAACCAGTTTTCGAGTGCGTTCAATTCGCTTCGCCAATCACTGGCGCATCACTATTTATTGATCAGCGCCATCATGACTTCCGGATAGCGCGCGCCGGCGGCCGCGCCGTGCGGCGCGACTTCTTCAATCTTGCTCAGATCTTCCTGTGTCAACTGCACCTTTGCAGCACCCGCGTTATCTTCCAGGAATTGGCGGCGCTTTGTGCCGGGAATCGGAATGACGTCCACTCCCTGAGCGAGTAGCCACGCCAACGCGAGTTGGCTCGCCGTGCAATTTTTCTTTTTTGCGAGCGACTCTACCTGCGCGACGAGATCGAGATTCTTCTGAAAATTCTCGCCCTGGAAGCGCGGCGAATTTCGGCGATAGTCGTCTTTGTCGAAATCTTCGAACTTCTTGAATTGCCCTGTCAGAAAACCGCGTCCGAGCGGGCTGTAAGCAATAAATGCGATGCCCAGTTCACGTGTGGTCGGCAGCACTTCCTGCTCTGGATCGCGTGTCCACAACGAATATTCCGTTTGCAATGCGGCGATCGGATGCACCGCCGCAGCGCGCCGAACCGTCGCGGGCCCCGCCTCGGACAATCCGATATGACGAATCTTTCCCGCCTTCACAAGATCAGCCATGGCACCGACCGTTTCTTCGATCGGCGTGCTTGGGTCGACGCGATGTTGGTAGTAAAGATCGATCGTCTCCACGCCGAGCCGCTTCAGGCTGGCGTCGCAACTCGCCTTCACGTACTCGGACTTGCCGCTCACGCCGCGCAGGCTCGGATTCGCCTTGTCACGCACGATGCCAAACTTTGTCGCGAGAAAAACCTGATCGCGCCTGTCACGAATTGCTTTCCCGACTAAGATCTCGTTGTCTCCATAGCCATACACGTCAGCGGTATCGAGAAAATTCATTCCCAGTTCGATCGCACGGTGCATTGTGGCGATGGATTCGTCATCGTTTCGGGAGCCGTAAAACTCCGACATCCCCATGCAGCCCAATCCCAGCTCCGAAACGTGCGGGCCGTTCTTACCAAGTTGTCGCGTTTGCATCGCTTGCTCCCGTCTGGATTTTCGATGAGTTTGCTTAGTGTGATGCCCCGCCGTCAAATCCGGATACAAGCCACGCGAAATCGGCTGGCCTTGGAGGCGTTGCAGCCACGCTACGAGTCATGGCGAAGCGTTCCGCGGTCGATTATTCTGGCAGCCATTGGATTTCGATGCCACACGACGACGAAGCCAAACTGAGCGAGCCTGCGCGCGAACAGCGCGACTTGCGTGCCGCTGTGCCCGCGTCGCCGGAAGTCGAGACCACCACAAGAAATAATGATCAGGCCATTGGCGATCGGGCGACCGCACCGCCTGCATCGCCGGCAGGCAAACCGCCAGCGTCGGCGAGTTCGAACGACGAACCGATCGGGAAATGGCTGAAATTCTGGCAAGGCGTCCTGCACGTCGACACTTCGAAGATGGATCTCGGCATCGGCTTTCGCAACGCGCTCGGAGTCGCGTTGCCACTCGCTGTCGGCATCGCGATCAAGATGCCGCTCGGTGGCTTGGCCGTCGCCAGTGGAGCGCTCAACGTTTCGTACTCCGACGGGCACGATCCGTACTGGCGCCGCGCGAAACGCATGCTGGCCACCAGCGCCCTTTGCGCGATTGCCGTGATGGCGGGAGGCTTGTCCGGCCACTACTCCGTGCTCGCCGTGCTCTTGTCATCGTTCTGGGCGTTTTGGGCAGGGTTTGCGATCGCGCTCGGTCCGACTGCCGAGAGCCAGGGCGTCATCAGTGTCGTTGTACTGATCATCTTCGCCGCTCAGGTTCTGACGCCAGAACGCGCATTGCAAGCGGGCGCACTCGCTTTTGGCGGCGGCGTCTTGCAGATGTTGTTTTCGATCTTGCTCTGGCCGGTTCATGCTTACGATCCTGAACGCCGCGCTCTTTCCAATCTTTATCTGACGCTCGGCAAAGCCGCAGCCGACCCTGCGCAGCTCATGCTCTCATCGCCGCCGGGAGTCGAAGCCAGCACCGCCGCGCAGGAAGCGCTCGCCGCGAGACTCTCGGACCACAGCGGGATCGGCGAACGCTTTCGTTCTCTGCTCAATCAAGCCGAGCGCACGCGCCTGCGCCTCTTCACACTCGGCCGCCTTTTGCGCCGCATGCGCCGCGAGAAATTCGGCTTCGCTCCGGCTGAAATGGTCGAACATTTTCTCGAATCCATTTCTCACGTGATGACCGCGATCGGCGAATCCCTCCGGCAAAATGCACCGCTCAAGATCGATGATGCCTGGCTAACCGCAATGCACGTAGAAACCGAGACGCTGCGCGAAGCGCACGAGAGTGCGGATCGAACCTTCCTGGTCGCGGTCGTGCGCGACGCCCGCCGACAGATGGACGCGATCAGCGGACAAATTCGCACCGCCATCAAGATGGCCGGTGACATCACTCCCGAAGGCATCGAGAAGAGCCAGCAGAACGAGAAACGCTTGCCGTGGAAGATGCGTTTCACCAGCCTCATCCCACGCCTCGAAGCGAATTTCAGCTTTCGATCGGCCGTCTTTCGGCACGGCGTGCGACTCGCCGCGGCTGTAGCGGTCGCTGAAACGCTCTCGCGAACTCTCGAGACGCCGCGCGCCTATTGGCTTCCAATGACCGCGGTGCTGGTGCTGAAGCCCGAGTTCACCGTCACGTTCACCCGCGGCTTACTGCGCATTGCCGGCACCATTCTCGGACTGCTGCTCGCGACAGCGATGTTTCACTTTCTGCCGAACGGCATCGGTCTTGAAGTCTTGCTGATCGGCGCATTCGTGTTCCTTCTCCGGTGGATCGGCCCCGCGAACTATGGAATTTTCGGCGCCGCGGTCAGCGCGCTCGTCGTGCTCATGATCGCCATCACGGGCGTCGCGCCAAAGGACGTCATTTGGGCGCGCGGGCTCAACACGCTGATCGGCGGCACGCTCGCGCTGATCGCGTACGCGGTGTGGCCGACGTGGGAGCGCACCCAGGTCGACGAAGTCATGGCGCGCCTGCTGGATTCCTATCTCGTTTACTTCACGAACGTCGTCGAATATCTCGAAGGCAACACAAGCGTGATGCCGATCGACCTCGACCGCTTGCGCCTCGCAACCAGGCTCGCTCGCACCAACGCGATGGCCTCCGTCGATCGCATGCAGGCGGAGCCTTGGACGCGCCCCGACGACGTTCCTCTCCTGACCGGCATGCTCACTAGCTCGCATCGTTTTCTCCATGCCGTCCTCTCCGTCGAAGCCGGATTCGTACCGGGACACGGAACGAAGATTCGCGACGAATTCCGTTCTTTCGCGACTGACGTGAAAACAACTCTCGCCGGCCTGGCAACCGAACTCCGCCGCACTCGTCCGGCCGGACATAAGTGGCCGGACCTCCGCGAGGATCACCGGCGCCTGATCCAGAACCCTCTCGGAATCTACGAACAATACGCGCTAGTAAACGTCGAAGCAGATCGCATGACGAACAGCCTCAACACATTGCGTGAACAGGTCGAACGGTGGTCGAAGCGAAGAGCAGAATCACGCGAAGGCAACTCGCCGGTCGGGAGGAACTCACGATGACGCTAGATTCGGCAACGCAGACCGGCAGACGAGAGATCCTGGCGCGTTGGAGCGGCTTGGCCCTCGCCGGCCTTGGCATCATTTCGCCCCAAGATAAGCGAGCCGGCTTCCCGAACCCTCCTGCCCCCGCAGATCCCAGCGACCAAGACAAAAACGCTACGCAAGGCATCGATCCGCAGACTGCAAAGCGCGTCATGGCCGCCAAAAATGAAAAGGAGTTTCGCGAAGGCGTGGAAAAGCTCTATCAAATGGCGACCGAACTGAGAGACGAGCTGACCCAGGCGCCGAAGATGAACGTTTTATCCGTCCGTATGTATAAGAAAACAGAAGAAATCGAGAAACTGGCCAAGCAGCTGAAAAGCAAAGCTAAGGGCGGATGAATCGCCTTCGGACCAAACATTCTCCTGTATCCTTCGCCGAACAGAGCGTATCCAAGGAGGGAAAGCGCGAGCTTTATCCAATAGTGGAAAGGAACGGTAAAGTTATGAGTCCCAAGAATGGCAAAACAAACTCCGGACAAAGTTACGCCGGCATCGAGGCGGGCACCGAGCGGTCGCGTCCGATTTTGCATCAGAAGGCGCGCGAAATTCAGCCGTACAACAAGATTGCGAAGCTCCCCATCGGCCTCGATGAAGAGGTTTGCGCCGACAGCGTCGAAAACCTGAACCAGCTTCTCGCCGATACGATCACGCTGCGCGACATGTACAAAAAGCACCACTGGCAGGTCGCCGGCCACACGTTCTACCAGCTCCATCTTCTCTTCGACAAGCACCACGGCGAGCAGGACGAAGTGGTGGACTCCATCGCCGAGCGCATTCAAGTCCTGGGCGGCATCAGCATCGCCATGGCGCACGACGTCGCCGAAACCACCCTGATCCCGAGGCCGCCGCGCGGACGCGAAGAAGCCCCTGTGCAAATCTCGCGCCTGCTCGAAGCTCATGAACTCATCCTCAAGGAAGCGCACACCATGGCCAAGCAAGCTTCTGACGCGGGCGATGACGGCACCAACGACCTGGTCGTCAGCGAGGTCATTCGAACCAACGAGCTTCAAGTCTGGTTCCTCGCCGAGCATCTTGTGGACGTGCCACTGGTCAAGGCAGACGACGCGGGTAAGGCCGAACCGGTGAAGGCAAAGGCCGCTTCGGCTAAGGCTTAAGCCCTTACCGAACAGCAAGATAGCCCATAACAAAACGACCGAAGTACTCGCGAAGGCCCGGCGATTTCTTTGCCGGGCCTTCCCATTTTCTGGGCCAAGCGGCTCGCAGATCGCTTGCATTCTTACAAACGAAAAAGGACCCGAGCCTCAGGGATTGCCTGTATAGGGAATGAACACCGTTCGAGGCATGCTCTCGTCAGCCGATTTGCGCCCGACCAGCACACAAGCCCGGAATTGGAAAACAGCATTCAACGTATCGGGAATTTGCATTGGACTTGCGCGGGGCTGGCTCCTAGATTTAGGTTCCTTCAGCAGTTGAACAGGGCACCAGTAGACCTAGGGGTAGCGATAAACGGCTGGTGATATGCGATTTGGATGTTGGTTCGAAATTGGCTTGAGATTCTCGGCGTAGCGGCCGACGCTGACTCAGGCATGCGGAAAGACCGATGAGCGCTTCGGCAGTGCCATCACGCGTGGGAACACTACCTCCACTTCCCGACGAGCAATACGGAAAAGCTTACGACGAGATGTTCACCGCGCACGATGTTGCGCGCCCGCATTATCAGGCGTTGCAACGAACGCTGCTGAGGCTTGATCCGGAGGAGCTTCGTCGCAGCCAGCAGGCCGCCGACCTCACGTTCCTCCAGGAAGGCATCACCTTCACCGTTTACGGCAGCAAAGAGGGCACCGAGCGGATCTTTCCGAACGATCTGATTCCGCGCATCATACCGGCGCACGAGTGGGCACAGATCGAGCGTGGCCTCACGCAACGGCTCACCGCGCTGAATCTTTTCCTGCGCGACATCTACCACGAAGGTCGAATCCTGACCGAAGGCGTCGTCCCGCGCGAATTGATCTACAGCTGCAAACATTTCCGCCGCGAAATGCGCGGGATCAACGTGCCGCGCGACATCTACGTCAACATCTGCGGCACCGACCTGGTTCGCCTGCCCGACGGCAGTTTCGCCGTACTCGAAGATAATCTCCGCGTCCCCAGCGGTGTCTCCTACATGCTGGCGAACCGCAAAGTTCTGAAGCGCGTGTTCCCTTCCATGTTTCAGGACTACGGCGTCTGGCCCGTCGATCACTACCCGCAGGCGCTTCTGGCCACGTTGCGCAGCCTCGCGCCAGAGAATTCGCCGTATCCGCAGGATCCAACCACCGTACTGCTCACTCCAGGCGTCTCGAACTCCGCCTATTTCGAGCACACATTTTTGGCGCAGCAGATGGGAGTGGAACTCGTTGAAGGCCGCGACCTCCTCGTCCACGACAACGTCGTCTACATGCGCACCACCGCCGGACCGCGCCGAGTTGATGTCATCTACCGCCGCGTCGATGACGACTTTCTCGATCCACTCTGCTTCCGCCGCGATTCGATTCTCGGCGTGCCTGGACTCTTTAACGCTTATCGCGCCGGAAACGTCAGCCTTGCCAATGCGATTGGCACCGGAGTCGCCGACGACAAAGCCGTCTACGCCTACGTTCCCGAGATTATCCGCTTCTACCTCAACGAAGACCCGATCCTCCAGAACGTTCCAACCTTCTTGATGAGTAACGAGAAACAGCGCGATCACGTGCTCGGCAATCTCGAGCAAATGGTAGTAAAAGCCGTCGGCGAATCCGGCGGCTATGGGATGCTGATCGGCCCCCACAGCTCGCAGCAGCAGCGCGACGATTTTCGTGCCCGCATTCTCGCCGAGCCGCGCAATTACATCGCGCAACCGACTTTGGCGCTCTCCTGCGCGCCTTGCCTCATCGACGGCGAAGTCGAATCACGCCACATCGATCTGCGTCCCTACATCTTGATGGGTGAAAAAGTCACCCTCGTCCCCGGTGGACTGACGCGCGTCGCGTTGCGCAAAGGATCGCTCGTGGTGAATTCGTCGCAAGGCGGAGGAAGTAAAGACACTTGGGTGCTTCGCGCCGACGACGGCCACGCCCTAAAACCGGCAGACGTCGCCGTAAAAGGATTGAACGGCAAAGGCGCCGCAGGATCGGTCGCTACGTCGGGGGCAGGATCATGAGGCCGCCGCGCAATTATTTCGTTCGCGCCTTCAAGCGCGACGCTGGCATGCTGTCGCGCGTCGCCGACAGCCTCTACTGGATGAGCCGCTACCTCGAACGCGCCGAGCACACCGCTCGCCTCGTCGATGTGGAATTGCAGCTCTGGCTCGACCAATCGCCTGAAGCTGGCGCGGGCCGCTGGCGATTTCTTCTCGAAGCCCTTCGCACTCCCGCCGCGCAAGGTGCGATCGACCCGACCGTGCTCGTCGATTCGCTCGTCTTCAGCCGCAGAAATTCGTCATCGATCGTCTCGTGCATTGCGACGGCGCGCGAAAACCTTCGCCACGTGCGCGAACAGTGCAGCTCCGAAATGTGGGAGCAGCTCAATCGCCTTTACCTCGACGTCATGGACTCGCGTCCGGATGCGCGACCCGAGGAATCGTGGATGCTGAAATCACACGGCTTCTTCCGCGCGGTGCAGGAAGGCGCCCACCTCTTCCAGGGCATCACCGACGGCACCATGAGTCACGGTGAAGGCTGGCAGCACATTCAGCTTGGCCGATACGTCGAGCGTGCCGACACGCTGGCCTGCCTGATGGAGACGCATTTCAAGCGAACCAACATGTCCGCCGATCTTGCAGTCGACCAAGTAGTTGAAAGCGCCGAATATCTCGAGTGGGTCGGCTTGTTGCGCGCCTGCGTCGCATTCGAAGCGTATTGCAAAGCCCACACGGCAGCGATTCGACCTCTCCGCGTCGCGGACTTTTTGGTGCTGAATCCGGAATTTCCGCATTCCATCCGTTTCGCAGTCGATCGCGTAAACGCAGCACTTCACATCGTCGGCGACCTGACCGAGCGTAAAGCGAAAACTCCAACGCGCATCGCTGGAAGGCTTCGCGCGCAGCTGAGTTTCAGTTCGATCGAAGAAATCATGGCCGGCGGCGCGCGCGCTTATCTCGAGAACATCCGCAGCGAGTGCGCTCAGATCCACGCGGCGATCCATCAGGTTTATTTCGACTACGCAATCGAGGGTGAACTGGCGTCGTAACCAGGGCGACGGAGAAAGAGCGAATGGCCTATTCAGTTCGGCATATCACGAATTTTTGCTACGCACCCTCGGTACGCGAGAGCGTCATGGAAGTGCGTATGCAACCGCGCACGGATTTCCGCCAGCGCTGCCTCAGCTTTTCACTGAGCATCGACCCGCGCGCGAACATGATGGTCTACCGCGACTTCTACGGAAACACGGTCCACAACTTCGATATCCCCGAACGCCACCAATCGATTGAAATCATGGCGCAAGCGATTGTCGACGTTCTGCCGATGCGCGAGCTAGAACCATCCGCTGTCGAGGATTGGGAAGAGCTCGATCACCGCGTGGCGCAGACTGACTACTGGGAAATGATGGTGCCAAGCCATTTCGCCGCACCGACACCGCTACTCGAGAATTTGGCCCAGGAATTGGATTTGCGGCGTCGAGGAAATCCATTGGAGTTATTGCGGGAGCTGAATTCTCGACTCTACGAAAAATTCGACTACGCGCCGAACACGACCGAAGTCGACTCTCCGATCGACGACGCTCTTCAGTCGCGCCGCGGTGTCTGCCAGGACTTCGCGCACATCATGATCACGTTAGTGCGCCAGTTGAAAATCCCCTGCCGCTACGTGAGCGGCTATCTCTATCACGAAGACAAATCGATGGATCGCTCCCCCGCCGGCGCGACGCACGCTTGGGTCGAAGCCTATCTCGGCGAACTAGGCTGGGTTGCGTTCGACCCGACGAATAATCTCGAAGGCTGCGACCGTCACGTTCGCGTCGCGCTAGGACGCGATTACGCCGATGTCCCGCCGACCCGCGGAATCTACAAAGGTGAAGCGGAGAGCGAACTGAGCGTGTTGGTAACTGTGACGCCGGTGGATGCGCCGGAACCTGAGGAGCTGCCACCCACAACGGTCACGCGAACGAGATTCCGCAACGCCGACGCAAATGCCGAGGCCGAACAGCAGCAACAACAACAGCAGTGAACCGGCGCCGTTAAGACGGCGCCTTAGAATTACGCTTCGACGCGCGTACCTAACAACTTCAAGAACTGCGCCAGGAAACTATGTAACGCGGGCCACGCCGGCCCTGACACCAGCGTGCCGTCCGTAATAGCTTTGTCCATTGGAAGATCGACGTACGTCCCCTTCGCAAGCGTCACTTCAACGCTCGTTCCGGGGTAAGCGCTGCACTTCTTCCCTTCCAGCGCGCCCGCGGCCGCCAATAGCTGCGCGCCATGGCAAATCGACGCAATCGGCTTCTTCGTTTTGTCAAAGTGCCGCACGATATCGAGCACTCTCGGATTCAATCGAATATATTCAACCGCACGGCCGCCCGGAATCAAAACTCCGTCGTAATCCTCAGCCTTGATGTCATCAAACGTCGCATTCAACTGAAAATTGTGGCCGAGCTTTTCCGTGTAGCTCTGATCGCCTTCAAAATCGTGGATGCACGTGCGCACAAACTGCCCGGCCTTCTTGCCGGGACAAACGGTGTGGACGGTGTGCCCGACCATCAATAACGCTTGAAACGCGACCATCACCTCGTAGTCTTCGACGTAGTCGCCAATCAACATCAGGATTTTCTTTGCCATGCGTGGCCTCCGGAATTTTGGGGACTAGAGAATAGCACGCCGACTAATGCATCACCCCGGCATTGCCCGGCCCGCCCGTAGGCTGCAGACGCGGCAACCGCTGATCCACGCTGGGCAACGCTGGAAACTGCGCGTGCGGCTCAGTCTGATACCAATACGCCACCGAATAAAAATTGTCCGATCGATGATTCGCGTGCCCATGCTCGATAGTCGCCTTCAACGATTTCGTAAACGTGATCGGTGAGTCCAGATGGAATCGGTATGCCGAGGTGCGTGTACCGGCATGCTCGTCGCCGATTACCCGGGCGCCGAACAATCGATAAGACGAGGTCGCGCGACCAAAATCGTAAGCCCCGAGGAAATAGTCTTCCGAGCCGGTCCCCGTGATCGTCGGATGCGTATCGCCATCGATGAAAAACATGTCGTCGCCTTCGCCCCACCAGAAATCCTGATTCTGTAGCACCGACATCGTCACGCCGACGAAGTGCCCCTTCCCCGTCGCTTCCATCCAGACGTAGTTATCTTTTCCATCGAGGTTCTTCGCGTTGTCGACGCGCGGATCGCCGTTGTTCACCCAGTCGTTCGTCCAACCATGATTCGGCTGCGCTTGCCGAAATTGCGCGTGAAAATACAACGTGTCGGCCGGCAGCGCGTGCGAAAGCGCGCGATAGTCGAGATTGAAATAGAACGCCTCGACCTCAGCCTTCCCTTCATTCGTAACCGTAATGAGCGCATGCTTCTGAAACGGCATCGGGAAGAATGAATTCAGCGCCCGCTCGTGAGCGACCGAAAGCAACTCCGATTCCCACGTGTAGTATTCCCCCAGCCCCAAACCAAAAAAGTCGCCCAGCGGAGTCTCGACGCTCGGCGTCGTCTCGCCATCCCAATACATCCGCAGCACAATCTTCTTGAGGTGATAACTCTCGTCGCTCGCTAGCGTGAACCAGATATGCGTCAACGTCGCCGGCCCATCCACATCCAAAACAGTCAGCGTATGCCCAGGCGCAATCTTGCGATAGTCGGCATTCCCGCCGGACCGGTCATAGCTCGACACGCGCTTGAGCACGTAATCCTGCGGTCGCGTCAGATCGACCTCGCCAGATGGTGACGGCGACTGCGCAAAACCGTCCGGTGACAAAATCGCGCAACACAAAATCGTGAGCGTAAAAAAAAGAGTGCGGAGGCGTGGCATCGCGGCCTTCTCCCAGGGCTTGGAGTGGAATTACTCGGCGGATTGTCTATCGGAATACTCAGAGATGGCAACGAGAAACGTGGCGCAAAGCATGAGCGACCCCGCAAAATACGAAGGGCGCGGCGACCCTCGGCAAATCTCGCCGAGAATCAACCGCGCCCGTTCAATTCCCGATTCCGCTTCAGCCTACTGCGGCTGCGTCGATACCAACGCGATCCCCGATTCCTGAATCGTCAGCATATCCGTCCGCCGCTTCTCCCACTCCAGCAGCGTCAATCCATACGACCCAAACAATCGCCGAATCCGCGCCGAGTCCCACCGCAGCACATTCTCCAGCACCGGCACAAGCACGCTCATCGCGTTCTCGCTCAACACCGTCCGCTTCGCAACGCGCGTGATGAACGTCGACTCCGACACCGCAATCGTCAACCCGTCGTACTGATTGATGTGCATCATCACCGGCAAATCCGAACTGCCATCGCCCATATAAATGATCTGATCGTGGCTGATGCCCAACTGCGCCCTCAACTCCTCGAGCACAGTGATCTTTCCCCATCCCGCCGACGCGCGAATGATCGACTGCACCTCACCCGTCGCCTCGTTATACCGAAACCGCGTCCCGAAAATATGATCCGACGGCACGATCCCTTCCAGCGCCGACTGAATAATTTCCTGCGGCGCAGCCGAGATCACAAAAAAGTTGAACTTGTAGCCCTCAGCCAGGTTCTCGAGCGACCTCGCAAATAGCGCGACATTGTGTTTCAGCCGAATGCGCTTGCCCGTTTCAACCAAATGCTCTCGGCGAACGGTACGAAACTCCGGATCATGCAGGATCAGGTACGAAAGCTCCGCGCCCTGCTGCACAAGGTTCATTTTGGAGAGCCCCGCCACCTTTTCGTGAAATGACGTGGACCCGATGAGTTCGCTCAGCACGACCCCCGAGTCGTTAAAGCTGAGCGTCTGGTCGAAATCGCTGGCCAGAAGATACTGCTTGGTCATGTTCTAGTACTCCCTCATTGCTAGCCTACAATTACACCTTACCCGCACCACCAAAAGAGTCCCTCACGAATTATTTTGATGGTTTCTATGCGTATAAATCGTGAATGTTTCGTTAGCATTTGCTTAGATGAGATGGAACCGTAAACAGTTATAACGAAAGAAGTTGCCTCGGATCTGCCTCATACGGCGGGCGATAAAGGCACGGATGCGAAGGCAAATAAAAAGAGAAACACCGATTTTTTGGGGTGTGCGAGAGGTTCCTAGGTCTTCTTGGACAATTTGCGCCCGCCCCGAGCCATCCGGCTCAACGTCCGGGTGTAGTCATCGATCGCGCTGGGCACTGTCCGGCTGCAGACAAATTGCCCTTCCCTCTTACATTCGACGAGTCCCGCCTCGGTCAGCACCTTAAGATGATGCGACACCGTCGCCGGCGTCACCCCGCGCATCGCCACCAGCTCGCTGCAGTTGACATGATCCTTCGCCGAAATCGCCTCAAAAATCATGAGGCGCGTCGCGTCTGCCAATGCTTTTGAGATTTTTTCGACTTGGGCGCGTTCCATTTTGGGAATTCTAGTCTATTGAACCCGGCAGAAGCCAGCCAATCGCCCCAAACGATCACCCGGCACGCGGGCGCTCACTCCGCCGAAGACGGATCCGCACTCTTCGCCGAGTTCAAGTCCAGAAACCACGCATGCGCCGTATCCCCCGGCGCATAACAATTCCCATCCGCGCTGTACGTCGCCGCACACTTCGCCGTGTATTCTTTGCGCCGCGGCGACTGCACGTATTGCCACATCGCCGCATATGGCACCCCGCCGCCAGCCACCGGCGGCGTCTTCGCCGCAACGCACCCTGGCGCTGGCGGGCACACATCGTTGTAGACCCAATACACCAGCTCGCGTTCGTGCATGTGTTCCCGGATGTCGTCCGCAGTCCGTACGTTTTCGTCCGTCTTGTTCGGAATCGCCGAGCAATAAACTCCCGGCCGATACCCCGCGCGGCTCAACTCATCCGCCCAGGCGCGTAAATAAGTATGAAACGTCGGCGGCAACCTCCCGCCGTCCTCAATATCCAAAAAAATCACCGTGTTCGCCGCAAACCCTTCCGACCTCGCCCCCTCTGCGGCGGCCTTCGCGTCGATCACAGCCTTCTGCTTCGCGGCCGCATCCTTCTTCACTTCGTTCAACGGACGCGCCCGATATAGTGCCGCAAATCCAAACCCGAGCGACTTCATGAGTTCCCGCTTGCCCTTCCACGTATTGATCTTCTCTCCCGGCGGCGGCCCCAGCCAAAATCCCGAGAACGCAAACGTCTTGCGCAAAATCGGCAGCGCATCATCGCCGGGATAGATATTCCGATCAAATCCGAGAAACGGCCCCTTCTCCGGCGTCGCAGCCGCGCGCGAACTTGCCGAAGAGTCGGCCGACGCAGCCACACTGGTCGCGGCCGCCGAACCCGTCACTGCGTCAGGCGCAAAGCCGTCATGCGGTGGCGGATGCATCGGCACCAAGATCAGCGCAGCGCCGAACACCCCAGCACCGCATAAACACAGCAATATTCGCATCTTTCGACTCTATAGCATTTCCCCGCATCGCGAAAGCGCGCCTCGCGCCCGTTAATTCATTCTCGCCGCGCATGCAATGCAGACATTCAGACAGTTCTAGTCCTGTACTTAGCACCTGTACCAAATTTCCCTCTGGGCCACCTTGACCCTTTTCGGCTCCAACTGTTTAATCATCGCCTCCCCGCGGTCGAGTGCCCAATTACAACTTAGCTTTTCTATACGGAGAATAAATGAAAGTCGTCCGCATGTTCGCCGCGCTCCTCGTGTTTTCGAGCGCACTCCACGCCGCTCCAAGTTCCAGCGGTAACCACGGGTCCAGCAGCACCGCAACAAAGGCTGCGGCCACCGCGGCAACCACCACAGGGCCAACAAGTGGCACCGTCATCGTCAATGCGGGTGGTGCAGTGCAAGATCCCAGCGACACCGTCCCTGCGGGCTCGATCGGAACGATCGTCGCCGGGCCGAAGACCGTCAACGGCATTGTGTACGTGAATGTTCTGTGGTCAGCAGAATCCGCCGCGTTTCAAAACAACTACAACGGCTGGACCCCCATCAATTCGCTGAGCGCGTATACCGGAACCGGCACCACCCCGACCAATCCGCCGCCCACGACTCCGCCGCCAACAACTCCGCCGCCAACAACTCCCCCACCGACGACGCCACCGCCGACCACACCACCACCAACGACACCGCCGCCGACCACGACTTCAAGTGGTCTTAAAATCATCGGGTATTACCCCCGCTACGCCATCGAGGACGGCTTCTATCCCAAGAACCTCATCTCCAACGGCACGATCAAATCCCTCACCACCATCAACTTCGCATTCGCCAACATCGTCAACAACAAGTGCGCCAGCTTCAACACCGCCGACGACTACACCACCAGAGTTTCCGCCGGCAATTCCGTCAGCGGCGCCGCAGACTCCAGCTTCGGTGGCACCTTCCATCAATTCCAGGAACTCAAAGCCCAATATCCGAACCTCAAAATTATCGTATCGATCGGTGGTGGCAGCGTCAGCGCCAGCACCATTGCCAACGCCGCATCCGCCTCCAACCGCTCCGCCTTTGTAGCAAGCTGCATCAATATGTACATCAAGGGCAATTTCGGCGGCGGCATCAGCCAGCCCGGCATCTTCGACGGCTTCGATATCGATTGGGAATTCCCCGCGTCGGCCACCGACCGTTCCAACTTCACCGGCTTGCTCTCGGAGTTCCGGAGCCAGCTCGACGCCATCAAGTCCGGCTACACACTCTCGATCGCCGGACCCAATGGCTCGTGGGCTTGGCAATACATCGACCTGGTCACCACTCAGAAATACCTGAACTACGTCAACCTCATGACCTACGACTACGCAGGCCCGTGGAACAACGAGACCGGCTTGGTCGCTCCGCTCTACCGTTCGACATCCGATCCTTCGCCAACCGATAACGGGAGTTCAACTGTGCAGGGATATGAAGCGGCGGGAATGCCGGCGAGCATGCTCGTCTTCGGCGTGCCCTTCTACGGCTATGAATGGAGCGGCGTTCCGAATCAGGACCATGGCCTGTTTGAGCCGGGCAGCCCGGCCAACCAAGGCGCCACCTACACCGCCATCGTCGCGACCGAATCCAAATTTACCGCATATCGCGATTCGGTCAGCCAGTCTCCGTACCTTTTCAACGGCAGCAGCTTCTGGACATACGAAGACCCCACGTCCATCAAGTTCAAGATGACGTACGTGGTCAATCAAAAACTCGCCGGCGTTATGATCTGGAACCTGGAACAGGACCTATCTAACGGCACTTTATTCAACGCGGTTGCAAGCGGCCTCGCGTCCGCGAACTAAGAGGTTCGCGGGGGCCGCTCGATCTAACAACAAAGCTGTTTAACTTCGGGACTCTACATGCCAGGGGCCGTCTGCTCTCTCTCCGTCAGCAGGCGTTCTCTGGCTTATAAGTTTACAGACCTTGGAAGAAGCTCCACTTGCGCCACATCGGTATCACGTACTTGGCGCAAAGGTGGATCACGGTGCTGGGTCCCGAAAGATACCATCCTGCGTACATGCTTTCTCCTGACCACCGCCGTGTCACACACCCTAGTCACTCCGGATACAGCAGTGGCAACTTCAATTCTATCCACCCCCCAAAAAGAACCAAGGGTACGTCGGACCCGACTTCTCGCCAACTTTGGGATTGGTAGTACTGAGCTGCGGGTTTGAAAGGAGTGGTACCGCCTAGTCGGCAGTTCGGTGCCGCACCCTTTCGGTTTCAAAGGGTGCGGGTTTAGATCCGGCCCGACCCACGCCACAGCGACGTGGTACGCCTTAACTCAGCGCCTCAATTTCGGTCTCTGGTCCCTAAATCGCCAAAAAAACAACCGGGCGCCATCTCAAAAGGAGACGGCGCCCGTAGGCCACTCGTTAAATATCGTTTGTTCGGATCAGCCGCTTAAGACAGCTTGTATCGCGTCGAGCTCTGCCATGACAGCTGCTTCGACTGCGTCTGAAAGAACGCCTTCACAAAGCTCCGCAGAAACAAATACGAATCCACGAACCGCAAAACAAGGTACGAAGGGGAGTACAGGATGATGTCCCAGCGCTTTTGAGTCACGCTCGCGACCGCCGCGCTGAAAAACATGAACCCGCTGTCGATCAAGAACCAGGTCTCGACCGTGCGCGGAAAGAGAAACAACCACACCGGCATAAACATCAGCAGGAACGACGTCACCAGTCCTTCGCCCAACACCAGCTGCGTCTCCAGCGCAATCCGCCGCGTGCTGCCCCACATCTTCAATTGCCGCGTGCAAGTCCACGCTCCGCCGTTCCATCGCACCAATTGCCGCGAATACGAGCGAAGCAAATCCTGAGGATCGGCCGTGATCACCACCGCATCGCGCACGTAGATCACGTCATATCCCAGGTCATGCGCGCGCAGCGTCGCCATCATGTCTTCGACGATACTCGGCTTGCTCTCCCAGATTTCGTCGAACAAGCTCATGCGAAATACCGAGCAGCAGCCCGCCGCCACATTGATCGTCTTCAGCGCGTTCTGCCCTTCCTTGATTAACCAGTGTCCCACGGCGTACTGGAGCGCTCGCCACGCCGTCAGCCAATTCTTCGGGCGCGACTTCACTTTGCCGCACGCAATCGCCGCGTTCGGGTGCTTTTCGAATGCGGTCTTCATCGCATCGAAGTAACCGGCTTCAAACGTCGTGTCCGCATCCGCCAACGCCAGCAAATCATACGACGCAAGATTGAAGTGCTTGATCCCCTTGGCGATCGCCACGGACTTGCCGCCATTGACCGCTAGCGCCAACACATTGATTCCCCGCGTCTGCGCCAGTTCCACCGTAGCGTCTGTGGAACCATCGCTCACGAGGTAGACATCCTCTTTCGGGACGCCCGCCGAAATGATGCTGTCGATCGTCATGCAGATCGCGACGGCTTCATTCTTCGCTGCGATGAGGGCGCAGATCTTCATTATTGAGCCGCCACCATCACCATCTGTCCAACCGACGGAACGCCGTTCTTGTCCACCACGAACAACAAGTACGGCCCCGCGGGAGCAATCGTCGAGTTCGGCGGCGCTGCGATTCCCATCGTCGTGCCGTTCACCGCAAAGTTCAGCCCGATCAATCGCTGCGACATGTCGAACGCGTGCGTTACCGCGCCTTCACGAATCAGCACCACGCTCGCGATGTTTCCGTTCGTCGTCGCGCTGAACACCTGTCCGTACGTGATCGTCGCAGGCGTTGCCGTCAGCGAAGGACGCGTCGCCAGGCTGCCGTCCGCATTAAAGAAGTACGGCGGCCTGTAGACTTCCATCTTGTCCTGGAACGAGCCCTGTTGCGGATTGCCGCCGCTCAACACCACCGAAGCATCCGGCAGAAGCACCGCTGTGCTGTGATAGAGGTGCGGGTACACATTCGAAGCCACCTGCGTGAACGAGTTCGTTAGTGGATCGTAGAGATCCGCCGACAGGCTCACCGTCCCTTCTTGCTCGTCGTTCGCGCTGCCGCCAACCGCCAGAACCTGGCCGGTCGGCAGCATCACCGCGTTCATTTCCACGCGCTGCGCTGACATCGTCGGACCAGCAACCCACATCGGGTTTGTCTGCGACATGTCGATCAATTCCGTCGTGTTAGAGCCCACCGCGTTGGCGTCCATGCCGCCCAGCGTCAGCACCACGGGCTGATAGTTTGTCTGTGGCAAGAGCGGAAGCAAAACCACCGAGCCGTACGAGCGATAATTGGCGCTCAACGTCGAGTTCACGTACGTCCAGTTCGGCGAAGTCGCTGGCGCGTTAGGATCAAAGACCCACGTTTCCGGTTCAGGACCTGCGTGCAACAGTCGTCCGTCCGGCAGTTGCACCATGCGAGGATAAAGAGCCGGCGCGCCGGGAACCGGAAGGCTGTTGTCGGAATAATGCATCGTTCGGCAATCGCCCACTGGACCGCCGCCAATCGAGCACGTCGGGACCACCGCTTCATACTTGCCCGTGTCGTTGTGCCAGAATTCGATCAGCGCGTTGTCTTCGCCATTCTCGTCCTGTCCGCCATATACGAACACGCGGCCGTCGCCCATCATCGTCGTCGTCGGATACCACCGGCCTGCCTGCATCGGAGGTAGTTGCTTGAACGTCGAAGTCGTCGGATTGTAAATCGCCGCGAGCGGCGTGCCGCCGAATCCCTGGTCATTCACGGTCGTCGCGTCCTTCGGAGCTCTATGGCCGGGGCTTTTTTCCGTCATGATCGATGCGCGTCCAGTCGGAACGTTGTTTCCGTGATGCATTGCGCGCATGATCGCCGCGGCCGGACCCGTCGCATACGTTTGCGTACCGCTATTGATGAAGATCGTGCCGTCCGCCAACTGCGTCGCGCCGTTGCAGAACATGTCGAAGTACGGCAGCAGGAAAGTCGTAAATGCGTTCGTCGTCGGATTCCAGAGCGTCGCTGAACCAAAACCCGTCGGGCAGCCGGTTTGGCCCGGAGGGCAATTGCCCGAACCCGCGATGTAAAGAACGTTGCCGGTCGTCAGGAGAATTCCGTGTACCGGGTTGATCGGCATCGCAACTGGGAGAGTAGTCCACGTTCCCTGAACCGGGTTCATCTGCTCGTTCGTCCCCGCAGTAGGAATCGTGATCGGAGCCGGATTCGTCGGCGCCACAGGCGTCGGCGTTCCAGCCGGCGGTGCCGGCGTTGTCGGATTCGTAGGCGTTGTCGGATTTGTTGGATTGGTCGGCGTAGTCGGATTCGTTGGATCCGTCGGGCTCGTCGGCGAAGTTGGATTCGTCGTCCCGGTCGCCACCTTTGCTCCACTGCTATACGTGCAGCCGTTCAGCGCCGCCGCCAATAACAGAATCATCGCCGATATATAAACCTTCTTCATGCTCGCCTCTCTCTGGATGAATTCTCGCTGCGGCTTCTCTCGGCGCCCGTCTACGCGTCAAAAAGCTTCCCGCTTTTGCCGCTCTGTTTAGTGGCTGTCCTGCCAGCCATGCCAAAACCGAATGAAAAACTCGACCCCCGCTGCGCTTCGCGGAATCACCGTCCGCGTCTCGTACAGGTACATCGTTCCGACTTCATAGGTGGAATGCTCGGTCGGCACCATGATTTCCAGGCCGCCGCCTTCGCGCGTGAAGTTGTTCCAGTCGTACCCGAGCATGTCTTTCGACAGCGTTACCTGCGCGAACGAAATCAGCTCAGGCTTCGGGTGGCTCATGCCGTGATCTTTCTCTTTCCAGAGCACGACGCCTTGCTTGACGAAATCGTTGAATAACGTGTTGTGCAGTTCGGTCGGGCTGATGTTCAGCGCCGCGATGCCCCAGCTGCTGCCTGGCAAGCGCCCCTGCATCGGCTGCCAGCCAATCCAGTAGTTGATGTCGAAGGAAGGCGCAGCCGCGGACACTCCCGTCACGAACCGGTGTTCTGCCGTATAGCCGATGTCGCCGCGAACCAGGCCGCCAAAGTATCTATTGTTAAAGGTCCGAACCAGCTTAATGCCCGCAGTGCCGCGAGCGAACCGGTTCCAGTCGTAGCTTTTCTGGTCCATGCTGTCCGTCGTGTTGACGAACGCGCCGACATCGAACCCGGCAAAGGTGCGAACAACAACGCCCTGCTCGATAAAGAACCGAGCCGCGAAATCCTTCTCCAGCGGGCTCGAACCGCCCGAATCGACCCACATGCTGCCTTGGCCCGTGGGAGCCGTCGCAGCAATGTTGGCCGGCGCATCCGAGGTCGTAATAACCTTCGGCGCCATCACTTCTTGTGCGTTGGCGGCCGACGCGCCTAGCAGAACCAGCAGCGCGAGTTTACGGATCATCCTGACTCCTCCGTCCGCTGGTCTTGCCTCAGTTCCGCAGGTCGCTAACTCTATTCTTGCGACTTGCTTGGGCGCCGATTCGAAGTCCCGCTTTGATACACGGCCCTTCGGTCAGCTGCCCGCTGGGACACATACCCCTTCGGACAGGTCCAGAATGCGGCCCGCCACCTGTCACACCAATGGCACAGGGGTCCCGAAGAAAAAGTACGCCAGTACACTCCAGGGCTATGCCCCCAGTCCCAGTACGAAACAGTCGCAAGAAGCTCGTAAGCCGCTGAATATGTTGGAATTAGGATGATTTCAGGTCGTTCCGGGGACGATCCAAACCCGCCTCAATTTGCGTCGCTTCGCCGCTCCCCACCGAATCGCCCACGGACATGTAGGGGCGCAACACGCTGCGCCTCATGCCCGCACAATCACCGCGTCTTGAATTCTGGGTAGCGCCGGCATCTTGCCGACTTTTTTTGCAATCGCGGACTGCGTGGAATCCGATCGGCCCACTCTCGACTTTCAACTATCGAATGTCACCCGAGCCCCTTGACAATTCCGCAGATTCTGCTATTCTGTCTTGGTACATTTTTGCAGGCAGTTTAAGAGCAGTTACAAACCGGCGCCCGCCGGTTTTTTCAGTTTTAGGCACCCGTAAATATCTCATTTTCAACGGCTTGCACGCTCTTGAAAATCAGCCATCCGCAACAAACTGAGTTTAAATGACTTGCGCACTCTCTGAAGAACATGAGGATGGGGCTACATTTCGGACGACTGGCTGATCCTACAGAGCGCCGAAGACCGAGCGCAATCACAACTAAACCTTAATAAGTCCAGTAACTGAAGCGCCCGGCCGACTCAGTAGTCGCGCCGGGCTCTTCGCTTCTGACACCGATTTTCACGCGCCCACTTCAGGCGCCCACTTCAAGCGTTGGTCCCGCCGTCCACCGTCAAATTCGCACCGGTAATATAGGACGCCTCCGGACTCGCCACAAACGCCACCAGCGCCGCAACCTCTTCCGGCTTCCCGTAGCGCTGCAACGCCGTCACCGCAACCTGCGGCGTCGCCCAATCGCTCGTCGCCGGATTCAGATCCGTATCGATCGGTCCCGGCTGCACATTATTCACTGTGATCCCGCGGTCGCCCACTTCGCGCGACAGCCCCTGCGTGAACATCTTCACCGCGCCCTTCGTTGCCGAGTACGCCGCCAATCCCGGCGTCATCATTCGCTCGCCAACGCAGGACCCGATGTTGATGATCCGTCCGTTCTTCTGTATGTGCTTCAGTGCCGCATGCGTCGCCAGGAACGTCCCGCGGATATTGAGGTTGATGACGCGGTCGAGATCTTCGATCGAAGCATCCTCAAACTTCCCCGGAATCGCCGTGCCGGCGTTGTTCACGAGAACATCGAGTCGCCCGAACGTCGAAACTGTCTTGTCCACCGCCGCCTTCACCGCGGTCGCATCGACGGCATCCGCCTGAATCGCGATCGCCTTTCGGCCGGACTTCTCAATCTCTTTGACCACAGCGGCCGCCGCATCCGCCCCTTTCGTGTACGTGATGGCCACATCCGCGCCATCGCTCGCGAGCCGCTTGGCGATCGCAGCGCCGATCCCTCTCGAAGCGCCCGTTACGAGTGCTACTTTCCCGTTCAACTTAGACATGGAGTCCCCTTAGACTTGAAATGATCTCCTGCGCTCTATGCATCGCAGGGAATGAATAGCCACACTACGACCATGCAGGCGAGGCATGGGAAGCCGCCCGTTGCACTTCTAGGTCGTTTCGCGCGGACCTTGGATGTCAGCCATTACCGTAGCGATGCGCTTTACTTTTGCAAAATACTTTGAAAGTCTTGCTCCATGCCTTTCAGGCATGGAGCAGCACAACACGCTTTCGTATGGAACTTAGACATCTCCGTTACTTCGTCGCAGTCGCCGAGACAAAGAGCGTTTCGCTCGCGGCAAGCAAGACATTGCATACAACTCAGCCGTCGCTAAGCCGCCAGATTCGCGACCTCGAAGACGAAGTCGGCACGCGCCTCCTGACCCGCACGGTTCGCGGCGTCGAACTCACCCCCGCCGGCCACATTTTTCTCGATCACGCACGCACCGTTCTTTCCCAAGTGGACACCGGAATCGAGG
>Ga0206939_10001_pt1 | contig 128203 bp, 129 predicted proteins | sample Alteio_BWOrgHeat_10_FD_152921 | JGI IMG/M metagenome (GOLD analysis project Ga0206939, IMG submission 152921) | Enriched cells from forest soil in Barre Woods Harvard Forest LTER site, Petersham, Massachusetts, United States -... | ecosystem: Environmental > Terrestrial > Soil > Temperate forest... | reverse complement strand
AGCGCGGTCCTGGCCGAACGAGGGCGTCGTCGCACACTCCTCTGGGTGACCTCGGCGATCGGTGTCTTTGGTCTGGTGATGGCGCCGATGTTCCTCGCCGGGACCTTCGGGGCGATGATGACGATGGCGGTGGGCCTGTCTTTAATGGGCCTCACCTACGGCCCACTCGGCACCGTGCTATCCGAGCTTTTCCCTACGTCGGTGCGTTACACCGGCAGCTCGTTGACGTTCAACTTCGCTGGAATTTTCGGCGCTTCGCTCGCGCCGTATATCGCCACGTGGCTCGCCAAGACCTACGGGCTGCAGTACGTCGGTTACTACCTCTCTGCGGCAGCGGTCTTGACCCTGATTGGGCTGCTCGCGACGCGCGAAACGAAAGACGACGCGCTTTGATCAAGTGGGTCTGATCACACCCGATGGGCTCCGAGCAAGGGCTTGGGCCATCGGATGGGTACAGGCCGCGATGGATATGGGCCGCAGGCATGAGCGACCTCTGCGATATCTCGATTGCAGCAACGGCGCTCCGCAGTGCAGGTGGTGATGAATCTATTCAGCTAGAGGTTGGGGATATCCCGTGCGGAAATGCATCATCTGCAATCTGGCGCTCTTGCTTGTGATTTCGGCTCCCTTATGGGCGCAAGGCGGTTCTGCTGATAGTCACGTAGAAATCCTTAATGCAATACACCCCACGAAAGGGCTCGTGACAAGAAAGCCCTATGAGGCGATTACCGGCAGAGAGCGCGTTCACTGGCTTGTAAAAGGCTCGGTGGGGCCGGAAAGCCTGATCGCGGGAGTGCTGAGCGCCGGTATCTCAACCGCAACCGACGAACCCGAGGAATTTGGCCCGTCCTGGGAAGGATTCGGAAAACGGTACGGAATGCGTCTGACCAGTATCTCAGCAGGAAATGCCATCGAGGCCAGTTTAGGGGCTATCTGGGGGGAGGACCCGCGGTACGACCCTGCGCCGCACGCGCCATTCGGCAGCCGCGTGCAGAATGTGATCAAACTCACATTCGCCGCGCGGTACCGCGACGGTCATTTGGCACCCGCATATGCTCGGTTGATCGCCATTCCCGGCAGCAATGCGCTTTCGAATACATGGCGCGCGGAGAGCGAAACCCATGGCAGCGATATCGCCATACGGACGATTTTGGGCATTTTAGGCCGGATGGGAGCGAACGCGTTTGTCGAGTTCTGGCCTGACGTTCGCCGGCGTATCTTTCGCTCAGCCGAGCCCGAATGATCTGGAATTGTTGAACTCGATAAAGGTACTGACCCTGCCGATCCTCGGTTCCATAAGCGACCGCGAGGTGGCTTGACATCGGGGTGCGCGCGCGATGAGATAGCGGCGGGTGAAAACCGTTATGGCGGAAGGAATTCCTTTGGCGGGGCGAAAGCCGGGCGCGCAAACATCCAGCGCTGGAGCGCGGGAGAGCGCGGCGAGTGCCGAGCGCGCGGTTACCGATCCGCGCGAACTCCCGGGGAGTCGAGCCGAAGCCAGCCCTTTGCGCTCGTCGGCGCGCATCCTGGACGTCGGCTGTGGGCTTAAGAAACAGCCTGGGGCGATTGGCATCGACCGGAATCCGGCGAGTCATCCCGACGTGCTGGTGGATCTCGACAAGGTCCCCTACCCTTTCGCCGACCACAGCTTTGACCGCATCACGGCCATTCACGTGATCGAACACCTGAGCGACGTCATTCGCACCATGGAGGAGTTCCATCGCCTGCTGCGGCCCGGAGGCACGGTGCGCATCGAAACGCCGCATTACACCGACTACAGCTCCTGGTGCGATCCCACGCACAAGAATCATTTGAATAGCTTTAGCTTCCGCTACTTTGGCGAAAAGCATGGCGGCTTCGGCTACTACTCGCGGGCGCGATTTCGAGAGATTTCCGTGCGGGTGAAGCTGCTGTCGTTCTGGAAATTGCTGGGATTCGAGTTTCTGGTCAATCACTTTCCGCGCTACCGGCGTTTCTGGGAGCACTACCTCTGCTATATCGTGCGCGGCAAGGCCATGGAGTTTGAATTCGAGGCCGAGAAGTGAGATCTAGCGTTCACCCTTCAGGGGTGGCAGAAGATGCCGGGCGGAGCTTTGTCCCTGCATCTCAGGGGTGCTTCATCTTAGGCGACGGCCTGGTCCGGCGCGAGCGTCCGCCCGAGGAGCTTTCCCTGGAACGCGAAAGGCTGTTCGCGTAGCGTTTGGGTGAAGCGCGGAAAGATCTCGCGCGTGAGTGTTCCACCATGCATGGCGTGAATCCACTCCGGCTGCATTCGCTCGACGCGATCCACGACGCTGCGGACCGGATCCTCATGCGCGAAGATGCCGGAGTGACGATACAATTCGCACATTGCGCCACTGAGATTTTCGCGAATGACGGGCGGCTGATCGCCCGGCTGGATGAATAGATCGGAGGGAAAAAGGCTGCGCGTTTTTTCCTCCCACACCATCATCGAATCCCAATGATGCACATGGGGAGTCTCGAGGAACCGGAGCTTGTGGCGTCCAAGATCGATAACGTCTCCGTCGCGTTTGCCAACGACGCGGCCCTGGCAGGCGAAATCGAAGCTGTTCAGGTTCAGCCCCGCCGATAGTTCGCAGCCGACAAGGCGTGCATTCGGCGCCTGCTCCATGAAACGCTCCATGCCCCCGCACTCGTCTCCCTCAAAGTGCAGCAGGATGATATGGGCGAGCCGAGCCGGATCGAGCACCTGCTTGATCGCGCTGCAAATATCGTCATACATCGGGGCCATTCCTGTGTGAACCAGCGCCGGTTGCTCGTCATCGATCAGAAATTGGTTGAATCCGATCGGGGAATTCTTTGGAACTGTCGAGATGCGATAGATGCCGTCCACAATTTCGTCGATGCGCGCCATTAACCCTCCGGTTGAAACAGCTCTCCCTATTCTCCAAGGAACTTCCAGTTTAGCAACTTATGAGTCAGCGACCGCACTACGATTGCGATGTGATCCCGGGCCTTGGATTCTCCACGCGATTGACCTTCGACTCGATGCCGAGCCTGCGCGCGACGAGGGAGAGATCAAGGCACAGAGAGAGTAGTCGGACGCAGCGCGCGCCTGAATACAAGGAAGTACCCCGGATAGCTTGGCTGGACTACCTAGGGTCCCGAGAGGTGCTGGGAAGTGGCTAGCGCTGCGTGGTGGTGGCGAAGCAGGCTTCGGCGAGGTGGTCGCCCCACGGCTCGCGCACTTCGAGCGCGATGGCGTAGGGCAAGAATTCCATGGAACTGGCGGCCAACTGGTCGGCGGCGTTGAGACGCCGCAGTTGATCCTGCTCGACCTTCTCGAGGAAAAGGCGGAAGCCTTCGATCTGCTCGCGCGCCTGGCGGCCGCTCGGGGTCAAGCGCTTGAGCGCAGGCAGCGCCGCGATGTTGATGCCCACGAGCGCGGCCAACGAGAGCGCATAGGCCAGCGAAGCGCCGGCCTTCAGTTGCCAAAGAACCGCAACGCCGCCCCCGCCGAACGCGGCAACTACGGCGGCGCCGATGAGCACTTCTTTTGTGCCGCCCAATCCGCGCATCATGCGGCCGAAGGCAGGCAGCAGCGCCATCACCGAAATCAGCCCGAGGAAAAAGAAGCAGAAGAAAAACCACCAGGTGAGAAACAACAGCGTAAAGCGGTCGCCATTTCGGCCGTCCACGGTAAGCGCCATCCCCATGGCGGTGAGCCAGGAAGCAAAGGTGCCGATTACCAGATAGCGCGCATTGCGCGTGAAGTAGAGGTTGTTAAGCCTTTTCTGCACTTCCTGGTAAATGTGATAGAGGTAGCGGTTCAACTGCGGGCCGTTTTGGGGATCGAGCACCAGCGTCGCGCCATCCTCAAAAAGCACGCCCAAAAGATCCGACTCTTCCGCCGCGAGCGGAGGCTGCAGGTTTTTCGGATCGACCGTGCTGAGCCGAGTCAGCTTGTATTTTCCAGACTCTTTTCCGTTCAGGGGCTCGATCTCAATACAGCCCCGCGCCGCGAGCTGCGCAATCGAGGCCGCGAGCGTGCGGCTATCGCTGCCGGTGGTGCGGATGTAACGCATCGCCGCGGGCGAAAGGCCTTGCGGCGGCTGATATTGAATGGCGACGGCGCCACCCTTCGGCTCGCGCCCCAGGCTGATCCAAACGACGAGATAGTAGAGAAGCAGCAGAGCGGGCGCGATCAGCAGGCCCCCATCATGCGCCAGCGGACCCAGTGCCGGCGGCGCCAGAAATCCTTTTGGCCAACTGAGCGACACACTCAGGCTCTGCGCCGAGGCGAGGTTCGCCATGCGAAATTCAAAGCCGTCCGCGACGGCGTTGCGCTCGATTTGTATTCCGCTGAAGCGACCGGGGCCGGGTGTGGCGCCGCGCCCTCCCGCGTAACCGTCGGCGGTGACCACGTCCACGGGCAGCTCCGAGGGCAGGTGCACGCGCACGACGGCTTCGTCCACCGGCAATCGCCAATAATGGCCGAGCGCATTCCAGTACAGCTGGTCGCGATCGGCCAGGAACTGCGTCACGCCATCGGCCTCGTAACGGACGACGAAGCGATGATCGCCGGCCGCGAGCGGCTCGTCGGTCGGGCCGATGCGTAACTGTTCGTAAGCCGAATCGCTTCCCTGCTCGTAGGAGACAGGTGCGCCGTCTTCGCTGGCTTCCAGAATCTTGACGCGGATGCCGGTGTCCTTTTTCCATTCGCCGACGAGGCGCCGATCCCAGCGCGCTTCGGAATCGATGGGAAGATCGCGAACCATTCCCCACTTAAAGTAGTCGCCTTCGCTGTGCACGGTGAACTCTTCGCGCACTTCCAGCGTGGCGTTTTTGCGCAGCGAGACGTCGCTCGCGAACGAAACGATGCGCTCCCGCTGCGCGCTTCCCTGCGCCCCCGTCCCCGCAACCGGCCGTGCCAGAGAGCCCGTTTTTGCCGCGCGCGACGCGCGAATCGATCTTCTAATCAGGGGCCACATGCGGGGGTACATGAAAAGGCAGAGGATCGCCAGCGAGAAGACGAATTGGAGAAAACTCTTCATGGCGCGCAGGTGTCTGGCAATATTCTATCGGCCGGCCGCCCGGCCAGATGGGAAATGCGCCGTCCTGTTTACGTTTCGTATACCATCGTTACGTTTTGTGAACATCGACCACTGCGGAGCGTTTCGCGCTTCGTCTATGGAGATGCAACGCACTTGTCGCCCCGTTGGCGTTTCTCAAAGCGCGGGCTGACTACGAGGGCAGAGAGACATCGGACGCGATAGCACGCGAAGTGCCGGAGCTTGCCGTTGCGGGTGCTGGGGAATCATAGAAGCGCCGCGAACTGCGTTACAATCCCCTGCCCCGGTGCCAAGGAGCCGAGGATTCGATGAAACTCATTCGGGAGATGCCGGATCTATTCCGCCTGGTGCACTTTGCGCCCATCAATTCCTATTTTGTGCGCGAAGACGATGGCCTGACGCTGGTGGATACGAACCTTCCCGGTCGCGCCGCGAAGATTGTGGAGACGGCGTTGCGCATGGAGCTGCCCATCCGCCGCATCGTGCTCACGCACGCCCATATGGACCACACCGGGTCGCTGGATGCCCTCTGCGAGATTTTGCCGGGCGCGGAGGTCTTCATCGGCGCGCGCGAATCGCGGCTCCTGGAGCAGGATTTGTCGGTCGATCGCGATGAGCCGCAAACAAAAATCAAGGGCCGCTTCCAGCAGGTGAAAACGAAACCCAACCTGCTCGACCCCGGCGATCACGTGGGATCGCTGCGCGCCCTAGCCACGCCAGGGCACACGCCCGGCCACTTCTGTTTTTTTGACGAGCGCAACGGCGCTTTGCTGGCGGGCGACGCTTTTCAGACCGCCGGCGGCGTAGCCGTGGCCGGCGATCTGAGGCTGCTCTTCCCGCTGCCCGCGATTTTCACCTGGAATAAGCCGCTGGCCCTGGAGAGCGCGCGCGTGCTGCGCGAGCTCAATCCCACGTGCCTCGCCACGGGCCACGGGCGCGTGGTGCAGCTTCCCTTATCGAAGATCGACCGCGCCATTCGCCGCGCCGCCCGCAATTTCCGCTAGGTGGAAACGATCAACCCGGTCTTTCTGGCTCACTGGCGGCCTTCGGCCTTGGCGGAATGATGTGTGATAGCGTCGGAGCAAAAAACTCGCGCGTAGTGTCATTCAGACAAAATTTTCATGAATCGGGAAATGTCCTCAGGCGTATTGTAGATGTGAGGCGAGACACGCAAGGCGTTTTCCCTTAGGCTCACCGAGACTTGCGCCGCGCGCAATTTTTCATAAAGCGCCAGGGTCTCTTGGGAATCGCGGGCAGAAACGCATATATAGGGCCCCCTGCGTTCACGTGCCGCAGGGGATGCGAGAGAACAATTCGTACGCGGCAAGCCATCGAGGATTTCGGCGAGAAGCGCGTCGTTGTATCGCTCGACCGCATCCACCCCGATGCGCAGCACAAAATCGAGGGCGGAGTCGAAAGCGGCGAGATTTGTGAAGCTCGCGGGCTCCGCAGAATCCCAACGACGCGCGCCCGCCGCCGGACGCAGATTGCTTCCGCTGGGCATGGCGTGAAATTCCCGCGCACCTTCCAGAGCCATGAAGTAAACCGCGCCCAGCGGTAATCGCTCCGTCCACTCGCTCGCCACCCAGAGAAATCCGGCGCCGTAAGGGCCGAGAAGCCATTTATACCCGCTGCAAACCGCCATCGAAGCGCCGAGTTCGCGAAGATCGATCTTCATGGCTCCGGCGCATTGCGCGAGATCGAGCACCAGCGCGGCGCCAACTTTTTCGCATGCGCGCGCCACGCGCGCGGCATCGAGCCGTGCTCCATTATCGAAACGCACGAGGCTGGCCGAAATCACTCGGGTTTGCGGCCCGATCGCCTCGATATAATCATCGGCAGAAATGAACCGCCCTTTTGGCTCGACGATGCGCACGCGCAGTTTGCCAGCCTGCTGATAGCGCAACCAAGTGGAAAAATGCGCGGGAAACTCTCCACGCCCGACCAGAACCTCATCGCCGGGCTTCCAGTCGATGCCCGCCGCGACTGCCGCGAGTCCCGAACTCGTGCCCGTGGTCACCGCAATTTCGTCGGGTCGTCCGCCGACGAGGTGCGCCACCTTCTCCCGAATTCGATCGGGCAGATCGAAATACGCGCTGTAGGGCACGCGATAGGGATGCTTTTTCCATTCGAGCGCAGCCACCGCTTCGCCAGCTGCTGCCAACGGCATCGGCCCTTGCAGGGAGGCGTTCAGATAAGCGACGCCTTCGAATTCAGCAAACGCGCCGCGGTAATCGGTCGCCAGAGGTGCGGTCTGAATTGTCATGGTCAAATTCTATCGGCTGCTTATCGCGGTGAACAGCGCTCGAGAATTGAGCATTCAGGACAATTTGGACTGTCGTGTGGGACGCGAGCCCCGTGCTTCGAAACAGGACTCGCCCGCGCCATCCGCCGCGCCGCCCGCAAGTTTCGTCAGTTACTCCTTGACGTGTAACGTGTAGCGTTATACGTTGATAGTGTGATCATCTCCTTCCGCTCCGCCGAAGCGGAACAGCTTTTTCGAGGCGAGCGCGTCCGCCGATTTGGAACAATCGAGAGGGCGGCGTTGCGCAAATTAACCATGCTCGATGCCGCCGCTCAACTACGCGATCTACAAGCCCCGCCCGCCAATCGCCTGGAGAGATTGCACGGCAGCCGCGAGGGGCAATACAGCATCCGCATCAACGATCAGTGGCGCATCTGCTTTGTCTGGCGCGGGGGCGGTGCGTATGACGTGGAAATAGTGGACTATCACTAGAGCGGAGCAATGAGGAGGAACTATGTGCCCTAATTCGCCCAGCGCGGCGCGGTCACGCCGCCAACAGCGGGCCGGGGAACTTTTGCGCCCGGTTCATCCTGGCGAAATCCTGAAAGAAGAATTTATGACCCCACTTCATCTCACCATGAATCGACTGGCCCTTGATCTTCGCGTGCCGGTCACGCGCATAGCCGAGATTCTGCATGAAAGACGCGGGATTACACCAGGAACAGCCTTGCGTCTGGCCCGCTATTTCAACACGACACCGCAGTTTTGGATGAACCTCCAAACAAGCTACGACTTAGCAGTAGTTCGAGAGAAGGAGTCTGCCGGAATCGAGCGCGAAGTCCAGCCCAGGAGTACCGCCCGCGACGCATCTCAAGGAAACTAGGGCCACGATAGCCGCCGCCATGTGCAAGGCGACAACATCAGCATTGGGAGCATCATACTCTTTAGCTCTCGGTCCCCTGAACCAGCAGCGCCAGGCCGGGTGCTCCGTAAGCAGCGCGACGAGCGAGGGTGGGGCAAAGGCGGAAGATTTCCGACGTTGTTCGCCCGGCGCGAGAAACGGAGCATCCGGCTTTCTCTCTGGTGAAGATCGCTCAACGTTCCTCGTTCCCTCCCCTTCAGAGGCACCAAATACCACACGCTGCTTCCAATTCGGAGTTGTGTTAGACTCGCGCGCATGCGGCGCCGTCATTTCCTGGTTCTTTCCGCGGCCAGCGTAGGCGGGGTGCTGGTCTATACGCTGGACCGCCAGGTGTCGCGCCTTTCTGCAGAAGATAGGGCTGCGCAAGATAAATCCGCAGCAGCCAAAACCGACAAATCCGGCAAATCCGCACAGCAAAAATCCCTGCGCATTCCGCTGCGCTTTTTCACCGAATCCGAGGCCGCCACGGTGGCCGCCGCGGCCGCGCGCATTTTTCCGAGCGACGAAGCCGGCCCGGGCGCGCGCGAAGCGGGCGTGGTGATCTTCATCGACCGCCAACTGGCCGGCCCCTGGGGACGCGACCGCTGGCGCTATACGCATGAACCTTTTGACGATGGCCTGACGGCGGAATTCGGCTATCAGAGTAAAGCCACGCCGCGCGAAGTTTATCGCCAGGGCCTGAAAGATCTCGCCGGCTTCGACAAACTTTCCCCGGAGCAGCAAGACAAAAAGCTCAAGTCCATCGAGAATTCCGTGTTTTTTGCGGCGCTGCGCCGCAACGTCATCGAGGGCATGTTCTGCGATCCCATTCATGGCGGCAACGTGGACATGGTGGGCTGGCAATTGATCGGCTTCCCCGGCCCGCGTATGAGCAATGCCGCCGATATCGACAAACATTTCGGCGAGGCTTTCCGGCCGAAGCCGGTGAGCCTGCGCGAAGTGGTGCCGGAGCCGGTGCGGCCTAGCGAAGAGCAGACATAAAATGAAGAATCTGCCAAAAGTCGATGCCGTCATTATTGGCGGCGGATGGTCCGGCCTGCTGATGGCCAAGGAACTCGGCGCGCGCACTCCCCTGTCCATTGCCGTGCTGGAGCGCGGCGGTCCGCGCAAACTAGCCGATTACCTGGGCGGCATGGACGAACTCGAATTCAATGTGCGCTTCCGCATGATGCAGGACTATTCGCAGGAGACGGTCACGCTGCGCTACACCACGCGCGATCGCGCCGTGCCCATCCGGCAGCTCGGCAATTTTCTGCCGGGCACAGGCACCGGCGGCGCCGGCGAACACTGGGGCGCCGTCTGTCCGCGGTACGTCGCCGATCTTTTCGAGTTGTATACGAAGACCGTGGAGCGTTACGGCGCCAAGAAACTCCCCGAGGACCACGCCATCGTGGATTGGGGCGTCACGTGGAATGAAATCGAGCCCTACTACACGCGCGGGGACAAGCTGCTGGGCGTCTCCGGCAAAGCGGGGAATATCAAGGGCAAGCTGATCGCGGGCGGCAATCCCTTCGAGGGCGCGCGCAGCGAGGAATACCCCACGCCGCCAATGAAATTGCCTTATGCCTCGGCGCTGTTTGAGAACGCGGCGAAGTCGCTCGGCTATCACCCCTATCCCAATCCCTCGGCGACAATCAGCCAGGCCTATACGAATCCCGACGGCATCTCGCGCCCCGGCTGCGCCTATTGCGGATTCTGCGACCGCTTCGGCTGCATGATCGGCGCGAAGGCCCAGCCCACGAATACGCTGCTGCCGCTTGTCGAGAAGCAAAAGAGCGTCTCGCTGCGGAATAATTGCGCGGTGCGCCGCATCGTCTTCGATAAAAACGCCAAGCGAGCGCGCGGCGTGCAGTATATCGACGCCGGCGGCGAAGAGTGCTTCCAGCCCGCCGATCTCGTCGTTCTCGGATCATGGACGCTCAACAACACGCGCTTGCTGCTGCTCTCCGGCATCGGCCAGCAGTACGATCCCTCAACGGGCAAAGGCGCGGTCGGCCGCAACCTCACGCATCAGGTCAATGCCCCCACGCAGGTTTTCGTGGATAAGCCGCTCAATCGCTTCATGGGCGCCGCCGCCACCGGCATATGCGTCAGCGATTTCGACGGCGATTCTTTCGATCACAGCAATTTGCCGTTCCTGCGCGGCGGAACGTTTCGAGTCGCGGGCACCGGCTTTCAGCCCATCGTGAGTTTCGGCCTCGTGCCGCCCACGGTGAAAGCGCGCTGGGGCTCGGAATGGAAAAAGGCCGCCATCGAAGGGTATGACCGCGTCGCCACTATCGGCTTCGCCGGCGAGCATATTGCCTACAAGACCCACTACTTCGATCTCGACCCCCGCTACAAAGACCATTTGGGCGATCCGCTGCTGCGCATGACTCTCGACTGGCGAGAGAACGAGCTCAAGATGGTCGAATTCGCCAACGCCAAAGCCGCCGAACTCGCTCGCGCCATGGGCGCCAAGGCGGTCATCCCGGCACCGAGTTTTGAGCGCTACGACACGCGGCGCTACCAGTCCACGCACGTTCAGGGCGGCACGATCATGGGCAAGTCGCCAGAGGCATCCGTGGTCAATCCCTGGGGCCAGAGCTGGGAGCTGCCGAATCTCTTCATCATGGGCGCGTCGACCTTCCCGCAAAACGGCGCGGCCAATCCCACCACCAGCGTGCTCGCGTTCAGCTACCGCACCGCCGACGCCATCATTGGCCGCTACCTGAAATCCCCAGCCGCGCTGGCGTAGTTACTGGCTCACTCTCCCCTGCGCCGTTATGGGACTGCAGTACCACCAGCTAGTACCGAAGCGCCGCCCCCCAACGTACCAGCCGACCAGGACGATTCGTTCATTGCCCGATTTCGCGTGGGACGGCTATTGTGTTCCTCGAGATCCAGGCCATGAGTCATCCAGAGTTGCGGAGGACTTAAATGCTGAGGAGGTTCACCATGAGCGCATTAATTGCCTTCGTTGTGCTCTCCTGGGCTGCCGTTTCGGCGGCTCGACGTCATTGTGAAGCGGTGAGGTAACCCGGTCTCGGCCTATTTCATGCATTACAGAGTTCGCAACACTCTCCGCGGCGGCCCATCTGAAACGATGTGCCGCCGCCTGTCATTTTGCCGGTCATTAGAACCCGAGATACAAGCCTCCATTCCCGCCAGCGAAAGGCCGCCGTCCTGAATGGGCCTAAATGCCCTAATGCCGCAATGAATGATTGTGGACGCCTGCGGCAAAGACTAGAATCGTGCCACAGCATTCCTAGAGATTCGCCAAGGATACATAAGGAGTACCGCCATGCGCGCCCTTTTGACCCATGCCCTTGCGCTTGCCCTGATTTGCGCCGCAGTCGTGATGGTCCTCGATAACGTGAGGAACGCGGTAGCCGAGCCTGCGCCGGTTGCCGCCGGCGGCCCGACAAGCGCGAGTGCGCCGAAATCGGCTGCGCCGGGCGAAGACGCCGCGCTGAAAGCCGACAAAGAGTTCCTGGCAGCCGTGGACAAATCCGACAAAAACGCCACCGGCAAGCTGCTGGATGACGATTTTGCCTGGACCAATATCGAGGGCAAGACGCGCAACAAGTCCGCCGCGATTGACGATCTCGCCGCGCTGGCTGCCGATAATCAGGGCGACGCCGACGTGCAGACCCACTTCTATGGCCAGGTGGAGACGGTCATCGGTGTGCACCACAAAGCGCATTTCGCGCGCGTATGGGTGAAGCGCCCGGAGGGCTGGCGCGCGTTCGTGGCCATCGATACGCCGATCCCGGATAAGCCGCCCGTGCAGGCGACGATAGAGGCGGCGGCCGGTGCAGGCGATTGTGAAAATCCCTGCCGCACGGTCCCCTATGCCCCCACGACCGCCATGGACAAGGCGCTCGTCGCGGAGTGGCAAAAAACAAACATGGCCGAGTGGCGCCCCAGCGCGGATTGGCCCTACCACATTGCCGACGAATTCCTGACTATCGACAATGCCGACGCGCGCAATAAAGAGCAGCGCTTGGCCATCAATCAGAACCAGGTAAAGACGGGCGTAGGCGCGCCCGGCGACCCCATCATCGCCATGAAGATTTATGATTTCGGAACGAACGCCGCAGTGATGATCTCGCGTCACCGGCCCTATCGCGGAGGCAAGCCGTATTACAACGTGCGCGTGTGGACCTTCCGCGACGATCGCTGGCAGCTCGCCTTGAGCCAGCAGACCTCCATCCAGGCCGAGCCGGCTCGGGAGCCGGTGGAATCGAAAGCCATCAGCCAGAAATAAACCGATTCAGTAAAACCGGGGCCTTGAATAGGCTGATTTGGCCGCCCGATAGGGGAAAAAAAACCGTGCAAACCGAGAACTCCGGGTATGTAACAGGGCACCGACAATCGTTAGACTGGCCCAGCCTAAACTTGAACGGTTGCGCAAAGCCCCAGCGTCAGCCTGGCCTTAGTTGTCACGGAGAAATTCGTGCTCGAAATCAGAAAGGCCGGCGTCATCCTGCTCTTTGGACTCGGGATTTCCCCCGTCATTGCCTGGTCTCAGACAGCCGTTCCGAACCAATTCAGCGCCCCGGCGCCGCTCCAGCCAAGCACATCGCTAAGCGATTCAGCGCCTGAACCGACAGCGGCTGAACCGGCGTCGAATAGCGAAAACGCCGCGGCCCCCGACCCGGATCCGGCTTACCTGAAGAAATATCAAAAGAAAAAAGAAGATCGCGTCGAAGGCGAGCAAACCAAGCGGATGATGTGGGTCGTTCCCAACTTTGCCGCCGTTAGCGCCAACACGGAGCTTCCACCGCTCACCGCGCGGGGGAAATTCTCGCTGGCCGTGCACGACACCATGGACTATTCGGGGTTCACCTGGACGGCGATCATCTCGGGGCAAGCCCTGGCTATGCGTTCCGATCCGGAGTTCGGCCACGGAATTAAAGCCTACGGCCGATATTATTGGCGCGCCTTCGCGGACGGACTATCCGGAACGTTCTTCACCGAAGCCATTGTCCCGGCGATCACGCGCGAGGATCCAAGGTATTACACCATGGGCCATGGAGGCTTCTTCCGGCGCATGGGTTACGCGCTCTCCCGAACCGTGGTCACCAAAACGGATTCGGGAGGTACGACCTTCAATATCTCGGAGGTGGTGGGCAATGCGCTCGAGGCCGGGCTATCGAACGCCTACTATCCGCCGGAGGAGCGCGGCCTAAGGCAAACAGGCAGGAATCTGGCTACGCAGATGGAATCCGCCGCCGTAAATAACATCGCCAAGGAATTCTGGCCCGATATCCGCAACAAATTCTTCCGCCGGAAATAGCAACACTGCAGCCGTGGGATGCTTCCCATGCCCATCATGGGTACGTGAGCCGAAATCCATTCAAGGGGATAGAGGCCGTGATCCTGGTCCCACCTGGGCCCGAGTTGATCTCAAAACGTCCTCCGAATTCCGAGACGCGCTCGCGCATGCTCGCCAAACCAACGCCCGATCGTTTTCCTTCGACAACGTCTTGGGGCAGGCCTTTGCCGTGGTCGCCGACCTCCACCTGCACCTCCGTAGGATTGACGGCGATGCGCACGGATGCCGTCAGGCTTCCCGAATGACGATGAACGTTCGTTAGAGCTTCCTGGATAATTCGGAAGGCGACGGTTTCGATTTCAATGGGTAAGCGTTGCGCATCGGGATTGCCATCAATCGTGACGGCAAGGCCCGCTCGCTCGGCGAGGCCATTCGCATACCACCGCGTCGCATCCAATAGCCCGGTCTCGTCCAATAGAGGTGGATGAAGCAGATAGGAGAGTGTGCGCAGCGAAATCAAAACCTTCTGCGTGACGGCAAGGCATTCGGCAGTTGTCTTGGCGGTCCACCCACCAGTGGGAAGTTTAGCTGCCAACTGGTTCAGCGCCAACAGGAGTCCCACCAGATCCTGGCTGACTCCGTCGTGCAAGTCACGAGAGAGCCGTCTGCGCTCTTCGTCGCGGACGCGCATCAACTCCAGTGAAAGCTTGCGAACTCGCGCCAGCGTATCGGAGAGTTCTTTCGTTTTTTCGCGTACATCAACCTCTAATGTGCCTCGGGCATTTTCCAAGGCTGCTTGCGCTTGCTGCCGCTCGTGAGCCAGGGCCGCCATTCCGAGTGTGGCAATCGAAACGACGCCAATAAAGCCCTGCAACAAAAGCAGAGACGTATTGGGCGCGGTTGCACCTGTTGCCGCAAAGGGTCCCAACCCATGCAATGTGGCCCAGAGGGCCAGCCCGCTGATGGCGGATATGGTCGTCACTGTCTCGCGCAGGGAAAACCGATACGAAACCCAAAGTAGAAAGGGTATGAATAGAAATTGAAGCGGGTAACGCCGGGGGAATGGAAACCCGGTGAATATAATCACTGCTACGAAAAGTACGCCACATAGTAGAAGAGCCGCTTCGGCAATCCGCCTGAGCGACCACTCCACAGGCCATTTTCGGGTCCAGATGATGACTAACGGTACGACAAGGATCGCACCCGAGGCGTCGCCGAGCCACCACGTCAGCCAAATGGGCCAGAAATCGGCCCATTGCGCATTACCTGTCAAAGCGAGCGTCAAAACGCCAATCGTTGCGCTGATCGCCGTGGCCAGGCCGCCGGCAAAAAACACGAAGCGAAAAGTATCCGAGGCGCGGACGAAGGCATTTCGCCCGCCGGCGAAACGCATAACGAGATATGCGCCTACAACCGCCTCCAGCGTGTTCCCGATGCTGATGCCGAGTGACGAGATCAGAAAGCCGGTAGTGGTAATGTTAACGAGAAAGGCGCCGATCGTGATGACCGGCCAAGCCCGCAGACCCAGCAGGATGAGAGAGGCAATGGCAAGGCCCGTCGCGGGCCAAACGGCGGTCGCGCTGGCATTGACGAAAGCAAGCTTCAGGCCGAGCTTTCCGCAAAAGAAGTAACCCACAAGCAGAACGGTCAGAGTGATCCACTGAGTTCGTTTGCTCTGAGTAGGCATTTACGCGTTTTCCAGGAAGGCGGCCCTAATTTTACCACGCGCCGTCCGATTGCATTCGAGGGATGCTGCCGATTTGCGCTCTAGACCCACCCGCGCCGAGCCCCATTTGCTCCGGGCCGAAGATTTGTGCTATCACATTTGACCTTGCGCCAGGTCATCCTCGGGGTGGTTCAGGACTCTAGCGCCTCTTCGAGGATCGCACGCTTTGAGAAAAATAATCGGCGCATTTGTGGACAGGAGCCCAAGGATCATGAATCGAGAGCGTGAACGCAACATCATTACGAGACGGCAATTGCTGCAGGCGGGCGGACTGCTCGCCGGAACCGCACTTTGCGCGCAGATGTTTCCGGGCGCGCTTTCCGCGCGAGCCTCAGCCGGCGCATTCGCCCGAACTGCGCAGCAGCGCGCGGGCGCGGCGCCAACCGATGTGCTGGCGGCCATGCGCGCGCAGATGGGCGCCATCCCGATCGAGACGGTGAACCTCGCCGACAATCTGACTTTGCTTCTGGGCCCCGGCGGGAACGTGGTGGTGCTGCACGGTCCGGAGGGCAAAATCGTCGTGGATAGCTTCGTCCAACCAGCTTGGACCAAGCTCAAGCAGGCCATCGACGGCATGGGCAACGCCCCGCTGAAGCTGCTGATCGATACGCATTGGCATTGGGACCACACCGACAACAACGCACACTTCCATGATGCCGGCGCGATGATTCTGGCGCACGAAAACACGAAGAAGCGTCTGACCGAGTCTCATGACGTGCTGGGCATGCACTTCGATCCCTCTCCCGCCAGTGCCCTGCCCACGCAAAGCTTCAAAGAACGCCATACCATGCAGGCCAATGGCGAGAGCCTCGAGCTCGGCTACATTCCTCCGGCGCATACCGATACGGACATCTACGTCCACTACCAAAAAGCCAACGTGCTGCACTGCGGCGACGTCTTCTTCAATGGCATGTATCCCTTCATCGATGCGGGAACCGGCGGCAGTATCACCGGCCAGATCGCGGGCGCCGACAAGATGCTGAAAATGGCGGATAACAACACGAGGATCGTTCCCGGGCACGGGCCGCTCGGAGATAAGGCCGCGCTCATGAAATACCGCGACGTCATCGTTACGGTGCGCGACCGCGTGGCCAAGCTCAAGTCCGGCGGGAAAAAACTCGACGAAGTGCTCGCGGCCAAGCCTTCGGCCGAATTCGACGCCGCGTGGGGCAAAGGCTTCCTGATGCCCAACGACTTCGTCACCATCGTCTACAACACCCTCTGATAGATCCTCTCGCTGTTTGCCGGGCTAAAGCGGCAGGCGGGCGGATTTCAGGTTTGGTGGCTGGGCCGCTTGCTGCGTTTGTAACGCAGCAGCACGAATAGCGTGAAGGCCACACCCGCGGCGACTCCGGTAAAGAGGATCGGCTTGCCGTACCGCGCCATCCAGCCGATTATCTGGCGCCCATAGGTTGCGGCGAGAAAAGCCAGCAGCGTATAGCGGATGGCCCGCCCGATCGTCAGGGCGGTCAAAAATTTGGTGCGGGAATACTGCATTGCTCCCGCAGCCAGCAGAAACGGGAACATGGGCATGGGCGGCGGCAGCAGCGCGGGAATCACCACGGCACCGAAGCCCCATTTCTCGAACGTGTCGTAAATTTTCTGCGCTTTTCTGCGCGATACCCTACGCTCCAGAAGAGCCTTGCCCTCTCTGCGCGCCAGCCGATAAGTGAGATAGCCGCCAAGAACCGCGCCCAGCGTGGCCATCAGCGCGTAGTAGGGCCACCAGGTTTTCTCCGAAGCTGCGAGAATGATGGTCACGACGTCCTGGCTGCCGGGAATCGGGACGGGCGAGTTATCGACCACTCCGAGCACGATCAAACCCGGTCCGCCCACGCGGCGGGCCCATCGCATCAGGCTCCTCGCGGCTTGCAGATGCAGCATGGCAATAAGCAACGGATACCTCACGTTCCCGAGTGCAATGTGGGAGAACACCGGTCCGCGGCCTGAGCTGCCGCCTGCCCGGCTCCTTAAGTTGGACGTGAATTAGTCGCGCGCGGCTACACCGAGGTCTGCGCCGCGAGCCCTCGCGAACCTACTTCGCGGGGAGCGCTTTTTAGATCGACCTCCTGAACCTAATCTCGATGAGAATGCATCCATAACTCTCATGAAGCCGCCATGCGACGAAGCCGTTATCCGATCGGCGAATGCCGACGTTCCATGTACAACGCAGGCGGGACATTGGATTCTCGCAGCGACAATTCTCGGTTCCAGCATGGCCTTTATCGACAGCACTGTCGTCAATATAGCCTTGCCTGCACTGCAAACGAGCCTGCACGCGACCGTTGTCGGTGTGCAATGGGTAGTCGAGTCTTACGGATTATTTTTGGGGGCTTTGATTCTCGCCGGCGGCTCCCTCGGCGACTTGTTTGGCCGCCGGTTGATGTTCCTGGTTGGCGTGGGGATTTTCGCGGCGGCTTCCATCGCCTGTGGGTTTGCCGCGAACATTCAGCAATTGGTCATCGCACGAAGTGTCCAAGGCGTGGGAGCCGCATTCCTCGTTCCCGGCAGCCTGTCGATCATCAGCGCATATTTCGACGAGCAAACGCGCGGTCAAGCGATCGGCACCTGGTCCGGTTTCACGGCGATCACAACAGCAGCCGGACCCGTTCTCGGCGGCTGGCTTATCGAGCATGCCTCCTGGCGCTGGGCCTTCTTCATCAATATTCCAGTCGCGGCCGCGGTGATCGCGATTTCGCTGCGGCATATTCCCGAAAGCCGTAGCGCCACGGCCGGGCATGTGGATTGGCTGGGAGCGCTGGTCGCGACTGCCGGATTAGGTGGCGTGGTCTATGGGTTCATCGAGTCTGTAAATCTCGGCTGGAGCGATCCTCTGGTTTTCGGCAGCCTGATTGCCGGCTTCGCCTGCCTGATCGTTTTCGTGTTCGTTGAGGCCACGGTAAATTCGCCCATGGTTCCGCTGGCGCTCTTTGAGTCGCGCACTTTCGCTGGTGCGAACCTGCTGACTCTGTCTCTCTACGCGGCCCTGGGAATCTTCTTTTTCCTGTTTCCTTTGAACCTTATCCAGGTGCAGCGATACTCCACAACTGCGACCGGCGCTGCCGCGCTCCCATTAATTCTGCTGATGTTCTTTCTTTCTCGCTGGTCTGGCGGACTCGTCGCGCGCTACGGCCCCCGGGCCCCGCTGGTCATCGGGCCGGTCATTGCAGCGACAGGCTTCGTTCTCTTCACCGTGCCTGAAGTCGGCGCGAGTTACTGGAAATCATTCTTCCCGGCATTCGTTGTTCTCGGCCTTGGAATGGCGATTAGCGTGGCCCCTCTCACCACCGTGGTTATGAGTGCAGCAGGCGAGGGCCGCGCCGGCGCCGCCTCTGGCATCAATAACGCCGTCGCTCGGGTTGCCGGCGTGCTTTCCATTGCGATCCTGGGGATTGTGATGGTGAAGGTATTCAGTACCAGCTTAAATCGCAGCCTCATGGGCCGGCAGCTTCCGTCCGGCATTCTCCAGTACATTCAATCGAACACGATCAAGCTCGCGGGTCTTGACATACCCTCAGGCCTGGATGCCGATACGACAGCAGTGATCCAGACGTCAATTTCCCATGCGTTTGTCGTTGGATTCCGAACCGAAATGTTGGTTTGCGCAGCGCTGTCCCTGGCAAGCGCCGCGGCCGCATGGCTGATGATTCCTGCCAGAAACGAGTAACTCGCCCTCCATGCGGCCGTCGCGGGCAGCAGCCGCGAAGATCGTCAAGCGAGCGCTTTCTTCAGCAGCGCGATCTGACCGGCGTGGTAAAGGTCGTGTTGGATAACACCGTGCAGCATCACGTATACGGTGTAGCCTTTACCGGGCACGGTTTCACTTAATCGCTCGTCGGAAACCTCGGCAATCGCTTCGCGCATTTGCAAATGGCCTTGCTCGAGCTCTTCGAGCGTCTTCCTCCAAGCGGGCTCAGTCACGTTTTTCACCGCGGGCCAGTCCTGGTCGGGCGCAAGACCAGTGATGGTCTCGCCCAGCAGGCGTCTTCGCACGACGGACTCCCACGCGCCAATGTGCACTGCGATCTCCCAGATGGTATGCGCTCCGGGGATCGGCCGCTTTGCGGCTTGCCCGCGCGTCGTGGTTGCCAAAAGCTCGCGCAGCGAAGGCCCGTGCCAGGCGTCTCCTTCGTAGCCCCTTCTAAGCTGATCGCCAATCCTTTCGACTTCGCCCATCGTTGCCTCCCCATTCGGTGCATAAGCGGCTCAGAGAAAGCGCGGCGCCGATGTCATCAAATCTTAACGGCCGGTTATTCGCATTTCACAGCGCAGCAATCTTGCCCTAACTCTCCTGGTTCACTGTCACGGCGTTTCTTTTTGCCACCATCTGGCCAATAAGGAGTGTGCATGTCGTTTAAACACGCCGTGTCGAAGTCGCTGCACTATCTGCGCTCGATCTTTGTCGCGCTCATGATCCTGCAATTCGCTTTGGGGAGCTTCCTGGCCGCTCCCTTGCAAGCGCAAGAAGAGTCTCAAACCAAGAGCCCCATCAAACACGTAATCGTAATCATTGGTGAAAACCGCACCTTCGACCACATCTTCGCCACCTACAAGCCGAAAGGCGGTGAGAAAGTCGACAACCTGTTATCGAGAGGAATCGTCAAGGAAGACGGCACGCCCGGCCCGAACTACTCGCTGGCGGCACAATTTTCTGCCGATGTCACCGGCAGCACATTGTTCCAGGAGAGCCCCGCCGTCAAAACCAAGTACTCCAATCTGCCTGCTCCTCTCGCGGGAGGCCCTTCCGACGTCTGCGTAAACAATTTTGGCGTCCCGAGTGGAACGTGCACGGTTGCTCAGGCAATATCTTCGGAAAACGGGCTTCCGCTGAGCTATTACTCGTCGATGATCAGCGGAGGCACCGGTTTGCCCGGAAGGACTCCAGACACGCGCATCACGGGCGTCCATAGCGCAGCGCCCTACTCCACGCTGCCGTCCGGCCCTTTCCAGCTCACAAATCCCAAGACATTCCCCTATACCGCTTACGCCGCCAGCCCCGTGCACCGTTTCTATCAGATGTGGCAGCAATTCGACTGCAACGGCAAGAGTGTAAGCGCCGGGGATCCCAGCGGCTGCAAAGCCGATCTATTCCCTTGGGTTGAGGTCACCGTCGGCGCTGGGGCCAACGGCCAGCCGCAGCCGGCGCATTTCAGCACCGACTACGCACCCGCGCCCACGGTAACCACTGGCGAAGGCTCCACAGCCATGGGCTTTTACAACGTGCTGCAGGGCGACGCTCCTTATTTGAAGTTCCTCGCCGACAATTACGCCATGAGCGACAATTTTCATCAGTCGGTGATGGGCGGCACAGGCGCCAATCACATCATGCTGGGATTCGGCGACGCGATCTGGTTCAGCGACGGCAAAGGAAATGCGCAGGTGCCTCCGCACAACCCGACGCCCGGTAAGATCGACCAGGTCGAGAATCCAAACCCGCTTGCGGGCACCAACAATTGGTATACCGAAGACGGCTACGGCGGCGGCGGTTTCGTCTACGCTTTTCCTCCGCTTTTCGGCGGCGGCTCCTATACCAATTGCTCAGACCCCGGCCAGCCGGGAGTTGCGCCTGTTGTGGGTTACCTGGCCTCGCTGCCCCGGCCCGTCAATCCCAACTGCGATCAGAATCATTACTACCTCTTGAACAACTATAACCCGGGCTACTTCGGCGACGGGTCCAATGCGTTTACGGATATGAATCCCTTCAATACTCCGTTCACGATTCCGCCTTCGAGCGTACGGAATATCGGCGACGCGCTGCTTGAAAAACATATCTCCTGGAAGTACTACGGAGATCAGTGGAATGCGTATGTCGGTAAAGGCGGACTGAAGCCCGATCCGTACCAGCTCAATTACGGAGTCGTTGGCCCGACCAGCGACCAGTACTGCAATATCTGCAACTTCTTTCAATATTCCACTTCCATCATGACCAACGCCGCAGTTCGCGATGCCAATCTCAAGGACACGATTGATCTCTACCAGGATATCGAGAGCGGCACGCTGCCTGCCGTTTCGTTCGTCAAGCCGAGCGGATGGGTGGATGGGCATCCGGCTTCCTCGAAGCTCGATCTTTTCGAAGGCTTCGTCAAGAAGATCGTCGACGCCGTGAAGAAGAATCCGGAACTTTGGAAGGAGACCGCTATCTTCGTGACTTTTGACGAAGGCGGTGGCTACTACGATTCCGGGTACGTGCAGGCGCTCGATTTCTTCGGCGACGGCACGCGCATTCCGATGATGGTCATTTCACCCTATACCAAGCCTGGCCACATCTCCCACGATTACACGGACCACGTCTCCATCCTGAAGTTTATCGAGAGGAACTGGGACCTGGATCCACTGACTCATCGCAGCCGCGACAACCTTGCCAACCCGAAGTATGACGAGAAGCGCAGCGAATACGTCCCCGTGAATGGCCCCGCAATCGGTGACCTATTCGATCTGTTCCAATTCAACGGCCACGACAACGGCCACAGCGAAGGCCACGGTGGCGATCGCTAAAAGCTAGCCCCTAGGGCCCGCTCGAAAGCTAAGCATGACGCTGGCGCCGGTACGGGAGACGCAATCTCCCTGCCGGCGCCATTTTTTTGAGCCGCGCCTAAAGCATTCCCTAACACATTTTGGGATCCCACGTGCATCCTGCCAAGGTTGCGCTTCGCCCTGTTACTCTTTCTCCCGCAGGGGTGCGGACTGAGGTTTCCGGCGGCAGGGGCTTCCCATTACAATAGCCGTCCGTGAAAATTACCTTCGGAATTTCGTTCGATGAATTCCGCACCCTGCAGCCGCCTTCGCGGCGCCGCGCGGGCCGCAACACGGGTTATGCGCTGGTCATCGCGCTGATCTGCCTGTTTCTGATTGTTCCCAGCATCGTTTTGATCGTGCAGCAGTTGAATGACGGACAAGACTTCCCTGCCGCGGTCATTGCGCCTATCGCGCTCGGCATTGTGTTGTGCATGGTTACTTATGTGCTGGACACGCGTTCGATCCGGCGCCGTCGCATGCGGCGCGAACAGGAACTGCGCGCCGCTTACGAAAGAATTCACTGCCGCAATGAACGAACCATGGAAGCCACGCCCGAGGGCCTGGCCCTGAACTGCAAATGCGGGCTGGTGCTCCGGCCATGGACCGAGCTGACTGGATTCACTGAAACGCCGTCGTTCCTGATCGCTCTCACGCGCAGCGAGTCATTCCCGGTTCCCAAATCGGCCTTTTCGAGCGAGGGCGAGCTGACCGAGTTCCGGCGGCTGATCCTCGAAAAGCTGCACACCGACCGCCCCTTCACCGCGTGCCCGGTCGAATTTGTGCACACGCGCGCGGATTTTTGGTATGCCAAGTTGCTGCACATGCGCAAAGGCGGCGGCTGGCGGCGCCTGCTGAAAATACTGATCCCGGCGGCCGCGTTCATCTATTTGATTTCTGCGACGGTCGTAGGCGCGCGTTCGGGGCGCTCGCCCGCTTGGCTGGCGCCGCTGGCCATAGGCGGGTTCGCCCTTTTCCTCACAAAAACAGCGCGGCCGCAAAAACATTACTACGGGCCGCTGTGCATTTACTTCAGCGACGAAGGATTCCACGTGGTGGACCCCGCTTCGCAGAGCCGGCGACGCTGGAGCGAGCTTGCGGGCTATCTCGAAGACCAGCATATCTATCTTCTTTATCTCAATCCGAGGCTCTACCGCATCGTTCCCAAGCGCGCGCTGGGGCGCCGGGAGGCGGAATTTCGGCGGCTCGTCGAGGCCGCGCTGCCGCCCTTTGACTACCGCCGCCCTGTGCCCGTCGCCGATACCGCCCGAATCTGAAAGGCCCGCCTGTACCTGTTGTCTCGGCGCGTTCTCTTGGTTGGGCAAAAAAAGCCGGAATGACAGACTCCGCTGGATTGTGCTTACGTGGCGAAGCAGAGCTACTAAGAATTCTCCTAATCATTGAGTAATCTCGGGCGGTAAGATAGAGCGGTGCCGCGGAAAGGCGGCAAAGGTCTCCTGTTCCGCAAGAGTCTCGAAGGTTCGATACTAGACAACGACGACAAGGAGGTCGTGCGATGGACTTGGCCCAGGTCTTCAACATCCTCTTCCTGATCGGGCGAATTATCGTGGGCGGCTATTTCCTGATGGCTGGCTTCAACCACTTCAAAAACGCGGGCATGATGGCCGGCTACGCACAGAGCAAAGGCACGCCGGCGCCGAAGCTCGCCGTCATGGGCAGCGGCGCCCTGCTGCTACTCGGCGGCGCAAGCTTTCTGCTCGGCTTTCATCCCACGATCGGCACGCTCCTTCTGGTGATTTTCCTGCTGGGCGTCACCTTCCGGATCCACGCGTTTTGGTTGGTTTCCGATCCGATGGCGCGCATGAACGAGCAGGTCCACTTCGGTAAGAATATCGCCATGATCGGCTTTTTGCTGATGACGCTGATGATTTCCCGTCCCTGGCCCATAAGCCTCGGCAGACCGCCGCAGCCGTAAAGCTGCGGCAATATGGCGCCGCCTTTTAGGGTTGCGGCCGCACTTCCCGTTCATGTCCAGGACCGAACAGTTCTTTCGCGACAAGGTCGTCCTCATCACCGGCGCTTCCTCGGGCATTGGAGAGGAACTGGCGTGGCAACTAAGCCAGGCGGGCGCGAAGCTGACGCTCGCGGCGCGCCGCACCGAACTGCTGGAAGCTTTGGTGCAGAAAATCGCCTCGGCAGAGCCCGCGAAACCTCTCGCCGTCGCCTGCGACGTTACGCGAGATGGCGATCTCGGGCGGGCCGTCGCCGAAACCGTGCGGCAGTGGGGGAAGCTGGACGTCGCCATTGCCAATGCGGGCTTTGGCGTGGTTGGACCGCTGAAAAAACTTTCCTTGGAAGATTACCGCCGGCAGCTGGAGACCAACGTATTCGGGGTGCTGCGCACGATCTATGCGGCGCTTCCGGAAATCGAGAAGACCAAGGGTAGCATCGTGATCATGGGAAGCATCTCGGGATGGGTAGCCGCTCCGGGAACCTCGCCCTATGCCATGAGCAAGTTTGCGCTGCGCGCTCTGGCGAATTCCGTCACGCCGGAGCTGCGGAGTTGGGGAGTGAAAGTGACGCTGATCAGCCCCGGCTTCGTCGCCAGCAATATCCGGCGCATCGATAATCGAGGGAAATTTCACGCCGCGGCCAAGGATCCCGTTCCGGCATGGCTCGTTATGCCTACCGATAAGGCGGTGCGCCAGATGTTGAGCGCCGTGGCACGAGGCAAGCGGGAGGCCATCATCACCGGGCATGGAAAGATTCTGGTCGCACTCGAACGATTCGCGCCCTGGCTCATCCGCGCGGCGGGCAGCAGAATGGCGGCCAAAGCCGGTTCGTAACTCGGGTCCGTCGTTTTAGATTCCAAAGTCTGAGGGTTGTCGAGCGCGTGATCATCGCCGGTAAGCCGAGCTTCACACACCTAAACAAGTTACTCTTTAGGGTGGAACCAGCCCAGGCCGGCGCGCACCTGGATGACATTGATGCCGGGGTTGTCGTTGGTAAGGCCGGCGTCGGAGATGTGCAACAGGCGCACCTCGACGCTCCAATGTGCCTTGCCGTGCCCGACGTTAACCCCCACCGCCGGCCCAGAGGCGAAATTCACACGCGAGACGCCTGCGGGCACTTTGCTGCTGGTGAAGAGCACTCCGCCTCCCAAATCAAAATAGGGCGCCACGCGGCTGCTCGTGTCGAAAAGCCATTTCAGTGCGAAGGGGTTGACGCCCACACCGTAAACCGTCCCGCTAGGCTGAAAGATGAGATACATCGGCACGGCGTCGACGGCATATTCAAAACGGCCCCGAAGAAAGCCAGGGCCGTGTACATTCGTCAAGATGAAGCCGTAACGCAGACCGGCATTCCACACGGAGGTGGATGAGGCTCCCCCGCTAGCTGAATGTCCCACGCCAGTCCAGACCTGAACCTCGGTCCCGCCCTTCTGTGGCCCTTGGTCGGCGGCTGATTGGGCCCGCGCCGCGGTCGCGCCCGCCAGAACCAGCGCGAGCGCCACCACGGCTGTCCTTAATCTCACTAATTCCAACCTCACTAATTCTCCAGGCATCCCGAGTCTGATGCACGATATGACCCGAGCGTGACGAAGAAAGTACCGCCATTCCCGCCGGGGGCCGAATAGTCGCGTTCCGGGCCAGAGTGCCAAAGCACATCATTGTGCGCCACAATGGTGTCGGCGGACCTGTTGACGACATGACGAAGATGACGCCATAACGAAAATGGGCAGAGTCAGCGAAAAAATCACTACGTTTTTGCCCTGGCCGGAGATCGAGCCGGAAGCGCAGAAGCAGATCCTCAACGTCGCCGAGCTTCCCTTTATCTTCAAGTGGGTAGCGGTGATGCCCGATTGCCATTATGGCAAGGGCGCGACCGTTGGCACGGTGATCGCGACCAAAGGAGCGGTGGTTCCTGCAGCGGTCGGCGTGGATATCGGCTGCGGCATGGTCGCGCTCGAGACTCCGCTCAAGCGCGACAACCTGAAAGAACTGTACCGGCTGCGCGAAGGCATCGAGCGGCGCATTCCCATGTCCGCCGGCAGAAACAACTCGAAGATCACCGAGACGGCGCAAGCACGTATTGCCGAGCTCAAGAAGCTCGAATCCACGACCGGCGCGAATTACGGCAACTTCCACAAAGACTGGGAGCTGGCCCTGGGCACGCTCGGCGGCGGCAATCATTTCGCGGAGGTTTGCGTCGACGAAAACGACGCCGTGTGGCTGACGCTGCATTCCGGCTCGCGCGGCGTGGGCAATCGCATCGGCAACCACTACATTCGCCGCGCGCAGGAGATCTGCAAGAAACGCAATATCGCCCTGCCCGATCGCGACTTGGCTTATTTGAGTGAGGGCACCGAGGAGTTCGCCAATTACCTGCGCGATCTGAAATGGGCGCAGGCGTTCGCGCGACTCAATCGCGACGAGATGATGGACCGCATGGTGCGCGAGTTGAGCCATCACGTCTACGGCGCGGGCGGCCGCGAACGCGAGACGGAACTTTCGCGCATCAATTGCCACCACAATTTCACGCAGATCGAGCGGCACTTCGGCCAAGACGTGTGGGTGACGCGCAAAGGCGCCATCGAAGCTCGCGAGGGCATGCGCGGCATGATTCCCGGATCGATGGGCACACATAGCTATATCGTCACTGGCCTGGGCAATGCGCAGGCGTTTGAGTCCGCGCCACACGGCGCCGGGCGCCGGATGTCTCGCACCAAGGCTCGCGCCACGCACACCATGAAAGATCTCGAAGCCGCTATGGCGGGAATCGAATTCCGAAGATCGAAGGTGCTGCTGGACGAAATTCCCGGAGCCTACAAAGATATCGACCACGTGATGGAACATGCCCGCGAGCTGGTGCGCATCGATCACACCCTGCGCCAGATCGTGAACTGCAAAGGCGACTAGACCTCTGATCAAAGAACCGACTTCTGGGCTAAGGACAAAAGGACCATCGTTTTGGTACGCGCGTTCTATCGACTCGAAGCTCAGCCACGGCTAACCTGCATTCACTTGAGACGTTAGGAGCCGCCTATGCCTGAGCTTGATGTGCCTGTGTCCGCAGTACCCGGAACCGACCCGCAAAGCAAGGCGGGCGCCACACCGCAAGAAGGCTCCCCGCACGGCGGGGAAAACCATTTACAGAATGAGCTTTCCCCAATTCGCAAAGTCGCGCTTTTCGCGGAAAACAAGGACCACCGTTCCGAACGCCGCCGGGAAATGCGCTTCAAGGGGCCGCGGCAGGTCTGGATACAGGCCACCAACGCAAGCGGATCGACCACCGAAGAGATTCAAATCATGCGCAATTACAGTCTCGGCGGTTTTTACTTCGTTACCAGCCAGCACCACTATTCGGTGGGCATGCACCTGCGCGTCATTCCATCATTGGGTTCCCTGAATCTGGAATTCATCGCTGAAGTCGTGCGCGTCGAGCCCAGGCCCAGGATGGCTTACGGCGTCGCCGTGAAGTTGCTGCACGTCCACGAACCCATCGCGCCTGAAAACTCAGGTAAGGCATAGCTCGCCACCGCACCCCAGAGCGGTATAGAGGGACGACCGGCTTCGCGGCGAACCTGAGGATTGCGCATCAACAAAACAGACGCGCTGATGCCCCTAGGTTTCCCTTTCGGCTGCTTTCTCGCCGAAAACGTAGCGATTGCCGTTCGGAAAATTCGCAGCCAGAAAGCACACCCAATTGCCTCCCCCAAACTCCGGCGGGACCGCACCGGCATCTTCATATTCGTATTCCGCGCCTTTCAGATTCACAGCCACGCTCAAATACTCGGCGTCGACCAGCGCCGAAATCAGCACCTGACTTGAATGCGGCAGCACGCTGGTGATAAACGCCGAATTCACCGCGCGCAAGCCCGGCGGCCGCTTCATCACCAATTGCAGCGCCGAGCGCTCCTCGCGCCATTTGTCGAAAATCAGGTACGCGTCTTCAGGCGAAATCCGGCTCACTTTGCACCGGTTTCATTTTCGCTTTCGGCCTAGCGTTTGTCGACGCCTGACGGAAATAACGCGCCGGCGGATACATCCCCGCGCGGATGAGCTCGCTGCCCACGCGCCCGCGAACCTCCTCGGCCCAATCCGACCACGTGCGCTCACTTAACCCGAGCAGATGGCGCGCCCCCTCATATTCGGCGCCCCCGAGGTAGTACACGCGAAATAAAATTAAGCGTGAAGCGCGCGGGACTTTTTTAGCGCCGAAAGCTCCGTGCCTTCGCGAAACGGAATCGTTTCGCGGTTCAGGAAAAGGGCACGCGCCTTTCGGCGCTCGACAACCGCTTTCAACCCCTAATGCCCTTTCGCCCGCGCGCGCGAAGTCGGCGACATATTCCACCAGGCGCGGCTGCACGTCCGGACGCCACAGAAATTTGGACGCGGACTGAAACTGCGTGGTTGGCACGCGCGAATTGACCAGTTCGCGCGCGGCCAGATAGATCTCGTGGCACACGAGGAAGGCATCGTTCGCGACGGTGCGGGCTTTCATCGCGTGCCCCATACGCCCGCCTGCGAAGCCGCCGCAGTTCGTTCGCGGCCACGGGCGGCGGGTGACGAAGCGCGACGAAAGGACCGCGAAGAGGACCGGCGAACGGAGCCTGAAGAAGGGAAGCGCCCGGAAGCTAACCACGCATCCCTCTTGCGCGCCGGCATCTGCGCAATCAGCCGCTCGACCACGTCCGTCGCGTCGCCGCAGCCCGCCTCCCACAGCACATCACGACGGTGCCGGGCCAGAAAGCGACCCGTCTGCAGATGCAGCCGCACGCGTCCGAGCAGCGCACCCACGCGCGTCGCGCCGAAAACACAACGCGTGGGTTCTCTCGGTAAAGTTTCGGCAGCCACTTGTTCCGCTAAGCCGCTCGCTGCGGGCATCACTTGCGTCTTGCGCCGCAATGTTCGGCGGCAGGCCCGTGAGAACCGCGGTTCCTTCTGCGTATTCCGTCGCTGAGTGCTTTCCACAGACCCCTCCTTCCAGGGTCCCAGCGCGCGTCGGTTTTTTGCGCGTGCTGGGGTGGGGAAACGACACACACCCTTCCCGATGCACTTCCGGCACGTTTGCCGGCTGCCGATGAAGCCCTGCGTGCTTGTTAGAATTTCAGAATGACGGCGCCGAACGCGCCTCAGCCGTCGCCGGGCGCTGCGCGAGACCGTGCGGAGCTCCGCATCTGCGCGGCTTGCGCGCTGCCTGCTGGGCGCGCCCCGCGTGCCAGAATTCGTTCCAGCGCCGCAGCGTTTACGCGAACGCCGCGATCGGCAGCACGCGGGCCCGCGCCCGCGTACAGATCCGAGAGTCCGTGCTTTACCGTTCGAGATTTAGCCGCAGTCGCCTGCCCGCTCGGCTCGTAAGCGCCTTCCAGCACCCTGCGCACATTAGTGCCATTGGCGATTAGCCAGTCGAAGCTCGCTCGCCATCCGCGATCGCCCGCTCCCGCCAAAAATGGCGTCCCCGCGGCACGCCGCACGGCGGCGCGAAACTCCTCCGGCGTCAATCCTGCCGCCAGCCAATGCGCGCACCTCCTGCGGCGTTCGGGAGTCAATCCGTCCGCGCGTGGCAGCACCCCGCGTTCGGCCTCGTAGATTTTCAGCAACTCTTCCGGCGAGTGCTCGCATGCTTGAGTTTGCATTTCTGAGGCGGCTGGCATAACCAGCGGCGGCGCCGGACACACCTCTTGTTTCTCCCTTTCCAAATCCAAACCCAAGTCCCAATCCTGCGCTTGAGGCTCCTCAACCTCATGCTTGAGTCCGACCGCCTGCGAATCGCGAGGCGCAGCAGACGGTGCAGACGTGCTCGCTCCGGGAGCCGCGCCTTCGCGTCTCCCGCCGAAGCGCCCGCTATACGCCGCGAGTGCCGCGCGCGGAACTGGCGGCGCGAGCCGTTCCAGGCGCATGCGCCAGGACGGAGGCGGCAGCCGCCCGGGAACGTCGCTGCCCGTCCAATGGCCGTAACGCTTTCCGTTTTCCTCCCAGGCGAACAGAAGCCCGCGCGCGATGAATTCCTCGAACACCTGCTCGAGGCGTTCGAGTGTGAGATTCTGGCGAATGGCAGCGACGCGACCCCAAATCACGCGCAGGTTCGTCATCTCAAAACTGCCGCTTGCGTCCGCGAGGCCGTAGAGCCAGGCGTACTCTGTCTGGGCCCATTCAACGCAGGAGGCCAGCTTGTCGCTGGCCCACATGGCGTCGAAATCGATTACGCGTTTGGGCATATCGCTCTCCGACACTTGCTTTTCGCGAACTTTCGCTTCGCTCCATCTGTGCTGTTAATCGCCGTGGCTCCGCCGATCCTGGTTGACGCACGCGCTTCGAGGGCACGTGCGGCGGTGGGAATCTAGCCCGGCGGCAGCACGCGATATTCCCAAATGACTATCGCATTGCGCGCAATCGGGAGCGGCTCAGGGACGGCAGCCGACGTCTTTCTGCGGCGCTTCTCCACCCGATATCGCCCGTGGCGAGCCTTTCGCAAATGTCGTAACTGTGCGGAAATCGACGCCTCGCCAAACTCAGTCGCTTCGGCAATTTCGCCGAGCGTGAGCCAGGCGTCTTCGCACAGCGCGCGCATCATCAATTCGCGGATCGCGGTAAGCTGCGTCTCGTTTTCCTGGAGCGAAGCCTTGCCCATCTGTGTTTGCGCATGCTGTGGCCGCATCTGCTGCGGTTGCGTTTGCTGCATTTCCATCTCTCGTTCCCCCAAAAAGTAAGTTACCTGCGACTGGCCGCTCGGAATTTCGCCAACAGCTCCGCCAGGCGCCGAAACGACGGCCGCTTGGCGATAGAACCGGAAACCCACTGGTAATAGGGCGCTTGCGCGCAATTTCCTGGCGACGGGCTAGCAGTGCGGAGTGTCTGATAATATTTGGCACTCAGCCCCGCAGAGCGATTATTTCTGGCGCTAACTTCCGATGCCTGCTTTCCCTCTAAGCTGCAGATGTAGCTTCGCTTAGCGTCGAAAACGCGGATTTCAATAATGCGCGTCGCACTGACGAGTACTTCGCAATTTTCCAAGCCGTCGTCCGTGCCACTGGTCGGCTCGCTCCTCGATTCGTAGCGTGACTCGCTAGCCGAGTCGGCTTCGAAGTCGCCGGTTCCTTCCGTGCAGCGAAGGCTCCGACTCTCGTCGGCTTCGCAGAAGCGCTCTTCCAGCTCATTTGCGCCGCCAGACTCAACAGTCATGCCCTCACTATCCTCAAAGTCGCTCGCGTAATCTCCAGAACAACCACTGCACATCGCGTCCTCCCTCGGGCTGAGCCTAGGGTCCTTCCTGTAGGAATTTCCACAGGTCTCAGGTTAATTACTTACCCTCCTATTGCCTCTTGTGTTATTAATCTCCCCACCGGGGTTGTTTTGCAGGAGGTTGGACATGGCCACTCGGCGCATTGCTCCACCTTGGGACTATTTGCATGAAGCCTCCATGCCTTCGCTCGAGAGTTTCGAGTTATCCCGTCTGAATCACGCCGCCAACTTGCGCCGAGAAATCGTCGCATTGCTCGACCAATGGATCGAAGAAACGGCCCAGGCTCTGTTGGCCCGCTGGGTTCGCGAGGACCGCAAGCTGGCGCAACACCCGGACCCGCCTCCAGATACCCTTCCCCGGGGCGAGCTTCCTTTCTCTGATCCGCAAACGATCGCGGTTCGGCCCCGCCAACCTGCTCGGCGCATGCGCGCCTCGCGCCGCGCCACTTCCGCCCTCTGATCGCCTCCCGCGCTTTTGCATCGCCCTCCCGGGTCGAACTTTCACACTTACTCGCGCCTCGCGTTCTGAATTGCGAGTGCGACTAGCTCTGCGTGTCTCCTATAAACTCTCCTGCGGCTCTCTACGCTAGATCCTTGGCGGAAGGCGGCAATGCAACTGAATGAAACCGAATAAGTTGCCAGCTCAATACCGTCTCCGAGCCTGCCGATAGTCGTTTTCGCTCTCTGCGCCACAGCTCCTCTTTGTCCTTGGTTCCGTTGTAGTTTCCCGCGCTACTGCGTCTCCCCGCATCGCCATCCACAACGCTTAGCTTTCCCAGCCCTATGTTTACGGTTATTGATATACATTATGGGAAAGCAATGTCATATAGAGGCAGGGCAATAACGATGCCCCGAGACTCATTCTCGGACTCGCAGGTCGCGACTACGCTCCAGCGGTTTGTCCGGGCACCGCAAAACCTCTCCCTCTATGAAATCTTCTCAGGCCTGCAGAGAATTGACTTTGGGCCTATATCCCCTGGTAAGGCGTGGGCTCCGACTCGTATTGCGCTTCGGAAAGGGACATTGATGGTGCAAAAGCAGGAGTAGAAAAGTTCAAGTCTTTTCGTCATCATCGGGCTGAAATGGAATCTGGATGAGCAGGAAAAGCGCTAGGATCGCCGATCATCAGGTCAACAATGATTAGCCGAAGCCGAGCGCCGGTTCGCGGCTCACCCAGCGGAGCCGAACGCGTCGAATTTAGGCGGAAGTTTTTGGAGCGGCGGATTCGAGAAGCTGTTCTTTGCGATAAATCATGGAATTAATATCGTAGGTGGCGAGCTCAAATCCGTGGCCGTGGGTGATGGCATCGGTCGGGCAAGCTTCTACGCAGTAGCCGCAGAAGATGCACCGCGAATAATCGATATTGTAGACACTTGCGTAGCGGTCGCCGGCAGAGATTCGCCGCGCTTCCGTATTGTCCGCGGCTTCGATGTAGATACAGTGAGCCGGACAGGCGGCCGCACACAGAAAGCACCCGACGCATTTCTCTAAACCGCTCTCGTCGCGATGAAGGACGTGAATCCCGCGATAGCGCGGCTGAAAATGGACAGGCTCATCCGGGTAATTCTCCGTGGTCGTCTTTCGCCAAAGGTTGCGGAAGGTAACGCTAAAACCCTTGGCGAGAGCCACGAACGTGCCGCCAACTTCCTGTAGGATCGAGGCCATATTCCGCCTGATGAATCTCGACTAATTTCTGCGATCAGTTTATCAGAGTTCCCGCCGGCACTCGGAACGCCGTTCTCGTTTCTTTAGGCGCTCCGCTTTAGTGCTGCGCGACGGCGAGTGGCACTCCCGTGAGAGCGGCGATGATCTGCTTACCGTGAAAGCGGCCATTTTCGATAAAGATTTCGCTGGTGTGATTTCCGCCAATCACCACGCCAGCGAGATACAAGCCAGGAACGTTGCTTTCGAGGGTCTGCTGGTCAAGAACGGGCTTATTCGTTTGCGGATCGAGCTTGACGCCGAGTTGGCGCAAAAAATCGAAGTCGGGATGGTATCCGGTAAGGGCGAAAACGTGCTCAGCGGTCAACGCAATGTCGCCGCCGGGGCCACTGACATGCACGGCCTCGGGCTCGATGCGGACGACATGGGTCTGGAACAGGGCCGCGATCTGGTGAGCTTTGATGCGATTTTCAATGTCCGGCCGAACCCAATATTTTATGGTCGAGCCCAGTTCTGCGCGCCGATGCACCATCGTGACGCGGGCTCCGCTGCGATAGAGGTCAAGAGCGGCCTCCGCTGCAGAATTTTTTCCCCCGATGACGACGACGTCCTTACGCCAGAATGGATGCGGCTCGGTGTAGTAGTGCGAGACGTGAGGCAAGTCTTCGCCGGGCACGCCGAGGCGATTGGGCAGGTCGTAGTAGCCAGTGGCGATAATGAGTTTGCGCGCGGTGTACTCTTCCGACGCGCCATTCTCGCCGCGAGTGTGAACGCGGAACTTTCCATCCGAGCCATCGACTCGAGTCACGCTCTCACCTAGTCGCAATTCGAGTTCGTAGTGTTCGGCACATTTCCGGTAATATTTCAGCGCTTCCGTTCGTGTGGGCTTTTCCGCAGCGGAGACAAAAGGCAGATCGCCGATCTCGAGCAACTCCGGGGTGGTAAAAAAAACCATGTTTACCGGATAGTGATAGAGCGAGTTGCACAGGCAGCCTTTGTCAATGACCAGCGGGCGCATCCCTGCGCGCTTAGCTTCGATGGCGCAGGCGAGTCCGGTCGGGCCAGCGCCGATGCAAATCAGATCGTAAAGAGAGCTCATTTAGATAGCGTCCGATCACCGGGTCCGCGGCATCCGCCGACTCCCAACCCCAGAGACTTTATTGCGCGGCGAAAGCTCATCTCCGTTACCGGTTACCGCGGTAACCGCGAAAACCGCCTCCTGTGGGGAGCCCTTCGCGGTGGGGTGACTTTTGGCCGCAAGAGTAATTAGTGTGCCGCGTCACGCCGGGGATTGCAACTTGAGCGAGAAAAAAGCAATCGCGCCATTCCCAATTCTTGATTTCAGCTGCGCATCGTCCGCTTCCAGAATCCTTTGGACGAGGTCTATCATCGGGGCCCGGCATCGGCAGTTAGTCGAACCCGCAGAGTGCGGCTCATGTCCAGGACATCGGCGGGCCAAGCCTGTAGAAGCTCCAGCTTCGCTAAAGCATCGGCAACTCTCCGGGCCTCCGCGGCGTCGAGATCAAGAGAGAGCGGCGAGCCGTCGGCGGGATTTTCCCTCGGACTTTCCATCAGGGCGCGGATCTTCAACAGCAAACGATCCGCCTCGGTTGGAGATTTACTTTCAGCGATGGCCTCGAAATCGATGGTGAAGCCATCGGCTTCCTGGCGAAGCATCGCCGGCCGCGTGGCGCGCACAAGGCTCACGAGAGCCAGGATAAGTTCGTCGCTGGTGAAGGTCATGGCGGAGCTTTTAGGATTTCTTACCGCGCGGGCGCGACTTCTTTATTCCGCGAATCTCTGACTCGGAACGACCCTCTTTGAGTTTAATCTAGTTTGATTTAATCCAGCGAAGGCAAAAATCCTACAGTTCGCCCTTCGAGACTCAGGGCAGAAAGAATGTGACTGGCATCTGAAAGGTATAAGGAGCCCGTTGTGCAAACGAAGCTCCCTTTCCGGTATGACGGCGGGACATGGGCCAACGGGTTGCGACCGAGGAGATTCGGTCAGCTGACCCACACCTGCTCGAAGAAAACCAAGGCCTTAGGTCGTTCCAGCTTTCGCCTTCCTAAATGCATCTCTCCCCGCACTTACGGCTTCGCTGACTTCATGGTGGCCCTGATCGATCCAGTCTCCAACGCTTTGACTCGTCTGCCTAACCTTCGAGTTCACGTTCTCTATCCCGTTCTTATATCTGGTCGAAATCCACTCACGTGTATTTTCCCCGGACTGAGGAGCTAAAAGTATTCCGGCTACGGCACCGATCCCGACCCCGGCGATTAGCCAGGTAAACCTCGACAGTGGACTACCAGGTTGCATTGGCACGTTTGCATCGTTATCTTGGGTTTTCATTTATCTCTCCTTTGAACCGATGGCTTCACCTTGTCCTGATTCACATCCCGCGCGATCTGCCCTTCGGCTTTGTTCACCGATTCTACTTTCGCTTTCATTTCCAGACTTACGCACATAGTGCTCCAAAGCTCGGAGCAATACCGTTCCATTTGGAACATCGCCAGCAATCCGGGCCATGAGTTGGCCACTAGATCTTGAGCTACTGTCCGGAACGGGACATCGAACCGCCTCGGCTGCAGCTAAGATTAAAGGAGTGTAATGGGGCCAGCACTTGCAACGATCAGCACGTCAAGCCCTGTCCCGCTCCCGCAGGCGCCGTCCTCTACGTACAAGAGGATCGCAAAGACCGAAAACCAAAAGATAAGCAACAGGGAAACGTGCACAACAGAGCCAACAAGGACGAAATGGCAAGTCTTCGCAACGCGGACGGCATGCCAGGTCCTCAGAACAGGCGGAGCCTGGCGGCACCCACGATAGTCGCATCCCGAACGGCGGGTAGCGTGCCACTTTTGGCCGTGCCGGGCTCAGCGGTAACAAGAGCCTCAAAGTCCATGAAAGTGTTCCGAACGCTGACAAGAGTGGTTCCTCAATGCGGCATGGCGTCGCAGGCGGTTGCCTTTAACATGTTTCTGGCATTTTTCCCGATCCTGCTGCTTGCGTTAAGCCTGGTGAGCAGTTCGCTGGGACCGAAGGACGCTCAGGAGATTGTGGCACGGCTTTCGACGATTCTGCCGCCCGGCGATGCGCAGTTCGTTTCAGACTCTTTGTTGCGCAGCCAAGCCAGCGCCTGGCAGTGGGCGGTTGTCGGCTGGATCGGAACGCTACTCGTGGGATCGCAAGTAATCAAACTCATCATGGAGGGCATTCATCTGATTTACGGCGACCGCGAGAGAGGGTCCTTTATTGGCAGGCAGCTTCGTGGTGTCTTGTTGTTTTGCGTGACAATCGGTGCATGGCTCGTGGCTGTGGCGCTGAGCGTATTTGGCCCTCCCCTGCGCCTGTGGGTGGCTCGCGGGCTGGGAAACTCTCTGTTGGTTCGAGGTTTTTGGAACCTGGTGCTTCCATCCTTGGCGATGATCCTGGTCATGCTCGTGCTGTCATTGATTTATCGCGTCGCGCGCCCGGGCGTAACAACATGGCGGTCCGTTTTTCCCGGCGCAGCTGCGGCAACAATTCTGTGGTGGTGCGTCAATGTGCTGTTTGGAATTTTTGTCCGGAAGATCGAGTACGGAGTTGCCTACGGCAGCGTGACAGCGGTAATCGGTTTAATGGTGTGGATGGAGCTCTCCGCGATGACCGTATTTCTTGGGGCCGCCTGGAACGCCGAAAGCGTTATCGGCCGCCCGCGCAAGGAGGGCGTCTGAACCGCGCATGATTACTCACTCGCGCAGGACTACTCTGAGAAGTGAGTTGCTTATCTTCAGCCAAGAAATAGATAGCGGTTTGCCCAAGATGAAGGGGTGGTGCCGGAGGAGGGAGTCGAACCCACACGGCCTTGCGACCAACGGATTTTGAGTCCGCCGCGTCTGCCATTCCGCCACTCCGGCGCTTCAGCTGCAAATCTATCTGATCGAGACTGTTACTGCAACACGGCGACCTGGGCACTTGGTTCCTGAAATACGCTGGTGTCAGTTGTGGTGTCAGTTGGTCGCTCTGTTAGAGCGTCCAAGCGCTAATGTTCAATATCATCGGCGCGATGGCCGAGTTTGAGCGGGCGCTGATCCAGGAGCGGGGCGCGGGCTGGGATTCGGAATGCTCGCGCCAAAGAACGGCGCATCGGAAGACCGCCGTAGACATCCGGTCCCAGTTTCATTTCCGATAAGTGCCGTTTATCGGCGGTCGCTCCTACTTGGCTTGAATGCAGGCCGTATACTCCTTCACAAGTTCCGTAACGACTTCTGGGTGATCTTTGAGATCTTGTTGATGATCTTGGAGGCCTTGCTGATAGGTCTGACGGCAAGCGGTAAATTTTTGGGCCCGCTGTTGAACTTCCGCCGCCCGCTGCTGGCGTTGCTGCTCGGGGGTGAGCACCGGAGCGGCAGGCGCGGGAGGCGTCGCGGCAGCGGCGGGGGTTGCTGGGGCAGCAGGTTGCGCCGCTACTCTGTTAGCCGGAGCAGCTTGGATCTGTTGACCGGCTGCAGGCAATGACGGCGGAGGCGTTGCGGTCGCGCTGCTCCTCGCGGGCGTTCCTGGCGTAGCCGCCAAGGGACGCGCTACCGCGCTACGGGGCGGCACTGCAGGAGCAGGTCTGCTCGAAGTGCCGGGAGTTGCTGTTCCCGGAAGTGCAGGCTGAGGCCGCGATGGCACCGGTGGAGCCACGCCTGGGAGGACAATCGGTTGCTTGCCTAGAGCGAAAAGCATCAGGTTCTCTTGAAATCGTTTCAGGCCCGGACTGGGGCACGCATTCATTTCAACGAAAGAATCCATATCACTCGTGATCGTTTGAGAGGCCCCCAAGGTTTTGAGCGCCCCAAGCAGCGAACTCATTCCGTCGCCATTCTTTCCGGCCATTGTGTTGAATGCCTGATGAATCATCTCCGGCCCTGCAACGGAATCGAGCTGATCCTTGGCCGCAACCAAAGTGGGATCGGCATAAATCCCCGTGCCTCTCGTGCCGTAGCTCAAGCAGCCCTTAGCTCCCCCTGGGTTCCCGTACCGATCGTAGTCGTACTCTTCCTGTTCGCAGTAAGTTTCCTTTATCTCAACTTTGTTCTTCGGCAGATAGGCATCGCAGTGGCTGCCATAGGCTCTCAGATAATCACTAAATAGCCCCTCGAAAAGGACGTTGGTGCGGTCGAACTCGATTCCCTTAAAGTTGCCAATGTAGAGGTTCGTAAGCAGCGCTTCGTTGTGCAGCCCGCTTGCGGAAAAACTGGCGCTCGTCAATCCGCCAGTGTTCTGTTGGGAACCACCCTGCTGAGCTAAACCCTGGAGCGCGGCGAAGAGCACAAAACAAACCAGCACTAGACGCATTTTGCTTCCCTCCGAGGGTAAGAGTATTCTCCGGAATTTCCGTGGCCGCCAAAACCGGCAAGATTCTACACCTGGCATGCAAAACTTGAGAGGAAATCCTTGCCGTAAGACACGCAGGTATTTGTATCGGGAGTTGGCGCAACCGTTCCGAAAACCCCTCCGACCATGGCCTCGCAACTGATTGAATCTACGAAGCCGTGATATGTCGAAGGTAGCGGTGTCGGTTGATTTCCCCGTAGGGGAGTCCAATTTCCCGACGTGCGCGCATAATGCAATCGGGAAAAGCACAAAACTTAATGCAACTTTCCCCCCGGGGCCGGAATCAAAGTCAGCGTAGACAGGCAGATGGCCCCGCTGAGCCTGCCCACAGGTCTTGCGCATTTGTTGCGGAGGGACCTGAAATGGCCAAGTCCACATTTCGTACCATCTTCTTCTCCCTAATCGTATCAGTCGTTATTGGCTGCCTGTCTGGCCCCATGTTCGCTCAGCGGGGTGGCGGAGGCCATGGCGGCGGAGGTGGCTTCCACGGTGGTGGCGGCGGTGGCGGTTTTCACGGCGGCTCTTCGGGAGGCAGCTTTCGCGGAGGCGGGAGTTCTGGCGGCGGTGCCTATCGAGGTTCGGCGTCCTCACCGCGCATGGGCTCGGGCTCCTACGGAAGCCAGCGCGGGTATGGCTCTCCGTACCGCAACCCGGGATATGGAGGCCCCCGCTCACCTGGCTCCGCTGCCTCCAATCGCATGAGTCAAAGCGGCCCTTATTCCTCGGGAGCTTACTCCTCCGGGCAGCGCAGTTCCCCTAGCGCTGATGGTCAATGGCACTCGTTTGCAGGCCCGCGCGGCACTGGTGGACCCGCAGCGGCTCGCGGTTCGGGTAATGCCGCGCCATTGCGCAACAATAATTTCGGCGAATCTGGATGGCGCCCTTTTGGAAGCCCTGGAGGCTCAGCCTCTTCGGCTTTGCGAGGCTCTGGTTCGGTGGCGGCACAGCCAATCGCTCCCAATACGCGAGCCTCGGGCGCAAACGTCTCCTCAGGGCGACCCGGCGCAGCGTCCTCTATTCGAAGTTGGTCCGGTCAAGGGCACGAGATCTGGGAGACCACGCCAAGATCGGCCCCGCCCGGTCTTTCAAGTGCTCGCGCTCCGTCGAGTATGGGCGCCTTTCGATCGAATACCTCCGGCTTCGGCAATTCAGCACGATTTGCCTCCTCGAATTTGAGATCTGTCCCCTCCGTTCAAGCTGATCGAATTGGCTTCGGCGGCTTTAGAGGCGGAACGTTCGGTCGGCCCATCAATCCAGGATCTGGGCCAGGATTTGGGTTCAATGGCTTCGGCGGCTCCGGCTTTAGGAACTTCGGCTTTAACAACAATCACTTCGGATTTGGCGGTTTCGGCTTCAATAATTTCGGCTTTGGTGGGAACCGTTTCGGTTTCGGCGGCTTTGGTTTTAACCGTTTCGGCTTGGGCTTCAATCGCTTCGGCCTCGGATGCTGCAGTTTTGGTTTCGGATTTGGCGCCCCGTGGGGCTGGGGTTCCTGGTGGGGACCCGGCTGGGGTTGGAATGCTTGGAATCCGCTCTGGCTCGGACCTTGGTATGACCCGTGGTGGGATTGGAACGGATTCTATGCGCCCCCAGCCATTAATTACAGCGGTCCCAATTACCAGCCTCCGTATGATCAGGCCCCGTCCGACCAGTCCCCTTATGGCCAACCCAACAATGAACTTCCCTCTTATTCTCCGCCCGCGGACTCGTCATCTCCCCCAGGCAATTCGGCCGACAACGTCGCGGGCGCTCCTCAGAATCCTCAAGCATCGCAACCGCCAACCAATGGCGCAGAAACCGCCTCACCAGATGTCCTGCTTTACCTAAAAACTGGTGAGGTCTACTCGGTCCGCGATTGCTGGCTCGCCGGTGGCAAGATGCACTACACGCTCAGCGACGGCGCCGAAAACGCCGTGGATATCGGTCTTATCGATTTGCAACGAACAGTCGATGAGAATGCAAAACGCGGCGTGCCGTTCACGCTAAGGCCCAATCCGGGCAATCCAGCGTCAGCGCCGAACGCAAATCTCTTTCCGCAAACGCCGTCTGGGTTGCTCTAGACTCCTAAAAATATGAAAGAGCGCCCCGCGCTCATGCGGACTTCGGTGCGATCGCGAGGCGCCCTCACCGGGCACTTCTCCGGTGAGGAGTATTTATCTGACTTATGCTGAAGGATTCATTAAGTAATGAGTTTTAGTTCAGGGGCCTGCACGGGCCTTAACTTATTGGTATACGTACCGTTGTCAAATCGCTTAACAGAAGCTACATTCTTCCCCGAGACAAGGGGCGACAATTGACACTTCGGGGCTGGATAAATCTGCCCGGGTCGGCTCTTGTTTTTCGCTCGTAAGGACCGCGCATGGCAAAGATTCTCATTATCGATGATGATGAATCCGTCCGGAAAATGCTTCGGTTCCGGCTCAAGGATTCGCACGAAATCCTGGATACGGCGTCTCCGAAAGACGGCCTGATACAAGCGCTGCAGCACAAGCCGGATGTCATTTTAGTGGACTTGATGATGCCCGGGCATACGGGCTTTGAAGTCTGTCAAACCCTTGCAAGCTTGTGTTTCACCGAGTTGATCCCCATCTTTGTCATCTCTGGGGCACCCAAAACGCTTTATAAGGACTTCTGCGACAGGCTGGGCGCAAGGGGTTATTTTGAGAAGCCAATTGATTTTGACTTGTTGGAAAAACGCGTGCAGGCCGTTCTCAGCAGGGCCCACGAAACGCATCGAGCGGAACGGCGTATTCGGCTGAGACTTGGAATCAAACTACAGGGAACGGACGCCACGGGCAAGAATTTCGAAATTTTGACCTCCACCGAAAACATCAGCCGCCGCGGGTTTGCCTGTGGCCTCAACGTGTCACTGAGTCAGAATGCAGTTGTGCAGGTATTTTTGTGGGAACCCACAGCCCATCGGTTTGCGGGGCAGGCTGTCTTAGTTTGGCGCGAAGGACTGGAGATAGCCGCGCCGAGGTGCGGATTCAGGTTTCTGGAAGAGCCTCGCGAATGGATCTTTTGAGGAAGAGACGCAGTGGCGCCGGATCCTGCTGCCGCTAAACTCTGCCAAGTGGAACCAGGCTTCTGGTCGCAAAAGGCCCGAGCGGCAACCGGATTGTGAGCCGCTAAGGGGCGACTCGGGGTTGTTGTGCCGCCGATGATTTGGAGTCGCTTTCAGCGGTGGTGGTCGACGCCTCGAGCTCGTCCAGATTTTTCTTCATCTGGGCGGCGAATGCCCCTTTCGGCGATTCCTTCAGGTACGCCCTCATTTGCGCTGCCGCACTGGAATAATCCTGCTTCTGTATGAAGATGTCCGAGAGCAGGGCGTGCACTTGCGAAAGGTTTTGGTGCGGCCCCTTTTCGACCTCCTCAGCGCTTTTCTGGGCTTCATCCAGACGATTCAGCCTGAAATTACTAACCGCCTGAAGGAAGTTGGCGACTTCCAGGCTGGGACTCAGTTGCAGAGCTTCTCCCGCTGTCTTGAGAGCGCTCTCGTATTCTTGATTTTGTATTTCGAGCGTGGCGAGGCTCACGTAAGGCGGAACGTATTTGGGATCGGCGGTAATTGCCTTTTCGAAGGCTTGCCGAGCCTTTTCCATCTCATGAGTGGCGGCATAAATCCTGCCCAACTCGCTCCAGGCTGCCGCATAGTTGTCGTATTCGGCGACGGCTTTTTGCAGATGTTCGGTTGCGGGCTGTAGCTTATTATTGCGAGCTTCCTTGTCGCCCTTTTCAAATTCCTTGCGCGCGCTGCTGGGAACCAGCATGGAGGTAACGCTGATGGCAGAGCCTTGCACTCCGGCAATGCGCCTTAGCTGCAAAGTCCCGACCTCGATGGTTCCTAGTTCGGGAGGGCCGCTCAGGGGATGGTCCAGTGGTTGGTAGCCGTCGACAGATACTCGCAGCTCACAACCTGTCAAGTCGCCGAAACCGCCATACCCGCCCGGAATCCTCGTGCCACTCATGCCATTCATGCCCGAACCGACAAGCACGTCATCGGAGGCGTTGAAGGCCATATTGCCTTGCGGTCCCGCTCCCAAGGTGAATTGGAAATATCCCTTCAGATCGGTGCGGATTACCTGCAGCAAGCCCATGCCGCAACTGAGCCCCACAGAGACTGGTTCCGGAACGGGTTGGCCGGTATCCATGAGCACGCGTCCGTTCACGTAGAGCGGTGTTTGCATTTGCGGCGCCGATTGACGCGGCGACTGTTGTCCCTGCGAGTTGGGAGCAGAGCCTCCCGACGGGGGTTGTTGGGACCCTTGCGATCCCGATTTTTGGCCCGACGAGGGTACAACCGCCAGTAAAGCGAGGAACCCCCCAACGCAACAATGGGTCAGGAATCGGTTCATGGGTCGCCTCACAAGGAGAGAGACTTCACTTCTACCTCCAGCATACGCCGACTCGTAAACACAAGATACGGAATTCTGCAGGAGCAGGATTTGCCGACTCTGGCGCGCTTCGATCTCTGGGCTACCGTCGGGAAACCGGGGGGCTTTTGTGGGCACCCTAATTCGATGCGGACTTTCTGACGGAGTTGCCGAATCGTCTCGCCTTCTGACCACATCGAATTCCGCATATGAAGCTCATCTCGGTCAATGTGGGACTTCCCCGTGAAATCGCGTGGAATGATGGTCGGGTCACGACGGGTATCTTCAAACAACCTGTTCAGGGACCCATCCGAGTGCAGCGGTTGAACGTGGTTGGGGACCAACAGGCGGACTTGTCCGTTCATGGCGGACCCGACAAGGCTGTTTATGCCTACCCGGTCGAGCACTACGCTTACTGGCGCCCCGAGCTACCTGATCGCGAGCTGACTTGGGGAAACTTCGGAGAAAATCTCACCACTGAGGGGCTGCAGGAAAGCCTTGTGCACATTGGCGACCGCTTCCGCATCGGAACGGTAGAGCTGGTTGTGACCCAACCGCGCCTGCCTTGTTACAAGCTGGGGATCAGGTTCGAAAGGCCAGACATGGTCAAGCGCTTCTTGAGCAGCCGGCGGACAGGTTTCTATTTTGCTGTGGCCCAGGAAGGCACACTCCGCGCGGGAGACCCCATCGATGTCGTCTCTCGCCAGGCAAACAGCCTTACAGTCGCCGACATCACCAGGCTTTACGCCTTCGACAGAGGCGATCATGAAGCTCTGCAACAGGCCGTGGAACTAGAGGCCCTGCCTGAAAGTTGGCGGAGCTACTTCGCGGACCAACTACACAGAATTGCCCCCTAGGGGGACCGCTCTGAGATCTTCCCGTACAGCGCAAATTTTGCCCTGATCGAACTCGGGCTCTGGCGCTCCTGAATTTTAATATTGATCATCCGATTGCCGGACCTCTGGCGGCTTGCGGCCCCTGCGGCTGGACATTAGACTGGGGTGAAGCAGACCGTTGACCAGATCTCGGAGTCCTAATCCCGATTCATGAGCGAAGACATCAGCGCCCGTGTTCAAACTGCGGATTCGCACTCGCGCGCTCGCTCAGCGCGCCTTGGCCTGGGGTTCTGGAGCCTGGTGATCACGCAGTTCCAGGGTGCGTTCAACGACAATGCGCTGAAGTTCCTGGTCATCTACCTGGTGGTGGACATGAGCCTGCCCGCGCGTCAGCGGGACTGGCTGGTGCTGGTCGTAGGCGCGCTTTTCGCTCTTCCCTTCGTTCTGTTTTCGATGACCGGCGGTTTCCTGGCGGACCGCTTCAGCAAGCGCTCGGTAACCATCGGCACGAAGTGGATGGAGTTGGGAGTCATGATCTTTGCGCTGGCGGCGCTGGCGCGCGGAAACCTCGGTCTGCAAGCCGCGGGCGTATTTTTGCTGAGCTCGCAAGCCGCCATCTTTGGCCCATCGAAATACGGTTTGCTGCCGGAACTGCTGCCGGAGAAAGACCTCTCGTGGGGCAATGGCGTGGTCGAACTCGGCACCTTCATTGCCGCGATCTCGGCTACGGTGGCCAGTGGGTTTCTTGCCTTCTATTTTCGCGGTCAGCAGCACTGGTCGGGCGTAATTCTGGTCGGTTGCACACTCCTTGGCCTTGCAGCAAGTTTCGGCATTTCGCGCGTGCCCGCGGCAAACCCGGCGCGCAAGTTCAGCAATCCGCTCGGCGACCTCCGCGAACAAATCCGCACCATTCGCGGCGACCGCGTGTTGTCCTGGGCCGTGGTAGGCAATTTTTATCTTTGGTTCCTGGCTGCGCTGCTGCAATTCACGATTGTGATTTATGGGCATGACATCTTGAGGATCGACGAGCGGCACATCAGTTACCTGCAGGCGGCCGTGGCCATCGGCATCGGATTGGGAAGTCTGGCCACCGGCTATCTTTCCGACGCCAAAATCGAGTACGGACTGATCCCGGTGGGTGCCGTGGGAATGACGATCTTCGGTTTCCTTTCGGCAACCCATGGGATTTCGCTCGAGCGCGCAGGCGCTTATCTGGGGCTGCTGGGATTCTTTGGCGGGTTCTATGCTGTTCCGCTCAACGCGCTGATCCAGCACCGGCCCGATCCGGCGCGCAAGGGCGGGGTGATCGCGGCCGCAAACCTGATCTCTTTTGTAGGGGTATTTGCCGCAGCGGGAGTCTATTTCGCGCTGGCGCAAGGCCTGCGGCTGCAGGCGGACGAAATTTTTTTTGCAGGGGCCTGTATGACCCTTGCGGCGACTTTTTATGCCATCGTATTTCTGCCCGATTCCGTGTTGCGCCTGGGGTTATGGCTTCTTGCGCACAGCATTTACCCCATCCGCGTCGAAGGCCGCGACAACATTCCCGAGCGCGGAGGCGCGCTTTTTGTGCTGCCCGAATTGACATTGCTGGACGCAATCTTTCTGGCGGCTGCCACGGACCGGCCCATCCGATTCGTGACCGATGCGAAGCCATTCATCCGCGCCGCTCGCCTGATTCGCACTGCTTTGCGCATCACACACCTGCCGGAAAATGACACCACGAATGGATTTCTCAAAACGATTTCGGCGGCATTCTCGGCGGGAGAAGCGGTCTGCGTGGCGGCGGAAGCAGCGAGCGTCGTGCTCGAAGATCCACCCGGGCGAGACCAGTTGGAGGAGTTCCTGCGGGAGACTCGCGCGCCCGTCGTGATTGTATCGGTGAAAGGCGCGGAGGACGGTCTTTTGCGAAGCGAGGCAGGGCGTCTGCGCCTGGTGAGAGGCTCGCGCTTGCGCTCTCGCGTGACGGTGAGATTCCGCGCACCTCTGGCGCCCGCAGAGAGCCTTCATTTCGCGGAGGCCCTCAATTTGCGAAAGGCAACTCCTGCGACGCGATTTTCGACCCCCGACTAGAAGATGGAAAACTTCACCCTCAGGAATTTCTGCGGGTTGGCGCGGAACTCGTTAAGAAGCAAGCGTAAATCGGCTGCCACTCCGGTCATATTGTCATAAAACTGCGGATCGGAAAAAAATCTGCCGGCCGTGCTGTCTTTCGAATTCAAGTTGGCCGTGGCGTCTCTCAGGTTCTGGCCGGTCTGGCGCCAGGTGGCAAAGAGGGTGTCGTCGGTAGCGAGCTTGCCCAGCGTGCCGCGACCCGCGCGCACGTCAGACAGCAAAGCATTGCCATTGTCCAGAAACTGCCGGGCGCTCGCATGCACCCCCGGATCGAAGATCAATTTCCCGAGCGAACCCTTTTGGTCTTCGACGGCGCTCAATACGTTATCAACACGGCCCGCTGCCGAATCAAACTTGGTGTAGAGCGCGTCAGAGGTCACTAGTTTGCCGATGGTTCCCTGCCCCTGTTCGACGGCCGCACTGATCTTATCGGCGCGAGAGAGAACATCGTTCAGGCGGGTGTATGCGGTCTGATCCGTGAGCAGCTTGCCGATGGTGCCCTGACCTCGCTGGATGCTGTCCACCATCGAACCAATCTGCGAGGATAGCGCGCTCAGGTTCTGCATCAAATCAGCGCCGCGCTCGACGACCTCCTTCATGGCCTTTTCTTCCTTGCCCGGCATTTCCTGCCCATCCTGTAGCACCTGACCCGTGTAACCCCTCTGAACGTTGACCACCCGATTTCCCAGAAAGCCCTCCGTCAGCAGGCTGGCAAACGAATCGCCGCGAATGTACTGCTGGAAGTCACGATTGATCCTCATGACGACTTGGACGCTGCGATCCGGGGTGGGAGGCTGTCCGGGACGAAGCGCAGCCACAGTAATGGTATCGACGTTGCCGACAAGGACGCCGTCAAGCGTGACCGGCGCTCCCAGGGCCAGGCCGTCGACCTCGGGCAGATAGGTCACCAAGCGGTATTTGGCGCTCAAAGCTCCCGTTCCAGTGACGTAGAAAATGCCCAGGACTACCAGAATGATGCCGACGAGCACAAAAAGCCCTACGCGCAGCTCGGTCCACGACAGTTGCTTGCGTTGCGCCATAATGAAGCCTCCTCGTATTTCCTATCGAACTGGCTCCGCGCCTAGACCAAAAATTTCTTCAGGTAATCGTCGGACGATTCAAGCACGGCTTGCGGTCCCCCCTCAAAGTAAACTTTTCCCTCGCGTAAGACCAGGAACGCGGTGGAGGGCTGCCCATTGCTCGATGCGAGCGCTGCTTGCGAAGCCTTGACGACACGATTTTGCGCCGGATCGAACCGGTAATTGGCGAGCGCAAAGGCATCCTGTAGCCGGTGCGTGGCTAGCAGCGAGGTCACTCCCTGCGTGTCGCGCAGCCGGAGGATCAGCGTGATGATGGTGTGCGAAGTGATTGGATCGAGCCCCGCCGTAGGGGAATCGTACAACACGATGGAAGGGCGGCTCACCAGGGCGCGCGCAATCGCGACGCGCCTCTTCATGCCGCCGGAGAGTTCATCGGGGAGTTTATCGATAGCGTCTTCCATCTCGACAAAACTGAGGGCTTCGCGAACGCGTGCATCCGTTTCATCGGCGTCCACGCCCTCCTCGGTAAGGCGGTAAGCCACATTATCCGCCACGCTCATGGAATCAAATAGCGCGCCTTCCTGAAATACGAAGCCGATTTCACGCCGAAACAAAAGCAATTGCGCTTCGGTCATGGAGCCGAGATCGTGTTCGAGGACGCGCACATGACCGGCAGTGGGTTTCAGCAGTCCGGCGGCAAGCTTGAGGGTAAGAGTCTTACCGGTTCCGGTCTCGCCGACGAGCACCTTCGTTTCGCGGGGGAAGACCTGAAAAGTAAGGCCGCGAAGGATATCGCCCTCATCAAAGCCGAGGTGAACGTCCTCAAAAGAAATGACGGGCTCGCTCGAGGCGGCGTTCATCCGGGAACGTGGCCGGGCGGGCGTCCGCGTCGCCAGCACACGTCTTTGTCATTATAGATGCAAAAGCCGGGAGGAGATTTTAAATTTGAAATGCGAAAGGAACGCATTTCACAATATGCCGTGTTTTCGGCCCTCGCCGGATTCAGAAGGCTTTGCCGGCCAGGAAAAGCGCGAGCTTCGTGAGAAAGAAGTCGGAAACCAGGATCGCTACGGAAGACGCGACCACGGCCTGAGTCGTCGCGCGTCCAACTCCCTGCGTGCCACCCCGCACCGTCAATCCCTGGTAGCAACCAATGGTGGCCAACAAGAAAGCAAACATGATGGGCTTGGCCATGCCTTGCATCAAATCCGAAAACGCCAGCGCATTCAACGCACGCGTCCAGAATTCCACCGCGCCGATCCGCAGGGTGAAGTAGGAAACGATGAACCCCCCCGTTAGGCCGACGAAATCGGCCATGGCCGTCAGCAAGGGCAACACACAGATGGTGGCAAGCATCCGCGGCGCCACGAGCTTGCGATTGGGATCGGTGCCCATGGCGCGCATGGCGTCCACCTGCTCGGTGACCTGCATGGAACCGAGTTCGGAAGCCATGCCGGAGGCGTTGCGGCCGGCCACCATCAAACCGGTGATGACGGGACCCAATTCCCGCACAAGAGCGAGCGAGACGATGTCGCCGGTCAGCGCGGTTTCGCCGAAGCGCTCGAACTGCGACGCGGTCTGCAGCACCATGACCGCGCCTATAAAAAATCCGGTGAGGAGCACGATGGGCAGCGAGCCGATGCCGATGATATCCATCTGCTCAAGCAAATCGTTTATGTAAAGAGGCGGCGTGAAGAGACTGGCGATGGCGCGTGCGGCGAGATAGGAATATTCCTGGACAATCTGCACCTGGCGCTTGAGCGGTTCCAGCAAAATGGCGTACGCAGGAGTATCCTCGGCGCTCATTAATTTAGGATCGGTAGCCATTCATTCCCGCTGCGCTAAACGACGGGCTCAAATGCCCGCACTGCAACCTCGGTACGCTTCATGACTTGCTGCGCCACACGGCTTTGCAAGCGTAACGTCCGGCCTCGCCAAGCGTCAAGGAGGGGTTCCCGCAGTTGCACACCCAGTGCGATAGTTGGTGCACAATTAGCTGCATCCCTTTACCGTCTCGACGCGCTTCGATAAAATGCCCAATCCCCTGCCGCCCCGCGCAGCGGGCAGAGCACACGCGCGCCGCGGCACAACCTGAATGCTGCAATTCGCTACAGCCGGAGAGTCGCACGGGCAGGCACTGATCGCCTGGATTTCAGGCTTGCCTGCCGGGCTGCGCGTGGACCTGGAACTCATTGATCACGAGCTTCATCGGCGCCAGTTGGGTTACGGCCGCGGCGGAAGGCAAAAGATTGAGAAGGATCACGCCGAGGCCATAGCTGGAATTCGCCATGGACAGACCATCGGCGCGCCTATCGCTCTTCGCATCGAAAACCGCGATTGGGCCAATTGGGAACGGGCCATGGCCGTGGAAGATCGGGAAGAAGAGCGCCAAGCGCGGCGGCCTCTAACGGCGCCGCGACCTGGTCATGCCGATCTTGCGGGCGCGATCAAATTGAATCTTCACGACGCGCGTTACATTCTGGAACGCGCTTCCGCGAGGGAGACGGCAGCGCGAGTCGCCATTGGCTCCTTGGCCAAGATGCTGTTGCGCGAATTCGGCTGCGAGATCCTGAGTCACGTGGTTGCTGTCGGGCATGCGCGCCTGCTGCGCCAGGCCGCGTGGAGCGAAATCCAAGCCGTGTGTGCCAACCTCGATTCGCCGCTCCGCTGCGTGGATCCGGAGACGGAAACGCGTATGAAGCAGGAGGTGGACCAGGTCCTGCGCGCGGGAGATTCCGTGGGCGGCATTTTTGAGGTGGTCGCGCACGGAGCACCGCCCGGCCTGGGAAGCCATATGCAATGGGACGCGAAGCTCGACGGGCAACTGGCGCGCGCGATCATGTCCATCCAGGCGGTAAAGGCCGTGGAGATCGGGGCCGGCGTGATGGCGGCCTCTTCCTATGGGAGTGAAGTGCAGGACGAGATCGCTTACGACGCGGGGAGCCGCCGTTTCCGCCGTCCGAGTAATCGGGCCGGCGGCCTGGAGGGCGGCATCACGAATGGTGAAGATGTGGTGGTGCGCGGCTACCTGAAGCCGATTTCCACGCTGCGCCGGCCTCTGCTAACGGCTGACCTGAGCACAAAACAATCCGTGCAAGCCGCTTACGAACGCTCCGACGTGTGCGTGGTGCCTGCCGGGGGGGTCGCGGGCGAAGCGATGACCGCGCTCGTGCTTGCGGGCGCGTTCCTGGAGAAATTCGGCGGCGATTCGCTGGGCGAAACGCAGCGCAACTTCGAAGGCTACATGCGGCAGCTCGATCAATTCTGAGCGGCGACAGAGGATCCGGGGAAAACTTGGCAATCTATCCGGTGGTGAAATACGGCGAGGCCGTCCTGGAAAAAACGGCCAAACCCATCGAACGATTCGACGAGGAGCTCGCCAAGCTTTGCGAAGACATGTTTGAATCGATGTATGCCGCAAATGGCGTGGGACTTGCCGCGCCGCAGATCGGCATCGCCAAGCGGCTTGCCGTCATCGACGTAACCGTGGGAAAGAATCCCGAAGCGAGGATCGTGCTTGCAAATCCGGAAATCATTCGCGCCGAGGGCGAACAGCGGGAGGAAGAGGGCTGCCTCTCAGTGCCTGGCTTTCGCGGCAACGTAGCCCGGCCTCAGTACGTGACGGTGCGGGCGCAAGATGCCGGCGGCAAGACATTCGAAATGAATGGCGAAGGCTTGCTGGCGCGGGCGTTTTGCCACGAAACCGACCATTTGGATGGCGTGCTGTTTCTGAAACACCTGAGCCTGCTTAAGCGGGACTTGATCCGGCGCCGAATTCGCAAGCTGAAAAAAACGGGCGAGTGGTAGTCCAGCTATCGGCAGAAATCCCGGGGGCATAATGCGCATCGTTTTTTGTGGCACGCCGGAGTTCGGTGTCCCCACGCTGCGGCGCCTGCTCTCCAGCCCCGAATTCACCGTGGAAGCCGTGGTGACTCAGCCGGACCGTCCGCGCGGGAGGGGCCAGAAGGTTTCGCCTTCTGCGGTAAAAGAAGTCGCGGTCGAAGCGGGCGCGCGGATCTATCAACCGGAGAGCGTGAAAGCGGACGCGGCACACGACTTCTTTGCGCAGGTCAATCCAGACGCTGTCGTCATCATCGCCTATGGACAGATCATCCCCCGCCGATTGCTGGAAATTCCCCGCCTGGGTTGGATGAATCTGCACGCCTCCCTCCTGCCAAGATATCGCGGCGCGGCGCCCATTGCGTGGGCCATTGGTAACGGGGAGACCAAAAGCGGCCTGACGACCATGCGGGTCGACCCTGGCCTCGATACCGGCCCGATCCTGATGCAGCGTGAGATCAAAATCGGAGACGACGAAACTGCGCCGGAACTCGCGAGTCGCATGGCGGAATTGGGCGCGCCCCTGGTGCTGGAGTCGCTGATCAAAGTAGAACGCGGCGAGATTCAGCCGACTCCTCAAGATTCAAGTCAGGCCAGCTTTGCGCCGCTCCTTACGAAGGAGCATGGGCGCATTGACTGGACGCAAACGGCGGGCGAAATTTATAACCGCATTCGCGGGCTCGCTCCCTGGCCCGGCGCGTTCAGCACTTTTCGTGCGCGGTTGTGTCACGTCTGGGGCCGGCCAGGTGCTACGGCCGCGGCGGCCGTTGGACAGGATGTTGGCAGCATGATCGTGAACGATGCCGCGATTGACGTGGTTTGCGGCGGGAATACGCTTCTGCGCCTCGATGCCTTGCAAATGGAAGGCCGCAAGCGCGTCAGCGCGCAAGAATTCGCTCATGGCGCTCGGCTGCGCAGCGGCGAGCGCTTCGCTGACTGAGCGCAATGGGACCAACTCCTCTCCATTCTCTTTACATCCCGCGCTGCAGTTAGACTGTTCGGATGGCTATCTCGCCCCCCAGGAAGATCGCGTTTGACGTACTGCGCCGCGTAGCTTCAGAAGATGCATATGCCGCAGACCTGCTGTACGGGCAACTTGGGCCCGGCGTGAAAAAAGCCGATGCCTCACTGGCCACCGAGCTGACGCTGGGAGTTCTGCGGTGGCAGCGGCTGCTGGATTTCTTGCTTCAGCGCTATCTCGATCGTCGTTACGGCCAACTGGATCTGGAAGTGCTGCTGGCTCTCCGGCTGGGGCTCTATCAATTGCGCTATCTCGACCGCGTGCCCCAACACGCCGCCATCCATGAATCGGTTGAATTGGTCAAACGCGCACGCAAGAGTTCAGCCGCGGGTGTGGTTAACGCCGTACTCCGGCGAGCGACGGCCGAGGCCAGGATCGGCGGAGATGAACTCGAGGCACTGATCCCGGACACAACGCCGATCGAGGAGCGCCTGGGTATTTTCTATTCGCATCCCACGTGGCTGGTCAGGCGATGGCTAAGATCATTCGGAAAAGAACGCACCACGGCCCTGCTGCAAGCCAACAATCGGCCGGCTCCGCTCACTTGCACCGTTCTTGATCAGGAAGCGAGCGAGCGAGTCGGTGAATCTCTGCGCGAATCTGGTTTTGATGTAAGCCCGGGGCGATGGCTGCGGGGAGCGCTGCAAATCTCTGGGGGCAATCCGGGGTCATCCAAAGCTTATCGTTCCGGACAAATCAATTTCCAGGACGAAGCCTCTCAGATGGTGGCGCATCTGGCGGACGCGCGGCCTTCGCAGACCATACTCGACGCCTGCGCAGCGCCGGGCGGCAAGACGATGGTTCTGGCGCGCGCTGCGGGTCCACGCGGACGCGTGATCGCCGGGGACTTGCACGAGCACCGTTTGCGCGCCATGCAACAGCAATTCGCGCGCACGGGAATCACGAATGCCTGGTTAGTCACCCTCGATGCCACCCGGCCTTTGCCATTTTCAGAGCGCTTCGATTGCGTGTTGATCGATGCTCCATGCTCGGGAACGGGCACTCTTTCGAGGAATCCCGAAATTCGCTGGCGCCTGAAGCCTGAAGATTTGGACAACGCACATCGCTGCCAGACGGCTATGTTGCGCAACGCGTTCACCGCCGTCTCCGGTTCTGGACGGCTGGTCTATTCAACCTGCTCGCTCGAGCCGGAGGAGAACGAAGATGTCGTGGCGGCGGCGTTATCGGAAGCACGGGATTGGCGGATCATCTCGGGGCAGCCGGCATTGGCGCCGCACTTGCGGGATACGGCGTCCGCTCGAAACCTATTCACACCCGAAGGCTTCTTTCGCACCTTTCCGCCTGAGCACGGAACTGACGGATTTTTCGCCGCGGTATTCGCGCGACGTGACCAGGCCGTTTGAGGTCGCCGCTCCCGCATGCTAGTCTGAATCACCCATGATGCAGGAATGGCGAGAACGGCTCGAGCGCGTGTTGCGCTTTTCTGTTCTGGCGTTTGTTCTGGCCGCGGTTGGATTCCTGAGCGCGGTTACGACCATCCGTATTGCCATTCGCGGGCGCATCGTAAGCATGCCAAACGTCGTGGGACGCGCCGCTCCGGAAGCTCAGCGGATGCTTGCGTCCCGGGGGCTGCAATTGCGTGTGGCCGACCGCGTTTATAGCCCTCTTCCGGTGAATGAAGTTGTGCGGCAAAGCCCGCCTCCCGGCGAAGAGATGAAAATCTCGCAAGACGCGCACGTCGTCCTGAGCCTGGGCCCGCAAAGGGTCAAGATTCCGGAACTGGAAGGTCAATCGATGCGAGCCGCGCGGATAGCCTTGCTGCAAGCGGGCCTGCAACTTGGCGAGATAACGACGATCTACCTGCCTGGAACGCAACCCGATATGGTGTTGAAACAGGATCCGGCACCGGGGACAACGGCCTCGAGCCCGCACGTCGATCTGCTCGTTGTCGGCGCCGATCGCCCGCCTTTTTACGTTATGCCCGGTGTCGTGGGCATGGAGCAGCAGGAGGCGAATCGCGCCCTTGCCGCAGCTGGATTGCGCGTCGCAAAAATGAACCGCATCGGACAGGCCGGCGCCCCCAAGGGGACGATCGTGGGGCAAAATCCGCCGGGCGGAGAGCGCATTCAAGCCGACACGACTGTGGAACTCGGCGTCGCTGATTGAAATCAGGTCAAATCGCCGATATCGTCGGGACTAAAAAAGACAAACCCCAGGGAAAATCCGCGGGAACACGGCATGGCCTGTGATAGAATTTTGGCGGTGAGCGTGTCGGCTGCCGTTGAAGTCGCCCCATCGATTTTAGCCGCGGATTTTGCCTGTCTGGGTGATGCAATCCGTGCCGTGGAGCGTGGCGGAGTTTCCCTGCTCCACGTGGATGTGATGGACGGCCATTTCGTTCCCAATATTTCCATCGGCGTACCCGTGGTGGCGTCGCTCCGCAAAGCAACCAAACTGCAGCTTGATGTGCATCTTATGATCGAGAATCCGGAGCGGTACATCGAAGCCTTTGCCAATGCTGGCGCGGACATGATTTCGGTGCATCAGGAGGCTACGCCGCATCTGGATCGTGCTCTTTCGATGATTCGCGAACACGGCTGCAAGCCGGGAGCGGTGATCAATCCGGCAACGCCGGTAAGGATGCTTTCGGAAGTCTTGGGCAAAATCGATCACGTGCTGGTAATGTCCGTCAACCCGGGATTCGGCGGGCAGGCGTTCATTCCCGGGGCCACGGAAAAAATACGGGAGTTGCGAGAGATTCGCGAGAGGAATCATTATAATTACCGGATCGAAGTAGATGGGGGGATCGGTCCGGAAAACGTCGCGGAGGTGGTCCGCGCGGGGGCCCAGATCCTGGTCGCGGGCACTTCCGTGTTCCATACTGCTGACCCAGCCGCGGCAGTGCGCACGATGGCGCACCTGGCCAGCGAGGCTTTGGCGCAAGGTTTGAGAAAGGCTGTTTGAAAGCGGATGCGTAGAACGAAATACAATTCGCTGGTGGCGTTTGTCGCCGTAATGATGTTCACGGGCTGCGGGGGCAGGAAAGCGGCCTCTCAGCCGGATACAAACGATTCCGCCGAGGCAGACAAGGTACTGTATGAGCGGGCCATGAACGATCTGCAGCACAATCGTTACGAAGTGACCAGGCTGACCATGCAGACGCTCATCAATACTTACCCGGACAGCGAATACCTGGCTAAAGCCAAACTGGCTATCGCGGACTCTTATTTCAAAGAGGGCGGCACCACCGGGCTCACGCAGGCAGTCGCGGAGTATGACCAGTTCATCGTTTTCTTTCCATTCCTCGACGAAGCCTCCTATGCGCAGATGCAGATCGCCATGGCGCATTACCGGCGCATGGAAAAGGCGGACCGGGACCGCACTGAGGCGCTTGAGGCAGAGGCCGCGTTCCAGACGTTCCTGCAGAAATACCCCCGCACGGAGCTCACGCCTAAAGCCGAGCAGCGGCTCCGGGAAGTACAGGAAACTTTAGCCGAGGGCGACTATCGCATTGCTACTTTCTATTACATCCGGCGCGCCGACAAAGCTGCAGCCCCTCGGCTGCTCGATCTCGTGAATCGCTATCCGCTCTATAGCGACGCGGACCGGGCGAACTGGATGCTGGCTTCGATCTATGAGCGTAACCAGCACAATGACGTGGCCTCAACGTATTATGCGAAACTGGTCAAGGAATATCCTCTCTCGCCCCTCGCCTCTGGGGCGAAAGCGAAGCTCGTAAAGTTTGGCGCGCCCGTGCCGCAAGCCGATCCCACGGCGCTGGCACGCATGCAAAGGGAACAAGAGATTCCGCGCGATCGGCCTGGCTTGCTGCGGCGGCCCGTCGAAGCTCTCAAGACTGGGCCAGACGTCAGCTCGGCTGCAAGGGTCGGGGCCCCGACCTTGACGCCTCAAAGCGCGGAGCCGGGCGATACACTCGCTCCAGGGGCAGGGCTGAGCGTCGTGGCATCCGGGGGCGCTTCCGGCGGAGGCAATGCCAGCGGAACGGCAGCATACGTCGAAACGGTCTCCCCGGGATCGCCTGATCCTCCGGCCTCGGCCTCGGGCGGCACATCGTCTCCCGCCTCTGGTTCCGCGTCTGGGGGTTCCAATGATCCGCCGACCGCCTCCACTGGCGCGTCAAGCGAGGGTCAGCCCACGACAACAGGTAATCCTGGTCAAAGCGCAAGTGGCGTCGCTGACCCATCAGGGCAAGTACCTCAGAGGGCGAATCAGGGAGAATCTTCCAGCAAGAAGAAAAAGGGGAAGAAGAATCAACCTCAGCCTCTGGTGCAGCCTCAGCCGCAGCTCCAGCCTCAACCTCAACCTCAGTAGAACCTTACAAGATTCGGCCTCACATGAGGTTACACTCCGGCACACGAGTACTTGAACCTCGTTGACTCGCTTCAACCCTGGTGCTCAAATAAATCAAGCAGATGGGCAGTTGCGGTCTTTTGAGATCGCCGATCCGAGCACGTGTCGCACATAGGAGCGCCCGGTGTCCCGCATACTCGTGGCCGACGATAACAGCAACATTCAGAAGATGGTTGCTTTGGCCCTCAAGGATGAGGGCATCGACGTCGTGGCGGTTGGTAATGGTGATGCTGCCATGCGGAAAATACCGGACCTCCATCCAGACCTTATTCTCGCCGATATATTCATGCCCGTGCGCAGCGGTTATGAAGTCTGCGAGTTCGTTAAAAACGATTCCCGATACATGCATACACCTGTAGTGCTCTTGGTTGGTGCATTTGATCCACTCGACGAGCAAGAGACGCAGCGGGTGCGCGCCGACGGCGTGCTGAAGAAGCCGTTCGTTCCGCCCGATCCGTTGATCAACATGGTCAAGGCTCTGCTAGCGAAATCGCTCGCCGAAAGGCCCCTGCCCGTCGCAGCGGCGGTACCGGCTCAGCCCGTAATGCAAGCACAGTCAGTACCCTCGGGCGCGTGGCAACCGGGCTTTCAGACTGCGCTAGATGAGCCGCCCGCGGAGCGACCGCCGGAGCACGCGAGCAAAATCAGAGTCACTGCAGAGGAACGGCCGCTCGAATTTGACACTGCCCGGGAGGGTTCCGCATCCGCATCCGACCTTGCCAGCTTAGACGACCCAGATGCCGTTATCACCGCGCCGCGCGATCCGAGCTTGGGCGAACCCGTTTTCTCGGTGCCTGAAGAGGAATCAGAAAAGCCGGAGGTAGACGAAGAGGAAGCCGAGACCAAGCCAAAAGATATGGTCGACGCGCACTCCTGGGGCAAGGGCGACTACTCTCACGGGCGCAATACAGCGCGTTTTCAAGCTCAGGTGCCACCCTTCGAGGGTGACGATTCAGTGGCTCATCCCGTCGAAACGGCTCCGGTGGAAGCCAATGATTCCCAACCGATCAACGCGTTTGAGGGCGGCGCCAACGCGGGGGTCGCACACCAGGAGAGCCAAGAACCTTCGTCGGCTGCACCAGCAGAAATGCCGCCGTTTGAGGCCCTTCAATTTGACCCCGCTCTGACCTTCCCTGCCTCAGCCCCAGAATGGCCACTGTCCGGGCAATCGGCTATCGGAATGGATACTGAACCGATGTTTGCAGCGCCTTCTGAACCGATGGAGCAAGCGCCAGCCGAGACTGTCTACATGGACCTGAGGCCGCTGGAATCTCCGGTCGGCGAACTAGAATCCCCAGTCAGTGAAAATGACGGGGCCGTTTCGTTGCCCGCTGGGCGAGATTCCGAGCTCGACGCGCATGGTGCGGCTGAAATGCCCCTGCGCACTCCTGAACAACTCGAGCCAGTCGAAATGGATTCGGTACCGCTTCCAACTCATGACGCAATGATTACGGCGGCTACCGAGGCTGCGCGGCTGGCGCTTTCCGAGCTAAACCCTTTGCCGGACTCCAGCGCTTCAGCCGAAACCGCCCAATTCCCAGCTTCCATCTGGGCCAATCATGGCCAGGCAAACACTGATAACCGATCCGCCTCCCCGGAGGAGTTGAACGATTCGACAGCTGCTGCCGTCATTCCGTCGAATGGCGCTCAATCGCCCGCCAGTCCTGAGATGATCGAAGCTGTGGTAAACCGGCTCCTCGAACGCATGCAGCCTCAGGTGATGGACGTGGTGAATCGCGAAGTGCTTCGTCCGGCGATAGAGGCCATGGTTCGCCGGGAAATGGAAAAAGGCTGAACTAACTTCTACCGCGACCTGCCGGCTCCGGTTCCATCATCTTAAGACAGACGCAGGCGTTTTCTTACTCAGTACACCCACCACACACTTTGAGGCTACTTCGTAGCGGGTTCGGCGACCACCTTCTTGTATTCTTCCGCCTCTGACGGGGCGCAGATCATCTCGCGGATATCGAAACTTGCCGGTTGTCGCCGCAAGATGAATTTGTTGAGGCCCAACCAGGGTTCCTTATAGGCTTTCGGGTCGTCGATTTTCACCGTTAGCTCCAGTGTGTCGCGATCCACTCGATGGTAGGTTTCCTCGACTCGCATATCGGCACTATGCGGGTCGCCGGCATTATCGAGCCAAGTCCTCTCGTCCAATCCCATCGTGTCCACAACGAACGTATAGTCATCCTGCCAGTGACCAACCGAGTAACCGTACCACCTGGATTCGGGGTCCTTGGGCAATGCTCGGCCATCGGTCCAGATGGTGCGCCACACTCGCTGGTATTCGTACAACATCAGCACCTGATCGGCGGCCTGAACAATCTTAAACGGCCGCAGTTCGAAGAATAAATTGCGTGGAAAACCTGCGGGATCGCAACCGTCCAGGGGATCGTTGATGAGGCCGAGCGTGACCTTTCGGGGTCCGTCGCCGGGCTTGTAGGTACTGGCCATCTTTTCGCCCCACTGCGTAAAGGGAGCATGGCTCTTAACTCCCAGGGGCTGGATTCCGGCGCCGAAAGCATCCCAAATTCCGCTGATGTCGTGGCGCGGCGCGGGGCCGGAAGGCGTTTGCGCCTGCCTAGGTGCAATGCTCGGACTATTCCAGAGCGCCGTAGGCGCTGAGTTCTGCTTTTTTGCCGCACCCGATTGATGCGCTTGAGCTGCGGGGCGGGAGGCGAGACAAAAGCACAGCAGAGCCGCCACAGGAAGGACAAAAGTCAGCGATCGCTTTGACATGTTACGAACCTCCTTCCGATACGAAAGCCGCGTCTCATAAGCTCGCAAGGTGCCAAGGCCGATTGCAGAGCGCGGGCCGAACTTTCGGACTCAACTCATTCCACCTGGCTTTTCACGATGCTACTACTTGGAGGAGTCCGCCGGCTTAGACGCACCGGGCTCGGGCCCGAATAGCCCCGGGATCCGCGTACCTAATGTCTGGCCGTTCGGGAGCACGACCTGGGTGACACGCCCGATCGGCTGGCCATTCTTGACGGGCTCCAGAGTAACGCTAACGTGATCGCCCGGTTTGAAGACCTGCTTGCTCCAACCGAGATTGGTCATGTCCGCCGGATTACTCGTTTCGGCAACCCAATGGGCCACGTTTCCTTTTTCGCTCGTTACATCGAATTTCAGAAAACAATGGGGATTGGCCCAGACCCATTCCGTGACGGTCGCCTTCAAGTTGAGCTTCTTATCGGTATCGAAGCTGGAATTGCCATGATGTGCAAAAAGCGGGGTCACAGTGATCAGCAATCCCAGTCCCAGAAGAACAACGATATGTTTATTCTTCACGCCAGACCTCCTGCGCACTCCTTGCCGACAACCTCGGCCGCGATGGTCTATTGTAGGAGAGCCTTCTCCATGGTCCAACGCATTTATGGTGACAGTCTACGGGCGACCACGAATCTCGGTAACCACGATCTCAAATAATATTTTCAATGTCTGAACGCGAGCTGGAATGTCATTGATCTGATTGCGATTTGACCCCTCCTGCCGCGCTCCTTATAGTAAGGGGTTTATTCGCCTGAGGCCGGCTCCAGCCGGAGAGCGAGAAGACACGTGCCGGATCATCCGTTAGAAAACACATTCAATGAAGCGCCCAAAGGGACGTCCCAGGCGGCCGAATTCCCCAAAGTCTATGAGCCGGGGCTGATTGAGCCGCACTGGGCCGAAGCCTGGGTAGAACAGCAGCTTTTTCGCGCCGATCCCAAGGCGCCCGGCGATGTGTTTTCCATCGTTATCCCGCCGCCGAACGTGACCGGGTACATCCACATCGGCCACATGCTCGAGCACACACAAATCGACGTGCTCACACGCTGGCATCGCATGCGCGGCGAGAGCACGTTATGGCTCCCCGGTATGGATCACGCCGGCATCTCCACGCAGGTCGTGGTGGAACGCGAACTGGCCAAGCAAAGCCTCACGCGCAAAGCGCTCGGGCGCGAGGAGTTCGAGCGACGCGTCTGGGAATGGAAAGCGCACAGCGGCGGCACGATCAAAAAGCAGATGATTCGCCTGGGCGACTCCTGCGATTGGTCGCGCGAAAGATTCACGCTCGATCCGCCACTCTACCATGCGGTTCTGGAAGCCTTTCTGCGTCTTTACCATGAAGGGTTGATCTACCGCGGCCGCTATATCGTCAACTGGTGCCCGCGCTGCCAGACTGCGCTGAGCGACCTCGAAACTGTGCACGAGGACCGCAAGGGGCACCTCTGGTATCTGCGCTATCCGGTTGCTGGCTCGAACGAAAGCCTCGTGGTCGCGACGACACGTCCGGAAACCATGCTGGGCGATACTGCTGTCGCCGTAAATCCCGAGGATGAGCGCTACCAGCACCTGATCGGCAAAAAGGTTGTGCTACCGCTGATGAACCGGGAAATTCCCGTGATCGCGGATGTCGCCGTGGACCGTGAATTTGGCACGGGCGCCGTGAAGGTCACTCCCGCGCATGACCCCAACGACTTTGAGATGGGACGGCGGCACAAGCTTCCCGAGGTCGATGTGATGACCGAAGAGGGTTGCATGAATGCGAATGCCGGCGCCTACGCCGGCCTGGATCGCTTCGAGGCACGCAAGCGCGTCGTTGCGGATTTGGAATCGCAAGGCCTGCTCGTGAAGGTAGAAGACCACGCCCTCTCGGTGGGTGTCTGCGATCGGTGTAAGACCGTGGTCGAGCCGCGCATCTCCATGCAATGGTTTTGCAAGATGCGCCCGCTGGCTGATGCTGCCGCGGCAGCGGTCGAGCAGAAATACATCCAGATCGCACCCGAGAATCAGCGCAAACTTTTCACCGACTGGCTGGCGAATATCCGGGATTGGTGCATCTCGCGGCAGCTCTGGTGGGGTCATCGCATCCCGATGTGGCACTGCCCTTGCGGTGGCATAACGCCCGCGCGCGATTCCCAAGTAGCCATCGTCGGGGGCCGCGCGTTGCCCGCCAGCCCTCCGGAGAAATGCGCGAAATGCGGCGGCGGAAAGCTCGAACAGGACCACGACGTGCTGGATACGTGGTTCAGTTCGGGCCTATGGCCGCTCTCCACGCTGGGCTGGCCCGATGACACGCCCGACCTGCGCGCGTTTTATCCCACGACGCTGCTCATCAGCGGCTACGACATCCTGTTTTTCTGGGATGCGCGCATGGTCATGATGTGCCTGCATCTCGCACCCGGGAAAACGACTGCCGAACGAATTCCCTTCCGCACACTCTATCTGCACTCGCTGGTTCGCGATGCGCAAGGACAGAAAATGTCCAAGATGCGCGGCAACGTGGTTGACCCGCTCGAATGGATGGAAAAGTACGGCACTGACGCGCTGCGCTTCACGCTAGCCATCAAAGCTGCGCCGGGTAGTGATATCGCGCTCAGCGAAGAGGCCGTTCTGAGCTATCGTGCCTTTGCCAACAAGATCTGGAACGCGGCGCGATTCGTTTTTGTAAACCTGGAGAAATTTCAGTCCGCTACGGGCATGACCATCGAGGAGTTAGCAGCCCCGGAAGTTCGCGCCGCCGCGCCGTATGCCGCGGGAGATGGCGTCAGCCTGCCGGACCGCTGGATCTTCTCGCGGCTGGCTGAGGCCATCGCTACGGTCGACGACGCGCTCGAAAATTTCCGCTTTCACGAAGCCGCGCATGTCGTCTATCACTTCTTCTGGGGCGATTTCTGCGATTGGTACATCGAGTGGGTGAAGCCTGCGATGGCCGACGCTGATCGCAACACTGCCGTGGCGGCGTGGCGCAATCTCTTCGGCATATTCGAGGCGGCTCTGAGGCTCCTGCATCCTTTCATGCCATTTCTTACCGAGGAACTATGGCATCGGCTGCCGCAACATGCGCCGGCAAAAGACAAAAGCGCGCGATCCATCGCTCTGCAGCCCTTCCCCCGGCCCGCGCCGCAATGGTCCGATCCCGATGCGGAGCAGGAAGTGAAGCTATTGCAGGGAGTGATCGAGGCGGCACGCAATATCCGTGCCGAACTCAAGCTCGATCCCAAGCGCCGCGTGGCTGCCGATTTCTCCGCCGCAACGCCCGAGGTGCGCGAAGTTGTCGAGGAGAATCGCGCCGTCATTCTGCGGCTTGCCGCGCTCTCCGACCTGCGCTTCTCTGACACCAAGCTCGAGCCCACAGCCGGGCCGGTGCGCTCGACCGCGCAGTTCGATCTACGCATTGCCTATGGCGACACGGTGGAAGTGGGCGCGGAACTTGCCCGGCTGCGCAAAGAGAAAGAGCGCCTGGCGCGCGATCTGGAATCAAAGCAGAATCGCCTGGCGGACAAAACTTTCCGCAGCCGCGCCCCCGCCGAAATCGTGCGTCAACTCGAAGCTACGTTTGCGGAGCGCAGGTTGGAATTCGATAAGCTTTCCGAGCGACTCGCGCAGCTCGAAAAACTCGGCGGCGCTTCGGCTACGACTTAGCTTCTTTCGTGTGCGTCGTTTCGTGGCAGGCGCTGCTTGCGGAACCGGGGTTTTCGCAGCTAAGCTCGATGCCGCTCGCGTTGATTCAGGAGCTTCGGCCCTCCATCGCACTATGCCAGCGCGCAATCTCCCTGGAACCACGGATCGGCGGATGGACGCATTGCTGACGCTGCTTTCGGAAAATCCCATGATCGTGATCAGCGGCGAAAAGATCGCGCGTCAAATCGGCGTCAGCCGCTCGGCCGTGTGGCGATGGACCCAGCGACTCCGGGCGCTGGGCGTCCGCGTTAAGGGACATCAGCGCACCGGCTATCGCATAGAGCGCGTGCCGGATGTGTTGTCGCCCAGTTTGCTTCGGCGGCGCTTGCGCAATTCGCCCTTTGGCAAGCGCATCTATCACTACTTCAAAACGGCTTCGACCAACAGCATCGCTCTCGAGCTCGGCCATGCCGGCGAACCTCATGGGACCGTCGTCATCGCGGAAGAGCAAACGGGGGGCCGGGGCCGCGCCGGCCGCTTGTGGCACTCCGAAAAGACCAGTGGAATTTATGTGAGCGCCCTGCTGCGCCCGCAGATATCTCCGATCGTCGCTCCGCTAATCACCATGGTTGCCGGGCTGGCCGTGAGGGACGCAGTGCAGGAGGAGACGGGGGTTGCCGCCGACTTGCGGTGGCCGAATGATCTCCTGGCGGACGGAAAGAAATTCTGCGGCATTCTCACCGAAATGTACGCGGAGCCGAGCCAGATTCGTTTTGTGATTGTGGGCATCGGTATCAACGTCAACCATAGGGCCATGCCCGCGGAGCTCGCGGGCATAGCGACGTCGCTGCGCATCCTTACCGGCAAGCCCCAATCACGCTTGCAACTGCTGGTGCGGTTGCTGCGGCACCTGGAGACCTACTACAATCGATTTTTGGCCGAGGGCGCACAGCCGATTTTGAGTCGATTCGCCGAGGTATCCAGCTACGCGCGCGGCAAGCGCGTGCGTATCGTCACGGCGGACGAATCCTACGTAGGGACCACCGATGGACTCGAATCCAACGGGCTTCTGCGCGTGCGCCGCGATGACGGGCGGACGGCGGTGGTTATCTCCGGCGATGTTTCCGAGGCGAATTGATGCTCCTCGCGGTTGACGTTGGCAATACCAATACGGTGCTGGGCGTCTTTCGCGATGCCGATCTAATCGCCAATTGGCGGCTGACCACGGCGCGAGATCAGACGGTCGACGAATACGGGATTCTCACCCGCGACCTTTTTACCATCGCCAAGCTCGACCCCCACGAAATCCGTGGCGTGATCATCAGCTCCGTGGTGCCTCCGCTCAACTCCACGCTGGAGGGCATGGCCGAGCGGTATTTCCATACGAAAGCGCTTTTCGTTGAGCCCGGAGTGCGCACGGGAATGCCGGTGCACTACGACAATCCGCAGGAAGTGGGCGCCGATCGCATTGTTAACAGCATCGCCGCATTCGCAAAGTACGGCGGGCCCTGCATCGTGGTGGATTTCGGCACGGCGATCAATTTCGACGTAGTGTCTGAACGCGGCGAATATCTCGGCGGCGCGCTCGCCCCGGGAATCGGCATCTCCGCCGAGGCGCTCTTCGCGCGCGCGGCGCGCCTATCGCGCGTGGAGATTCGCGATCCCGGCAAGATTATTGGCACCAATACCGTTCATTCCATGCAGGCTGGACTTTTTTACGGCTTCACGGATCTCGTGGATGGAATTCTGGACCGCATAAAAAAAGTGATGGGCAAAGATACGCGGGTGATCGCCACGGGCGGGCAGGCGTCTTTGATCGCGCAGGCCTCGCGTCATATCCAGCAGGTGGATGAATTTCTCACCCTGGAAGGGCTGCGCATCATCTGGGAACGCAATCAGCCCTCCCGGCATGTTGCGCCGGAGAAAAAGCCCGTCTCAGGGCCGATCCGCGCTGGGGGAAAGTCGGCGCGAAAGCGCGAATCGTAAACTCCGCTCATGGATTCATTCAACTACTTCAATTACTTCACGGAGATCGAAGAGTACTTCTGGCGCAAACGCGGCGCGCATCTGCTCGTTTCGCCGCTCGATTGGGCCATCGTGGAGACCTGGCAGAGTGCGGGCATTCCCCTCGACGCGGTACTGCGCGGAATCGATAGCGCGTTTGAAAGTTACCAGCACTCGCGGCGCGGCGCCGGCAGGCCGCTCAAGAGCCTGGCCTATTGCGTTGATGCGGTGCTCGACGCCGCAACTGAGAAACAGGAGACCTCCGCAGGCACCGGCCCCCAGATAAAACGGAGCGCGAAACAGGCGGAGCCTTTTTCCCGCGAAGAGCTGCGCGCCTTCCTGGGGCGGAATATCGAGAAATTGGAACAAGCCGCGCAGCGGCTCGATTCCGCAAAGGCGGAGCTGGCGCGGCGGATCACGCAAGCACGTTCCAGCCTGTCCGATCTCGTGCCGCTCGTGGATTCGCCGGCCGACCTCGACCTGGAGAACCTCGAACGGCGCTTAAGCGCGGTGGAGCAGAAGCTCACGGCTGCTCTTCTCGCCGCGGCCGACGAGGAGATACTCGTCAATATTCAGAGTGACCTGGACCGACAGCTCGCGCCTTATCGCCGTCGCATGTCCGCTGAACAACTAGGCCAGCTCGAAAGGCAGTACACACAGAAGCGACTGCTCGAGCAGTTCGGCCTGCCACGACTCAGCCTTTTTTATCTCAACTGACAATCTCATGCCCAATCCCATTGACGTGCGTATCGAGAAATTGGTGTATGGCGGTGAGGGCCTCGGCCATCACGAAGGCCATACCGTTTTTGCTCCCTTCGTCTTACCCGACGAGAGCGTATCCATCGAACCACTGGAGAAGCGCAAGAAATTCATTCGCGGCCGAGTGGCCAGGATCAATTCGCCTTCCGCGGATCGCACGGTTGCTCCCTGTCCTTATTTCGGCGTTTGCGGCGGATGCAACTACCAGCACATTCCTTACGAATTGCAGCTTCAGTACAAAGCCGAAATCCTCCGCGAGACTCTTTCGCGGCTCGGCCGGCTGCGCTGGGAAGGCCAGATTGTGCCGCATGCCTCTCCGCCTTTTGGTTATCGCAATCGCGTTCAATGGAAAATCGGATCCGATGAAAGCGGATCGCGTGCAATCGGCTATTTCCAAGCGGGTACGCAGAAGCTCTGCGCTATCGAGCAATGCCCGATTGCCTCGCCGCGCCTGAATGAAACCCTTCGCGCCATCGTAGGTTTACTTGGCGCCGGCAAGCTGCCAGTAGGCTTGCGTGAGATCGAGGCGTTCACCGACCAGGAAGATGCCAGCCTGCTCTTGAACGTAGCCGTAGACGCCCCCAATGGCCCTCTGGACCAGATGGCAGCGTCACTCCGCTCCGAACTGCCTTCCGTCGACACGCTCTTAATCCACGACCGCCGGGCTGATCGCTTTGAGCTGTCTGGGCCAGGCCACATCAGCTATCGCGTGGAAGAGTACAGCTACCGCATTGGCCATCTCTCGTTTTTTCAGGTGAATCGTTTCCTCGTGAATGAGCTTGTGCGCATGGTTATTGGAGAAGCACGAGGACGGCTGGCCCTCGATCTCTTCGCCGGCGTGGGCCTCTTCAGCACGCCACTCGCGAAGCGGTTCGACCGCCTTATTGCCGTGGAGTCGAATCTCGCCGCGGCCCGCGATTTGGAAGCCAATCTTCGTGAAAGCGGCGCCGCGTCGCCAAATTTGCGGCATACGACGGTAGAAACCTTCCTCGAGCACTGGCACGAGCGGCCCGATCTTGTCGTGCTTGATCCCCCGCGAACCGGCGTGGCCGCACGGGCACTCGCTCGCTTGATCAAGTTAGCCCCGCAAGAGATTGTCTATCTCTCCTGTGACCCGGCCACACTCGCCCGCGACTTGGCAGTTCTCGTCGGCGACACCGAGAATCCTCGTAACTATCGAATCAGTGAACTTCACCTTGTAGATATTTTCCCTCAGACTTATCATATCGAGGCCCTGGTGCGACTTTCGCGTCGCGCATGAAGCTTCCAGCCCTGCCGATCGCCATCTGCTTGGCCGCAGGCATCCTTGCGGCGGCGCCGATTACCGCTCACCTTCCGCACGGGCTCCTTCTATCCCTCCTGATTACGCTGTGCGCCGTGCTCGTGGGCTGCGCGCTTTTGAAACTCAGGCGCGTGGACCTGGCCTGGACCGCCAGCCTGCTTGTGTGGTTCTTTCTCGGCGCGACGGCTGCCCAAGTCGAGCGGCTAGCAGTCCCGCCCAATCAGGCCTCCATCCTGGCCAGCAGTGGCCGCTTGGATCTAGGCGAGCCGCTACGATGGCGTGGAATACTGCGTGCGGATCCTTTACGGCTCCCTTGGGGCGTCCGCTATGACGTCGATCTCGAGCAAGTACAGGCGGCGGGCCAATGGACGGCCGTGCGCGGCGGTTTGCGGGTCAGTTATTTTTTTGATCAGCGAGCATCCGGAGATCCGTCGCCCGTTCGCGCCGGGGAACTCGTTGAAGTCTTAGCTCGAGCGCGGACGATAAGGAATTTTGGCGACCCGGGCGCATTCGACTATCGTGGAGCGCTCCAGCAGCAAGGCATCGACCTTACCGCGACGCTACGAAATCCCGCCTTGATGCAAGTGCTGCCCGGACCGGCGCCAAGACTCTCCCACTTTATGGCACGGCTGCGCGGCCGCCTGCTGAACGAACTGGACGCCATGCTGTCGCCTGCGGAAGATCGCGCCGCGATTGCCCGGGCGATGTTGCTTGGCGATCGCAGCTTCCTCGATTCGCAGCAAGTCGAGCCTTTCCGCGAAACCGGGGCCTTCCACGTTCTCGTGTTGGCCGGACTCCATGTCGGGGTGCTGGCGGCACTCTTTTTCTGGGCGGGGAAAAAACTGCATCTGCCAGTCGCCGCGAGAGCGCTACTAACCATCGCGGCTCTCTGTTTTTACATAGCGATAATCGAAGACCGCCCGCCCATCGTGCGCGCGGCATTGATGGCGGCAGTTTATTTGCTGGCCCGAGTCCTGTACCGCCGCGTGGCCCTGCTCAACGCCGTCAGCTTGGCCGCTATCGCAATTCTTCTGTTCCGACCGTCCGAGATCGCTCAGGTCAGCTTTCAGCTCTCCTTTCTCGCTGCGGCAATCATCGCGGCTATCGCGCAGCCGCTTCTGGAGAGAACCGCCGAGGGGTATCATCGCGCGCTCGAACATCTTGGTGACGTGACGCGCGACGCAAGTCACGCGCCCAAGGTGGCGGAATTCCGTCTTGATCTCCGCGCCCTGTCGGCCTGGCTGCGATCCTTACTTCCGGCGAGGTTGGCCGGCCATTCTGATCAGTTTGTGGTTTTCCCTTGCCGCGTTGCTCTGCGGCTGTGCGAATTGGCGGTACTCTCCGTTGCTCTGCAAGTTGGCATGCTGCCCCTGATGGCGCAAGACTTTCACCGCGTCTCTTTCATAGCGCCGCTGGCAAATATTCCTGCCGTACTGCTTACGGCTCTGATCATCCCGTTTGGATTCGCATCGCTCGCAGTCAGCACCGTGTGGAAGGGTTTCGGCATCATTCTCGGGCGGATTCTCGGTTTTCTGATCGCCACGCTCGCGGCATCGATGCATTGGTTTGCTCGGCTTCCCTCTTCTTCCATACGGGTTCCATCTCCGTCCGCGGCGCTGTTGATCGGCTTTTTACTGGCCGCTGCGTTCCTCGCAGCAGCGATTCTAAGCAACAAGAGATGGGCTTCATGGACTGGATTCGCCAGTCTGCTCGTTCTCGGCAGCTTGATAGTCATATATCCCTTCCCCGCGCAATTTCAGCGCGGCCGGCTCGAGGTAACGGTCTTGGACGTGGGACAGGGCGATTCCATATTCGTGGCCTTTCCCGACGGCCGCACTATGCTCGTGGACGCGGGAGGTCTGCCCGGCAGCAGCTACGTGCGCGGAATGAGGCCAGGCATCGACATCGGCGAAGACGTCGTATCACCCTTTCTGTGGTCGCGCGGACTGAAACGCATCGACGCGGTTGTTTTGACGCACGCTCACGAGGACCATCTCGGCGGCTTACCCGCAGTGCTGCGAAATTTTCGCGTTGGCGAACTGTGGGTGGGACGGGACGTGGAATCCGCACCTTATCGTAATGTGCTCGCGGAGGCCCGAGCGAGGAGCGTCCCGGTGATCCATCGCGTCAGAGGCGAGCATTTCGAGTGGGCCGGCGTGCGCATGAGCATTCTCTGGCCAGACACAAACGATCCAGCCCGCACCGCCAGCAATGACGACTCCGTTGTATTGCGGCTCCAGGATGCCAAGGAGTCACTGCTGCTGACGGGGGATATAGAGCGCCCCGTCGAGCGCAGCATACTGGCTGACGGCGATGAACTTACCGCCAACTTCCTGAAGGTTCCCCACCACGGCGGCAAGACTTCAAGCACCCCGGCTTTTCTCGATGCCGTTCATCCCGCGGTCGCCGCCATATCTGTCGGCGACGCAAACCCGTTTGGCCATCCCAGCGCCGATGCGGTCGAACGCATCCTGGCGGAAGGAACGCGGTTACTTCGCACCGACCGCGACGGCGCGATCACGATAACTACCGACGGGCAGTCGCTGAATTTTCGTTCGTTTTTCACTTGCACGGCTCCCTGCTCCGAACTCTCCTCCTCGGCCGCATCCCCAACAGCGGCAACGGAAGGGGAAGCGCCGGCCTTCTAAGACCGATAGCGAATCTAATTATCAGGCGTGGAAACAGGCTATGTTGCCCTTTGTTGCTGCATGCTGGGGCAGCCACTATAATCCTCTGGAAGAGCCCATGAGTTCCATCCAACCAATTTCTCCGACGAAGGCGGAAATCGACGAAGAATCGAGGCGGGTTCGCCGCTTGCGTATCGTCGTCAACCTTTCCTTGAGCCTGATTGCGCAAGGTAACTTGCCTTATTCGGAAGCCCAGGAACTGGCTGCGTCCGCGCGGCGGCTGGCGGAGGTGCTTTTCCCCGGCAAGGGCGAAGTTTACGACTTGCTCTACCGGCCAAAGTTCCGGCAGCTCATCAACGAAGTCTATCGCCTGCAGTAGTCTTTATTTTCGCCAGATGGCCAGGGCCGATAGCACCGCAATCATAACTGCAACTCCGATAGCGGCCTCGTATTCACGATTGCGCATGTACTGCGCAAATGAAAACTGCGTGGCGCCAGCCGCGTGCCCGCCTCTTAATCTCGGCCAGAATAGCGGCACAGCCGAGGCGTAATCGTCGAATGCCTTGCCGTATTGCGAGCGCAACTCCGATTCCTCCCGGCGCATGACCTGCGCATAAACGGCGCCGAAATAGAGCGCAAGCACAGCAGCTGCAAGCCAGGATCGGCTGGCTGCGGCAAATCCCGCTGCCATCAGCGCGCTGCCCAAATAGAGCGGATTACGCGTGCGAGCGTAAGGTCCCGTCTGCGCGAGCGCTTCACGCTTGCGCAAGTGCCCGGCGGCGGATGCGCGAACGAGCAGGCCTGCTGCGGCAAGAGAAGAGCCGATCAGGACGGAGACGAAAGTAGGGTGAGCCAGCCAGAGGCATAGTGCTGCTGTGGGATAGCCAAGTGGCGCGCGCCAGCGCGTCCAGGCTGCCCCTGGTACGTTCATGCTTTGACGCTCATCTCCTGCTCGGCCGCCGCGAGCACCTGATCGACCGTTAGCGAAAGCATTCGCTGAGAGTAAGCGGCCACGCGCTTATGACTGGTCTCTTCAGGGGATGCATTCCGCAACACCGTGCCACGAGGCAAAGGACCGTTGCGCGCCGGGTCGGTGGGACCAAACAGCGCCACTACGTGGGTTCCCAGAGCCGCCGCCAAATGCAGAGGGCCGCTATCTCCCGCCACCACGATTCGCGCTTGCGCGAGAATCGCTACGAGTTCGCGTAAAGACGGAGTCAAGACTATGGGCTTCGCGCTCCCCGCTGCGCGGAGCAGTTCCGGCGCCAAAGATTCCTCGCCCGGGCCGATATTCACGACAGCTCGCAGGCCCTGCCGCCGCGCAAGCTCGGCGCAAAGCGCCCCGTAACGTTCCGCTGGCCAACACTTCGCGCCCCAACCTCCTCCGGGACTCAAGACAACGTAGTCTTCCGCTCCTTCGCTAGCGAGTCTTGCGCGAAGCCGGATGATTTCATCATTGGGTACTCGCAGGGGAAAGCGCATCATGGCCGGGCGCTCCGCTCCTGCCCGCAGAGCGAGGCTCAAGTTCGTCTCCGCAATGTGACGGCCCGTGAGCGTTACGCGATCGGTGTAAAACCTTGCGGCACCGGGTTCGCGGGCCGCATTTCGATCCGATCCAATTCGGCAGCGCGCACCAGAGAGCCATGCCAGGACGGCTGATTTATAGAGTCCCTGGAAATCGATGGCGCAATCGTGTCGCTCACTCCTGAGCCGCTGAATGCATGCCAGGTGCCCAGCAATCGATCGATCCAGAGCAACGATCGCGTCTATACCGGTCACCAACTCCAGGAACTGCGCCCACTTTCGTTCCACCACCCAATCGATTCTGGCATTTGGAAAGGTATCGCGTAGCGCGGCAACGGCGGGAAGGGTATGGACGAGATCACCCAGTGAGCCCAGGCGCACCAACAGGAAGCTGCGGGTATCTTTGTCAGACATGAGAAAGCATGCGGAGCCGCGCCAGCAGGTCGCGCGTGGAGTGCTGCTTCGGATCGCCCACAATGGCGATGCGCACGCCGAGGCGCGTGGCCGTATCGCGCTCGGGCACGGTCTCGATGGTGTAATCGGTTCCCTTCGCGTGCACGTCCGGGCGCAGGGTCGAGAGCAGGCGCGTCACATCTGTTTCTTCAAATATCACGACATAACTGACGGCGGCAAGGCTGGCAACCAGACGGGCCCGCGCATCGGCAGGCAGTATGGGGCGCCCCTCGCCTTTCAATGATTGCACGCTCTTATCTGAATTGAGGGCCACGATCAACACATCTCCCTCGCTTCGCGCGGCTTCCAGGTATCTCGCGTGGCCGACATGCAACACATCGAAACAGCCATTGGCCAGCACGATCCGCTCGCCCCGATTCTTCCGTTTGGCGACCTCAGGAGCCAGCTGCTCGAGCGGCAGAATCTTATTTCGCGTATCCACTGCTGCCCTCTGTCCGATTCTCTGTCGCATCGGATCGAACGGCCGCCGCAAGTTCCTCGCGAGTTACCGTTGCCGTGCCTCGTTTCATGACCACGATGCCTCCCGCATAATTGGCGATCTGCGCTGCCTCCAGCACTGTTCCGCCCGCCGCCAACGTCAAAGTGAACGCCGCGATCACCGTGTCCCCGGCACCCGTTACATCGACCGCTTGATCGCTTCCAAATACGGCCAGCGGATGTGGCGCGCGCCGGCGTTCGAAGGCGGTCATGCCGTGCCGTCCCCGGGTCACCAGCAGAGCACTCAGATTCAGCCGCGCCATGGTCCGCCGCGCGAGCACATCGAGCTTAGATGCATTCCCTCCGATCTCCGTAGCGTGGGCGGCCTCCATTTCCGCTTCATTCGGCGTGGCTGCGGTTAAACCCAGGCCTTCGTATTCGTGCAGGCGGTAACGCGAGTCCAGCGTTACCGGCTTCCTCCATCGCCCTCTGCCGCGAACGCCCGCGACGATCTCCGGCGTCGCGGAACCATAGCCATAATCCGAGAGGAGGACTGCGGAAACGTCAGCGATCCTCTCCCGCGCCTTGTGCACTAGCAGATCGCTCGTGCCATCGGGCAATCTCTCCGGCTCGCGATCCACGCGCAACACTTGCTGTTGAACCGTATGCGCCCAGCCGGCAAGAAAGCGCGTCTTCGCCGGAGTCGTCCAGCCGCGCTTGCGAACGAGCCCCGATGCATCGATCTTTTTTCTCCGAAAATATTCCGCCAGTGCTTCGCCCGCGGCATCGTCACCCACCGTGGCTACCGGACGTACTCGCGCGCCGAGGTCAGCGAGATTGTTGACCGCATTCGCGCCGCCTCCCGGTAACGTGTGCATTTGGCGGCGCCGCAAAATAAGCACCGGCGCCTCTCGCGATACCCTGGAGATATCGCCCAACACAAATTCATCGGCCACGAAATCCGCTAGGACCAAAATGGTTTGCCGGGGAAACTGCTCGATCAGATCGATCAATCGCGCCAGATCTACGGCGCGCTCGGCGCTCACGAAACTTCCTCCAGGATAGTGTCCACGGCCTCGGACAGGTCCTCCACCACCGAATCAGGCCGGCGCGGCCATTCCTGCTGGTGCAATTCGTATTCGCCGCGGCCATAGCCGGTTAGAACCAACATTCCACGTCCGCCGACGCCGTGCGCCAGCTCGACATCGGCATAACGGTCGCCCACGACGAAGGAACGATCGAGCTGCAGTCCATGTTCCCGCGCCGCCTGTTCCAGCAATCCGGGCAATGGCTTCCGGCAGGAGCAGTCGTCCTGACGTGTGTGCGAGCAATAGTAGTAGGCGTCCACGCGAGCCCCTGCCGCCGATAGTTCGTCGCTCATGCGCCTATGAATTTGCGCCACCAGCGACTCCGGAAAAATCCGCCGCGAAATGCCCGATTGATTGGTAACCACAATTACTGGCAATTTCGCCTGGTTGAGCCTGCTGATCGCCGCCGCGGCAAACGGGAAAATATGCAGCCTGCTCAAATGATTGAGATAACCCATCTCTTCACAAATCGTTCCGTCGCGATCCAGGAAGACTGCGGGCCGCAAGGCCTTTTCTTCAGGCAAAGCCTTCACTCCAAAGCCTTGAGTTTTTAACTCGAGTGCCGGACGCCAGCGAAATTCGTGCGGCTTCAAACACCCGCTCTACGGAAATGCGCGTCATGCAACGATGGTCGATTGGGCATTTGCGGAGAAAACAAGGGCTGCACTCCACGGGTTCGCGAATGAGCGTGAATTGCGGCGTCATGGGCCGGGTGCCCTCGGGATCAGTGGGGCCGAAAATGCCGATCACCGGAACACCGACCGCGCCGGCGACATGCATCGCTCCCGAGTCGTTGCCAATGAACAGGCGGCAGGATGATAGCAGCGCTGGAAGTTCTCCGATGTTGGTAGCACCAACCAGATTGAAGGCGCGGCGCCGCATTGCATGGGCGATGCGCGCCGCCATCTCCCTTTCTTGAGGCGCGCCGAAAAATATCACATCCGCATCAAACGCCGCAATTAACTGATCGGCGAGCGCCGCGTAGCGTTCCGGCTCCCAGCACTTCGCCGAGCCGTAGGCTGCGCCGGGTGCGAACGCCACGCGCAGTGACTCCTTCCGCACACCCCCGGCGGCCAAGCGTTCGCGCGCCCTCTGCCGATCTTCCTCAGGCACAGCAATGCTGATCTCTTCGATTCGAGGAAGACGTTCGATCCAACCCGCCCGGCGGAGCAGTTCCAGGTAGTAATACGCTTCGTGACCCGGCGCCTCGCCTTTTGCCGGAATCGGAATGGATCGCGTCAAAAACCAGCTTCGCCCATCCCGTGCGTAGCCGATACGCTCGGGTACGCGGGCCCGCCAGGCAAGCCATGCAGCCTCGAATGCGTTCTGGAAAAGCAGCGCCGCGTCAAATTTCTCCCGTCTAAGCTCGGCCGCCAGCCGCTCTCGGCCCCAAAAACCTCTGTGCTTGCCCCTGTTGTCGTACACCACGATCCGATCGGCATAACCTTGCCCGCGATATAAATCCGCTACCCAGGGGCGCGCAAGAATGGCGATTTCAGCCTTGGGCCGGAGGTCGCGGATCATCCGCAAAGCCGGAATGCACATCACCGCGTCACCCACCCAATTCGTGGCTCGAATAAGAATTTTCATGCTTGCGTTACGGGTTCAGTGCGGCCGACAGCGGCTCGCACCGCCCTCCAGAAGCCATCTTCATCGTTGAGCGCCAATCGAATCCTGCACCCGTAGATGGGAAGCGCCGTATCCATGGAATCCGTCAAATTGAACACGTCTTTCTCGGTGCAAATCAAGGCACTCGCGCCGACTGCGACGGCTGCGCTATCGAGTTCCCGCATTTCCGCGGCGGAATAACGATGATGATCGGCGAAGCTGCGCCGTCCCACAACCGCAAGGCCCCAATTTCTTAAGTCATCGAAGAAGGCCAAAGGATTGCCGATGCCGCAAAACGCAAAATATCTGGCTTGCCGCTGATCGCCTTCTGGCGAAGCCACCGTCATTGCCGGGGCGCGCAGCACCGCATCGAGGCGCGGTTGCGCGTAGAAGATGGGCGCCTTGGTGAATCTGTGCACCAGCACTTCCAGCGCGGGAGCGTGGCTCGTGCGCGTGATGACCACGACGTCTGCCCGCGCCAGGGCCGAACGCGGCTCTCGCAAGCGCCCAGCCGGAAGAATCTCTCCGCCTCCGAAAGGATCGGTTGCATCGAGCAGAACAATATCTGCGTCGCGCTGAAGCGCGAGATGCTGAAATCCGTCATCCAGAATGAACCATTGTGCGCCATCCCGTGCCAGGGCGAGACCCGCCGCATAGCGGTCCTTACCTACTCCAAATTGAGCGCGGCCGTCGAGCCTTTCACGCAGCAAAGCAACCTCGTCGGCTGTGCGTCCGCCGGCGTCGCTTTGCCCGAGCCCAGGGTAACCGCGTGTCAGAATGGCCGGACGATGCCCTTCCGCTGCCAGTCGCTCCGCAATCCACAGGACCATCGGTGTCTTGCCGGTGCCGCCTACGGTGAGGTTGCCCACACTTATTACCGTACCCCGAAGCCTCCGGCTGCGCAGGACTCCATGCTGGTATAAATCCCGCCGCAGTCGCATAACACCGCCATAAACCAAGCCCAGCGGCCGTACCAACAATCTAGCGATCGGCGGGAGAGTCACTTTCGCGCCTGCTGCGACTCAAGTACTGCTGTCAGGCGCTCGAGCGTCGCCGCGGTCGCCCCGCGGTTCCGCTCCACGATCTCGCGCGCTGCTAGCCCCATGTGCGTGCGCCGCGGAGCGTCTTCCAGCAGGTCGCTCCAAGCAGCGCTGAGGCGCGCCGCTGACTCAACTTGGACGGCCGCATCCGCTTTCAGCAAAGCGGCGGCTATCTCACGGAAATTATCCATTGAAGGACCAAAAACAGGCGTCTTGGCAAAAGCCGCAGGCTCCAGCGGGTTGTGTCCGCCGCCGGGTTCGAGCGAGCCCCCGATAAACACCGTGTCGGCAAGGCTGTAGACGGCCGCCAGTTCACCAATCGTGTCCAGCAGAAGGACACCCTTTGCCGCGTGTGCCGCGTCGCCCAATAGTCCCGCCGAATCTCCGTTCAGTGAAATCTCGCTTCGCCGGATCACGCGCCAGCCCGCTTGCGCCACGGCGTCGCCGGCCGCTGTGAATCGCTCCGGCTTTCGCGGTGCCAGTATAAGCAGCGCCTCAGGCCACTTCCGCTCGATCTCAGCGAACGCTTCCAGAACCGGCGCCTCTTCACCGGCTATTACACTGCCGGCGACCACCACCGGTCCGCGCTGCGACCGTTTTAATTCGACCTGCAGCCAATTTACGAACGCATTTGGCCCTGGCACGGCCATGTCGTATTTCATGCTTCCCGTCACCTCGACCCGCTGCGCAGCCGTGCCCAGAGCAATCAAGCGAGAGGCATCCTGATGGCTCTGCACCAGATAAAGCGTCGCATCATTCAATATGCGGCGCAGAAATCCGCCGAGAATTCCACCGCTCGCCTTTACCGAGCCTGAAAATTGACGAAACGACCGGTCTGACAGGCGCCCATTCACAAATACGACCGGGACGCCGGCTTTTCGAGCATGACGTAGCAGGTTCGGCCAAATCTCCGTTTCGAGAATGACTACCACTCCCGGCTGCACCGCTCGAAACGCACGCCGCACGGGCCCGTTCCAGTCGAACGGGAAATAAAAAACGGCGTCGGCAAAATTCATCCGTTCGCGGGCCAGCTTTTGGCCGGTTGCCGTTGTAGTCGAGATCACCAGCCGCCAATCCGCGAACCGCTCCTTCAAACAGCGCGCGAACGGAACTGCGGCTAAAACTTCGCCCACGGAGACGGCATGTAGCCAGATCGCCCGCGGAACGCGGCCGCCATGCGCAGCGAGTTCCGCGGGAAGCCTTATCGCCAGCCGTTCACGGAGGCTTGGCAGATATTTGTTTCGACGAGCCTTGCTGAGCAAAACATAGGGAGTTAGCAGGATCATTCCCGCCGCGGTGATCAAGCTGTAGAGAAAATACATGCAGATGTGAGCAGCGCCGTTGCCAGCATCGCGCGATACGCCACACCGGCTAAGGCGTTATTATAGATGCCTCTACCCGCCGGCGAGAAGGAGCACAATTGATGTCCCAGTTGGCGCCGCAAAGGCAACGCCATACAATGGCGCGCATCTCACGATCATATTCTATGCCTGCTCGAATCGGGTTCCTCATCTGTGCGCTATGTCTGGGGACGGCTGGTGCGCTCGCGCAAACAGATCCCGCATCGCTGCCCGCGCGCGATTCGCATCAGGGCTTGCTGATTGCCGCCAGCCCGTACATCTCCGCCGACCGTTACAAGGAGAAGTTCGGAAAACGTACACCTTATGATGGCGGAATTCTCGCCATTGAACTTTTCTTTCGCAATGATAACGACTCTCCGATCCGCGTCAATCTCAAGACCATGCAATTGGTGATTGGCGCCCCCGGCGGCTCCCGCCAGCGTCTCGATCCGCTTTCGCCTGAAGAAGTGGCCGATCGCGTCTTGGCAAAGCCAAAAGATCCCTCGCCTCGGATTCCTATTCCCCGCGTGGGCGCGCCGCGCAGCCCCCACGACAAAAATTGGGAAGAATTCGCCGGTACGTTGCGTTCCGCGGCGCTCGCTACCGACTTGCTTCCCCCGCACGCCACCACGCACGGATTCGTCTACTTCGATATCAACCGCCATTATGATTGGCTCTCGAACGCTCGTTTTGACGTTCCCGACCTCTCTTTTATGACCGGCAATAAGCCGTTGTTTTTCTTTCAAATCGATCTGGCTCCTGCCGTCCCCTGATCCACCTCGCTTCAGCAGAGCTTCATTTTGCGAGCCGGTTTGCTCAGTTCGTATCGCTCAGCTAAAATGCATTCGCCCTGGGCCCAAACCAGCATGAATTTTCTGCCAAATGAATATTCTGGATAGTCTGAATCCTCAGCAACGTGAAGCTGTGCTGGCCACCACTGGGCCGACACTCATCCTCGCCGGCGCGGGCACCGGCAAGACGCGCGTCATCACCCATCGGATCGCCTATCTGATTCAGCAAGGCGTGCCTGGCGGCGCGATTCTCGCCGTCACATTCACGAATAAAGCCGCCGACCAGATGCGAGAACGGGTTCGCGTGCTGCTCGAAAGCACCGATGCGGGCCCCAGCGATCCCTGGATCAGCACCTTTCACGCCTTTTGCGTTCGCCTTCTTCGCCGCGAAGCCCCCCGGCTCAGCCTTCCGCGCAACTTCGCCATCTATGATGACGAAGAGCAGTTGGCCGCGCTGAAACTCGCCCTCGGCGATCTGGGCACTGAGGAACGCGACGACACTCCCCGCGAGCTTCTCGGGCGCATCAGTTTTGCAAAAAATCACGGCATCTCTCCTGAAAAGGCTCTCGCCGACGCGTTCGACGACCGCACCAAGCTCGCCGCGCGCGCCTACCAGGCCTACGAACAAACATTGCGAAAATCCGGGGCGCTCGATTTCGACGATTTGCTGCTTCGCGCCGTGGAAGTTTTGCGCCGATTCGACGAAGCGCAGCGCGCCTGGCAGCAACGATTCCAATACCTGCACGTCGATGAATATCAGGACACCAATCGCGTGCAGTACGACTTGCTGCGCCTGCTCGCGGGCCCTCGGCCCAATCTGTGTGTCGTGGGCGATGAAGATCAGTCCATCTATCGCTGGCGCGGCGCGGACGTGGGCAACATTCTGAGCTTTTCAAAGGATTTTCCCGACGCCCGCGTCTTCCGCATCGAGCAGAATTATCGTTCGCGCCAAAAGATCCTCGATGCCGCCGCCGCCGTTGTATCGAAAAACGTCAAGCGCATCGGAAAACAACTCTCTTCCACGCGTGGCGAGGGTTCCAATCTCGTTTTCTTCGAGGCCCGCGATGCCCGCGCCGAAGCCGAGTACGTCTGCCAGCGGGTGAGCGAACTTCAGCGTGAAGACTCCGCTGCACAGTGCGCCGTGATGTACCGCACCAATGCCCAATCCCGCTCGCTGGAGGAAGCTTTTCGCGCCCGCGCCATTCGCTATCGGCTCCTCGGCGGCTTCAGCTTTTATCAGCGAGCCGAAATCAAGGACGTTCTCGCTTACGTGCGCCTGGCGATGTTTCCCGACGACGATATCGCCTTGCTGCGCGTCCTCAATACGCCGCCTCGCGGTATCGGCAAAACCACTGTCGAATCGCTGCGCACTCTGGCTCGCGAACGGGGTGGTTCTTTTTGGAGTGCTCTCGGCGAAATAGTGGAATCCGGGGCGGCGCGCGCGCTGGCCCCTTTGCGAAGTTTCCGCGAGCTGATCGGACAGCTGCGCGAGAAGCTGCCTTCGCTGCCCCCAGCGCAGTTCATTGCGTTTGTTCTCGAAACCGCAGGCTATTGGGACATGCTGCGCCAGCGCGATTCAGCCGAGGATCTCGCCCGCATCGATAACTTGAATGAATTGGTGAACGCCATGGCCGAAGGCGCGGAACGCGGCGAGACGCTTTCGGATTTCCTCGATCGCGCCGCGCTCGTGAGCGACGCGGATAATTTCGACGATCGCGCCGCGGTCACGCTGCTCACGCTGCATACGGCAAAGGGCCTCGAGTTTGATCATGTCTTCCTGACCGGCCTTGAGGAGGGTACGTTCCCGCACAGCCGTTCGCTCCGCGATCCCGAAGAACTCGAAGAGGAGCGCCGGCTCTGCTATGTAGGCCTGACCCGAGCCCGCGAAACCCTCATGCTCACGCGCGCCGTCTACCGCCGCATTTACGGCAGCGAACGCCTGCAGGGATCCGAACCCTCGCGCTTTCTAAGCGAAATCCCCGCCGAACTGGTGGACACCGCGGAGGGCTCCCTGGCCGCAGCGGGCGAGACCCGCCGCTATGAACCGGATCCCGAGTACTCTTATTCCAGCGAAGAGTTCGCCCGCCGCATGGGCCGCGGCATGCCGGCCGCCCCCAAGCAACGCGCCCCGCGAATTCGGCAAGTTTCTTTGCCGGCCGCTGCCAAACGCGGCAGCAATCCCCTCATCGGTCAGCGCGTGCGCCATCCCACTTACGGGCTTGGCACGATCATCCATGTGGATGGCGAAGACGATGACCGCAAGCTCACCGTGAGCTTCACCAATCACGGAACGAAAAAGCTCGTCGAGCGCTTCGCCAATCTTTCCTGGGCACAGTAAGCGGTAAGCCATCCCGGTTGCGCTGCGGGCTCGCTCACGGTAGAGTTCGCAATTCATTTGCGGGCGGTGGGCGTGAGTTCGCAGCTCTTCAAAGTCAAGAGCATTGACAAGCTACTGGCTGATGCCGACGCGCCCGAACACCGCCTGAAGAAATCACTGGGCCCTTGGTCTCTTACGGCGCTCGGCATCGGCGCAATTATCGGCTCGGGGATCTTTGTTCTCACCGGTACGGCAGCCGCGGGGGAGTACTTCCAGGCGCCTTCCATCCTCCACGCGCAAGTACTCGATCTGCTCATCAACTTTCTGCGGCACGGCGGTTCCGCGGGCGTGCTCATGCATGGCCGTCCGCCGGCCGGACCGGCCATCGCCGTCTCCTTCCTGCTGGTCGCCATCGCGTGCAGCTTCGCGGGGCTCTGTTATGCGGAACTCGCGTCCATGATTCCCATTGCCGGCAGCGCTTACACCTATTCGTATGCCACGCTCGGCGAGATATTCGCCTGGATCATCGGATGGGATTTGATTCTCGAGTATGCCGTGAGCAACGTTGCTGTGGCCGTGGGGTTCAGTGGATATGCCAAAGCGCAACTGGCCGCGTTCGGCCTGAATTTGCCGGATAGATGGGCCAGCCCAGTTTGGGCGTCGGGCCAATGGACGGGCGCTTACTTCAACGCTCCGGGATTTTTGATCGTGTTCATTTTGACTTTGCTGCTGGTCCGCGGAGTACGGGAATCGGCGGAAGCGAACAATGTGATGGTCGCCATAAAGATTGGCGCAATCCTTACATTTCTGGTCGTGGGCGGCATGCTCGTAAATCCCGCGAACTGGAAGCCGTTCGCGCCTTCAGGTTTTGCGGGAATCGTGACCGGCGGCGCGATCGTTTTCTTCACTTATATCGGATTCGATTCCGTTTCCACTGCGGCGGAGGAATGCCGCAGTCCGCAAAAGGATTTGCCCTTTGGGATCATCGCCTCTCTGATTGTCTGCACTTTGCTGTACGTCGGCGTGGCCATCGTGTTGCTGGGGATGATGAAATACTCGACCTTTGCTTCCGGCGAAGCGGCTGAGGCGCCAGTCGCTTATGCGCTGCAGCAACTCGGCGCGCATCGGTTTTTCCGCTCGATCATTCTGATTGGCGCCCTGACCGGCATGGTCTCTTCACTACTCGTGTTTCAGTATGGGCAAGCTCGAATCTGGTATGCCATGTCGCGCGACGGCCTTTTGCCCAAGCTTTTCTCGGCCGTGCATCCGAAATTCAAGACGCCGTACTGGTCCACGTGGATCGCGTGCTTTGCAGTCGGCATACCTGCGGGGTTGGTGGATATCGGTGATGCTGCAGATCTCTCCAACATCGGAACGCTGTTTGCATTCGTCCTGGTCTCGCTGGGAGTGATCTTTTTGCGGCGCAAGCAGCCGGAACGCCAACGGACATTCCGAGTTCCATTTGTGCCGTGGTTCCCGCTCATTTCGATTGTTCTGTGCGGCGGACTGATGATGGGACTTACGGTGATTACCTGGATTCGATTTGTAGTATGGCTCGTGGTGGGGCTGGTGATCTACTTTACCTATAGCCGCAAGCGTAGCGAATTCGCTCCCAAAGCGGCCGGGGAGAGATCCTGATGCCTCCCCTGGCTCGATTGACTACCGCGGCCCTGATGGCGGCTCTGATGGCCATCCTGCTGCCCTCGCAGACGTTCGCCTGGGGACCAAACGCCGAGCGCTTGATCGCCAATCGAGCGGTCGAAACGCTGCCGCCCGATCTGCGGCCCTTCTTTGAAGCGAACCGCGACTTCATCACTCGCCATGCAGCCGATCCAGTGGAATCCACCGGGAAGAGTCCCGCCACCGAACGTCACGATCAGGTGCTCTACCTCGATCATTACGGCAAATACCCCTTCGATGCCCTGCCCCGAAAATACGAGGCTGCCGTGTCCAAATTCGGCAGGTTGAAGCTCGAAGCCAGCGGCGTCCTCCCCTGGCAGATTGGCGTTTACAGCGCGCGACTCACCGAAGCGATGCGCGCGGGCAATTGGGAACCGGCGCGCCTCATTGCCGCTCAGCTCGCGGGTTATGTGGCCCAGGCCTTTGATCCATTCAACACGACCGAAAATTACGATGGCCGGGCCTTAGGCCAGCCCGGCGTCAATCTGCGCTTTAATACCAGCCTGGTCGACCGCTACTCTTTGTTTTTCCCCTTGCGCCCCAACGACGCGGTTTTTATCGAAGATCCCACCGACCATGCCTTTGAAGATTGCCTCACGGCGCACTCCTGGCTCGAAATCGTCCTGGTGGCCGACCGGCGCGCGCGCAGCGGCCTCAGCGATTACACCGACGAGTATTACGACCGCTTCTACAGTCAGGCCGGCGCAACTCTGATCCGGCAGCTCAGCGACGCGGCTACAGACGTCGGCTCCTACTGGCTGACTTGCTGGATCAATGCCGGACGTCCCGCCCCGCCGCGCTAGCCGTGTCCCCTGGTCAGCCATCGCCCGAAAAGTCCTGGGCCGCGCGATTCCAAGTGCTCCCCAAAGCCGAACTCCACGTCCATCTGGAAGGTGCCATCGAGCCCGCCACTGTCGTTGTTCTGGCAAAGAATTATGGTGACGCCCTGGATGAGGCTGCCGTGGCAGCGCGATACGCCACTCGTGATTTCGCCGCGTTCATCGAAGCTTACAAATGGGTGACTTCGTACCTGCGCGTGCCCGCAGACTACGCGCTGGTGGCCTCGCGCCTGGCCGAGCAATTGCTCTCCCAGAGTGTCGTTTATGCGGAAGTAACGCTTTCGGTAGGCGTCATGCTCCTGCGCAAACAGGATGTCGCCGCCAACTTTCGAGCCATCCGCGACGCCGTAGCGCCTTCCGAATCGCGCGGCTTGCGCGTGCAGTGGATCTTCGATGCCGTGCGCCAATTTGGAGCCGCCGCCGCGCGCGATGTCGCGGAATGCGCGGTGGAATTGCGCTCCGAAGGCGTGGTCGCCTTTGGTATGGGTGGCGACGAACTCTCTCGCCCCGCAGCCGAATTCTCCGAGGTGTACGGCTACGCTGCCGCCCACGGCCTGCATCGCCTCGTCCACGCAGGCGAAATCGGCGGGCCTGGCTCCGTCCGCGACGCCGTAAATATCCTCGGCGCCGAGCGCATCGGCCACGGCATCGCCGCCGCTGCCGACCCGCAGCTCATGGCGCTCCTCGCCGAGCGCGCCATTGCCCTGGAAATCTGCCCCACAAGCAACCTGCGCACCGGCGCCTTAGTGCGCCACCTCGGCCGCGCCGACGCAACTCTCGCCGATCATCCCTTGCCCCGGCTCTTGCGGGCAGGCGTACCCATCAGCCTATCCACGGACGACCCCGCAATGTTTGACACTAATCTCGCCGCCGAATTCTCCGCCCTTGGGCAGATGGGCGTCGGCACGCGGGAAGTGCTGCAGATTGCCGAAGGCGGCTTCCGCTCAGCTTTTCTTCCGCCAAACCAGAAAGCGCCCTTGCTGCAAGCCTTCCACGCCAAGGCCGAAGCACTCGGCCTGCTATAATGCCTCGCATGAAAGCCCACGTTTGGGTCATGCTGAAGTCCACGGTGCTCGATCCTCAGGGCACCGCCATTCAGCAGGCGCTGGCGTCCCTTGGACATGCCGCCGTGCGCGACGTCCGCCAGGGCAAATTCTTTGTTCTTGACCTCCAGAATCTCGACCGCGCCGCGGCCCAGGCTGAAGTAGAGCGCATTGCGCGCGACGTGCTCACCAATCCGGTGATTGAAGAGTTCCGCTTCGAGATCGTGGAGGACGCCAAGCCGGCGCTAGCGGGGTAGACGAGGCCGCAACGGGAAGTTACGGCACCTAGCGCGAAGTCCAAGGTAAGTGGAGCTTCGCGCGCGAAAGAAGTTCTGGGGGATTTAGCAATAGAAAACTACGGCCCCTCACGTAACGCGCTCTCGGAACACCCTGTGGTACCCTGACTAGCTCGCCGGTTTTGACTCAAGGAGATTCAATCGTGTGCGGAATTGTCGGATATATCGGCCCTAAGAAAGTGGTACCGCTCATCCTCGATGGGCTTCGCCGCTTGGAATATCGCGGATACGATTCCGCTGGTGTCGCTGTCGTGAATGGCGGGGGCAAGCTGGAACTGCGCCGCGCACCGGGCAAGCTGCGAAATCTGGAAGAAGTCATTCGCCTCTCCCCCATCGATGGCCTCTACGGCGTGGGTCATACGCGCTGGGCCACGCACGGCCGTCCCACCGAGGAAAATGCGCACCCGCACCGCGACTGCAAGGGCGAAATCGTAGTCGTTCACAACGGCATCGTCGAAAATTACATCGAGCTCAAACACGAGCTCGAAAAAGAGGGACACAAGTTCGTCACGGAAACAGACACCGAGATCGTGGCGCACCTGGTGGAGAAATACATGGATGGTGGGCCGCTCGAAGAGGCCGTGCGCAAGACAGTCAAGCGCCTCCACGGCGTCTACGCGTTGGCCATCCTCTCGACCAAGGATCCCAATAAGATCGTGGCCGCGCGTCTGGGCCCGCCGGTCGTCGTGGGCCTGGGCAATAAGGAATTCTTTGTGGCCAGCGATATTCCCGCCATCCTCTTTCATACTCGCGATATGTTTTTCCTCGGCGACGGCGACATTGCCGTGCTGACCCCCGACGGCGTTCGCGTGATGGATAACGAAGGCGCCGCCATCGAGCGCAAAGTGCAGCACGTTACCTGGGACCCCATCATGGCCGAAAAGGGCGGCTTCAAGCATTACATGCTCAAGGAAATTTTTGAGCAGCCCCGCGCCATCCGCGACACCATGCTGGGCCGCATCTCCCAGGACACGGGAAAAGTTTTCCTCGATCAAATGGAGATCAGCGAGCAGGAATTCCGCAACTTCCGAAACATCAAGATCGTCGCCTGCGGTACAAGTTGGCATGCCGGCCTTGCCGGCAAATTCATGCTCGAGCGCTTGGCCGGCGTTCCCGTGGAAGTCGACTATGGCAGCGAATTCCGCTATCGCGATCCCATCATTGACGATCGCACGCTGGTCATCTGCATCAGCCAGTCCGGCGAAACCGCCGATACCCTGGCCGCCCAGCGTGAAGCCAAGCAAAAAGGCGCCAAGACCCTGGCCATCTGCAATGTCGTCGGCTCCATGGTCACTCGCGAGGCCGCCGGCACCATCCTTACGCACGCCGGTCCGGAAATCGGGGTCGCTTCCACCAAAGCGTTTACCGGCCAATTGACCGCGCTCATGCTGGTTTCGCTCTATCTCGGCCAGTTGCGTGACAAACTTTCCCCCGACATCGCCAAAAAGCTTATGCAGGAATTCACTCGAATTCCGCAGAAATTAGAGCTCATTCTGCTGGGCGATCAGGACGGATTCTACGAAGGCCTGGCGCGACAGTTCTTCCGCTACACCAATTTCCTCTATCTCGCTCGCGGCATCCATTACCCCATCGCCCTCGAAGGCGCGCTCAAACTGAAGGAGATCTCTTATATCCACGCCGAAGGGTACCCGGCTGGAGAAATGAAACATGGTCCCAACGCCCTGATCGACGAAAATCTGCCCGTGGTCGTGCTGGCCACGCGCGACGAATTCGATTCTGAATCCATGACCCGCTACGAAAAGAGCGTTTCCAATATCCAGGAAGTGAAAGCCCGCGATGGCATCGTCATTTCCGTGGTCACCGAAGGCGATCACCTGGCCCGCAAGGCTTCCGACCACGTCATCGAAATCCCCCCCGCGCCGGAATTGATGGCTCCCATTCTCGAAATCGTGCCCCTGCAACTGCTCGCTTATCACATTGCCGTGCGGCGCGGCTGCGATGTCGACCAGCCCCGCAACCTGGCCAAATCCGTCACGGTGGAATAGGAGGCGCGGAATTCCCAATTCCCGCCGCGGCGCGCTAGAATCTCTTCTACTAAATATGCGCGATCTTCGCATCGCTCTCCTTTTAGCCTATTTCTCCTGCACACTGCTGGCGGCTTACCCCGCTCCGGCGCAGGCGCCTCCGGCCACTTCCCTCGTCGTCGCCGAGGTCCATGCTTCGGGCTCGCATCGCTACACCGATGCCCAAATTGCCGCCACCGCAGGCTTGAGACCTGGCGATGCCGTTAGTCGCGACCAACTGCAGGAAATCGCCGATCGCCTGGCCCAACTAGGCGTCTTTTCGCGCGTCAATTACCGTTTTACGGCAAAGGACGGCCGCGTCACAGTAACCTTCGATCTGCAAGATGCCCCCATCGTGGCGGTCATGTTCGATAATTTCCCCTGGTTCACGGACCAGGAACTCTCCGATGAAATTCGCCGGGCTGCGCCTCTCTTCGATGGCGGAGTTCCGCACGACGGCGTGCTCCTCGAGCAAATCACGTCGGCGCTTGCTGCCAAGCTCGCCACCCGCGAAATCAAAGCCAACGTGGAACACACGCTAGTCGCGCAACCTTTCGGCGACAACATGATCATGCAGTTCCGCCACGATGGGCCGGCTTTCACGATCGCCGGCATCAGCTTCGGCGATCCACTGGCGCGAAGTTCACAGAAGCTCCACGACCGCGTCGGCGACCTCATCGGAAAAACGTTTTCGCGCTTTGCTATCGAACTCTTCGAGGAAGAGCAAGTCCGGCCCATTTATCTTTCCACCGGCCACACCCGTGTGGAGTTTGGCGCGCCCGTCGTCCACGTCAACGGTGATTCAGGCCAGCAGGCATCCTCGGTCGAGGTTGAGGTTCCTATCAACCCTGGTCCGGTGTTCAACATTTCTGGTGTCACCTGGAGCGGTAATACGGTGCTAGACGATGCCGCGCTTTCCAAGATGATCTCAGCGAAGAGTGGCGACGTCGCGGACGGCATGCGACTCGCTGCCAACTGGCAGCAGATCGAACTGGAGTACGGGCATCGCGGCTACTTCGATGCAAAGGTCGCGCCTGTCCCGCAATTCGACAACGCCGCCGCCAAAGTCGTGTACAACGTGAAAATTACCGAAGGACCGCAATACCGCATGGGGGAACTCGTGATTACCGGCCTCTCGTTGGATGCCGAGCGCGCGGTTCGCAACTCGTGGCGGCTTGCGCCCGGTCAAGTCCTCGACAAAACCTACCTTGATGGAATGCTCGCGAAACTCGAGAAGCCCACGGTGGCGATCTTTGGCGAGATGCCCGTGCACTATTCGCGTATGGGATACTTGCTGCGCGTCAATCCCGAAAGTCACGTGGCCGACGTCTTGATCGATTTTCAGTAATACACTGGCCTCTTGCGGCGCATTTGGAAAATCGCTGATTCCCCGATCAGTGATTAGCTTGACTCGCTCGCGCGCCGACGGCCTCTCGCGCTGCGATGACCGTATTCACGTGAATGCGCACGGTGTCTTCCACGTTGCGCGCGTAGCCCCCGGCAAACGCCACCGCCACCGGCAAACCGCGGCGCCTCGCTTCGGCAAAGACCCGGGCATCCCGCTCCTGCAAACCGCGCATGCTCAGCCACAGTCCTCCGAGCTGATCTTCCCGATAGGGATCTGCGCCTCCGACATAAAAGAGAATCTTTGGCGCAAAGCGGCTGAAGGAATCGGCGAGCGCCTTATCCAGCAATTCCAGGTACTCGTCGTCAGCCGTACCGTCGTCGAGGCTGACGTCCAAGTCCGAAGGCGGCTTCGGCTGCGGATAGTTATTTTCCTGGTGCAAAGACACGGTGAAGACATCGGGATCGGTGGCGAAGATTGCTGCCGTGCCGTTTCCCTGATGCACGTCCGTGTCGACTACGAGAGCCTTGCGCACAGTGCCATCCGCCTGCAATCGACGAATTGCTACAGCCACGTCGTGAATCATGCAGAAGCCTTCGCCGTGGCTGGGGAACGCGTGGTGGAATCCGCCTCCGATATTGACTCCGAAGCCATCCCGCAATGCGCATTGCGCCGCCAGAATCGATCCGCCGGCGGCGAGCCAGAAACCTCTGACGGCCGCTGGCGAGTACGGAATCTCCAGGCGCATGCGTTCGCTGGCCGTGAGGGTGTCGTTCTGCAGTTTCTCCACCCACTCTCGCGTGTGCACGCGCAGGATATCCTCGTCGCTGGCGGGCTCCGGAGAGAGTATCTCGGAGGGTTCGGCAATGCCCTCGGCGAGCAAGGCGTCTCGCACCATTCCGAATTTTTGCGATTGGAAAACGTGCTCGCCCAGACGCAAATCGTAGCCTTCGTGATAGACAAGCTTGAACGGCAGCATGACGGCTACGGGCCTAGTTTTCGCGGTCGAGGATAAAGTCGGGGACGGCAAAAAGCGCGCGGCCAAATTCCGTGTTTGCACGGCCGTTCAGGCAGGCTTTTGCGCGGGCGGCATAGTCATGGGCCAGCACACGTGTGCGTTCAAGCGCTCCCGAATCGCGCACCAACGCCGAGATTTCCTCGGGACGCACAGTGTGAAAGCCTTTTTCTTCGAGCACGGTTTGCACCATGCGGCGGCCGGCGGCGCCATCGCCTTGCAGCGCGTAAATAAGCGGCAGCGTGACCTTGCCTTCCTTCAAATCGCTCAGCACCGGTTTCCCAAGCTGCGAAGGCGAAGCCGTAAAGTCCAGCACATCGTCGACAAGCTGGAAGGCCAATCCGGCGTAACGCCCGTAGTCTGCGAGCGACTGTTCTTCCGCTTCGCTAAGGCTGCCGAGGACGCCGCCGAGACGAGCGCAGCCGCTAAACAGGCAAGCCGTCTTGCGCGCGGCCAGATCCACAACCTCCTGTTCGCCCAAATCCATGCGGCCGAGACTCGAGAGCTGCACGACCTCGCCTTCGACCATGTTTTGCGTGAGGTCGATGAGAATGTCCAGGACCCTGAAGTTGCGCTCCTCCAGCGCCATCTGAAACGACTGCATGTAAAGCCAGTCGCCCGCCAGCACGCTGCGATGATTTCCCCAGCGTGAATTCGCCGAGGGCCGCCCGCGGCGCGTATCGGCGCCGTCGATCACGTCGTCGTGAATCAGGGTGGCGCTGTGAATCAGTTCGACGACGGCTCCCAGCCGCACTGCGGCGGCGCCCTGATAGCCCGTGTATCCGGCGGCGAGGAGCAGCAAGGCCGGGCGCAGCCGTTTCCCGCCGCCTCCCAGCAGGTAGGTGGCGATCTCAGCTACGGGTTCGCTCGCGTAACCCGTCTGCTGCGCCAGTTCCTCTTCGACTCGAGAGAGGTCATCGCGCACCAGATCGAAAATCTCTTTAACCGTCAGCAGCGAGATATCGTTCCTCCTCAGACTCATACTTGCGAACGCCGGCTGGCTGTCACTTGCAGTCCAAAGAAGCGGCGAAAATTAGCCGCGGTGACTGCCGCGAGCTCGTAAGTGGCTAAGTCTCTCACAGGTGCAAGCGTCCGCGCTACTTCGGCGACAAAAGCGGGCTCGTTGCGACGCCCGCGAAAGGGTTGCGGAGCCAGAAACGGCGCATCGGTTTCGAGCAAGAGAAATTCCAGCGGCACTACCCGCGCTACGTCCCGCAGGTTCTGCGCCTTCGGATAGGTCACGTTCCCCGCGAAAGAGATCATGAAGCCCATTTCGTTTCCACGCCGAGCCTCGTCCACTGTGCCGGTAAAGCAATGGAAAATCCCGCCGAGGCCGGCAGAACGCCAGTGCTCGCCGAGAAGCGCAAGGCAATCGGACCAGGCGTCCCGGCAATGAATAATGACGCGACAGCGCGCGCCGCGAGCCAATTCGAGTTGCTCGATAAACACGCGCTGCTGGACTTCGCGCGGCGAATGGTCGTAGTGATAATCCAGGCCGATTTCACCCCAGGCGAGGAATTTCGGATGCTTCGCCAGATTCGCAAGCTCTTCGTAGTGCGCCGTCGTAGCCAGCTTCGCTTCATGCGGGTGAATGCCGGCAGCCGCATAGATCCAATCGTAACGCTCCGCAAATGGCAGCGCGGAGGCCAGGGCGTCGGGACCTCCGCCGATGGCCAGAATATTCCGTACTCCGGCGGCTTGCGCTCGCGCCAGCATGTCCGTTCGATCGGAATCGAATTCAGACATGTCTAAATGCGCATGCGAATCAACCAGGTCGAGCTGCTCGGGAAACACGGGGCCGTTTTCCATGACGCTAGCTTGTGTGACCTTTACTTCAGGCGAGTGCCGACGGGCACGTCCTCGAGAAATCCGGCGAGCACAGGATTCCCTTCCGGCCCCACCGAGGCGGCCACAATCATGCCGTTCGATTCCACGCCGCGTAGCTTGCGCGGAGCCAGGTTGACGACGACCACCACTTTGCGACCCAGCAGTTGCTCGGGCTGGTAGGCCGTGGCGATTCCCGCCACGATCTGGCGCACTTCATCACCCACGTCCACCATCACTTTCAGTAATTTGTCAGCGCCGGCCACGCGCTCGGCGGATTTCACCTGGCCGACGCGCATCTCCACTTTGGTGAAATCGTCGATGCTGATCTTCGCGTTGGTCGGGCCTGCGGCGGCCGGCTGCGCAGCAGGAGATGCTGCCGGAGTAGACGCTGCAGCGGGCGTGCCTTGCGGCTTAAGGATTTCCTGTTCCATGGTTGCAATTTTCTCCAGTGTTTCGGTTTTTTCTACACGAGGAAAAACGGCGGCGGGCTCGCCGATAAGCGTCCCGGGACGCAGAGCGCCCCAGGAAAGCTGATCGACCCGGATTTCAGCCAGCGCGCCGGATTGTCCGAGTTGAAACCAGATCTTTGCCGTGGCTTCGGGCAGAACCGGATGCGCCAGGGTCACGAGAATGCGCAGCGACTCCGCAGCATAGTACAACACCGTTTCCAGCCGCGCCCGCTGAGCGGGATCCTCGGCAAGCGACCAGGGTTTTTGACTGGTGAGATAACCATCGACCTGGGCGATCGCCGCCCAAATCAACTCCAGAGCGCGAGAAAACGAGAGCTCCTCATATTGTTCGGGAACCGCGCGTGCAGCTTCGGTCACCGCAGCCGCAAGAGACTTCTCGGACTCCCCCATGGCCGCCGGATGAGCCGCGGGAATTTTCGCTTCGCAATAGCGGCTAATCATGGTGAGAGTGCGACTAGCAAGGTTGCCCAAACCATTGGCCAGATCGCTGTTGTAGCGCGTGAGAAGAGCGTCATGGCTGAAATTGCCATCCTGCCCGAAGGGAACGTCGCGCAGCAGGTAATATCGCAACGCATCGGCGCCCAGGGTGCGAGCAATGGGTTCGGCATAGGCGACGTTGCCCTTGGATTTGCTCATCTTCTGCTGGTCAAAGAGCAGCCAGCCATGCGCGAAGACGCCCTTTGGCAGCGGCTCTTCAGCAGCCATCAGGAAAGCGGGCCAGTAGACGCAATGGAATCGAATGATCTCCTTGCCAATCAGATGGAGCTGCGCGGGCCAGTATTTCTCCCACTGCAATTCATCGTCGCCGTAGCCGATGCCGCTCAGGTAGCTGGTGAGCGCGTCATACCAGACGTAGACGACGTGCTCGGGATCGTCCGGCCACGGCAAGCCCCATTTCACCGTTTTGCGGCTAACGGAAATATCGCGCAGGCCGGCCTCGACGAACCGCTGCACTTCGTTGCGGCGGAAAGAAGGGCGGATGAAATCGGGCTGATCCCGGTAGAGCTTCAGGAGCTTTTCCTGAAATGCGGAGAGCTTGAAAAAATAGTTCTCCTCGGAAACAAGCTCGGAGGGACGGCCGCAAAGAGGGCAATCGATGGGATCGGTCGAATCGCTGACGTAGAGATTGTCATAGATGCAGTAGCGGCCCTGGTAAAAACCTTTGTAGATATAACCGGCGTCGCGAGCACGCAGCAGAAAACGGCGTACGGCGCGCAGGTGCTCGGGCGAAGTGGTGCGGATGAAATGCGTATAGCCGATGCCCAACTCGTTCCAAAGTTTGCGAAAGACGGCGGAATAGCGGTCCACGTGTTCGCGCGGCGTGACGCCGGCTTTGGCTGCGGCGCGAGCGATATTTTCGCCGTGTTCGTCGGTGCCGGTAAGAAAGGCCACGTCATAGCCCTGCATGCGCTTGAAACGCGCAATGGTGTCGGCAACCAGCGTGGTGTAAGCGGAGCCCACATGGGGACGCGCGTTGGCGTAGTAAATCGGCGTGGTGAGATAGAACTTCGGGCGATTGTCGGCCTGGGTCACGGACGCTCCGAACCGGGGTGCTGAAACCAACGATAGTATGCGGCGCCGGCGCTTTTAGTCAAATTAGGGGACCCCCACCCCTGTTTTTGCACAAGAATGTGATTCCATGGGAGTTGTGTGTGGCGCTTGTACAACGATGTGATTCTAAAGAATTTGTAGATTTTGGCTGAGTGACGAGGTAGTGCCCCCACCCACCCTTTTTACGTAAGTCTTCATTTGAAAAGCCTTCCAAACTGCGGATTTCGTAAGTGCTCATTCTGTGCGAGTTGTGGTGCAAATTTGTGTAAGTGTTGATTCTGGAGGAGCTAATTGCGACCGTGAGGTTATGGCCGGGGGCAGCCACAACAGCAGAGACATTTATCGGGGCAGACATAGATCATTATATCTGATTAGTAACAATAAATAAACTGTGTTTATCATAAAGCTATTCGAATCGCAGTGGGAACGAAGATAGGCGAGTCCCTTTCGAATTGATGTGGGGCTTGCGGTTCTTCCAACGGCATTATTGAATACGGGCGGAAGGAGAGGCGCTTCGAATGAGCGATATAACGACCCGCCCAGCAGCGCTCGGCGATCTGCCACGGCTGACAGAGATCTATAACCACTACGTCTTGAATACGTCGATCACTTTCCACGCGCGGCCGCTAACCACAGAGCAAATGGCCGAGTGGTTCGAGGAACACTCGGATGGCGGGCGGCATCGCCTGGTTGTGGCCGTAGAAAATGACGGCGACGGGAACGTTATAGGGTATGCGGGAACGGGACGGTTCCGTCCAAAAGAGGCCTATGAAACAACCGTGGAGACAACGATCTACTGCAGTCCGGAGTGCACGCGACGCGGAGTCGGGACGCTGCTCTATCGCGCGCTATTCGAATTCATTGCCGGCGAGGACATCAACCGGGTCGTAGCGGGAGTCACGCTGCCAAATCCGGCGTCGATCGCGCTGCACGAGCGTTTCGGGTTTCGGCACGTGGGAACGTTTACGGAGAACGGGCGCAAATTCGGGAAGTATTGGGATGTAGGCTGGTTTGAACGGCCGCTGAAGCTTTGAGGAAGGACTTTTTCTGAATCGCAGCGATATCAACGCTTGCGGTTCTCCCGACCGCGGTATTGAATACGTTCCTGAGGCAATCGAGGGGGGTTAATGGTTCACTTTTTTGGGGTCTCGATCAGCTCTTCCCTGCTGGGATGGATTGTAATCGGCCTTCTGGCAGGATGGATCGCGGGCGAGATCAGCCGGGGGTCGGGTTTTGGCTGCCTTGGGAATGTGGCTATCGGGCTCGTTGGTTCGATTCTCGGCGGCTGGATATTTTCTAAGCTGGGCATCTGGGGCGGCGGTTTCGTATACAGTCTGGCAGCGGCCACCGTGGGAGCCGTGGTGCTGGTGCTGGTGGCGCGGCTCTTTAGCGGCGGAAAGCACCTCTAGCCAACCTTTCTTCGCTACACTAATCAAAAGATCGGGTTGTGCGCCTTGCTTTAATCGCGGAAGCCCGTCGCACCTGCACCTGCAAAATGCTGAGCCAGTTTGCACTGGATGTTCTTTCGGCAAAACCGATCCCTCGGCGGAGGCGGTCGTGGGATGACACGACGCCCGGCGAAAATGAGCCACTTCGAGGCGGGTCGCACGGAGAACCGTCAGCGGCGTGGTACGATAATCCGATTCAAAGGAGACGTAAAAGTTGAGTAAGCCTTCTCTTTGGGCCATTCCCCTTGGCGGCTTGGGCGAATTTGGCATGAATATGCTGGCCCTGCGCACCGGGAATGACATCCTCGTAATCGACGCCGGCATGATGTTTCCAGAAGCCGAATTGCTGGGCGTCGATATCGTCATTCCCGACATCACCTACCTAAAACAGAATCGCGAGCACGTGCGCGCCATCGTGCTGACCCATGGGCATGAGGACCACATCGGCGCCCTGCCCTACATTTTGCGCGACCTCAACGTGCCGGTCTTTGGCACACGCTTCACGCTGGCGCTGGTGCGCAAGCGTCTGGAGGAGCACGGCCTGCTGGAGAAAGCCACCCTGCGGGAAGTGATTCCGGGGCGGCGCGCGGAGATCGGGCCGTTCGAAGTGGAATTCATACACGTCACGCACAGCACGATCGATTGCGTGGCGCTGGCCATCCGCACGCCCGTGGGCGTGGTCATTCATACAGGCGATTACAAGATGGACCCCACGCCGATTGACGGCCAGCCCTTCGATCTGCACGCCTTCGCGCGTTACGGCCAGGAGGGTGTGCTGGCGCTTTTTAGCGACAGCACCAACGTGGAGCGGCCGGGCTACACGCCCTCGGAACGCGCCGTATGGAACCGCATCGAAGAGCTGCTTCGCGCGGCGCCGCGCAAAGTGCTGGTTTCGTGTTTCGCCAGCTCCATCCACCGCATTCAGCAGGTGGTGGACATTGCCGCGCTGGTTGGCCGGAAGATCGGCTTTGTCGGGCGCAGCATGGTCGATAACGTGGAAATAGCGCACGAGATGGGACGCCTTCGGATTCCCGATGGCATGGTCATACGGCCGCAGGACTTGCGGACCTTCGATCCCCAGAAGATGGTGGTGCTGGTCAGCGGCAGCCAGGCGGAACCCATGTCGTCGCTATCGCGCGTGGCCGTGGATAATCACCGCCTCATCAGCGTCGATCATGACGACACGGTGATTCTCTCCGCGCGAATCATTCCCGGAAATGAGAAGGCCATCTTCCGCATGCTGGACCATATGTTCCGGCGGCGCGCTCTGGTGTATTACGACAACAACGGCGGATTGCTGCACGTTTCCGGTCATGCCAGCCAGGAGGAACAAAAACTCATTCTGAATCTGGTGCGCCCGCGCTACTTCATTCCGCTGCACGGCGAATACCGGCAGTTGTTCCGCCATGCCGCGCTGGCCCAGCAGGTAGGGGCAGTTTCGGGTGAAGTGCTGCTGGTGGAGGATGGGCATCCGATCGAATTCACCGAGGATGGCGCCTATCGCCGGGAAGCGGTGCCGGCGGGACGGGTGTGCGTCGATTCGGGATCGTTCGAAGAGATCGAGCAGGTGGTGATTCGGGACCGGCAGCATCTGGCCGAAGACGGCATCGTTGTGCCCATCATCGCCATCGACAAACACACCGGGCGCATGGAGTCGCGGCCGGAAATGGTCACGCGAGGCTTTTTGCCATCGGAAGACGGAACCGAACTGCTGGCCGCGGCGCGCGAGGTGATTATCCGCACCATCGAGCAATCGAACGCAGAAGAGAAGACCGACTGGAGCGTCATCAAGGAGAAGATTCGAGTGGACCTGAAGCGCTACCTGAATAAGCAGACCTCGAAGCGCCCGCTGATCCTGCCGGTGATCCTGGAGGTCTGACCAGCCCCGGATCAACCGATGCGAGCGCGATTATCGCCAACGCCTGCAATTTCCATGGAATTTAAGTTGCGCGACTACTCCCCCGCGGATTTCGAGACGCTCTACGCCATCGACCAAGCCTGTTACCCACGCGGAATCGCCTATTCTCGCCGGATGCTGCGCTGGTACTTAAGCCAGCCCGGCGCGCAGTGCCTGGTTGCCGAATCGATGGGGCCCGCGGGACCTACCCTGGCCGGATTCCTGATCGGGGAGTCTCATAGAAGCGTGGGGTACATCGTCACTATCGATGTACTTGAACCGCACCGGCGCGCGGGAGTGGGCAGCGCCCTACTTGCGGAGATCGAAAGGCGCCTGGGGAATGCCGGCGTTCGGCGCGTGGAGCTGCAGACGGCAACAAACAACGAAGCAGGCGTTGCCTTCTGGCAGCGGCACGGCTATCGTAGCGCGGGCGTGACCCGGGGATATTATCTGGGGCGCATCGACGCTTACGAAATGTTCAAAGAGCTTGACCAGCGCGGGAGACCGGCTACCGCATGACCCTATTTCATGCCGTGGTGCTGGCGATTGTCCAGGGACTCACCGAATTTCTTCCCATCAGCAGCAGCGCACACCTTTGGTTTTTCCCTTGGGCGCTGCATTGGCCCGACGGAGGCTTGCCGTTCGACGTAGCTCTGCACGCCGGCACATTGGCGGCCGTGCTTCTCTACTTCCTGCGTACTTGGATTGAGCTCGTGCTCAACGGCATCGGAATTCATTACCCGGCGCAAGCGAGCGATGAACAGTGCCAAACCAGTCGGCGCCTGTTTTGGCTGCTGGTTATCGGCACCATTCCCGGAGGCATCGTAGGATTTTTCTTCGAGCGATTTATCGAGGAGACCTGGCGCAATCCCATACCCATTGCTGCCGCCATGATCGGGGTGGCTCTGTTGATGGCCATCGTGGAATCGACGGCGGGGCTACGGCGCGTTTTGGAGCAAGTGACACTTGGAGACTCGATCGTCGTGGGTATGGCACAAGCGCTGGCGCTCTTCCCGGGCGTATCGCGATCGGGCATTACGATCGTCGCCGGCCTTTGGCGCAAGATGACCCGGGAGACGGCCGCGCGCTTCTCTTTCCTGCTTTCCACGCCGCTGATCGCGGGAGCTGCTCTGAAGGAAGTGCCCAAGCTGATTACCATGCATCGCGCCGGCGGCCTGGAACTGCCACTTTCCACACTGCTTATCGCCATCGGCATATCCGCCCTGGTGGGGTACGCCGTCATCGGCTTTCTCCTGCGTTATTTGCAGACACGCACGCTCAAGATCTTTATTGTTTACCGCATAGCGTTTGGTATAGTCATCCTGCTCTTGGTGTTCCTCCACAGGTGAACCGCGCGATCCAGCGCCCGCGCGTCCTGTGAAGCTTGATTCGTCCTTCCCCAGAACGCGGGAGACTCACGTGCGCTTACTGACCCCGACGGAAAACCGCCGACTCAATGAGCTGATTGGTTTTCTTGGTATTACGCTGGCCGTGTTGCTGGCGCTGGCCCTGCTTTCCTATAGTCCTCGGGACGCCTCGTTCAATGTCTCCGCGCAAACGCCGGAGGTGCATCCGGCGCGGAATTGGATCGGCCCGGCGGGAGCTTACAGCGCCGATTTCATGTTTCAAATCCTCGGCTACGCGGCGTTTGTACTTCCTATGGGCATTTTCGCCCTGGGCCTGCGCTGGTTTCGCAGCCGCCCGCTGGATTCGGCACTCGCGGGCCTCATCGGCTATGCGCTGTGGATTTTATCTCTTCCGGCACTCCTCAGCTTATGGCGCATTCCGGATGTGCGCGACGCTATCCCTCCGGGCGGCCTTCTAGGGGGACTGATCGCCTCCGGGCTGCAGCATGCGTTTAATTCCGTCGGGGCACACGTAGTAGCTTTGGCATCCCTTTTCGCGGCGCTCTTCCTGACGACGCCATTTTCATTCCTGGGAACGCATGCGCTGCTGCGCGGGCCGGTGAAGAAACTCGATCCTATCGGCCGGCTGAAGGCGCGCTGGTCGGAGTGGAGGGAGAAGCGAGAGCAGGAAAGACTTCGCAAACGCGTGGAGTCCAATAAGCTCAGCGGGCGCCCGCCGGTTCCCGCGCAAACGCTCGGAGCCAAGAACCGCAAGATTGCTGCGGAACGTGAAGAAGATGCCGTGGAGCACGCGGAAGACGAAGCCAGCGAAGGGGCCACAGCTAAGAACGTACTGGTGTTGCCGGAAATTTCGGCTCCAGCCGCTGCGGCAAAGAAATCTGCAGGCGAACCGAAGATCGCACGCGGCGCTACCGGTTACCGCCTGCCCTCTACGACTTTGCTACGCGTGGCCGAGCGCAGCGAAAAGATCCAGGAAGACGAACTAAAAGAGTGCGCGCGGGCAATCGAAGAGAAGTGCCGCGAGTTTGACGTGGGCGGGCGCGTGACCCAGATCAATCCCGGACCTGTGGTGACGACCTATGAATTCAAGCCCGAAGCCGGCATCAAGTACAGCCGCATAACGGGCCTATCGGATGACTTGTGCCTGGCCTTACGCGCCGAATCGATCCTGATCGACCGCATTCCGGGGAAGTCGACGGTGGGGATCGAGGTGCCCAATTCTCATCGGCAAACGATAACCCTGCGCGAAGTGATCGAGTCGCCGGACTTTGTCAATTCGCCTTCGAGAATGACGCTTTCGCTGGGGAAGGATCTGATCGGGCGAGTACGCGTCTCCGATCTGGCGCAGATGCCGCATTTGCTGATTGCGGGTTCGACGGGAACGGGCAAGAGTGTGTTTCTGAATTCGCTGCTCGTCTCCATGCTCTACAAGGCTACGCCGGAAGAACTCAAGCTGGTGATGGTCGATCCCAAGCGGCTCGAACTCGGACTCTACGAAGACATTCCCCACCTTTTGGCGCCGGTGGTAACCGATCCCAAGGTGGCCTCGAATGTGTTGCGCAACGCCACGCGCGAAATGGAGCGACGCCTGAAATTGCTGGCCAATCGTGGCGTGCGCAACATCGACCAATACAACCGCACCTTTGCAAAGGGGCAATCGCTGTCGCTTTTTGAAAACCAGGATCAGGAAGAACACCGGCCCCTGCCCCTGATCGTGATTGTCATCGACGAATTAGCGGATTTGATGATGGTCGATACCACCAACGTGGAAGAATCGATCACGCGCCTGGCGCAAATGGCGCGGGCCGTCGGAATTCACCTGATCCTGGCCACGCAAAGGCCATCCGTAGACGTGATCACGGGATTGATCAAGGCGAATTTTCCGGCGCGCATCTCGTTCCGGGTGGCGAGCAAGGTGGATTCGCGAACCATTCTCGATGCCAATGGCGCAGAATCGCTATTGGGACGCGGCGACATGCTGTATCTCCCGGCGGGCTCCTCGCGGCTGCACCGCATTCACGGCCCGCTGGTGTCCGAAGAGGAGATCGTGTCCTTGTGCGACTTCTGGCGATCCCAGGCCAAAGCCGTCTACAACGAGAGACTCCTCGAAGCGCCGAAGGACGAAGCCAGCGCTGGGGCGCCCGCGGAGGGAGGCGAAGAAGAGGTCGACGACGAACTCTATCAGGAGGCCGTACGCGTTGTTTGCGAAATGGGCCGCGCCTCGACCTCTACCCTGCAACGCCGTCTGCGCATCGGCTATGGCCGGGCCGCGCGGCTGATCGACATCATGGAAAAAGACGGGATCGTCGGCCCCGCCGACGGCACCAAGCCTCGCGAAGTGCTGAAGAAAAAAGACTGGATGCGGGAGTTCGACGAATCGCTGAAGTGATCGATCCGAAAGAACCGTGTCTCCCCTGACAGTTTTAAGGGCGAGCGGCTAACTTTTGCACCAGATTCTCGCCTCGACATCGTTTGGCTTCCCCGCTACAATTTTTCAATTCACACGGTGCCGGGGTAGCTCACCGGTAGAGCGCGGCCCTGAAAAGGCCGGCGTAGGCAGTTCAACTCTGCCCCCCGGCACCACTTAAACGTGAGCCCGCAAAGAAGTCTACTTTGCCGTTAGCCGCGTAGAGCAGCCGCCCGTTTGCCATTGTCGGACTAAGGGTGATCTTGCCGAACTGCTCGGCGAGTAATGTCCTAGCCGCCAGCACGTTCTCGGGACTGGACAGGCACTTACGAATATCGCGTAGCCTAACGACAGCGAAGGCTCGCAATTCAGCGATCTGGGTGCGTACCGAACCTTTTGGCTCTAAGAGGCGGTCTGTTATTTCCCGCAGTTCTTTTTCACGTTCGGCGATCTGCTCCATCACTACCGGCGATTGATATCCGCTTTTGGCGATGGCGTGCGCAAGGTTCTCCGCTTCCGTCTGCAACTCAATCTTACGCTTCCTCAACCGCGCAAGCTCGACATCCAGATTCGAGAGCCGTCGGTGTAGTTGCTGCTCGAATCGATCAACCGCGTAGTCGATGACTTCCTCACGGAGGACGGCGTTTTGTAGACCTGACAGGAGCTGGGTTTCGAGTTCCTCGCGAGGTATCAACAGGGCGTTAGTGCAGATTGTATTTCCGCGCTGATGATGAAGAGAGCATCCGTATTTCGCGCGAGCGTTGCCAGCACGGCCAGCTACAAGCGCAATCGAGCCGCCGCATTCGGCGCACCGTAGAAGTCCGGAAAACAGATACGGATGGTTTCCCGTGGTCTGCCAATTCCCTTCCTTACCCCAAAGTTTTCTCGTCGTATCCAGTCGCCGATGAACTGCGGCCCATGCCTCGTCCGAGATTATGCGTTGGTCCGGCACGTCGGCGATAACCCATTCCGCTTCTGGGCGTGGTCGATAGACCCGTTTTCCAGTTCCTGGCACACGGACCTTTCGGCGCGTATTCCAGACTTGCTTCCCGATGTATCTCTTGTTCATGAGTAAAACGCGGATCGCGCTCGTACACCAAGATCGGCTGATCCGGCCCTTTTGAAGTTTGGGCGAGAGGACGCCTTCGGCATTGAGCTTATGCGCAATCCGTTTGTAGCTCATTCCACTGGCTGACATCTCGAATATGCGACGCACCGTTGCGGCCTCTTCTGGCTTTATCTCCAGGTGCGCTGTTCCATCCGGCAATTTCACCGTCTGGTAGCCAAAGCACCGCCCGCCTGTAGGCAATCCCTTCAATGCGCAGCCCTGCATCCCGCGATGGGTTTTCTGAGCAAGTTCGCGGGAGTAAACGGAATCGATAAGCCCGTGTACGCCCACAAGAAGCTCGGCTTGCGGGCTGTCCGTGTCAACGCCCTGCGAAACAGCTACAACCCGGATGCCTGCGAACGCGAGGCGTTCGTATAAATTAAGCGCGTCCGCGTGTCGGCGACTGAGACGCGAAGTATCGTCAACCAAAAGGCAATCAAAAGACCGTGGGCTATTGGTAGCCTGCTCCAGCAGTTTCTTTAATCCGCTGCGCTCCATGCTGGTGCCGCTGATTGCCTCATCTCGGTAGATATGGTCATCAAGCACCGTCCACCCCGCACGACTTGCGTGCTCACGACATTTGCGGATTTGATCTTCAATGCTGGTAGGACTCTGACGGTCACTTGAAAACCGGGCGTATATGGCGCAGCGGATCATAATGCCCCCTTTGGTTCAATTTTCCCGACAGTAGGCCTGCACAAGATCAGGAACGAAAATCTCATCTATCCACCTGCGCAGGTCTGGCGTCAGGACCGACGCGATCGTGCGAACGAATCCCCCCACTGAGCTTTGGAGTCTGGCCTTGCACGGCTTACACCGTATCGGGTCGCGCTTGAATCCCCACGCGCTAAAAAATCTCCGCTCGCCTGCTGTATAAATGAAATCTGCGCTGCATCCTACGCATTTCAGTCGGTGGTCCTTCACTTAGGTATCCTCTAGGAGATTTCGTCGCCGGGGAATGGCCTTAACCCTATCGGAGCGTTTCGCTGTGCGCAAGTTGTCGAAGGGACAATCATACGGAAGGCGCTCATTCGCCTTAGAACATGTCCGCATCTGCCCTGTGGGCTGAGTGGGGCGTTTTTGTCTCGCGCACCGGATGAATCTTCATCTCGCCTTAACATTTCTACTGTAGGCTTCGTCGCCAATAACACCCCTAATCGTGAATGTGGCGCCCTGCTCGGTCCTAACCCCGAGTGGGACGTTTTTTTCGAGCGAACGGTAGGGGGCGGTCACGCAGCCCGCGCGCGCCGGCAGATCGTGGACGCGCTGACACCCATCTCAGCCCCGACTAAGGCTGAAGCGGAACCGCTGACTATTCACCGTAAAGTCCGTCCACCAGGTCTTAACGCCTTTGTAAAGCGCCATTCTCACCTCCCCTTTTTGCGCACATTCTCTAGTTCCCTCTCGGTTCGCTTCTTATCGCGTGCTCGGTAGTTCCGCATGTAATCTCGTCGTGCTGCTTTACCCTGTGGAGAGCTGCGGAAGTACTTTTCCTTACAAGCACCCGAGCAAAAGCGTTGGTCTGCGCGATGCGCACGGAACCATTGCACGCATAATCTGCATTCCCGTACTCTACGAAGGTGGCCTGACATCGCGAGCCAATCCACCATTGAGATCCAATAGTGCAATCTCCCTAGCGAAATGCCTTGTACCTTGGGTGTCCATCCCTTTCGGTTTGGCAACCCAAGCCTCATGGAACCGGAAGCGCGCATACGCCACAGCTTTTTAACCAGCACGTCGGCTTTGGGTTCGAGCAGTGCTGCGAAATCAGGGTCCCACCTACAATCAATCGTTGGGTACCCGTGGTTCCTGAAGATGTCATCGCACGCATTAATCAACCGTATATAAGGAGCGAGGTCTCTCTCAGGTACGATTTTCTTGTCAATCTCTCCCGCGCCGTTCATCACTGCTACGAGTCGATCTGCGTCTTCCCTAGGCGCAGCTTCGAGCTCTAATAAAATTGTTCTCGTTGTGCGTAACCTACCGCTCATATCGTACCAGTAGGTACTTGAGCACAGACGGCATCCCCGCGTCAAGGCATAATCATGAATGTAGATGGGTTCGACCACGGGAGAAGTGAAAGTTTGTAGGCACAAAAGAAACTGCCACTGCGCCATCCCAATCACCTGGACAATCAGGAAGTTCATCAGGTTACCAAGGTCAGCTCCGTCCGAATTGGCCGGCCGGGTTTTCGTCGAGACTGAAGAGATTCACAATTTCGTCGAGAGTAACGGCCGAAAATAAGCGGTGACACCTGGAACGAGATTAGTTGCAGGCAGGTAAAGCCCATTGTAGGCAGTGCGACAGTCTGCGTGACAAAAACGAGGAGGAACATTGAGGGCAAACAAAAGCAGTCATGACAAACAGTTAGAAATGATGCCGAGACAAGAGCATCAAGTCCAAGCCATAAGCGACGAGCAGCGCCTTACTGGCCTCTTAGAACGAGAGCAGCGGGAACCCAAGCGTTGGTTTTACTGCTCGTTCCAAACTGAGGAAGGATTTCTTGGCGCGGTCATACTTAAAGCGCATGGACTCGTGGACGCATCCACTCAATGTCATCGGTTGAAGGTCAACCCTGGGGGCGAGATGGAAATGCTGTCCTTACCAGAGTATCTGATCCCTCCTCCCGAATTCCGCGAAGTCTTTCTGACGGAAGAGCAGTTACGAAAGCTTTGGCCCAACGGTCCACCGGCAGGTTGTCCAGTACACATGTGCCCGCCGCTTACGTATCGAGGGCACGATGAAAATGGGGAAAATTGCTCGTATGTGATCAACACCGTGCATTTCACCAGAGAAGAAGACGCTGAGCAGTTCGAGGCTACGTTAAAGGGCACACGCGATGTTCATATTGCGGAGTTAAGGAAAACCGGATCAACCCGATTGTATACAGTCGCGTATTTTCTGCAGATTCCGGAGTGAACCTCCATAACAGCCAAGCCCCGTGGAACGGTAAATGTAACTCGTCACGCCGGCATGTACAGTTTCGAGCAGAACTTGGTGACATAACTCAAAGGGCGTATACACAACAAAGACAAAAGGACGGAATATGCAAATTAGTCTCGAAATAACAGACGTAGACATCCGAAAGCTTCGACAGGCTTTCGCAGATAAGCGGCCAAAGCCACGCTTTTCGTTCGAGGAGTGGGCCGGCCGAGAAATTGCTTCGCACTTTTCCCAAGCGCGGTCGCGGAAAGGGGAGTGTGCTGTCCAAGAAACTTTACGACCTGTCTTTGTGAAAGAAATTGAGCGAAGGCTCCGAGAAATGCTTCCTCGAACCCCAGAATCCTCGCCGAGCGCTGCCGACACGGCCCACGATAATCCAGCCATGCCCAACGCTCATGACGGAAGTCGTGATGATGATGAGGAGGATCAGTTCTCGAAAGTTGTGTTCACGGTTGAAGCCTTGGTGGCCGACTTCGAGGAGGTTACCGAGGCAGGTCTTCTTGGCGAAGATGCCTGCGTAGCTTCCGGCCCGCACCAGTACGACAGGCATCTGGGCGGGGTCTACGGCGAGATCACGTCGGTAACGATCCAAGGGCCGTTCAAAGGCCTGTGCCCCGGCGTGCTGAAGCTGAGCCTGGAATGATCGAGACAATGAGATTGTTTTTGTATAAGCGCTAGAGCGCACCATCGGCTGCCCTTTGTTTGTTCCGTCCACCAGGTAGAAGATTTGACGCGTTGCTTGTATTTTGCGTGGGCTACAGAACTTCTCCGGGCCAACTTCAGCGAACCTCATCGACTCAAACTATGAATAACGAGCTGACGCGTAATAAATATCCATGGCAGCGCGAAATCGAATACAGCATCGCTACGTGGGGAAAGAGCTTGTCGTGGGCTGGCGAGTACGTAACAAAGGATGGAGCTGTTATTCATGATGCCCAGAACGAATTGATTCAGGAGATGAGCCTGGCCATCCTCGAAGCGGGAAAATGCTCTGGCAATCGTGTTAGCGGTGATCCGTATCGGCGCGACTGCGATCTAAGTCCGCACGTCGTAGAAATCTGTAAAAGGAAGCTCCGGAGGCTTAAGAAGCAGAAGTTCAGGGTTATTGATCATCCAGACGTGCCAGAGCGCAAACCTGAAGGGGAAATCGCAGGCCAGCACAATGATGACATCACCGCTCAGGAACAAGACGATGACAATGATGATATCTATGTTCGGGAACAAGCCTGCGATAACGCCGATGGTGACGCGAAGTACGTGGTGATCTTGCCGCTCGCAAATGCAAATGAAGTCGAAGACCGCACTGGCATAATGGAGATCATCGTCAGGCAAGCTGACGCATCCGCTGACGCAGAGAAGGTCAAAGGTTTCATGGAACATCTTTCAGAGCAGGAGGAGCGGGTCATCCTCTTGCATTACGCACACGGGAGATCGTTTCGAAAGATAGCGGATGAGATGGGCATCGATGAAAAACAAGTCCGGCGAATTCATGAGGGGGCTATCGAGTACTTACGGGAGTGCCTGGGCGTAAAGCCGCCGTCTAAGGGAAAAGTTGCGTAAAAATGTCCGCACCAGTCGATCCTCCGACCTTACTACAGTAGAGACTGAGTAGGTTCCGTAGGTGGAACCCCGGTCTTAGGCCCTGGGCGAAACGTCTCGGGCCAAGAGGGGCGGACAAATCAATCCGCAATGGGCAGAAAATGAGCCCCGCAATGGGCAGAAAAGTCCCACCCCCAAACAGGAACGGAAGGCACGGCCCATCAAATTCCGCTACGCGGCTCGTCCGCGATGCGGCCAAAAGCTTGCCGGCCTTCCCGACCTGTTTGTTTACACGATTACAGTTGACTTCGTTAAGAGGGGCAGGCACGTAAGCCTCCTCTGAGTAAGCCCGGAACCCGGGCCGCAGGCAGTAGGGATAGATTCAGACCAAGACCACGCACTAACCAAGTTTGTTCGACTGGTCCTCGGACAATATCCCTAAACTGCTAAAAGGCCCGTTGCCGCTAACCCGGCGACGGGCTTTTACTTTTTACCGCAGCTACGAGGGAGAACATGAACGACCATCACCGCGAATTAACCATAGAAGAATGCCGGCGTTACGGGCTTCCTAGCCGCAGCCCAGTGCCGGAGTACGAACCGCTTGCTTGGTTCCCGTTCGAGCCAACGCAGGAAGCTGGCCTCCGTCAGTTCCAGGAACAGCTTAGGCTCGTGTTTGCCATTTTGGGCGATGACGCGGAGGTGGCCGCATGAGCGATATTACAGAGGCCATCGCAGCACTTGCTCTTCCCGAAAGTGATCGAACGATCATGTCCACGCTTTTTGAGGATGAGTTTTGCCTGACTCCTTTCTTCCATCCTCACGGGCAGCCGGATAACGATGCCGTCAAAGCAATCGCAGTTAAAACCGGCCTCGATGACTGGTACATCTACTATTGCCTGAAGTACCTGAAGATCATCGGGCTCGTCAATTCAGAGGGACCCATCGACGGCGCAATCCTGGAATACGCGAGCACCGGAAAGTTAAGTCGCGGCGGAGGGATTTACTGTTTGAGGGAGGTATTGTTTGATTTAGATGCCGCACCCATCGACCTCGCGAGCATCCGCACGATCCCAACACCTGGGACCATTCTGCGTGACGCACTCGCCGGTGCATACGCCGCATCGTTTTATCCGAGCGCCGATCCTCAAACGCTGGCCGCCATGGTTGAGGCCAAACTACGAAAGTTCATCGCGCAACCGCTCGATGAGCAGCCAGAGCCATTAGGCGAGAACGCCCTCCAAGGAGTGGTTGGAGACTTCGTAAGAGCGGCGCTGCCGTTTACCGAAGCTGATGAGAGTTGTCTCGCGTACCAATTTCTCATCGCCGTGGGAAATGCAATTGGCCGCAAAGTCTACGGGAAGTTTGGCGCAGATCATCACTATCCAAATCTGTTCCTCCTGACCATCGGTGGAACCGGTACGGGCAAGGGGCAGGCTCTAAATCACGTCAAAGAGCTAATGCGCGTCGCTGATCCCGAGTGGGCAAAGAATAAGTGCAAATACTCTGCCGCCAGCGGCGAAGCCATTGTGCGGCTTGCTTCAGAAGCGGGACCGGATGGCCGGTTGCTACTGATGCTCTCTGAAATCTCCATCCTTTGGAATTCGATGAACCGTGAGGGAGCCAACACGAGCGGATACCTTCGATCTGCTTACGACGGTATGCCGCTTGAAAACAACCGTGCCAAAAGCCAGGTTGTTGCATCGGACTACGTCATGAGCGTCATCTCGCACTGCACTCCCGAGGAGCTTGCCGGGCTTGTTAGCAACACGAATTGGTACGATGGCCTTATCAACCGCTTCGTTTTCGCGCAGGTTGCAAAGAGCAAGACATTACCGCGCATGAACAGAACGCCGGACTATAGCGCGCTCGGAAAGAAGCTCCAGGACCTGTTGGCGCTGCCTTATGAGGGGCCGGTCGAGTTTTCAGAGGGAGGCGGCAAGGCGTGGGACACATGGGTAATGTCGCTTCCTGACCTCGATGGCCGAGCAGGAGCAGCGATGCAGCGCATAAGGCCCAACGCCCTCCGGCTGGCCTTGATCTACGCGACCCTCGATGAATCACGGCTAGTCTTCACCAAACAACCATTTCGCATTGAGGAAAGACACGTCCGGGCAGCGGTGGAAGTTGTAGAACGCAGCATGGCGTCAGTGCGATGGTTTTTGAACCGGCCCGTCACCGCTACCGATGCTCCGTACGATAAGATCGCCAAAGTTCGGAATGCCGCCAACAAGCGTGGAGGTCGATTAACCGGGACGGAATTGGCCGCTGTGCTGTCCCACGATTCTGAGGAAGTTAGGAAGACGATCGCCAGGCAGGCGGGGTTAAAGCTCCAAACCGTCGAGCCCGGTGAAAAGGGTGGAAGGAAGCAGGAACTGTGGCAATTCTGACCTGCGAGCTAACCGGTTATCTCGCAGTCCATGCGGATTCAGGGCTGTTTTGAGGTTAGTTCGCTATCTCGCAATGGTAAATATATTTATTAATAATAAAGGCTTTAGCTGTATCTAAGTGCGAGATAACCCCATTGCTGCGAGGAAACCCTCGGGGCTCGGATAGGCCGACTGCGAGATAACCTCCATGCGAGGAAACCCATTCCAACCATGGTCAGGCAGTCAACGCGACTCCCGATCCTTTGGCCGCCCTCTGCAGTGTTGCCCGTGTAATCCCCGTCTGCGCCGCGATCTTGTCCCAGGACATGCCAGATTGTCGTAGTGACGTGACGATGCCTAGATCAACTGGCGGACTCCTTCGGGGTCTCCCGAGAACTTTTCCGCGACGACGTGCGGCCTCTATGCCCGACCTGGTGCGGGCGATGATTAGCTGCCTTTCGAATTCAGCGATGCTGGCGAAGATACCAAAAACGAGCCGGCCCCCGGGGGTAGTCGTATCGACCCCCTCGTGCAAGCTAACAAAAGCAATGCCCAAAGCGTCGAACTCGCACAGTAAGTTCACAAGCTGACGGAGGCTGCGAGCCGCGCGATCGTAGCGGTAAACGAGGACGCAATCGAAGCGGCGGCGCTTGGCATCGGCAAGCATTCTGTTGAGAGCCGGCCGTGATTCCTTACTGCCGGATATGCCCTCGTCGCTGTATTCGGCAAAGACTTCCCACTGGCGCCGTTTGCAGTAATCCCGTAGTTCGTCTACCTGCAAATTGATGCTTTGGTCCGTCGAGCTGCAACGCGAATAGATGGCCACTCTCATTTCTTTGCTCCTTTCCGTTTCCGTGCGGCCTTCGGTCCTGGTTTTAGAGTTCCCTTGAGTTTGCGGGCTTTGACGATGTCTTTGTCGGACCATCGCCAGATCGTGCGTCCTTCGATTGGTATTCCGCCAGGGCGAACCCTTCCTTCCCGGAGCCAGCGGTGCAAGGTCAGCGGGTGTACACCTATCAACCTGGCGGCCCGTGTTGTGCTGTACGTCTTTTTTGCCATTAAGGGTCTCCGTTGCCGCGTTGCGCGATGAGGTGCCTCAAGAAGATTTTGCCGGAAAGGGGTGCTACCAATGCGCACCCCTTGCCTCTATGCGGCCATCAGTTCCAGTTCGAGTTTCATCAAGGCATCGCGAACATTATTGCGCGATTCTTTCGCCAATCGAGTCAAGTCTGGCGCATTGCCGTTTCCTCCTTCGGCCTGCCAGACCTTATCGAGATAACCGGCAATATCTCCGGCCATGCCGTAACTAGAAAACTCAATAACGCGGCATCGGCTGAGGAATCGCGGCTCTAGGCCATCAGTGGAATTGCACGTGAAGATGAAGATTGTGTTTGGTGGAAACGCGGTCGCATCCAGCTTGCTAAGCAGCGCAATCTGTGCGGCCGGAGTCATTTTGTCGGCTTCATCGATCAAGACCACGTGCATTCCGCCAGTCAGCGGAACGAAGTGGCACGTGTGGCAAACATCCTCGATTGCCTGAGCGTTACACTTCTGCGACGGGATATGGTGCATCTCGCCGTGAATGTCAGCGCAGAGCGCTTGTGCCATTGAGGTTTTGCCGACGCCAGATGGCCCAACGAAAAGCCAGCTTGACGGGTAAGGTTGGGCCGCAAACTTTGCGAGGAGTTTCTTGGGTTTTTCGAGCCCAATAAAGTCCCCGATAGCTTGCGGCCGATACTTTTCGGAAAGCGAAGTGGGAAATGCTAAACCAGTTTGATTCTGGAATAGAGACATTTTAGGCCACCTCACTTTCGTGGGAATTCTCTGGAGTTTTGGCAGTGGCGTTTAGGATGTAGTCAGCAGCTTTTTGCGCGGCCGATGCGGCACCGATAATCAGCTTGCTGTCACCACGTAGGACATCAATCCAGCTACGGAGATAAGCGGCCGAATTGGAAAGCGTAGCCGGTTCGATGCCAGTTACTCCGCAGAGCATCGCAGAGCCCATCTCCGCAATTAACTCTTCCCGCGAATACGCCTCAGAGCCGAACGTGTTTAGCTGTTCGATGCCTTCGCGGCCGATGCGTGAGGAATGGCCCGTACTGTGAACTAATTCATGGTAGAGAGTTCCGTAAAAATGCTCCGCAGAAGTGAAGGCATTGCGCGAAGGAATGCCTACTGTGTCAGTGGATGGCCTATACCACGCGCGTCCATCTTGCGCGATCGTCGGCCGGTTTGGCATTCCCGCAACAATGGCTTCGCATTGATCGAGTGAAGGGATGCGCGGAGATGCTTTGCCAATCCCGAGCTTGTCGGCGATATTTTCGGTTTGGTCCAGATTGAAAACGCGGTAATAGCGCAGCAAAAACGGCCGCGATCTGCGTTCGTTCCCGGCCGCGTCGCGGATGATCTTCTCGTCGCCAATGTTCCAGAACGTCACCATCGAGGACTTCTCGCCTTTGCGGACATGGCCGCCAAGCTTTGCGGCTTGCGCGTAGGTCAGCCAGTAGCGCGAACCATAACCTAGCGGCGCCAGTAGAAACGGATTGATGCCGCGATATGGTTTCCCGCTTACCAGGTTGCAAGGCGGCTCTGCGCGCCACGGCCTACGCCATGCCACTACGCCGGATTCCAACTGGCTGATGACCTCTTTGGTGATGATCTCGTAAACGGATTGATGGGGTAGACTTGATGTAGCTTGCATGGGAGATAACGCTCCTATGTTGAGTTAGGGTCTGTCGGCTGCTAGAACAGTCGGCAGGCCCGCTTTCTAATAGCGTTTGATGCAGCTTATTGGAATTCGATTCAAAGCTACATCAATTGCGCATATGCATTTAGCACAATTACGTAAATCACATCAAGCAAAATCGCATTAAAATCATCAAAAGTTGCAAGTCAGATCGCCTGACCTATGCCGTTGACTCGAAAATTCCCGGAAAATCACACGATTTTCGGTTGATTTTGTTGAGTCGTTCGCACGAGCAGATTATCTAGCCTGCTGCATCGCTCAAATCGTCCTCGCGTTTCGCCCATCGTTGGCCGACGAAAACTGCAGGCAATCAGCGGCCGATCAAACCTGTCGATTTGGTCGATGCAATCGCTGCTGGCTCCCAATCATTGTGAAGTGCGCGAAGTTGTAGCAACCCTAGCAACATCAATGAGAAAGCCGTGCCGCTGGTCACATGCCGACTCTGAGTATGTGCGGACCTTCTTATGGCGCGGTCTCTACTGCGGACATGCCCAGGACCCTTTTGGTTCCATCTAGCCTTGCCACGGCACCCGAGCCCTGCGGGGAGTGAGCCCAAACGAGCAGTATCACCGCACAGCGACCTTTAGGGACGTTAAAACCTCCCGCCCTTGCGTTGCCCATACCGTGCCCAAGATCGGCCCGCTGTTGGCCCAGATCAGTCCCACACCTACGGAGGAAAAGATGTCGAGGTTGAAGCCCGAAACAGCGTGGCGCCGAATAGTAGAGAACCCAAAGCTGGCAGCGAAAGCCCGAGTAATGGCCTTAGAGCAGCTTTCGCGGCCCTCTGTTGCGTTGCTGCGGCGGCTCCTATCTTCCAAGTCTACGCCGGCGAAGCTGCGGCTCCTGGCGGCTTCCAAGTACAGCCTAGCCATCGCACGAAAGGAACTCCTAAAGAATGCCCGACCGATCCCAGCTTGAACGAATTGTCTCCGATCCCGCCAGCACCGAAGCAGAGCGGGCGGCAGCGCAGCGCCAACTTGCCCAAGGCGAGCCGGTAGCTGGAGACACGCGCCAGCATCTTGAAGGGCAGCTTCTCCAGTTTGCCCAAGCCGACCGTCTTGAAGACATACCCCCTGCCGTCATTGTTCGCTTTGTGGAGGGCAGCACAGCCGACCCGAAAGCATTGAAGAGCCTTTGCGCTGACTGGCACCTGCTTCGGCCCTTGAACGGCTTTCCGGTTGCTGAAGAGACCTGGAACGCCACCAATCGAGACCGCGCAGCATTTGAGCGGCTGACACAACGGTACCCGTTCCTCGGCCCCAATCCCATAACTCTGCGGCTTTGGTCGGAGGACGTTGAATATCTTCGCACGCTCTGTGAGCAAAACGGCGCACACACCGCGCGCCGGTATTTCGTACCGCGCATACGTGAACTTCTGGAGCGCTTGCCCGACTTTGCATTTGCTGCGTGGGACGATGCGAAGAGCCTACTGGAAAAATATGAAGGAGAGACCCAATGATGAACCCCCAAGAAGAACTTGGAAGCAACGGCGTGCCCTTAGCCGAAGCAATTTTCTGTCCCGCCTGTGGAACACAGATAGACGTGTGGTTTGTTGACCCCATGCGCCCGGTGTGTCCGCATTGCGAAATAAATCTCGTTGAACCGGAGCGGATTTAATGTGGTATCGATCACCAAATATAGGAGAACACCATGAGTAACGAAAACACGAGAGACCCGTTTGGCTTGCCAAACGAAGATAAGTACGACGCAAACAAAGTCGCGCGTGCCCGATACGGGCGTGATGACCAAACAGACCCTGAATTTGCTCCGCTTGATTCTGCCGGTTACGGCATTGGCTCGCGAGACTTGAAGAAATTCTTGCACGCCGCGTCAGAAGAATCCGATCCCAACAAGCCGCGCGGCTTCAAACTTCGCGCCAGTAACGGCCAAGAGATACCAGTGCAGATCACACAGCGTGGCGCGCTGTGGATCGCGTTAGCTCCGCTGAATGGCGAATGGCGCGAGTTCCATGAGGCCACGTACGAGAAGTTGTTGGCGTTATTGATGAAAACGTTCTGCCAAGGCCCCGCAATTCGACCGCTGAGTGAGGCCGGGAGGCTCTCGGTGGCGCGGCTTTGCACTGCTGGAAGGCTGGCCGAAGCACTGACGGTTTATCTTGAGGACCGCTGCGGCAACGTCGAGGAAACCGCCTTGAATGATCCGCGATATAAAACCGTGTTCGATGAGGCGGGCTGGACGATCTTCGTGTTTTCAACGCCTGACTTTGTCGATGGTGCAGAAGTCCGCCGATACATTACAAAACACATCGGCAATCGCCCTGTAACTTTGCCCTTGTTGCGCGCAGCATTTTTGGCATACCGGAAGAATGGCGCAGCAGAGCCGACGAGCGAGCAAAGCGAACCTCAGCGCGTTAGCGATGAAGACCTAGCCGCGATGACCGATGAAGCGCTCGCCAGTCTCTACGGCGGTGTCTTGCGTAAACACGGACACGACGTGCAGAAACTGCGAGACCGGCTGCACGGCCGATAGGTTTCGCCACTAAGCGAAAACACAGCCACCGATGTGTTGGCTGCGTTGTCTCGGTGGTCGGGCACCGCGTCCCGCTCCACGACCCGCAGCCAAATTTCCAAAACGAATCTCTTAATCTTTAAGAAAGGTATCCGATGCCAATAATCGAAAAAGATGTACGCCCAGAACTTAGCAGAATGAAAGATCACGAATTGATACAGCAGAGTGGGGCACAAATAAATTGTCGTTTGGCCCGTCCAGAAGACTTTGTTGTCCTCACTCCCGAGGAGGGCATCACGGCAGAGACGCCCGGTCACGGCCAATGTGGCGATAGCAAGAAAGAATATCGTCGCCTGCTCGAAAAAGCCGCCGACGCTCCTGGGAAAAGTAAGCTGACGATCTAACCGCGCGAGGTGCCGTGGGGGACCTCCCCTGGGCCAGTTTCCGATAAACCGCTAACAACAAGCAGACTTCCCCGGCGATTTACTCCGCCGCGACAGCTGTTTCCGGGCCCCGGGTGGTTATCACCCGGCGGGCAATCGCGAGTAGATCGCGAGTCTGGACATTTTTTGATTCATCTGCCAGCGCGGAAAGCCGCTTGTAGCACTCATCGAGTTCTTTGGGTGTGGGTGTGTAGCCGATTTCGACTAGCGCCGCGCGCAGCGCATTGCGGCCCGAATGTTTTCCAAGTACCAATTGCCGCTTGGGAACGCCAACTTCTTCGGGCGAGATAATTTCGTACGTGAGGGGATTCTTGAGGATGCCGTCCTGATGGATACCTGCCTCGTGCGCGAAAGCGTTTGACCCTACTACTGCTTTGTTGGGCGCAACAGCTACACCGGTAATCTCCGACAGCAGTTGGCTCGTGGCATACAGTTTGTCGAGATGTAGATTCGTGGTCACGCCCAGGGTGGCCTGCCGCACGCGCAGCGCGACAGCGACTTCCTCCAGCGACGCATTGCCCGCGCGTTCACCAATTCCATTGATTGTCAATTCAAGTTGGCGTGCGCCGCCGCGAATCGCGGCCAGGGAATTAGACACGCCCAGACCGAGGTCATTATGGCCATGCGCGCTCAATATAATTCCAGGTGCGCCGTCTAGAAAATCGATGACCCGGCGGAACATGGCCTCGTATTCATCAGGCAGGGCATATCCAACTGTATCGGGCAGATTGATAATGGTTGCTCCCACCTCGACGGCGAGTTTCGCAGCCCTGCACAGGAAGTCGATATCGGTGCGGCTCGCGTCCTCGGCGGAGAACTCAACTTCCGCACAATGCTGCCGCGCGTAGCGCACGTTCGTGGAGATCGCTTCGAGAGCCTGCTCGCGCGTCATGCGGAGTTTGTATTGAAGATGCAAATCAGAAGTTGCGAGAACAATGTGTACGCGCGGATGCACCGCATCCTTAAGACCGTCGAGGACTACATCGATATCGTCGCGCTTAGCGCGTGCCAGCGCCGCCACCGTGCAATTGTGGATTTCGCACGCTACGGCACGCACGCCTTCCAAATCTCCACGCGAAGCGATAGGGAAACCGGCCTCAATGACATCCACGCCGAGTGATTCCAACTGCCGAGCTATGCGTATCTTTTCCCGTGCGGACATCGAAAATCCGGGTGCCTGCTCGCCGTCCCTCAGCGTGGTATCGAAGATGCGTATAAGGTCCATAGGTCTGTACACTCTCCCAAGCTATTCATTTCATCTCATTACGGCGGTCGAATCCAATTTATACTATTTGCAAGCATCATAACTTCCTCTTATATGGCGACGAGGCTCTGCGCGTATTTCAGGGAATAAAGTTTCTCCCGCGCAGCCGAAAAACTTTATCGCACGAAGTAGCCCGCGCTCACCATCGTTATCTCCCAGCAGGAAAGACGAATAAACAATGCAAATCCCAAACACATTTATGTATTCAATCTCCGCCGCGCTGCTTGGGAATACGGCCCAGAAGGTTGATCTCGATGCGCGCTTTGATGAGGCCCTGAAAGGCCAACGCCGTTTTCACGTCAACGAGGAGTTTTCAGGCGGCGAGTGGGAAAGCGTCGCAGGTTTGATAGGAACCGATAGGGGGTAATTAACGTGCTTCGTTTCAGTGCATCGCTAACAGGCGCTTGATCGTTGGTATCAGGACCTTGCCCGCTTCCGACTTCGAAACAAACGCACCGGCGAATAGACGAGCCATTCCACACGCATCACGTGTTGTGAACTGACTACTAATGAAGACGATCTTGGCATCTTGGGTGATCTCTCGCATTCGCCAGGCCGCTTCGAGGCCAGTCATCCCGTCCATAACGATGCGTCGGTCGATTCGTGCGGTTAGGCTCGGGCCATGCGACGCATGCGGCTTCTTTAGAAACCGCAAAGCAAAGTAACGCAAAAGGGCCTCGGCTCCCCTGTGCAATTCTTGCTCCGCATCGTGGGAATCGGAATAACGCTGACAGAGCTTCGCTCCCTCTGGTATCAAGGTTTAGCCTATAGGCGTACTGGCTACGGTTGCACCCGCACCGGAGACATTCGCACGGATCACGCCAGATTGGTCGGTGAAGAACATGCGCTGTCCGGTCTGCCCGACGGCAACGGGTGTCGCCGTAATGGTGTAAGTCTGATTGCTGTTCGCTGGCGTATAGGTAAAGTTGTAGCCGCTCTTCGTGCCGGCGGACAAAACAGAGTCAATTAAGTCTGCCGAGGTTGAGCTGGCCGTGCCGCCAGAGGCGATTGGACCAAGATTCGTAAGTGCTGTTGGAAAGGAGCCGTAGCTCGTGGAATAGGCTACGCACGCCGTATTAATGGTCCGCAGCGAGCCGACTGCGGAAGCCTCATTGGCGGCCATTTTCGCACGCAAGAGGTTCGGGATGGCGATGCCGGCGATAATCAGAATAATGGCCACAACGATCAGGAGTTCGATGAGCGAGAAACCTTTTTGTTTGTTGTGCACAATAGGTCCGTCTATCTAGAAGGTCGATCTCACGCCTGCGCACTACTCGCCCGGCTGACCATGGCGCCGCATAGCGGGCATTCACCGTCGAACTGCTCGATGCTGTAGTTCTCTTGTGGCCGCATCAGCTGTTTGGCTGCGGTCTCGGCCTCCTCGCGGGTGCTAAAAGCTTCCCAATCCAATTTCAAGGCGGACCAGCGGATGTGATAGTGGTTCACGGTTGCCTCCTCCACGTCCTCCAACGTGATTTGCGAAAGCTCCGCTGCGGATTGAACTACGGATGCAACTTTCAATATCGTCATTGGGCCATAAAGTTGACCCTTGGCCAAAAGGGCAAAAGGGGCAACCCCATTGGTCGCCCCTTGTGGAATCCAAAGACGGTCCCCAGGGGTCATTAACGGTTATGATCGCGCGTTGCTTTTGTAAGCATTCTCATCAACCTTGATGTCGGCGACTCTGATCGTCTTGTTGCTCTCCGTCCCTGTGATCAAGACTTTCGCTCCGACGTACGGCTGCACTCGATCCTGATTGTCCAGCTGATAGGTTGTCTTGGTCGCAGCGTCGTACAGAACATACTTACTCGGCGGGTTCACGAAATGCGCCCAGTAGAGTACGCACGCGTCTTTCTGCTTGATCCCGTCGGGCACTTTCATCGGCGTTTGTACGCAATTCAAGTGCTCATCGGTGATTTCGCCGCTGAAGGTTTTGTTTCCTTGAGCAGCACAAAAGGTAACCATCGAGAACATCAAGAATGACAATCCACCGATTCCGATGATAAAGCGCTTCATGGCGTTCCCTCCGTTAGAGATTTGTGATACCTAGCTTTCCGATAAGAGATACTTGGCCAACACAAGTGCAGTCTGTTCTTTCTACATCTAAGATTTTCCGTTAGACGACACACTGATCTTGATTTGCTTCGGCTTGGACTCCTCCCGCTTGGGCATACGTAGGGTTAACACGCCAGTTTGGAATCCAGCGTGGATACCCTCTACCTTCACGGTATTAGGGAGTGAAAAGCTTCGTGTAAAAGTTCCATACGCTCGCTCGACCCGGAGGTAATTGTCTTCGTTGACCTCCTTCTCGAACTTTCGCTCTCCTCGAATCGTTAAAGTATTGTTTTCCACTCGGATGTCGATCTCCTTCTCCTGAATGCCCGGGAGATCGAGCTTGGCAACTAACTCATTTTCGGTTTCGTATATGTCCGCTGGCGGCGCCCACGTCGCTAGATCAGCTTGGCTAGTGCGCCCTTGTTGGACTGTGTCCTCGAAAAGGCGATTGACTTGGCCCTGCAGAGAGGTCAGTCCACGCAAAGGGTCCCAACGACTCATTGTGTTATTCATAGCTAGCCCTCCTTGTCGCTCTCTATGATATTTTCAGGATACAGACGCGGACTTGATGTCAGTGACGTGAATCGTCTTCGTGGCTTGGTCATAGGTGCCGGTAACCTTGACCTTCCTGGCGGCGTAAAACTGAGCTTCATCCTGATTATCCAGTTGATAGATCATCTTTGTGGCGGCGTTGAACAGAACGTACTTGCCTGGGGTCTTCAGGAAACGGAGACAGTACATATTGCACAGCTCTGGTGTTTGCAGCTTGGTTGCTTTCATCGTCATCTCGTGAGAGCCCATTAGTGCGCAATCGTTGTCCATAATTTCGCCTTCAAAAGTGCTCCCCTGCGCTGCCTTCGCCCCGTTCTTGGGAGCAGCGTTCTGCGCAGGCGTGCGAACGGAAACCAGCGACAGGACTGCTACGGCGAGTATCGCTGTCAGGGCAGGGCCAACAAGCCGGTTCATTGTGTCCTCCTCTCATTTAGGCAGGTAGTCCGCTGAATAATGGCGGCCTGGTCTATTCTCTGCCGAGGATCACAACATGGCCGCCATCGCAACGGGCACCAAGCGATGTACTAAACAGCTGCTGAAATATCATAAACACCATTGTATTGTCAACAGTGTGTTGTCTGAAACGATTCGCTATAGGAGCACTGTGTGGTATTATCCATGCTATGAGCATCCGAAAAGACGACCGAGACAAGCGGCCAAGATACGAAAGCATCTCGCTTTCCGCTTTGCGACAGGGCCGCGTTGGCAAGCATCACGAATTAATGGAGAGCATCCTGAGACAGCTGCAAGCTTTGCCAGAAGGGGAGGCGATCAAAATTCCGCTCGATGGCGTGGATGGATTGCCAAAAGCGAATCTGCGATCCGCGATTGTACGTGCTGCGGGTTCTCGCGAAATGCATGTATCAACCTATTCCGACAACACTTGCCTTTATGTTTGGAGGAGGACGAGAGGTACGGCCCGATACGAGCGCACAAGGAAACATGGCAACCGAAGTCAGTAGCTCGATCTCCCGCACCTACTGCTACAACCGTACGGTGATCCATGAACTCTGATCAACAACGCAGTTCATCGAACTTCCGTTCTTTTGATACTCAGGTTGGTTTTGTACTGAGGGATTTGCAACTGTGGGCCATCTTGCTCCCTGCACTACTGCTGATTGGGATAGTAATCGAATTTCTTCCGCCCGTCGGTGCCGCAGCTCTAACTGCCGTGATCGGTTTACTGGCGGGTTACGTTATTCAGCCGATAGACAACTTTCCAATATCAGGCGGTCCTGGGACTCTAGAGCGTATTTACGAGAAAACCGTTATGCCAGGAATTGTAGGAATTCTAGTTGTCCAAGGTTCCGATGTATTCGCTCGCCTTTGGTTAATGCCGTGGTATTGGTTATTTTGGTATCACAGCATCAGGGAGACTCCAAGCCGTTGGCTCTTGATGTGTGGAGTTGCTTGGGACTGGTTTGGGTTCTTGGTTTGTGGCGTCTTACTTGCGGTTATAGCAGGTCGTCGTGCCACTTTTGCTGCAATGATCGGTATTGCAATATATCTTCCTTTAGAGCTAACGGACCTTTTTACCGGAATGCTGAGCCAGAAGTCGTTTGCTCTCTTTCTCTCCATTGGCAAAATTTTAAGCGCAGGTACGGACAATGTGGATTTCGAATCTGCCCGGGAGAGTGTGGCATGGGGGCTCGTTTTCCGCGCTTTGCTGCTGATTTTGTCCGCAAGAGTAGCCTCCTTCTGGCTCGTTAGCCAAAGGGCTTCGACCAAAATCATCAGCGACGCCACTTAGAGACGCTGCGACGCGTCACCGAGAGTCCTCCAAGGCCCAATTTACACCTAATGTCCAAAATCGGACAGTGTGTCCGACACTACAACTATGGAATTGATGAGTGTATGATGCGAGACATACTTCAGATCCATGCGCAGTTACCAATTCAAGAAGCTGGTGAAACAATTTGAGGCAATCAAGGCACAGTTTGAGCGGGTCCACCGATCCGTTGGAACGAAGTGAGTTGCTAATAAAAATCGGTGTGGTCATTCAAGAAATTGATAGCCTTATTATCGGGCAGTTGGCAAAGCTAAAAGCAATTTGACTCACTAAACTACTACGGTTACCGTGCCCGCGCCTTCTCCTCGGTTTCAACGGATACCTGGTGCCTGAAGGCGCGTTCATCGGTTCCCTCTATTGCTTGAAGGTATTCGTAGTCGGTGTACTGGCCGTAGTCTGCAAAATCACGCGCGGTTTGGTCGTCCGCAATAAGCAGCATGTATTGCCGACTTGATTGCCGAGGATCAACCCGAATACGGCCCGGTTTCTTCTTGAAAAGAATTTTGCATTCGCTATGGCGCATCGACCCTAATCCGCAGTAAACTCCCGACATCCCAGCATAATTTGGTCGATCAGAAAAGGATATGCCAAGCAAACTCCTCCCGTTTGCATTCTGCCGCGAGTGTGGTCGAATCGTGGCTTATGAGATCGGCGAGCATCAGGGCAGGCGTGCGTCTCAACGGGTTCGTTGCATGGCGTGCGGGTCAGCGATTACAGTGCTCTACGACGATGGCGAAAACGCGTCTTGCGCCGATTGCGGAGAGATTGTGCCTTGCCTCATAAACCATCCGGCCTCCACGGACACTCATCGCATCGAGCAGGTCATGTGTGTGTGCTGCAACAGCGAGGTCATTACCTTCCATAGCGGTAACTCTGCTTCCAAATAAAACCCTAGCGGCTAGGTAGCAATTTGCGTTCGGCCTCGGCGGGAACGGAGGGCCTGCAAGGCTCGGAGCGCCTCAATGAGTGCTTCCTTTTCAGGGTTATCCCGATTTCCTATCGCTTCGAGGCGTTCGCTGATCGCGGCTTCCGCAGCGATGATTCGTTCCGGCAGCCGATCCCGATCGGGCTCTAGCAGGGCATTTGCGTAGAGAAAGTCCCAATCTCCATAGTTTGCAATGGCGGTACTCATGTGCGCCTCCATTACTGGGAATCAGATGCTAGTCTGACGGGGCCTCACACAGGAATACAGGAAGAACCTCAGACATTCAGGGCAAAGGCCATCAACGGGTTTCCAAAATCGCCACATTTTTCGCACGGCCTTACCGAAGGGCAGCAATTCGGCGTCGCTCATCTTGCGCAGGCGTGCGGGGAGTTCGTCGAGGTCAATTGTGTCTTGAGTGAAGCGGTACATCCTCAACGATTTTTGGCCGCAAATTAAACAGCAGGTATGCGTCCGGTCTCTTGGCTTGGAGAAGTAATACGCGAGCATCGGCCTGTTTGCGTCCCACCACGCCGCTGATGGGGCGATATTGACTGCGCCGACGTTTCACGAGAATTACGTAGGTGTCCTCCCTGACCACCTCTAGCTGCGCGGCTCGTCTTGCTGAAGCAGCCGTTGTACTTCTCGTTCCTTCTCCGCTTCGGTCATTACCTGCGTCTCATCATCCTGCACGTGTTGCGCAGGCTTTGAATATCGTCGCAAGCGGTTGCCCACACGTAGGGCAACGAAATAGAGCGTCTGAAACAAGAGGTACGCCAAAACCATACCCCCCGCTCCTTTGAGGCCGAATCTGAATCCAGAAAATATGAGAAGTGCTGTCATGGCCAATGTCTCTAACTGCGCGCTGAACAGTTTGGCCAAGCAGGTCGCGAAAACGCCGAGCATCAACCCATCAAATGCAGGAATGGAAAAAGTGAACACGAACGCAATTCGGACTGCCACAACCAAAGCAACGGGCAAGGTGAGCAGTTGCTCAAGCGTCCGATTCTTCATGAGGACCACCCGTAATGTCGCTCGGTGGTGCCCGTAACCATACTACGACACACTCCGCTTGGAAAGACCCACCAAGTGGCGACGTTGCGAAAGCAGTTCGGTCAGCGACTACGGGAGATCAGGAGCGAACGCGGGCTAACCCAGGAGAGGTTCGCGGAAATGTTGGGTATCTCTGTGGATTTCCTGAGTCTGGTCGAGCGAGGTCGAAACGCCCCTTCTTTCGAGACTCTGGAACTTCTATCTAAGCGTCTGAAGATGCCCGTGGCCGAACTGTTCACGTTCGAGTAACGATCTGATTTCCAACGGACTTAGCGAGCGGATATGGGTTCGCTTGCCAGCGGCGCGCCCCCCTAAACAGGGACTGTCAAACTTGCCCCCTGCCGCCCACGACCGTGCGCAACTCGCCTTCCTCTCCAGCCGGTCATCGCATTCATGCCTGGTTCGCCTTAGTTCCTTGTGTCTGCCAATTCGGTGGAGGCTCAGGCAAATTGAAAGTGTGGCATCTCTTGAACTTCTGACCATCGTTCAACGTGAATTCCCACCTGAAACCAGAAAACTTCTGCCCAGGGTTCGCCTTGACAATGTCCTCTGATGGCTCACAAGCCGTGATAACCAGACGTTCTAAATATTTTAATTGGTAGCCCTCTCTGGACATGACGAGAGGCGTATCTTTCACAAGCTCGCCATAAAGCATCACGACTTTGTTCCACACGAGATGATCCGCTACCCACACTGTAGGAAGGTCGTTTCGTTCCAGGAATTCCCGTAAATGCTTTCCCAATAGTGCGAATGAGAGGATGTCGCCCACCACTCCATCCGGGTCGATGGTCTCCGGTTGGCCTGGGACGAAGCGACCGAGGCGTTCATCGAGGGCCGTTAGAATCTTGCGGGCACCATCGAGACTTAATTTTGTGTGAAGCACCCAATCGCAAAAGAAGGTCAACGTCCAATACGTCCGCTTCGCATTATCATGTTCGAGAATCTTTCGAATCCTGGTGAGCGCATACACAACGTCTTGTTTTGCGCTCGGTGCTTTGTTCATGAGCGAATGAAGTTCCTCATCGATTGTGTCTCTCGTCATTGCTGCTCACCCCCGCCCGCTGCGTAATCACGTCAACGCGAACTTTGTGTTCGTTAGGATGATGTTGTTGATGTCCGTGAAGAAGGCGACAAGGTGTGCGTCTTCGATGGGTGCGCTGCCAGGATGTGCGCTGTGATTCCGGTACTGGAAGTCCACGTTGATCAGCCGATCCGCCTGATTGCCATCGAGAAGTTGCATGCCTTCGCAAACTCGAATCAAATCGTTATCGAAGATGGTTTGTAGTTCACTTAAGGTCGTGATCTTGAACTCTTTGGCGAAGTGTTTGTGTCTACCCGAGGTCTGCTGTTTCATTTGAGTCGATGTGCTGTTAAACGTAGCAAAGCCCACAACCTGAATTTTCTTTTGAATGCGATCAACTGCAGCGCACCAACCCATCACGACTGCTGCTTTCTTGAAGTTGGAATTGGCGCAGTCGATTGCCTCTTTGAGGTATTCGGACTCACCTGGGTCGGGCAGACCCGATACGAACTTTTGAAGATCGAATACACTTTCGACCTCCATGCTCGTCTGCTGAATAGGTAGGATGAATTTATCCTTGAACTTGTCCAGTATGGCATCCAAGGTCTGCAGATAAGACGTTTTGAGATTGCTCGGCCTACTCAACACGTGCAGTCGCTTCACGTGTTCGGATGTTTCTTTAATTATCGTAGCGTCGATTTTGAACTTGTGCTCAAGAGGGCTTCGGAGTTCCTCAACCCACCGAGTTGCAAAAGCCTCAGCTTCCTCTCTTAGAGACTTAGCATTCACCGTCTTAATGGTGATCGCTTTAACCTGCTTTCGCAGTTCACGCAGGTCCAACTCAAATTGTCTCAGCTTTGCGAGAATCTCTACTTTCATTTCGCTTCACCGGCGAGTCTCTTAATGAGGTCGCCGAGAGCCACCTGTCCCTCAGGCGCGAGAGCAACCGCTTCACCTTGGGGCGTGAGAGTTCCCTTAAATAGCTTCGTGAACTTCGCCGACTTAAAATTTGTAGCGAAGTTTGCCTTATCGTAGAACCCTGCATCGATACACTTCGACCTGATTTCCTCCGGGTCCGCCTCCAAGGCATTCCTGAGAATCGCACTCTTCAGAGCCATGAGGAGCGACCACTCTAATTGACCTTCCCGCATCCCTGTCGACTGTGGTTCGTGGACAAAGTTCACTTCCTCGTTATCAACGAGAACAACTTTGTTGAGTTCTTCCTCTGTCACCCCAGTCTTTTGTAGCAGCAGACGCAGTTGTGAGTTCATAACCACCGTCGAGGAACCAGAATGCTTTTTGATTTTCTCGTCTGGCTTGGAGAGTTCTTGCGTTCCATCATACTTTTTCGGTGCGGGTTGTTCACCGGCGAGGAGCGCATTCAGCAGGGTCTCGAAACATTTGTCACGGAACTGTTCCGGGACTGACGAAGAAATTTCAGCAATCTCCTTGATGGACGCTTTCAATTCCTTGAAATCCATTGGATTTCCGCTCCTCAGTCGGTTAAGGGGTTATTCCGTGTGGTAGTAAATAGTTGATAAAACCGTTAGGCGTCAAGACATGATTATTGGGTTCGCCGCCGAATCCAGGCACGATGTTAACGACGCCATCCGGGAAGCCAGCTTCTTGGATGAGTTCACCGGGACGCAGGGCCGATGACGCTGTTTGCTCCGCCGGTTTCAGGACGACGGTGCAACCAGCGGCGAGTCCAGACTGGAAGAGGCGATGCGGTCGCCGCGGACGTTTGGCTCGTAAGCCAAGGGCATCACGGCAATTTCTCGCCGAGTTGGGGGGACGCAATCACGGCTCGCAATACGGCCTTGAAAACGTCCGACCAAGTCAGCCAGCCCATATTGCTTGCAACGTTTTTGGCGTCCACTCCAGAGATGCCCTTGAGAGCCTCACGCAATGGGCTGAGGCTGCCGCGCACGCCCCTGTAGCGGGAGAACCAGTAGGCGGTCTGCCACTTGCCAGCGAATCCGCCGCGTGGTTTCTGGTTGGCGTCGCTTAGGCTTGCACCGGGCCTAAGCCCCCGAAGAATCTCCTTTGGAGCGATGTCGAGAATGATGAAGTAGAAAACTTTCTCGGACCGCTGCGCTTCCTTCAACCCAACGCGAAGCTTCCGGGCGATTTGGTCATGTGGTTTACGTTTGGCAAGGTCTGCCAGGCTCATTGGCGAGTAAAGCTTGGCCTCGATGAACACAAGCACTTTATCTCCGTCGATGCTTGCATCAACCTCAGTTTCTTCTTGCGCCTCGCCGTATTTCTTGCCGATGTGTATCTCGCCATTGAGAAATCCAGCAGGGGCTGGTTTATCGTCGAACGCGAGTGCCCAGAGACCCGCCAGAGCAATTGTTCGGGGTGCCCCTTTGAGTTCACTCAAGGTGTCAAAACACGACCATGTAAGGGCATCCTCGCTGTTGGAGCTTTTCATATGGCGACGTTTGTGTTGTCGTCCACCATACGTTTGGCTTACGAATGCTTTTAGCGCGGCCTCCCTGCCGGGGCAGACGGCGACATTATCCTCGTAGTGCTCGCAAACAGCGGCTCCAGATGCGGCTGATCTCGAATGACGCTTTTGTACGGTGTCAACGATCAAGGCAGTATCCATGGCTGCGAATCTCCGTTCAGCGGACTCTATGCTATTCGCCTTGGTCCTTCCTGTCCTGTTTCGCACCTTTCCGTTTTCCGGACGGGGTGTAGAATCGCCGTGGAGAATCGGCGGATTGGAGGAACTGTGTCAAAAGGCAAAGCGTTCCTTGTGGTCGGTCACAAAAACTGGGGAAAATCGACGACGTTGAAAGCACTGACGGGCGGCAAGCGACCCCGCAGATGGGAGATCGAGTCAATCGTGTTTTTCATTCGGCGGATGTCGAACGATGACTATCCCAAGGATTTTCTGAAACTCGTAATCAAGTTCGACTCCGATGATAAGCCCTACGTGATTGCCGCGCTGTGTCCGACATTTACCGACGAGAAGAAGCTTCCGGTGATAAGGGCCATCCTTGATGCGCTAAAACGAAAATACAAATTGTTTTTCTTCGTCTTGCAGCACAAGTGTAAGAATCCGAAAAGGATCATCACAGAGGATGAAATTGATAAGCTGGAGCGCTACGGAACAGTGAAGGTGTTCCACCCTGAACGGGCAAGGCCGAAAGTCATAGCGGATGCGTTTCAGACCTTTGTCATGAAGTATGCCTAGCCATTGCGGCAAGGCGAAGCACAAAATTACGGCGGCTCGGGCTCAAAAGGCTCGGACCGCTTTTTTTATTTGGTAGGGGAGTCGCGCTGCCACTCTTATCCAGTCGCTTCTAGCAGCCACTTCAAAAGGGGCGCGCTGCCTTCATACACAAGGACTTTGGCACTGGGGAGAGCATGAACAGCATAGCTGGCTTGATCTCGGTCAGTGGTGATGAAAATATCGCAGTAGCTTGCGTTTACCACGTGGAAGATGTCGTCGGGAATATCACTACGCAATGATCCTCTATTCGCGCATCTCCAGTTCACATACAAATCACTTCTTACGAGCGCATGTGAGACCCGATAACGGCGAGAGGCCAACAACTTCTTGGCCGTGTATGACAGTTCGCTCAGCGTGTTGCTTGGGAACTCAGCGTGAAGACGTCCGGCCAATACTTCTCGGCCTCTGGGACCCGTCGCTTGTCTGGCGATCCACCTAGGCAGTTTCTGACTTGAGACCTGCCGTAGCATTGAGGTTAACCTTGGCCTGGCTGTTAGATGTGCTCTAGCCGCCACGCGGTCGTTGTACGCCGCGCCACTAAGTTCTAAGACTAATTGTCGAGCACGGGAATCAAACCCACCGTCTGAGAACTTGTCAACTTGCCGAAACAGTTGAGCACAATCCGAGGCGAATGGCACCACCTCGGGTCCCTGTTTTGAGACGTGCGACGCCTCCCCAATCAAGATTGCCCGGGTCGGCTTGAGAAGTGGAACTCCGTAAGGTAATAAAGATTTGAGATAAGAAAACAACTCCCTTCCCCGGCCCGCTGAGCACGAGTCAGATTTCTGCAAAGTCTTCACCATCTCCGAAAGGACGTTTTCTCCCAACACAAGTTGGGCGTCCTGTGCCGCGAGCGATGACAGAAGAAACTTCCCATCGACCTTCTGATCGCACAGGCGATTCCAAATCGAAGTTTCCGCGTAGATTAGACGAGCCACAGGGCGTCCTTCCGCCTTCGGTTCTCCGGACGACTCCCGGTCCGCAGGAGCAAGTCCTAGCCTATCCGTACCCGCCCCGTACTATAGCCTCGGCCTCGGCAATGTGAGAGCTTTGGAGCAGTAAGCGGAGCGCCCGGTGTATCTAGCACCGAACGCTCCTAACAGACCAAGAGAGGTACATCTCATGGCCTGCTTTCGGCAGTGTAACACTGCGTTTTCCGCACTTCCTTCCAGCAATTCCCCGCAAGAATCCAAAACTCCAACCCATTCCCATGCTGAGGTGCAGCGATGAAGCCGCGCACGGTTGTACATTGCCGGAGTCGCGCTGATCCGGTGTGGCTGCTCCCGGGCAGCCTGGACGTTGGAGATTGGCACGGGCGTCCTCTACTTGGCCTGGATTTTCCTTCCGCGGTGGTGACCGGGATGAGGAAACTCTTGGGAGCGATTCATGTCGTCGCCATTTGCTGCGTTAATCGCGGTCTTGGCGTGGGCGAAAGCCCATGGCATTACGGTCCTGATCCCGTACTTCCCTCACAGGCGCAACGTCACTGTGGTTTGCTCGCGCCGGTGACCGCAGCCATTGTTTTACGCCGCACGATCCGGCACTTCGAAGCTGGGCCTTGCTTTTACTGCGGCCGGCCTACGTTCCGGCCGTTCGATTACATCAGGATTTATCTTTGAGAAGATCGTCCAGGGAAGTACCCGAAGACGATGGATGGTCGATTATCCATTTTCCGTAAGCCTTAGCGTACTCAACGGCGTCCGCTTCATTGTTGAATCCCTTTGGGGGATACGGAGTAAAAGCTGAGAAAGCTTGGATGCCACCATCAATCCACAGTTTGGGTCGCCAAAGATCGTTCTCGGCGACATTCGTTTTCTCGGCTTCCGCACGTATCCAGTGGCCTCCGTGTTCGAACGCTTTCTTGTCGGGCCATGGGGAAACCTTCGGGGTATCCTGATGTCGATCGAGGCACTTGCTTTGGACTCCTGGTGCCAGTTCTTCTACAGATTTCACTTTCCAGTGGTAGAGTGTGCCGCTTGGATGGCCGTCAAAGATTTTCTGAAATGTGATGCGGACTGGTCGGTCGGGAACTATGTCACCCTTGCGGACCGCATCAGCGTTGATATCCAAATACGCCACTTCATCGGTTTCTGAAACGTAGTCCATGGGGAGTGGTTGCACGAGGCCCTCCGGGTTGCTCGTGTAGCTATACTCGGCGAGAAAATCTCGAATCTCTTCTCTACTGAAGGCTTTCGTCATTCCGCTCACGATAAAGCTTCGCTGCAAATGATCCGCGGTATCGGCGGTTCGTCGCCATCGTTCGGGTGGCCGTCTTTTTTATCCTACCGACACTGGCTGCAGGACTTCATCCGGTGCTGCGGTATTTTCCGCGATGAGGAGATCATTCAGGAATGTAAGCGGTCCCCCCTTCGGAGGTCTTAGCACTTTTTCCCTCAGTTCGCTGACGGTTTTCTCGAAATGCTCTTCGACCGTGGTTTCGAGTTCCGGCAGAGAATCCAGCGCCAATCTTCTGCAACTATACGTTCCGACCGTCAGCCGTCCTGCGTCGCAAACGATCCAAGCCCAATCCGGAGAATAGCCCAAAGGAAGCGCCGCTACGGCGGGGATGTAGCCGTCGTTTGTCGATTTTGCGTGGAGACCTGTGATGTCTTTGTCAGCCAGGGTGATGTGAGAGCCTTCGGTCGTTTTGACCTCTATCGCGAATTTCTGGGCGTCTCGAATCAACTCCAGATCAACGCCTTCGCTGAGATGACACGTCACCGCAAACCCCGCGCGCCGCGGGCTAAGGCTAATGCCAAGCAGCAACTGGATTATCTTGCCGTTTTCTATAGGCCATTGTCTATTGATGGCCTCCAGCGCGCAGAACGTGTTGTACCGCATTTTAGGCCGTCGCGGCGATTTCCTGTTCAAAGACCGGTCCATCAGCGGAAGTCCAGCCAGTCAAATGATGAGAGGTCTTGTGCTTTGTCAGATGGAGCACCTCATGGGCAAGCTCCGTATCTGCAGTGGCGACGATTACCTGACGTGAATCGCAGAGCCTGGCAAGGACCGAACAGAGGTTCTTTTTAGTGGTTTCATCCAAACTCTGGGACGGATCGTCGAGGATCACGAACCCCAATTGGTGGGAAACGTTGCTTGCCAGGGCGAGGAAGATCGATAACGCGGCGCAGTTGATGTCGCCGTGATTCAGGATCGGGACCGCGGCCCGATTAGCCCCGCTGGTATCGGTCAGTTCGATCAGGTATCCCTCATCGGTTACGGATACCTTGAGTCCGGGGAAGTCAGGTCGATTAGTTATGTTCGTAAAGTTTTCTGAGATGGATGCCTGCGCTCCGGCCAGTCTATGCTCCCGTTCGGCCGTGACCGCTTTGTTAAGGCCCTCGATTAGTAGGTCGACATATTCAGCATAGTGCTCACATTCGCTGCGGATCGTCTTGAGGTCCTTATAATTCTCGTTTTCGGCGATGGCTTCGATATGGCTGATGTCGAGTTCGGCTTTGCCGATACGTTGGAAGCGGTCGAGATGACGGACGGCATCCTGGAATCGGCTCAGGGTCGCGCTAATCGTGGCAACCTGATCCTGAAGGCCAGCGAGCGCCGCGTCTTCGCCTTGAATCTCGGCACCGATGATGGACGCAGGATCATCAGATGGGGAGATGGTTCTTCCGATGATCTTCTGGATATTTGCGATGTTCTCTGTGAGCCGGCGCTTCTCATCGGTGATCCGTTTTTCCAGTACGAGTTTTTCGGCCTTTGATTTTTCGAGAGCCGCCCCGATATTCGATTTTTCGCGCTTTATTGCTAGAAGCGGATCGAGGTTCCTGGCCTTGATTTCCTGTTGTACGTGGGAGCGCCAGTCTTCGACGGTGTGCGTGGTCACGCCGCATAACGGGCAGGCCAACGTATCGCCATCCATACGGTCCTGAAAGAAAGCAAGTGCCTTATCCAACACGCCGGCGTTGCGATTGATCTCCTTCATTTCGGCGTCGATCTTCTCAATTTCGGTGCCAACTGCGGCAATCTCCACGCTTAGCTCATCGACACTCCGCTTCTCCGAATAACCGTCCAGCGCTGCTACAGCTTGACTGACAACCTTGGCCTGCGTCGTGTAGCCGGTTTTCAGGCCGTCCAAGGTGTTTTTACGGGTGAAGTGTTTCCCCTGATCTGAGAGGACCGGGTGTTCGCCCCGTAACTTTAGGGCCGCTGCGGATAGTTGCGCCCGGAATTGGGGCAGCCGCGAAAAATCGGCCGGTGCCGCTAAGGCGGGTGCTGCCAGGTGATATGTTGCGGCAAATCCCAGGACTTCGTCCGTTATCCTTGCTGCATACGCTTGCCCGCCATCTATGGTGAGGTCTGCTTGGCCGAAACCAGCGCTG